>MDSZ01156439.1_pt1 | contig 100267 bp, 103 predicted proteins | sample 811201 | NCBI WGS metagenome assembly MDSZ01 (sample SAMN05326647, study PRJNA326480) | marine metagenome | isolation source: seawater | place: Indian Ocean: North | collected 2010
AAGGTGGCGGAGCGGACGGGACTCGAACCCGCGACCCCCGGCGTGACAGGCCGGTATTCTAACCAACTGAACTACCGCTCCCCGGTAGGATTGACCAGCTAGCGCTGATCGGTAAAGCGTGGTGGGTGGTGACGGGATCGAACCGCCGACCCTCTGCTTGTAAGGCAGATGCTCTCCCAGCTGAGCTAACCACCCGTGGTCGAGACCGCGCATTATAGGGATCGCACCGACGCTGTCAATGGATTCGCCGCAGATAATCGCGCCGCCTCGCGACAGCTTTGACCAGGCCTTTAATAACAGGTCGCAGCGTGGCGTCGAAGCGTATTGAAAGGCGCGCGGACGACCCGACATCGCCGGTAGTCATGCGGCGCGCTACAATGCGCGCCGGGCCCGTGGGGCCGGCGGCCAGCAGCGGTGGAGCGGCATGGACATCTACAAGGACTTTCACTTCGAGGCAGCGCACCGGCTGCCCAACGTGCCCGAGGGCCACAAGTGTGCCCGGCTGCACGGCCATTCCTTCCAGCTGCGGGTGACGGTGCGCGGCGACGCGCCGGAGCCGAGCGGCTGGGTCATGGACTTCGCGGACCTGAAGGCCGCGGTCAAGCCGGTCATCGCGCGCCTGGACCACTACTACCTGAATGAGATCGAGGGCCTGGAGAACCCCACCAGCGAGAACCTCTGCCGGTGGATCTGGGCGCAGCTCAGCCCGGACCTCCCCGCCCTCTGCGCCGTGGAGATCCGCGAAACCTGCACCTCCGGCTGCATCTACCGCGGCGACTGATGCAAAACGCGACCCCCACCAACTGTCATGTTTCGGTAACACGATCGGCATTACGAAAAGTGACACCCCGGGGCGGTTATGCACACAAATGGGGCTCGTGCAAGCCCCGCCGGTTCGGATGACGCCTTACACCCATCACCGCACAAGAGATCTGAAGTAGTTCATATAACCTATTGTTTTATATATTTATTTTTGGATTGTCTGTTTTTTAACCAATTTGTCACAATGCACGACTTATCGGGCCTTCGCGTCCCGTTGAACAAATTACCCACTGCTTTATCCACAGATACTGTGGACAAGCTCAGGGGCTGCTGACCGCTCATGGCACTGGATCACTGGCTCGCTCTCTGCGCCGTCTGCTGGCTAGGCGCTGCCTCGCCGGGGCCCAGCCTCGCGGTGGTGGCCGCAGCCACCCTGGGCGGCAGCCGGCGGGCCGGCCTCGCCGCCGCCCTCGCCCACGGCTCGGGCGTCGGGCTCTATGCGCTGGCCACCGTGACCGGGCTGGCGCTGCTCCTGGCCGGCGCACCCCGGCTGCTCCTGGCGATCCAGCTTTTGGGCGCGGCCTACCTCGCCTTCCTCGGCCAGCGCGCGCTGCGGAGCCCGCTGACCTTCACCCTGGGCGGCGGCGCCACCGGCCACCCGGGGCGGGACGGCTTTCTCATCGCCTTTCTGAATCCGAAGCTCGCGCTGTTCATGCTCGCCCTGTTCAGCCAGTTCCTGGCACCGGGCGCCGGGTGGGGACAGAAGCTGGTGATGGTCGGCACCGCGGCGGGGATCGACGCGCTCTGGTACAGCCTGGTGGTGCTGCTGATCGGCGCACCGGCCGTGCGCAACCGGCTGGAACAGGGAGGCGGCTGGCTCGGCCGCGGCTTCGGGGTGCTGCTGCTGGCGCTCGCGGGCTGGATGGCGCTGGAAGCGCTGCGGATTCTCTAGCTTTAAACTTTCCGGCGGCGGGCCACCGGACGCCCGACCGCTGCGCTGCCGCTGTGACCGGTCAGTGCAGGACCTGGCCCGGCTCCGTCACGACCAGCGCCTGCAAGCGCTTGCCCAGCATGATCACCGCGCCCGTTTCCCGCTGCACGCCGTCGTAGCTGTACTCGAAACGGTACTGGCGCCACACGCGCCAGTGCCCGCCGCTATCGCGGCTGAGGGACACGCGCTGCAGCGCCACGCTGTCGTCGAGAAACTGGAAGTCGCCGTCCCGGGACGCCCGGCGCACCGCCTGGATGGCGAGCTCGCGAACGCGGGTGGCACTGAACAGGTAAAAGCCCACACCCCCGAAGAAGGCGATCACGACCAGGTCGACGAGCTCGATGACCATCAGGCGGCCGCCTCCAGGCTGTCGTCGATAAAGGCGCGCACGAGCGCGTTGAAGCGCGCCGGGTCTTCGGCGTGCAGCCAGTGCCCGCAGTCCGCGAGGGTCTCGATGCGCGCGGCAGGGAACAGGCGGCGGATGCTGTCGCCGTGCGCATCGCTGACGTAGGGGGAACGGCCGCCGCGCAGGAACAGGACCGGCCCGGGGTAGGGGCCGGGCGCCACCGGCGCCTCGAGATAGGCCGGGTAGTTCGCCTCCAGCCCCGCGCGGTTGAAGCGCCAGCCCCAGGTGCCGTCATCGCGGCGGGCAAGGCTCAGCAGCAGGAACTGCACCACGCCCTCCTCTTCCAGGTAGCGGCGGAGAATCTCCCCGGCCTCCCGGCGGCCGTCCACGGCGGCGGCTTCGACCGCCGCCAGAGCGGTGAAGACCGCGTCGTGAGAAGCGGCGTAGCGGACCGGGGCGATATCCGCGACCACCAGCGAGGCCACGGCGGCGGGGTCGGCGAGGGCCAGCTGCATCGCCACCTTGCCGCCGAGGGAATGGCCGACCAGGTGGGCGTTTTCTATGCCGGCTTCGCGCAACCACGCGCCCACGGCTCCGGCCATGCGCGGCAGGTCCGTGCCGTCGGTCCAGCCAGAGCGCCCGTGATCGGGCAGGTCGAGGCTGTGCACCCGGTAGCCGCTTTCCAGCGCCCGCGCGAGGGCACCGAGGTTGCTGCCCATACCGAAGAGCCCGTGCAGGAGCACGACGTGGGGGCCCGCGTCACCGACGCGGGTTGCATGCAGCGGGGTGGGTGTCATGGCCTGTGGCGCCGGGGACTTTCTGCTACCATCGCGCCACTATACCGGAGAGGGGTGACAGCGCGCATGCTCGGACTGATGAAAACCGCCGCCCGGGGCGCAGCCGTGATACTCGCGGCAGCGCTCGTCGCCTGCGCCGGCGGGCCGACCTACAACCCGACGGTGTTCCCCTACGAGATCGAGGAGGAGCGCCTCGCCGCCGACCCCCTGAAGACGGTCATCATCCCCCACATCAACCTCGGCTCGCCCTCGCGCAACTACCTCGAGCCGGTGGAGCCGCGCCTCGACGGCCTCCTCACCCGCTACCTGAAGGACAACGGCTACGAGGTGCTGCCGCAGCGGCTGTTCCGTCAGCACTGGAACACGGCCGTGCGCGCCTTCGGCGACCCGGTGGACCCGACCACCGGCCGCGTCAACATGAAGACCTTCACCCGGCTCATCCAGAGCGTGCGCGACCGCCTCGCCGAGGAGACGGACCTCGACGCCTTCGTGTTCACCGATATCGTCGAGCTGGAAGTGCCCTTCAGCGGCGGCCTCAAGCACGTGGCGCGCTGGGACGGTGTCTCCCGCCGGCCGACCCTGGACGGGCCCGGCAGCGGGGTGAGCTCGGATTTCGACTGGGGACGGCCCGCCGCGGTCGCCTCGCTGCAGGTCACGGTCTTCGACATGGAACTCAAGCGCGTGTTCGTCAGCCGCGGCGGTCTCGATGCCACCGACGCCATCGACACGCGCTCCTCCAGCGGCGGCTACACGCGGCGGCGCAACATCCTTGAGAACGAGGCCAACCTCGAGGAAGGCATCCGCCTCGCCCTGCACCCGCTGATCCCCTGGGAGCGCTGGCCGGGCAACCCCTGAGTCGGCCGGCGCGGCACGCCGCGCCCGACTCTCGCGCATCGATTTTCGCGCCTGAATCTTCGAGCCTCAGCCCTCGCGCTGCGGCGCTCGTCACTCAGTCTTCGTAGCTGGCGGGGCGCTTCTCCGCCTGGGCAGTAATGCCCTCTTCCAGGTCGCGCAGGCTCATCATCCCGGCGTTCCAGGTGGCGATGTAGTTGAGCCCCTCGGCGACGCTGTGGTCCCGGCTGTAGAGCGGCATCTCTTTCGTGCCGCGCACCACCAGCGGTGACTTGGCGGCGATAGTCCGGGCCAGGGCCGTCACCTCGCGCAGCATGACCTCGCGGTTCTCGAACACCCGGTTGACGAAGCCCACCGCCTTCGCCTCCTCCGCATCCATGTTGCGGCCCGTGTAGGCGAGTTCCCGCGCCACCCCGTCCGGGATGAGTTTCGGCAGCCGCTGCAGCGTGCCCACGTCGGCGACCATGCCGATGTCCACCTCGCGCACCGAGAACCAGGCGTCCTCCGCCGCGTAGCGCATGTCCGCGCAGCAGACCAGGTCGATGCCGCCGCCGATGCAGGTCGAATGGATGGCCGCGAGCACCGGCTTGCGGCAGCGCTCCAGCGCCGTGAGGTTGTCCTGCATGCGCAGCACGTTGCGGCGGAAGGCCTCGCCGCGCCGCGCCGGGTCCCCGGACGCGCCGTGGATGCCCTCGAACATGCCGAGGTCGAGGCCCGCGCAGAAGTGCCGCCCCTCGCCGGCGAGGACGACGGCGCGCACGGCGTCGCTCTCGTCGAGCCACTCAAAGCAGGCCTGCAGCTCCTGCCACATGGCCGCGTTCATGGAGTTCGCCTTGTCGGGGCGGTTCAGGGTGACCGTGGCGACGTGCGCGTCGATGCTGAGCGCCAGGGTTTGAAAGCTGGGGGTCATGGTGTCTCCTTGCTGGGGCCCGTCCAGGGGGCGACGAAGTCTTCCACCGCCAGGGCGGGCAGCGACTTCCCCGGTCCCTCGCGCGTGCCGAGATAGAGAAAGGCGACGATTTCCTCGTGCTCCTCGCCGCCGAGCTCACGCACGACCTCGCGGTCGAAGGCGCCGGCGCCGGTGCGCCAGATGCCCGCGTAGCCCTGCGCCTCTGCGGCGAGGAGGATCGCGTGCGCGGCGCAGCCGGCCGACAGGCGCTGCTCCAGCGGCGGCACCTTGGGGTGCGACTGCAGCCGCGCCAGCACCACGACCACCAGCGGCGCGCGCAGCGGTGCACAGCGGGCCTTCTCCCGCGCCGCCGCGTCGGCCTCGGGCTCGCGCCGCAGCAGCGACCGCTCCAGCACGCTGCCGAGGGCGTTGCGCGCCTCTCCCTCGACGGTGAGGAAGCGCCAGGGACGCAGCCAGGCGTGATCCGGCGCGCGCAGCGCGGCGGCGAAGATGGCCTCGCGGGCGGCGGCGTCGGGTGCCGGGTCCGCGAGCCGGGGCGCGGAGTTGCGCTCGGTGAGCAGGGTCAGGGCATCGGTCATGGTGATCCCGGGTCGTCACTGGGAGCGACGCATGATAGCAGCCCGGGCCGGCGCTGCACCCGCTCGGCACCGGGCCGGCGCGTCGTGCGGCCGCCCGCTACAGGGCCGGCGCGTGGCCGACCAGGATATTCATGAAGCCGCGATCCCCCGCCGTGGCCGCGACGTTGTCGCACCAGGTGGCGAGGGCTTCGGCGTCCGTGGCGGCGAGGCGCCCGGCGACGTGGTCGACGATCCAGAACGGCAGGGCCAGGGTCGCGAGCGCCTCGACCAGGGCCCGCCCGGTGCTGCCCGCCAGGGCCAGCGAGAACGGGGTGAGCTCGACGAGAATCGCCGGCGGCCGGGGCTGGCGTGCGAGCAGCGGCAGCAGCCCGGCCAGCACCGCCGCCTCGCTGCCCTGGGTGTCGATCTTGAGGAAATCGATGGCGTCGACCGCGGACCCCAGCACCGCCTCGCCGCGGGCGAGGCGGATCGGCAGCGCCGGCCGCTCGCCGTCGCCGGGGTAGACCTGGTGGTCACCGAGGTTGTCGTCGCTCCGGTAGAGGAAGCCCTCCCCCGCGCGGTCGGACAGCGCCAGGGACGAGAGCGAGCAGCGCGCCGCCAGCCCGTTGAGGGAGACGTTGGCGGACAGCAGCGCGAAGTTATCCGGGTCCGGCTCGAAGGCGTAGACGTGGCCGCCCGCGCCCGCCCGGGCCGCGGCGAGCACGGTGAAATAGCCGAGGTTCGCGCCGACGTCGACGCAGACCGCGCCGGGGCCCACGAGGGCCAGGCACAGGCGGGTCTCGAACGGTTCCCACAGGCGCGTCTCGCGCAGCCGGTCCGACACCAGGTCCGTGCCCGCCGGGTGCAGCCGCAGCCGCAGCGGGCCCGGCGGCGACGGCAGCGCCAGCTCGATGGCCGCGCCGCCCGTCACGAAAGAACCCGCCGCTCAGTCGTCGCTGTGCATGTCCGTAAAGGGCGAGGAGTAGCCGAGGTCGATGCGCGCGCCGCCGACGCTGACCGCCTCGCCGTCGAAGGCCACGTCGTTGTCGCCGAGCACGCCGTGGTCGAAGAGGTAGCGCGCCGGCGCCTCGCCGGCGAGCACGGCCGTCTCGTGGGCCGCCCGGCGCTCCGCCACCGCCTCGCTCGCGCGCTCCCAGCCGGCGAGCGCCCGCGAGCCGTGCCGGGCCTCGAGCATGCGCCGCGTCGGATCCGGGCCGAGCAGGGTGCCGCTGGCGTTGTTGCCGCCGAAGCCCTTGGCGTTGACCACCGCCCAGGCGCGCTGCGCCGGGGCGAGTTCCGTGTGCTCGAGGCAGAAGGCGAGGTGCTCATCGGTCACATCGTCGGCGATGCCGTCGATGGTGGCAATGCCGGGCACGATACCGTGGCGCCAGGTGTCGAGGGTCACCGTGACCTGGTCGGCCGACGCCGCGCCCAGGGAGTGGCCGAGGTAGCACTTGAGCGCCGCCACCGGCAGGTCCTCGAGGCCGAAGGCACCGGCGCAGCGGCTGAGGATCTGCGACTCCGTGGTGCGGTTCTGCGGGGTGCCGGTGCCGTGTGCCTGCACCAGGCCGCCCTCGCGGAAGGTCTTCCCGCCGAGCACGGCGCGCGCCGCGGCCATGGCCCGGGCGACGGTCACGTAATTGCCGACACCGGGGCCCGAGATGGATTTCTTGTAACCGTCGGCATTGACGAACACGTCGACGACGCTGCCGCGCAGCGCGGCGCCGAGCTCCAGGGCCAGCGCGTCGTCGAACAGCACCACCACCTGAGCGGACTCGGCGATGGTGAAACCGCAGTTCGGTGCGAAGGGCCGGCACGCGCGCCGGTAATCGGGCTCGGCGTCTGCGCCAAGGCCGTCGAGCTGGCGCAGGGCCTTGTCCGTGGCCAGCGCGCCCATGGCGGCATAGCCCTCCATGACCTCCGGCGTGATCGGCGCCTCCGCCGCGCCGACGATGGCGACCCGGGCGCGGCCGCTGCGGATGTCGTGCACGGCGTGGCGCAGGTTGTAGAGAAAGGACGCGCAGGCGCCGAGGCTGGCACCGGTGGCGCCGAGGGAACCGAGCACATAGGCGTTGAGGAAGTCAGCGGGCATCTCCGCCAGCCCCAGCGGGCAGTACTTGCTGGTCGCCCGCTGCCCGCTCACCCGCGCCTTGAGCATGCCGCCGGTACCGGCCTCGTCGAGCTGGCCCATGGCGCTGCCGGCGTAAACGCTGACCTGCTCCGCCGCCACGCGCTCGCGCAGCTGCTCCCAGGGGATGCCGAGATCGCCGAGGGCATCGGAGGCCGCGTAGATCGCCAGCTGCAGCCCGCGCGGGTGGTTGCGCGACGGGTATTGCGCCGCCGGGTCGAAACCCGAGGGCAGCTGGCTCGCCACCTTGACCTCGAACTCGCGGGTGGCCGGCATGATGAATTCCTGCGGTCCGGCGAGAACGACACGGGCGTGGGTGGCGTCCTCTTCCTCCACGGTCCAGCCCGGCGGCAGCGGCGACGGCAGGCTGCGCCGGGGCATATCGACCACCAGCGGCCGCTCGCCGCCGGAGCGCATGCGCCGGCCGCAGGGCAGCGCCGCCGGGTCAAACCAGGCCGGCTCGAGGCGGCGAATCAGCGTGCCGGCCAGCAGTTCCGCTTCCGTTGCCGTGTCCGGCAGGCCGCGAAGCTGGCGCAGCGCCTCGAGCATGCGCGCCCGGTCGGCGGCCGGCAGCCGCTCGGCCACCAGCCGGGCATAGGCGTGGCCGCCGGAGGTCCGGCCGGCACTGTTGATACCGCCACTGGCGACGATGACCGGTAAGGGCTGACCCACGATGCTGACTCCTCCTCCAGGCGTGAACGCCGCGTGACTGTCCTGCGGCGCCGTTCCAGCGCACGGTTGCGGCACGGGTTGCGTTCCTTGCGAGGGCCGCAGTCTACGGGTCATGACTCACTTAAAATATACATATAAAGCCATTTACTGTACGTTAATCGCCATGACTGCTGCCGACTATCGCGCTGTCGCCCTGCTCTACCCGGATGCCCTGGCGACCAGCGTCACGCTGCCCATGGAAATCCTCCACGCGGCCGCCCAGCGTGCCCGGGCTGCCGGGCGCGGCGCCCGGGGCTGCGTCTTCCGCCTGGCCGGCGCCGCCGGCCCCGGGCAGGTGCGCCTCGGCACGGGACTCACGTTGACCGCGGCGACGGGGCTTGCCGCCCTGCCGGCGCCGGACCTGCTGCTGCTGCCGGCGATCTGGCGCAGCCCCCGGCGCAGCCGCCGCCTCTGCGAGCCCCTGCACGGCGAGCTCCAGCGCCTCGCCGCCGCCGGGACGCGCCTGTGCAGCGTAGGCACGGCGAGCCGGGTCCTCGCCGATGCCGGGCTCCTGGACGGCCGCTCGGCGACCACGCACTGGAGCGACTTCGACCGCTTCGCCGGCGACTACCCCGCCGTCACGCTGCGCCGCCGGCACCTCATCACCCAGAGCGGCAACCTCTATTGCGCCGGCAGCGTGAACTCCATCGCCGATCTGCTCGTGCACATCGTGGAGCAGTGGTACGGGTCCCCCGTGGCCCGGGCGGTGGAAAGCCAGTTCTCCCCCGAGATCCGCCAGGCCTTCCGCAGTGCAGCCTTCCTCGAGGACAGCCGCACCGGCCACCACGACGAGCTCATCCTCGACTGCCAGCTCTTCCTGCAGGAGCACCTCGCCGAGCGCCACAGCCTGGGGGCCCTGGCCCGGCGCGCCGGCCTTGCGCCGCGGAGTTTCGGCCGCCGCTTCCGGCGGGCCACGGGGACCACGCCGATGGCCTACCTGCTGCAGCTGCGCATCGGTGAGGCGCGCTCCCTCCTCCTGCACAGCGACCTCTCCCTCGGAGAAATCGCCTGGCGCTGCGGCTGGCAGTCTGCCAGCCGCTTCAGCGAGCAGTTCCGCGCCCGCACGGGGCTGGCGCCGCGGGAGTTCCGCGCCGCCACCCGGGGCAAGCGCTTCCAGGCCCAGGGGGCCTGAGCCGGCCCGGCGCCCGCCTTGAGTCCTCCCGGCCCCTATGGCTAAATGGCGCGCCATTCTGCTGAGCCCCGCCCTTCTTCAGTGGCAGGGGCACGGCGCCCCCCGCACAACGACAGCACGGAACGAATCATGGCCACGGATACAAGCAGGGAAAAAGTCATCATCGTCGACGGCGCCCGCACGCCCATGGGCGGCCTCATGGGCAGCCTCAGCAGCGTACCGGCTACGGAACTGGGCAGCACCGCCGTGCGCGAGGCCCTCGGCCGCAGCGCCGTGGAGGGCGTCGACGTCGACGAGGTCTTCCTCGGCTGCGTTCTGCCCGCTGGCCTCAAGCAGTGCCCCGCGCGCCAGGCGGCGATCGGCGCGGGCATTCCCGTGTCCACCGGTGCCGTAACCGTGAACAAGGCCTGCGGCAGCGGCATGCAGGCAACGATCTTCGGCTACGACAGCATCGTCGCGGGCACGAACAGCGTGGTCGTGGCCGGCGGCCTCGAGAGCATGAGCAATGCGCCGCACCTGCTGCCGGCAGGCCGCACGGGTACCCGCCTCGGCGCCACCACGCTCTACGATCACATGTTCATGGACGGCCTCGAGGACGCCTACACGGGCCGCGCCATGGGCACCTTCGCCCAGGAGACCGCGGACCAGCGCGGCCTCACGCGCGAGGCGATGGATGCCTTCGCCATCGAGTCCCTGTCCCGCGCCAAGGCGGCGATCGAGGACGGCTCCCTGAAACCCGAGACGGTCCCGGTGACGGTGAAGACCCGCAAGGGGGAGACCGTGGTCGAGGACGACGAGCAGCCGCACAAGGCCGCCGTGGACAAGATCCCCGGGCTGCGCCCGGCCTTCGCCAAGGAAGGCACGATCACCGCCGCCAATTCCAGCTCCATCTCCGACGGCGCGAGCGCCCTCGTGCTCATGAGCGGCAGCGAAGCCGGGCGCCGCGGCATCAGCGGCACTGCCGAGCTGGTCGCCCACGCACGGCACAGCCAGGCGCCGGAAGAGTTCACCCTCGCACCCATCGGCGCCATCAGCAAGCTGCTCGACAAGACCGGCTGGTCCGTCGACGACGTGGACCTGTTCGAGATCAACGAAGCCTTCGCGATGGTGACCATGCTGTCCATGCTCGACCTCGGCCTGCCCCACGAAAAGGTCAACATCCACGGCGGCGCCTGCGCCCAGGGCCACCCCATCGGCTCGACCGGCTCGCGGATCATCGTGTCCCTGATGTACGCGCTGAAGAAGACCGGCGGCAAGCGCGGCATCGCGGCCCTGTGCATCGGCGGCGGCGAAGCCACCGCCGTGGCCATCGAGCTCCGCTGAGGCGCGCCGTGGCCCTCGCCAGCGTCCCGGAGATCATCGACGACATCCGCGCCGGGCGGATGGTCATCCTCATGGATGACGAGGACCGGGAGAACGAGGGCGACCTCATCGTGGCCGCCGAGGCAGTGACGCCGGAGATCATCAACTTCTTCGCCACGGAAGCCTGCGGCCTCATCTGCATGCCCATCACCGAGGCGCGGGCGCGGCAACTGCAGCTGCCCCTGATGGTGCGCGACAACCGCTCGCAGCACGAGACCAACTTCACGGTGTCCATCGACGCCACCGAGCGCAAGGGCCCCGGCATCAGCGCCGTGCAGCGCGCGCACACGGCGCGGGTCGCCGTGCGGCCGGACGCCGGGCCGGGGGACATCCGCCAGCCCGGGCACATCTTCCCCCTGGTAGCCAAGGCCGGCGGCGTGCTCCGCCGCGCCGGGCATACGGAGGCCGGGGTCGACCTCGCCCGCCTCGCCGGCTTCGAGCCGGCGGCGCTGATCGTCGAGATCATGAACGAGGACGGCACCATGGCCCGGCGGCCGGAGCTGGAGACCTTCGCCGAGAAGCACGGCCTGAAGATGGGCACCATCGCCGACCTCATCGAGTACCGCAGCCTGCACGAGCAGTCCGTGGAGCTGCACGGCAGCAAGGCCGTGGAGACGGAATTCGGACCGTTCACGCTGCACACCTTTGTCGACCAGGTCGACGACACGCTGCATTTCGCCCTCTCCGTGGGCGAGCTGGACCCGGAGGAGGAAACGCTGGTCCGGGTGCAGACCATCAACACGCTGCGCGACGTGCTCGCCACCCGCATCAGCGGCGCCGAGGGCTGGTCCTACCGGCGTGCCATGGCGGCGGTCGCCGAGGCCGGCCGCGGCGTGGTCGTGCTGATCGGCCAGCCGGGCACCCGCGAGACGCTCCTCGACGAGGTCGACGCCTTCCCGGAGCCGCCCTCCGTCACCGGCAGCGACCCGGCCTCGGGCCGCCAGAACTACCGGGTCATCGGTACCGGGTCGCAGATCCTGCGCCGCCTCGGCGTCGGCCGCATGCGCCTGATGTCGGCGCCGATCCACTTCAACGCCCTCTCCGGCTTCAACCTCGAGATCACCGAGTTCGTGCAGGCGAGCGACGAGGGCTGAGCCCCGCGCGCGATCGCCCCATGGCCCGGGCCCACGCCCTCTGCTATCGTCTGCGCCGTCGTACTAACGGAATCGGTCACGCGTGATTCTCCGGCTGCTCGCCGCACTCCTGCTCCCGGTCGTCCTGGCCGCCTACCTTCCGGCAGCCGCCGCCCGGGCCGACGGCGCCCTCGCCATGCCCGACCGCTTCGCCGCCGATGCCGCCGCCGAAGTCATCGCCGACGGCGGCAACGCGGTGGACGCCGCCGTCGCGGCGGCCTTCGTCCTCGCCGTCACCTACCCGGAGGCCGGCAACATCGGCGGCGGCGGTTTCCTGCTGGCGGTGATGGACGGCGAGCCGGCCTTTCTCGATTTCCGCGAGACCGCCCCCGCCGCTGCAACAGCCGACATGTACCTCGCCGAGGACGGCAGCTTCCGCGCCCGGGAGGCCCTGGTCGGCGGCCGCGCCTCCGGCGTTCCCGGCACCGTCGCCGGCCTCGCGGCAGCCCACGGGCGCTACGGCAGCCAGCCCTGGGCGCGGCTGCTCGCGCCGGCCGTCCACCTCGCCCGCGACGGTTTCGCCGTACCCCCTGGGCTGGCGGAAATCGCTGCGGAAACCGACGCGTTCCTGGCCGGCGAAACCAACTTCACGCGCTACTTCGGCGGGCTCACCCCGGGGGAGCGCTTCCGCCAGCCCGAGCTCGCCGCGACGCTTGCCCGGCTCGCGGCCGACCCGGCCGACTTCTACCGCGGACGCACGGCCGAGTTGCTGCTCGCCCAGCAGGCCAGGAGCGGCGGACTGATCAGCGCGGCCGATCTCGCGGGCTACAGCCCGCGCTGGCGCGAGCCGCTCGCGGGGCAGTGGCGCGGCTACACGGTGCTGACCGCGCCGCCACCGAGCTCCGGTGGGGTCGCCCTGCTGCAGCTCCTCGCCCTGCGCGACGCCGCCGCGCCGCTGTTCGCCGATGCCCGGCACAATGGACCCCGCTACCTGCACCTGCTCGCCGAGCTGGAGAAGCGCGTCTTCGCCGACCGCGCCCGCTACCTCGCGGACCCGGATTTCGTCCCCGTGCCGGTGGACGCCCTCCTCGACCCGGCCTACCTCGCGCGCCGCGCTGCCGGCGTCGACGCGACGGCGATCAGCCCGGCGGAGGCGGTGCCGCCGGGCCTCGACCCGGCCGGGAACGCCGTCTCCCTCACCTACACGCTGAACTGGGACTTCGGCTCGGGCGTGGTCGTGGAAGGCGCCGGCTTCCTGCTCAACAACGAGATGGACGACTTCAGCGCCGCGCCGGGCGTGCCGAACGAGTTCGGCGTCATCGGCGGCGAAGCCAACGCCATCGCCCCGGGCAAGCGCATGCTGTCGTCCATGACCCCGACCATCCTCCTCGCGGACGGCGCGCCAGTCATCGTGCTGGGCACCCCCGGGGGCAGCACCATTTTCACCTCGGTCTTCCAGGTACTGCTGAACCTCGTCGATGCGGGCCTCGCGCCGCAGGACGCCGTCGACGCCACCCGCTTCCACCACCAGCTGCCGCAGGCCAGGCTCATCCGCCACGACCAGTGGCCCATCCCTGCCAGGACCCGCCGCGGCCTCGAGGACCTCGGCTACCGGGTCGAGCCGAACGACTGGGGTCACCTCGGCGACGTGCAGCTGGTGACCGCGGGCCCCGCCGGCACGGCCGCCGCCGCGGACCGCCGCGGCCGCGGCGTGGCGCGCATCCTGCCGGCCGGGAAGCGCGTAACACCCACACGGCAATAACGAAAGAGCAATAACACGGAGCAAGCCCATGGCCTGGAACTTCGGCGACATCCTCGACACCATCATCCCCGAACTGCCGCCCGAACACCCCGCCCTCGCCCACGGCGACCGCGCGCTCAGCTGGCGGGAGGTCGACCGGCGCAGCAACAACCTCGGCCGCGCCCTGCAGGCGGCAGGACTCGCCCCCGGGGCCAAGGTGGGTTTCTACCTGCGCAACAGCCCCGCCTTCATGGAAACGCTGGCGGCCTGTTTCCGCGCGCGGCTGGTGCATGCGAACGTCAACTACCGCTACCGAGAGGACGAGCTGCACTACATCCTCGACAACGCCGATGCCGAGGCCGTGTTCTACGACGCCGCGTTCCGCGACCGGGTCGATGCGCTGCGCCCGCGGCTGCCGGCGGTGAAGGCCTGGGTCGAGGTCGGGGACGGACCGGTACCCGGCTGGGCCCTCGCCTACGAGACCCTCGCCGAGGACGGCGACGGCAGTAACCTGCCCGGGCCGCGCAGCGGCGACGACCTGCTGCTGCTCTACACCGGGGGTACCACGGGCATGCCGAAAGGGGTGATGTGGGACCAGCACAACCTGCGCGAAGCCCAGTCGCTGGCCCTGCGCGCCGTGGGCCCGGTGCCGGAGACGCTGGAAGAACTGCGGGCGACGATCGCCGCCAACGGCCCGGGGGCAACGATCCTGCCCATCTGCCCGCTCATGCACGGCACCGGCCTGTTCACCGCCATGGGCGCGTTTTTCAGCGGCGGCACCGTGGTCACGCTGCCCAACCCCTCCCTTGACGCGCAGGCCGTCTGGGAGGCCGTCGACCGGCACCGCGTGTCGCAGATCGCCATCGTCGGCGACAGCTTTGCCAGGCCCCTCCTCGCCGCGCTGGATGAGGCCCGCGACCGCTACGACCTCGACAGCCTTGGGCTGATCATCTCCTCCGGCGTCATGTTCAGCACCGAGATCAAGCAGCGCCTGCTCGCGCACCTGCCGCAGGCGGCGATCGCCGACAGCTTCGGCGCGTCGGAGGCGGTGGGCTTCGGCGCCTCGATCATGACCCGGGACGCGCCGGTGGAAACCGCGCGCTTCGTGACCAACGATCTTTGCCGCGTCTTCGACGAACAGGACCGGGAGCTGCCCCGGGGCAGTGACAAACCCGGCTTCATCGCCTTCGGCGGCCCCATCCCGAAGGGCTACTACAAGGACCCGGAGAAAACCGCGAAGACTTTCCGCAGCATCGACGGCCACCGCTACGCCGTGCCCGGCGACTACTGCCTGGTCGCCGAGGACGGCACGCTGACGCTGCTCGGGCGGGGTTCGGTCTGTATCAACTCCGGCGGCGAGAAGATCTACCCGGAGGAAGTGGAGGAGGCCCTGAAGGGCCAACCGGACGTCGAGGACGCCCTGGTGGTCGGTCTCCCGGACCCCACCTGGGGCCAGGCCGTGACCGCCATCGTTCACCTCGTCCCCGGCGCCGGCCTCGACGAGGCCGCGCTGGTCGCCACGGTGCGCGAGCGGCTGGCGCCCTACAAGGCGCCGAAGCGGGTCTTCGCCGCGCCCCAGCCCTTCCGGGCGCCCAACGGCAAGGCCGACTACAAGGCCGCGCGGGCCTTCGCGGAGTCTGCCGGCGCGGCCTGAGGCGGGGCCGCGGCCGCCGCGGGGCTTGATGCTACACTCGGGACAGGTATAGTGCCCGGCTTTTCCAGTCAGGCCCGGACGGGCGGGGGCAGCATGAAGATTCGCGTAGGCATCGTTGGCGATGGCCAGCTGGGCATGTTCCTGTGCGAGGCGGCGCAGTCGCTGGCCATCGACACCGTCATCCTCACCGGGGACGCGAACAGTCCCGCGGCGCAGCGCGCCGGTGCGGCGGTGGTCGGCGCCATGGACGACGCGGGCGCCGTGCAGTCCCTCGCGGACGCCTGCGATATCGTCACCTACGAACGCGAGGACGTGCACCCGGTCGCGGTGGACGTGCTGCGCCGGGCGGAAGCCGCCGGCAGCATCCACTGCCACCCCAGCCTCGCGGTGATCGAAACCATCCAGGACAAGGCGCGGCAGAAGCGCTGGCTCGCCGGGGCCAACCTGCCCACCCTGCCCTTCGTGATCGCCGGCGGCGAGGCGGGCGAGGCCGCGGCCGCCGCCGCGGAACTCGGCTACCCGTTGGTACAGAAGGCGCTGCGCGGCGGCTTCGACGGCCGCGGGGTGCAGCTCTTGCGCGACGAGGCCGCCCTTGCCGGGGCCTGGCCCGGCGAAACGCTCTACGAGGCCCACGCCGGCGACTTCCGGGAGATCGCCGTTATCGTGGTGCGCGCCCAGGATGGCGACATCCGCAGCTTCCCCCCGGTCGACATGACCTTCGACGGCGACTACAGCGTTCTCGAGTGGGTGTACGCCCCGAGCGACGCCGGCGAAGCGGTCCTCGCCGAGGCCGAGCGGGTGGCCCGCGACGCCATCGAGGCCCTCGACGGCGTCGGCACCTTCGGCGTGGAGCTCTTCCACTGCGCCGACGGCCGCGTGGTCATCAACGAGATCTCGCCGCGGGTGCACAACGCCGGCCACTACACGCTGGAAGCGACCGAGTCGTCCCAGTTCGAGCAGCACCTGCGGGCGGTGACCGGGCTGCCGCTCGCGGGCACGGCGCTGGAAACACCGGCCGCCATGCGCAACCTGCTCTGCACCGAGGCCATCGCCGAGGCCGCCCGGGACCGCGCCGCTGGCCGCAGCGCCGAGGGCCCCGTCGCCACCTACTGGTACGGCAAGGCCCCGGCCCGCGCCATGCGCAAGCTCGGCCACATCACCGCCATCGGCGCCAGCGCTGCCGAGGCCGGCGAGCGCGCGGCGGCCGCCTACCGCCGCCTCACCGGCAGCCGGGGAGAAGCCGCATGAACGCGAAGGTCGGGATCATCATGGGCAGCGATTCGGACCTGCCGGTCATGCGCGCGGCAGCGGCCGTGCTCGACGAGCTCGGCGTCGCCTACGAGATCGATATCGTCAGCGCGCACCGCACGCCGGACAGGCTCTTCGCCTACGCGCGCGAAGCGGAGGAGCGCGGCCTGCGGGTGATCGTCGCCGGCGCCGGCGGCGCCGCGCACCTGCCCGGCATGGTCGCCTCCCTGTGCGCCCTGCCGGTCATCGGCGTACCCATCAGCGCCACGAAGCTCGACGGAGAAGATGCGCTCCTGTCCATCGTGCAGATGCCGGCCGGCATCCCCGTGGCGACCGTGGCCATCGACAACGCCACCAACGGCGGCCTGCTCGCCGCCCAGGTGCTGGCGACCGGGGACGACGCCCTGCGCCAGCGGCTGCATCGCTACCGCGACGGGCTGCGGGACCGGGTGCTGGACAAGGCGGAACGGCTGCGCCGGGGCGACGACGGCTGAGCAGCGCCCGCGGCGCCTCCCGCCGGCGCCGGATCAATCCTCGAAGCGATCGAGCACCGCGCCGTGGCTGGCGGACGCCGCGTTGCGGGCGAACTTGCCGAGCACGCCCCGGGTATAGCGCGGCGCCGGCTGCTGCCAGCGCTCGCGGCGGGCGGCCAGCGTGTCGTCATCGACGTTGACCTGCAGCAGCAGCTCGTGCGCATCGATGGTGATGCTGTCGCCCTCTTCCACGAGACCGATGGTGCCACCCACGTAGGCCTCCGGCGAGACGTGACCCACCACCATGCCCCAGGTGCCGCCGGAGAAGCGGCCGTCGGTGATCAGCCCCACGCTCTCGCCGAGCCCCTGGCCGATGAGCGCGCTGGTCGGCGCCAGCATCTCGGGCATGCCCGGGGCGCCGCGGGGGCCCAGGTAGCGCAGCACCACGACGTCGCCGGGCTTGATCCCGCCGGCGAGAATGGCGTCCAGCGCCGACTGCTCGTCGTCGAACACGCGGGCCGGGCCGGTGATGACCGGATTCTTGAGGCCGGTGATCTTGGCCACGGCGCCCTCCTCGGCCAGGTTGCCGCGCAGGATGGCGAGGTGACCGGCGGCGTAGAGCGGGTTGTCCAGCGGCCGGATCACGTCCTGGCCCGCCGGGCACTCGGCGGGGACGTCCGCCAGCGTCTCGGCGATGGTCTTGCCGGTAATGGTCATGCAGTCGCCGTGGAGCAGCCCGCCCTCGAGCAGCAGCTTCATGACCTGGGGAATGCCGCCGGCGCGGTGCAGGTCGATGGCCAGGTAGCGGCCGCTCGGCTTCAGGTCACAGATCACCGGGACCTTGCGGCGGATGCGCTCGAAGTCGTCGATGGTCCAGGGCACCTCGGCGCAGTGGGCGATGGCCAGGAAGTGCAGCACGGCGTTGGTCGAGCCGCCGGTGGCCATGATCACCGCGACCGCGTTCTCGATGGCCTCGCGGGTGACGATATCCCGCGGCTTGCGGTCCGCCGCCACGGCGTCGACCAGCACCCGCGCGCTCTCGGCGGCACTGGCCCCTTTCTCGTCCTCGACGTTGGCCATGGTGCTCGAGTACGGCAGCGACAGGCCCAGCGCCTCGAAGGCGGCACTCATGGTGTTCGCGGTGTACATGCCGCCGCAGGAACCGGTGCCGGGGATCGCGTGACGCTCGATCGCGATGAGGTCGTCCTCGCTGATGCGCCCGGCGCTGTACTCGCCCACCGCCTCGAACACGCTGACGATGTTGAGGTCGCGGTCGCCGAGGCGCCCGGGCAGGATCGTGCCGCCGTAGACGAAGATCGAGGGCACGTTGGCGCGCAGCATGCCCATCATCGCCCCGGGCATGTTCTTGTCGCAGCCGCCGATGGTGAGCACGCCGTCCATCCACTGCCCGCCAACGCAGGTCTCGATGCAGTCGGCGATCACCTCGCGGGACACCAGGCTGTACTTCATGCCCTCGGTGCCCATGGACATGCCGTCGCTGATGGTGGGCGTGCCGAAGACCTGCGGGTTCGCGCCGGCCTCGGCGATGGCCGCGACCGCCGCATCGGCCAGCGGCTGGATGCCGGCATTGCAGGGGGTGATCGTCGAGTGGCTGTTGGCGACGCCGATCATCGGCTTGTCGAAGTCGCCCGCCTCGTAACCCATGCCGTAGAACATGGAGCGGTTCGGGGCGCGCTGAACGCCCTGGGTGATGTTTCTCGACCTGCGGTTACTGGCCACGCTGGCACTCCTGGCTCGCCCGGGGAGGCGGCATTCTAGGCCACTTGCGGGAAATGCCTCAAATACTTATCTTGCTGACGCACCCGTTGCGGGCCAGCTGCCGCGCCGCCCGCCCCCGAGTCGACATAAGAATTACCCGATGAAAGGAACCCGCCCATGAACGGAGCCGACGCTCTCCTCGAGACCCTGGTCGCCAGCGGCGTCGAGGTCTGTTTCGCCAACCCCGGCACCTCGGAAATGCAGCTGGTCTCGGCCATCGGCAACACGGGGAGCATGCGCCCGGTGCTGTGCCTGTTCGAGGGCGTGGCCTCCGGCGCGGCCGACGGCTACGGCCGGATGGCGGACAAGCCGGCGATCACCCTGCTTCACGTGGGCTCGGGCTTTGCCAACAGCCTGGCTAACCTGCACAACGCCCGCCGCGCGGGCTCGCCGCTGGTCAACATCGTCGGCGACCACGCCAGCTACCACCTGCAGTACGACGCACCGCTGACCTCCGACCTGCCGGGGCTCGCCGACTGGGCCTCGGCCTGGACGCACGTGGCCGACTCGCCGGATGACCTCGCCGCCGCGGGCGCCGCCGCCGTCGCCGAGGCACAGGCGGAGAACGGCCGCATCGCCACCGTCGTCGTGCCCGCGGACCATGCCTGGAACCCGGCCAGCGGCGCCGCTCCCGCGCGCCCCGCCCCGGCCGCACCGGCCGTGGCGGAAGCGACAATCGCGGCGACCGCAGAACGCCTGAAGAGCGGCCGCCCCACGGTACTCTTCCTCGGCGGCCGCGCCCTGCGCGAGGAGAACCTCTACCGGCTCGGCCAGCTCGCCGCCGCCACCGGTGCACGGCTGGTCTGCCAGGTGTTCCCGGCGCGGCTGCAGCGCGGCGCCGGGCGCGTGGCCGTGGAGCGCCTGCCCTATTTCGCCGAGCAGGCCACGGAGGCGCTCGCCGGCACCGAGCACCTGGTGCTGGTCGGCGCGCCCGCGCCGGTCAGCTTCTTCGCCTACCCGGACAAGGCCAGCTGGCTGGCCCCGACCGACTGCGAGGTAAGCACGCTGGCTACCCCGGGAGAGGACATCGACGGCGCCCTCGACGCGCTGGTGGCTGCCGTGGGTGCGGCCGGGGAGCCCGCGCTCGTCGAGGCCGCCGAGACCCCGGCGCCGGAGGACGGCCCCCTGGACGGCCTGCTGGTCGGCCAGCTCCTCGCCCGGCACATGCCCAAGGACGCGATCGTCGTCGACGACGGCGCCACCAATGGGCTCGGCGCCTACCTGCTGACCGAGCGGGCGCCGCGGCACGACTGGCTCGCCCTCACCGGCGGGGCCATCGGCCAGGGCATCCCCGCGGCGCTGGGCGCCGCCATCGCCTGTCCGGACCGCAAGGTGATCAACCTCGAGGCCGACGGCAGCGCCATGTACACGCTGCAGGGGCTGTGGAGCCTGGCGCGGGAGAAGACCGACACGGTCACGATCCTGTTCAACAACCGCAGCTACGCCATCCTGAACATCGAGCTGGAGCGAGTGGGCGCCGGCGAACCGAACGCGCGCACCCTGTCCATGCTGGACCTGTCGAACCCGGATCTCGACTTCACCGCCCTCGCCCGCGGCATGGGCGTGAAAGCGAGCCGGGCGAGCACCGTGGCCGAGTTCGACGCGCAGCTGGCCGAGGCCCTGGCGACGCCCGGGCCGCATCTTATCGAGGCAATGGTCTGACCGGCGCGCGGCGCCGGTAACGTTCCGAGCGGGAGGCTCGCGCACCATGGCACGCATTCTCATCACCGGCGCCACCGCCGGCATCGGCCGCGCCGCGGCGATACTCCTGGCCCACAAGGGCCATACGGTGATCGGCGCCGGGCGCAACGCCGAAGCGCTGGAGAGCCTGGCCGCCCAGTCGCCGAACCTGCACGCCCTGCCCCTCGATGTCACCGACCCGGCGGCCGTGGCCGGCGCCCCCGCGGCAGTGGCGACCCTCACCGGCGGCGAACCGCTGGATATCCTGGTCAACAACGCCGGTTACGCCTGCGTCGGCCCGCTGGAATGCGTCGACGACGACGCCCTGGAAGCGCAGTACCAGGTCAACGTCTTCGGCCTGCTGCGCGTGACCCGCGCCTTCCTGCCGGCGATGCGCGAGCGCGGCAGCGGGCGCATCGTCAACGTCTCCTCCGTGGCCGGGAACGTCACCCTGCCCTTTTTCGGCCCCTATGCCTCCACCAAGCATGCCCTCGAGGCGCTGTCGGACAGCCTGCGCATCGAGCTGCGCCCGCACGGCATCGACGTGGTGCTGGTCAAGCCGGGCGCGGTCAAGACCGGCTTCGGGGCGGTCGAGCAGGCACAGCTCGAGCAGCACGCGGCCGACGCGCCCGCCTACCGCGCGCAGCTGGAAACGGTGATGCGCTTTCACCGCGGCTTGCACGCGAAGGGCGCCGACCCGGTCGCCGCCGCCGGTGCCATCGTTACCGCCTGTGAAGCCGACAGCCCCGGGGCGCGCTACGTGGTGCCGCGCAGGAACCGGCTGTTCATCGCCATCAAGCAGTGGCTGCCCACGGCCGTGAGCGACTGGATCCTGCTGCGCCTGTCAGGGCTGCACCGGCAATAGTTCGGGCTAGGCGGCGCGCGCCAGCGTTTCCGAGGGGTACTCGCCGAACAGCGATCGATAGGCGCCGGGGAACCGGCCCAGGTGACCGATGCCGCAGCGGACTGCCACGGAAGTCACCGTCTCGCTGCCGGGCTCGGCGGCCTGCAGCGCCTCCCGGACACGGTGCAGGCGGCAGAGGGTGATGGCGGTCTTCGGCGTGATGCCGCAGACCTGGCGGAAGGCGCGCTCGAGGCTGCGCCAGGACAGGCCGGCCTCGAGGCACAGGTCACCGACGGTCAGCGGTTCACAGCAATGGGCGCGGATATACTCCAGCGACCAGCGGACCGCGGCCAGGCGGCGCTCCAGCGACGGCGGCGCGCGCCCGTCGACGGCGCCGAGGGCGACGGCGAGGGACTGCACCAGCTGCTCGAGGTCATCGCGACTGCCGGCCCCCTGCGCAACACTCTGGGCGATCGCTCCCAGCCGCGCCACGGCGGCCTCGGGCAGGTCGACGGTGCGATCCGCGCCACCCGGCAGGGCCAGGCCCAGGCGTTCCAGCCGTTGCCTCGGCATGCGCACGGCCACCCAGTCGGAGACCGCCGCCGTGGCGTAGGCCAATTCCCGGCCCTCTTCGAGCCAGAGGCAGGTGCCGGCGCGGACCGGTCGGCCGTTCAGCCGCCCCGCCCCGTCGGAGCGCAGGATGCAGGCCAGCGTCGGCGCATCGTCCGGCATGGCGCCGCGGGCGAACAGCGGCGCCCGGTAGCTGCCCATGTCGAAGACCACGTCCGCGGCGTGGCCGTGGACCAGGCGACCCCGGAAGCCCTCGCCGCCTAGGGCGACGTGGTCGAGGCGGGCCCCGGTCACCGCAACACCGAGGGCGGCGGTGTCGAAGCCGCGCACCTCGACCGCGCGGTGCTGCTGCAGTGCGCCCATGGATGCCGTTCCTTATTCTTCTCGGCCCTGTAGTCCGTCTTTGAAGTCGACGTCTTTTTCCGCGTCGTCGGCCGGCCAGGTTGTCCGACCGCCGCCCGCCCGGTTGTCGCATTGTGGATAGCGTGCCGGTCAGAATCGCCTATATTGGTAGGGACCGCAAGCCACACAAAGGTGCCCCCGTGATCAAGCTACTCCGCCGCAGTGCGCTGCTCCTCTGCGCAGCCCTGGCGCTGCCCGCCGTCGCAGCCGACAAACCCAACATCCTCGTGATCTGGGGGGACGATGTCGGCCAGTCCAACATCAGCGCCTACACCATGGGCATGATGGGCTACCAGACGCCCAACATCGATCGCATCGCCAACGAAGGCATGATCTTCACGGACTACTACGGCGAGCAGAGCTGCACCGCGGGGCGCGCCTCCTTCATCATGGGGCAGTCGGTGTTCCGCACGGGTCTGTCCAAGGTCGGGCTCCCGGGCGCCGCCCTGGGCATGCAGGAGGAAGACCCGACCATCGCCGGGCTGCTGAAGAACCATGGCTACATGACCGGCCAGTTCGGCAAGAACCACCTCGGCGACCGGGACGAGCACCTGCCCACCAACCACGGCTTCGACGAGTTCTTCGGCAACCTCTACCACCTGAATGCCGAAGAGGAGCCAGAGAATGAGGACTACCCGCAGGACCCGGCTTTCCGAGAGAAGTACGGCCCCCGCGGCGTCATCCGCTCCGCCGCCGACGGAGAGATCCAGGACACCGGACCGCTGACGAAGAAGCGCATGGAGACCGTCGACGACGAGACGTCCACCGCCGCGATCGACTTCATCGAGCGCGCGGTCAAGGCCGATAAGCCCTTCTTCGTCTGGTGGAGCGGCACGCGCATGCACTTCCGCACCCACGTCTCGGACGAGAAGATGGCGGCCTGCAAGGAACAGTACCCGCGTGCGGACGAGTACACCTGCGGCATGGTCGAGCACGATGCGCATATCGGCGAGTTCCTGGCGGCGCTCGACCGGCTCGGCATCGCGGACAACACCATCGTGTTCTACTCCACGGACAACGGTCCGCACATGAACACCTGGCCGGATGCGGCCATGACGCCCTTCCGCGGCGAGAAAAACACCAACTGGGAAGGCGGCTGGCGTGTGCCGGCGATGGTGCGCTGGCCCGGGCACATTCCCGCGGGCAGCATTTCCAACGAGATCATGCACCACATGGACTGGCTGCCCACCTTCCTCGCCGCAGCGGGTGAAGCGGACGTCAAGGACAAGCTGCTCAAGGGGCACCGCGCGATCGGGCGCAAGTACAAGGTCCACCTCGACGGCTACAACTTCCTCCCCCTGCTCACCGGGGAAAGCGAGGAAGGCCCCCGGGAAGAGATCTTCTACTTCTCCGACGACGGCGACCTGACCGCGCTGCGCTACCGGGACTGGAAGATGATCTTCATGGAGCAGAAGACCGCGGGCACCTTCCGCGTCTGGATGGAGCCCTTCGTCCCCCTGCGCGTGCCGCTGATCCTGAACCTGCGCCGTGACCCGTACGAGCGCGCGCCGATCACCTCCAACACCTACTACGACTGGCTGCTGGACCGGGCCTACCTGCTGGTGCCCGCCCAGGATTACGTCGGCGAGTTTCTGGCGACCTTCAAGGAGTACCCGCCGCGGCAGAAGGCGGCGAGCTTCTCCCTCGACCAGGTCATGGAGACCCTGGCCTCGCCGCCCGGGGCGCCGTGACCGGCCTGCCCCGCGGGGGAAAATGGCCAGCGCTGTTCGCAGCGCTGGCTTTTTTCTGCGCGTTCGGCGCCCAGGTCCGGGCGGCGGAAGAGCCGCTTCCCTCCTGGCGCGACACGCCGACGCGGGCCGCAATCCTCGACTTCGTGGCGCGCGTCACCGACCCGGCGGGCGGTGACTTCGTCCCGCCGGAAGCGCGGATCGCCGTGTTCGACAACGACGGCAATCTCTGGGCCGAGCAGCCGGTGTATTTCCAGCTGCTGTTCGCCGTGGACCGGCTCGAGGCGCTGGCCGCGGAAGACCCGGCGTTACGCCGGCAGCCGCCTTTCAGCGAGGTGCTGGCAAACGGGCCGGCTGCCCTCGCCGGGCTGGACGAGGCGGCGCTGGTCAAGCTGGTCCTGGCCACGCACACGGGCCTCGACAGTGCGACCTTCAACGGCCTCGTGGCGGACTGGGGGGCCTCGGCCACGCACCCGCGCTTCGGCCAGCGCTATACGGACCTGACCTACGCGCCCATGCGCGAACTCCTCGACCACCTCGAGGACAACGGCTTCACCTGCTACATCGTTTCCGGCGGCGGCGTCGCCTTCATGCGCGCCTGGGCGCCGGCGGCCTACGGCATTCCGCCGGAGCGCATCATCGGCAGCCGCTTCCAGCTCACCTACCGGGCGGACGACAGCGGCGGCACGCTGCAGCGGCTGCCGGAGCTGGCCCATATCAACGACGGCCCCGGCAAGCCGGTCGGCATCCAGCAGGTGATCGGCCGGCGGCCGATCTTTGCCTCCGGCAACTCCGACGGCGACCTGGAGATGCTGACCTGGACCACCGGCGGCGAGGGCCCGCGCTTCGGCCTGCTCCTACACCACACGGACGCCGAGCGCGAGTGGGCCTATGACCGCGAGTCCCACGTCGGCAGGCTCGACGAGGGCCTGGAGCGGGCCCCGGCCCTGGGCTGGACCGTGGTCGACATGGCCAGGGACTGGGCGCGCGTCTTCGCCTTCGAGGCGCCGGCCGAGGCTGCCACCGAGGCCGTGCACTAGGCGCGCGTCAACAAGACCGACGCGGCGGGCAGCGCCCTCAGTACATCGCGACCGTCTTCGTCGGCAGGGCCTCCGCCACCGCGTCGGGGACGAAGAAATCCCGGAACAGGTCGGCGTCGGCGTCCACCGCGTAGGGCGCAAAATCCGTCACGCCCTCTTCCCGCAGCAGCACCTCGTCGATGAAGAAGTTCCCGCTGCACTCCCGCGACGGCCGGTTGAAGATCGCGTAGGCGGCGTCGGCCATGATCGCCGGCGTGCGGCTGCCGGACACCGTTTCCGCGCCACCGAGCACGTTGCGCACGGCCGCCGTGTCGATCGCCGTCAGCGGCCAGAGCGAATTCACCGCGATGCCGTCGCCGGCAAACTCCCGCGCCATGCCCAGCGTGCACAGGCTCATGCCCATCTTCGCCATGGTGTAGGCGAGGTGCGGGGCAAACCACTTCGGGTCCATGTCCAGCGGCGGCGCCAGGTTGAGGATGTGCGGGTTGGCCGCGGCCTTCAGGTGCGGGATGCACTGCCGGGAGACCAGGAAGGTGCCGCGGGTGTTGATGCTGTGCATGAGGTCGTAACGCTTCATCTCGGTTTCGAGCGTCGGCGTGGGGCTGATGGCGCTGGCGTTGTTGATGCAGATGTCGATGCCGCCGAAGCGCGCGACGGCCTGGGTCACGGCCGCCTCCACCTGGTCCTCGAAGCGGATGTCGCAGACCACGGGCAGGGCCTGGCCGCCGGCCGCCTCGATGTCCTCGGCGGCGGTGTAGATCGTGCCCGGCAGCTTCGGGTGCGGCTCGGTGGTCTTCGCCGCGATCACCACGTTGGCGCCGTCGGCGGCCGCCCGGCAGGCGATGGCAAGGCCGATACCGCGGCTGGCGCCGCTGATGAAAAGCGTCTTGTCCTTGAGGCTCATGGCAGCTTTCTCCGTGGTTGCCGTTGGTCCTGTGGCGCGGGCTCCGGGGGTGCACGGCCGCGCCGCACGCCAGCGCCCGTCAAGGGTAACCGAAGGCCGGCCGTGGGACACCCTCGGCTTGCCAGCGCCCTACCCGATCGCTTAGCTTCCCCTTATCGGGTAGCGCGGAAGTGATCCCCACAACACGACACGGAGTGAATGAGACCATGGCGGGACAGGGTTCCGGCGGCAATGTGCTCGCGGCGATCTGCAGTTTCTTCATCCCCGGGCTGGGGCAGCTCGTGCAGGGGCGGGTGCTGGCCGCGCTTCTTTTCTTCCTGTCGACATCGGCCTGCTACGCCCTCGGCGCCTCCGTCGTCCTGTTTGTGTTCTGGATCCCCGCCGTGCTGCTGCACCTCTGGTCCATCATCAACGCGGCGCTGTTCAAGCCCTGAGGCCCGGACCACGACAGGCCCCGTGACCTTGTCTACACTGGGTAGCAGGTGTGCCGGGGCAGCCGGGGTGGCGGTTTGAACAAGGCGATCATTGCCGCCACGCGCATCGTGGCACCCTACCTCGTCCTCGGTATCCTGTGGATTTTCGTCTCTGACACTGCGCTGCTTCTCGCCGTCGGCGGCGATGTCGACCGGCTCGGCCGCCTGCAGACCGCAAAGGGCTGGTTCTTCGTCACCATCACCACGCTCATGCTGTTTGCCCTCAGCTACTCGCACCTGCGGCAGATCCAGCGGCTGCGCGAGCTGGACGCGCAGACTGGCCTCCTGCACCGGAAGCTTTTCCTCGAGTACCTCGACGACGCCATCGAGCGCGACGGCGGCGAGGGTGAGATGCTCGTGCTCATCCTGAACATCGATGCCTTCAGCGTCATCGCCCGCAAGCTGGGGAAAGGCGACGCCGAGCAGGCCCTCGAGGAAATCGGCGCCCACCTGCGCGCGAGTTTCACGGCAGACAACCTGCTGTCCCGCCTGGGCACCGACGAGGTCGCCCTCGCCCTGCCCCTGACCGAAGCGGTCGAGCGGGAGAAGCCGCTGGAGCTAGCGCTGAATGCGCGGCGACAGTTCCTCGAGCCATTGCTTGCCCTCGGTCAGCGGGCGACCGCCTGCGGCGGTGCCGCCCTCTATCCGCGCGACGGACACGACGCGCACTCGCTTCTCGCCGCTGCGACCAGCGCCCTGCGCGCGGCGCGCAGCCGCGGGCCGGACCACCTGAACTTCTACGACGACCGCCTGACCCGCGCCGACCGGCAGCGGCAGGACCTGCTGCTCGCCCTGCGCGAAGCACTGCGGGAACGCGCGCTCTACGTGCACTACCAGCCCCAGGTCCGCCTCGCGGACAACCGGCTGTCCGGCTGCGAGGTCCTCGTGCGCTGGAACGACCCGCAGGGCAACCCCATACCGCCCTCCGAGTTCGTCCCCCTTGCAGAGCAGTTCGACCTGTCGCGGGCGCTCTCGGAGCTGGTGATCAGCCGCGTGATCGAGGACCTAGAGCGCGCGGGGCTGAACGACGGCACCCTGCCGCGCGTGTCCATCAACCTGACCCCGGACGAGTTCTCCCGGGGCGACTTCGTGCCGTGGCTTCGCGAGCAGATGGCGCCGATGGCCCACTGGCCCATCAAGCCGCAGATCGAGATCACCGAGTACGCCGCCCTCCGGAACCTCGAGGCGTCCATCCGGCGGATCCGCGAACTCGGACAATGCGGCGTCGACTTTGCCCTCGACGATTTCGGCACCGGCTACTCGAGCCTCGCGGCCCTCAAGGACCTGCCCGTGCAGGAGCTCAAGATCGACGGCTCCTTCACCGCCACCGTGAACACCGACGAGCGCTCCCTCGCCATCGTAAAGTCCATCACCCGGCTCGCCGACACCTTCAACCTGCGGGTCCTCGCCGAGGGTATCGAGACCGTCGAGCAGCTGGAGCGGCTCCGGGAGTGCCGCTGTGCCGAGGCGCAGGGCTTCTACCTGTGCCGGCCCGTGCCGATCGACGAGCTGGTCGCCCTGCTGCAGGCGGGCGGGGCCGTTTTCCCGGTGCAGTCGCCCTGACCGGGCCGAGGCACCTTCCGGCTGAATTTGTGCTCTAATTCCCCGGGCGCTTGTTGAACCAGGGAGGATCGATCCGTGCGCACATTGACCACGCTCCTGCTGCCGCTGCTCCTGTGGCTCGGCGGCTGCGAATCCACCTACTACGCCGCCATGGAGAAAGTCGGGCTCGAGAAGCGCGACATCCTCGTGGACCGGGTCGAGGACGCCCGCGATGCGCAGGAGGATGCCCAGGAGCAATTCACCACGGCGCTCGAGCGCTACAGCGCGCTGGTCGATTTCGACGGCGGTGAGCTGCAGGACGTCTACGAGAACCTCAACGACGAGTACGAGGCCAGCGAGGCGGCGGCGGAGCGGGTGCGCGGGCGCATCGATGCCATCGAGGACGTGGCCGGCGACCTGTTCGACGAGTGGGAGGACGAGCTGGCGCAGTACTCGAGCGCCAGCCTGCGCCGCGACAGCGAGGCCAAGCTGCGCGACACGCGCCGGCGCTACGAGCAGCTCATCGCCGCGATGCGCCGCGCCGAGACCCGCATGGACCCGGTGCTCGATGCCCTGCGGGACAACGTGCTCTACCTGAAGCACAACCTCAACGCGAGTGCGATCGGCGCGCTCCAGGGTGAGCTCGGATCGATCCGCGCGGACGTGGACCGGCTGGTCGCGGAGATGAACACCGCGATCGCTGAGTCGAACGCGTTCCTGGCGACGCTGGACTAGCCGATAGCGCCGCGAGCCCCGCTCAGCAGAGCACCTTCAAGCGGCCCCGGCGCCGCAGCTCACCGAGGCGCGGCAGCGGCCAGGCCATCGCCGGGGCCGCGGCCGCCCCGCGGCGGAGCACGCCGGCGAGCCGGTCCGGCAGGGGCCGCTGGTCGAGCTGCGCCATCACCGCCTGGAAGATCGCTTCCTTGGCCAGCGAGAGTCTCGGCGACGCCAGCGCGTGCCGGCCCTGCAGCAGCACGCAATCCCGCTCGCCGAAGGCGATCAGCTGCGGCTTCTCGGCCGGCCTGAAGGCCCGCGGCGCGCGACCGCGTTCCGCCCGCTCGATCTCCCGGGCGCAGTGCCGCCCCATGGCCAGCGCGTGGTAGGCCTGCCTTGCCAGGGGCTGCGGCAGTTCGCCGCTGTCCCCGGCAACGAACACATCATCGGCCCCCTCGAGGCGCAGGTTGTCGGCGACGGCGGCCCAGCGCCCGGGTGCCGCCAGGCCGCTCTCGGCCAGCAGCGGCCGGGGCGCGGGTCCCCCGGTCCAGATGGTCAGCGCGGAGCGCAGGCGCCGGCCGCCGGCCAGCTTCACCGTCTTCGCCGTGACCCGCTCGACCGCCTCGCCGCAGAGCAGCTCGACACCCGCCGCCTCGCAGTGGGCCGCGAGATGGCGCCCCACCGGCGCGGGCGCACCGGGCAGCAGCCGCGGTCCCGCCTCCACGAGGGTGACCGGGAAGTCGCGATCGCCGCGGACCCGAAGCACCTCGCCGAGGCATTCCACGCCCTCGAGGCCGCCGCCGACGATGGTGACGCGGCCGGGGCGCGGCTCGCGCAGCAGGCTGCGCAAACGCCTGCCGATGGCCGCGCACTGCGCCACGGACTTGAAGGGCATGGCATGCTCGCGCACGCCGCTGACGCCGAAGTCGGCATCCGCGGCACCCACGGCCACCACCAGGATGTCGTAGCGCAGGCTGCCCTTCGCGAACTGCACCCGGCGCGCGGCGCTGTCGATGGCGACCACCTCGCCCCGGCGGAACCGGTGCCCCTCCCGTGCCAGCACCGGCTTCAGCGGCAGGCGCAGTTCGGCCGGCCTTTTCAGCCCCGAGACCAGCTCGTGGATGGCCGGCAGGAACTCGAAGGACGGCGACTGATCGACGAGGGTGACAGCGAAGCGCGATGCCGGCAGCGCCAGGGCGCAGGAAAGACCGGCGAAGCCGCCGCCGAGTACGAGGACGCGCGGGCGCACTAGTCGTGCTCCGCGCGGACGAACGCCGACAGCGAGCCGTCGGCTTCCGCCGCCACGGCGACGACCATGGGGCGACAGCAGACCTGGCAGTCCTCGATGTAATCGGTGCCCGCCTCCATGGGGTCCAGCAGCAGCGTCAGCGGCTCGCCGCAGTAGGGGCAGTATGCCGTCCACTCCTCGCGTTCCATGGCCGCCCCTAGCCCTCGCCGCCGCGGGGGTCGACGCGGCCGCGGCGCGCCTTGATGCGGCCGCGGTGTGTTTTCCTGTCCACGCGCCGCCGCTGGCTGGCGCGGGTCGGCCGCGTGGCGATGCGCGCCTTGCGGGGCCGATGGCTGTCGCGGATGAGCGCCGCCAGCCGGGCCAGCGCATCCTCCCGGTTACGGGCCTGGCTGCGATGGCGCTGGGCCTTGATCACCACCACGCCGTCGCTGCCCACCCGCTGGTCGCCCGAGCGCAGCAGCGCCTCCTTCCAAGGCGCCGGCAGCGACGACGCCTGGCTGTCGAAGCGCAGGTGGATGGCCGTGGAAACCTTGTTCACATTCTGGCCGCCGCTGCCCTGGGCGCGGATCGCTGACAGCTCAACCTCCTCAAGCGGAATGTGAACTGACGCGGTGATCTTGAGCATGTTTTCCATGGCGTTTGCAGGGGATGGAGGGAGCAACGATAACCAATGCGAGAGTTCACTGCAGCCGCCGTCTGCAGCGAAGGCCCCATCAGAGAAGGAACACTCCGCGGACGAGCGCTGGCCAACCGGCGAGGCTTTCGACATTCAGCTTGAAGACAAGCGTTGCCAGGTACAGCAGCAGGCCAGCAATGGTCGCCCAGTGCGGCCGCCCGAGCCTCAACAGATCATAACCAACCAGGACGGCGATGAGCGCCAGCTCGCCAAGCAGGATCAGCGGGGGCGGCAGGCCCAGGCCCAGCACCAGCCGCGCCATGGCCGGATCGATCATGAATAATGCGGTTAGCACCATAAAGCGCTTGTGCGCCAACGGCCGGCGGCGGTTGAGGAAGCCGAGGGCGTAAACGATGGTGAAGTTCACGATGTCACTGGCTGGAAACACGGCCCCCGACAGCGCGGGGCGACCGGCAATGACGCCATCGGGCCGCAGCAGCACCGAACGCGTCACCAGGTAACCGACGATGACAATGGTCAACGCCAGCAGGACACTCGCATAGCCCAGCCTGCGATGCAGTTCCCGCCTAGCGCCGGCGATCAGGCGGGCCTGGACGGCCAGCAGCAGATACCAGGCCAGGAAGATGGCGCCGTGAAGGTGCAGATGCAGCGGCGTCGCCAGCACGCCACCCGGCCTCCCGGCCGCGAGGGTCGTAAAGCCGCTGATCACAACCAAAGTGAGCAGCAGCGTGTACCAGAAGAAGAAGGGTTCACTTCGTGGCTGCATACGCGACCCTGCGGCGGAGCGGACTGGCACCGGAGGGCACATCCGCCGGGCTTGACCGGAGTATGCCTGCAGCGCCCGGCGAATTCACGTAGGGTGTTACGAAACGCCGGAAGGCGCTACGCAAACAACGATGGAGGAACCCTCATGGACATGCCCTTTGGAGGCCTCGTCGGCCTGCTGATCCTGATCGCCGACATCTGGGCCATCCTCAACGTCATCCAGGCGCGCGGGGAGCTCGTGCAGAAACTGCTCTGGATCGTCCTGATCGTCGTGCTGCCACTGCTCGGGGTGATCATCTGGTACTTCGCAGGGCCGCGCGCAAGCAAGCTTTGACCGTGCAGCTCCATCAAAGCTTCGTTGCAAGATTGGAACGAGGAGGTTTGGTGGAGCCAGGCGGCCGGGGTCGCGCTCGACTCGAACGGGCAGGCCATCCTGCGACGGCCGTAGGTCGGCGGTTCGCCTCCAGCGCTGTTCAGGGCTGCTTGTCTGATCTATAGGTAGGAAGGTGTTGGTGGAGCCAGGCGGGATCGAACCGCCGACCTCAACACTGCCAGTGTTCTCCGGGGCCTATTTCTGGGTGTTACACGCGCTTACCAATACATACCAAACCCTTGTATTTATAGTGTCTAACGATTACTCTCGGTATTGAGGTCAGGCGCCGAATTACCCTCAGGTGGTTACATGGTGGTTACACGGCAAGGCGCCCTGACCCGAACACTACGGAGTTGCGGTCATGGCAAAGAGCAGCAAACCCCTGTCCAAGCGCGTCCTGGAAGCCTGGACCCCGCCCGATAACGACCCCTATCTCTGGGACGGTGAGCTACACGGCTTCGGCGTCCGCTACAACGCCAACGGGACGATCACCGCCCTCCTGGGCTACCGGAACAAGTATGGCCAGCGCCGCCGGTACAAGGTCGGCAGGATCAGCGACACGTACACGATCACGCAGGCCCGGAAAGACGCCGACACCCTGCAGACCGACATACGGCGCGGCTTCGACCCGCTGGAACACCGGCAGGATACCCGGCAGGCCCCGACCCTCGGCGAAGTGTTCGACCAGTACCTCGAATCGGCGAAGTTCGCCAGCAAGGCCGACTCCACGCAGGCGATGGATAAGAGCCGGATTAAGCGCCACCTTCGCCCTACCCTGGGCAAGTTGCGGATAGCGCAGGCCACGCCGGACAAGATCAGGAAGGCATACGCCGACATCCGCGACGGCAAGACGGCGGTCACGGAGAAGACCGGCAAGCGCGGCAAAGCCCGCGTCACCGGCGGGAACACCGCTGCCACGTCCTGTATCAAACTACTGTCTTCGATCTTCACCTGGGCCATACAGGAGGGCCTGGCCACGGAAAACCCGTGTGAGGGCGTGCAGACGGCCCCTATCGGCGTCCGCGAGGCGATCCTCGACAAGACGGAACAGTACACGGCGCTGTTCGACGCGCTGGACGCGCTACAGGAGGAAGCGAAGATCCCTGCCGCCGCCGCCGACGCGATCCGGGTGCTCGCCTTCACGGGTGCTCGCAGGAGCGAGGTAACGGAGGCCCGGTGGTCATGGGTAGACCTTGAGGCGGGCACTCTCACCGTCCCGCCCAAGGGCCACAAGTCGGGCCACAGGACGAACAAGGCCAAGGTCATACCCCTACCCTCCCCCGCCCGCGCTGTCATTGCCGCCAGGCCAAAGGGTGAGCCCGAGGATTACGTCTTTCCCGGCACTCGCGGCGACAGTGCAATCACCCTCCCCTCGAAGTTGTGGAAGACCATACGGGAAAAGGCGGGTCTACCGGACGGGATCACGAATCACTCTCTACGCCACAGCCTGGGCACCATGATGGCGGTGCAGGGCGCCGAGGCAGCGCAGATCATGGCCGCCCTCGGCCACAGCCAAATGGCCACCACGCAACGTTATATCCACATCGCGAAGGATGCTCGCGCCGCCATGCTCGAGCAGTACACCGCCGGGATCGCCGCGGCGGTGGCGCCAAAGGCGGAGGTGGTCGACCTACCCCGGAGGAAAAAGCAATGAGCCTAGGACGAATGATTCAGGACGCGCTGCTCGACGGCAGCGGCCTCTCGAAGAAGGAGGCCGAGCGCCTCGCTGTGCACATCATCGAGGCCGGCGCCCGCCAGGGTCGGGCCGGGTCTGTGTGTTACTGGCCAAAGAACTACAGGCCGACTCCGAAGGAGGAGCGGGCCGAGGCCATCGCTCGGGAGTACAACGGTCGCAACCTGAAGGAGATCTGCGAGAAGTACCAGGTCAGCAGCGTGACCGTGTACAGAGACCTGCACAAGCTGCGCGGAACGGCGGCAGGCAAATGAGCAGCGGCTTTCGATTCTTCCCCCGGCAGAGCGGGCCGATGACAGGCGAGGAATTCGAGCAATGGCACACCCCGGAAGAGACCGGGCGGCGCATCGTCGAGCGCCTGGAGCGGCTACTGCCCCAGCTCGTGGAAGAGCTGCCGCCGGCTGCAAGGGAGCACATCGAGCGCCACGCACAACCTCAATGGCTGCCGCTTTATACGGTGCGGGCCGACCGGCGCGAGGATCTCCAGCACCCGCACCTGGCCCTCGATGAATGCAAGCGCTTCGCTCTCAGCATCCCTGAGTCGAAGCCAGGCCGGGTCGAGTTCACTGACCGGCAGGCCATTGTGTGGCAGGCACTCTCATCCGTCCGCCAGGCGCTACTCGCAGCTCCGGCTTCCACGCCAGGCGAATCCCTCCAGCTCCTCGAGCACGCGACCTGGATGGGACACTGCATAGCAGAGCTGCACGTACAGCAATATGAGCCTACGGTCGAGGGCCGCCTTCGCTCCGAGCCGCACCTCAACTCTGAAGAAGTCCGCCGGCGCCGCAGAATCAGCAGCGAAGAGCAGCATAATCGCTGGTACCAGCTGGCGCTTCACATCTGGAAGGAGCCAGAATTTGCCCACCTCGAGGAGAAGTGGGAGCAGACTGCAAGGGTGATACTGAAGCGCGAGGGCCTTAAAGAGAAACAGCAACGCACGGTGAGCAGGAAAATCAGCGAGATACACCGCGAGCGCCACGCCAAGAAATAGGAAGTCACGCCGTTGGAATCGACGCTCGGTGACAACCCTTAATCCCGTCCACACTCGTTTTCACCCGATAACCAGTAGAGGTGAAACGTGGACAACCGTAAGTACCTGACCCGCCCCCAAGCCGCCGATTTTCTCGCCGAGCGCGGCTATCCCTGCACGAAAGGCACCCTCCAGAAGATCGCCAGCACCGGCGGGGGGCCGCGCTATCGCCTGTTCGGCAACCGTGCGCTCTACACACCCGACGATCTGCTCGAGTGGGCAGAGGACCGGTGCAGCGAGCCGAAGCTCAGCGCCTGAGAAAAGAAAAACCCCGGCTTAGGGGACCGGGGCAAATGGGATTGCGCACCAGCGAGGAACGCATGGCGATTTTATCAGAGATTCACGCAGCACCCGAAGCGGATTTGACGGAGGCCCGTCGGCTACTCGATGCCGGCGCGGGGCTGGTGCCGCTCCACCACCTGGAAAAGCGCCCGATCGGTGAGGACTGGAACCAGCCTGCCAACTTCGCCCGGCACATCGAGGACGGGGCCACGGGCTATGGCCTGCCGCTGGCCTACAACGGGCTGTGTTCCATAGACCCCGACCATTACGCGATGGCCAAGGCAGGCATGGCCGCCTGGGGCTTCGACCTCGATGCGATCATGGCCGCGGGTATCCAGACGCGCTCGACCCGGCCCAACTCAGGCGGGCGGGCGGCATTCGCTGCCGATGACATGCTCCGGTGGCTGCCGTTCCGGGTCTACGATGACCGCAACCAGTCCGTCACAGTCCTCGAGCTCCGGGCGAAATCGGAGAACCTGCAGGACTGCGTGCCTGGCGTCCTGTATCTCGACAAGGCCACCGGCGCCCTGTGCACACAGGAGTACGCCAGCGGGCGCACCTTCACCGACCGCCCCGAGCTGCCGGAAGACTTCGCCAAGTTCTGGCGGTGGCTGTCCCTGGACGATGACGCGCTCCGGGAGAAGACGGCCGAGTTCGTCGAGGCGATCAAGGCCGCCGGCTTCATGCTGGGCGATAGACCGCCCCGCAACCTGCCGCCGCTCGGCAGCGGGCGTAGCGACAAGGGCGAGCTATGCCTGCCCTTCCCGGCCCCCGGGCTCCGCGGGCCCTTCAACCGCTCGCACCCGGTCGAGACCATCCTCGACGCCCACGGGTACAGCTACGATCCCCGCTGCCAGCGCTGGGCACGTCCCGGCGCTACGGGGACTCCTGGCATCCGCCCCATTCCCGGGAAGGACGATCTCTGGCAGTCGGACCATGCCGGCGATCCGCTCTTCGGCACCTTCGACGCCTGGGCAGCGCACGTCATCCTGGATCATGCGGGCGATGTAGAAGCGGCCATCGAGGCAGCACGGCAGAAGCCCGACCAGGTGCCCGAGCCGGAGGCAGAGCATGAGCAGATCGCCACCACCCGGCCCCTGGTCCCCGTAGACCTGTCCCGGACGATGACAGCCACCCTCGCGCCTCCTCGGTATGTCATCGAGGACTATCTCCCCCGGCGCGTGGTAACGCTGTTCGGCGGGCACGGCGGTGCCGGTAAGACCACCCTCGCGCTGGCCATGGCGGCGCACGTCGCGGCCGGTGAGCGCTTCGCTGACCTCGAGGCCGCGCAGGGCCGCGTGCTGTTCGTGTCGCTCGAAGACGAACCCGCCATCATGCAGTGGCGGCTACGCCACGTCATCGAGGACTGCCGCCTCGACCCGGAGACCGTCCTCGCCCGCCTCACGCTCCTGGACGGCACGGAAGGCTATACCGCCCTGATCCGCGAGGGTGACGGGTACAACGCCCCGCCTCGCCTCACCGCGGCCTATGCGGCCCTGCAGGAGCACGCGGCAGGCCATGACCTGGTGGTGGTGGACAACGCCAGCGACGCCTATGACGCCAACGAGAACACCCGGCGGGCAGTGCGGGCCTTCATCCGGGCCCTGACGCAGATCGCCCGGGCCAATGATGCGGCGGTGGCGCTGCTCGCGCACATCGACAAGGCCGCGGCGCGGGGCGGTGCTCAAGGCAACAGCTACTCAGGCAGCACGGCCTGGCACAACTCGGCTCGGTCCCGCCTCGCCCTGGTGGAGGATGAAGAGACCGGCCTCGAGCTACTGCACGAAAAGGCCAACTTCGGCCGGCGGAGAGAGCCTCTCCTCCTGACACGCTCACCCAACGGCATACCGGTGCCCAGGGCCCACGGGCCGCAGCCGGGCGACGGCATGATCGAGACACGGGAGCGCGAGGGGATCCTCGCCGCGTTCCGGGCCGCCGAAGAGCAAGGCACGAACATCCCGACCAGGCTGCAACGGGGCAACGGGTGCGCCATGAAGGTCCTGTCCCTGTTCGCTGAATACCCCCCCTCGCTGCAAGGCGGCCGACAGGGAGAGGAGCGGGCGGCGCGGCTGATCATGGCCCTGCAGCGCGAGGGCGTCATCGCCCCGGAACCCTACGTAGACGAATACCGGCACAAGAAAAATCGCCTGGTGGTCGCGAGTGCTACCGCAGATCCCGGGCAAATCGAGGGCGACGCGGCATGAAAATCACCCTCGAAAATGCGTGCGGCGGTACCCCCCCATACCCCCCTGCTGCCGCCGCAGCCGCAGCTGGGGCTGGCTGCGCAGGCAGTCTGGGCAGAGTGCTACCGCACTGCCACCGCACTGCCACCGCGCCACCGCACCCCCCGGAGGCCCCAATGACACGCTCCCCGACCATCAAGTTGGCCGGCGGCCTGCGCGTGCAATTCACCTGGACCGAGGCCCGCGGCCTGCAGTGCGAATGGGACCCGGCCCAACCTCGGAAGATGCCCCGCAGCCTCTGGCGCCGATACAAGATCGCGCGCAACGACTTCCTCGCCCGCGTCCCCGCCGACAGGGGCACCACCGTGGTGGTGGATGCCGATGGCGTCGAGGCGATCCCGGGAACACCCCGCAGCAGCACGGATAATCGAGCATGAAGCCTCAGCCCGGCAGTTTTGTGTACCAATCCGAGTTCAGCACCGACCACCAGGGACGGCGCTGGCAGAAAGTGTGGCGGCGGCGGGTGCTGACGCTCACCGACGACCGGCTCGCCCTATCGGGCGCCGAGCTGATGACCGTCCCGCTGGATGCTCCAGGGGATTACGACTGGCAGCGCTGTTCCGGAATGCTGGGCATGGACTTGGGGCTGAGCATCGAGCGCTTCCACGAGCGCGGCTTCAGCACGAGCTTCCGGCTCGGCCGGGGTGCCGCGTGATGGACGCCACCCTCGCCAGGGGCATCGCCCGCCGTGTCTGCCGGGAGACCGCCGGCCTGCTCGAGGCTGTGGAGGACATCGTGAACAGGCCCCGCAGCGGCACGAATACCGCCTGGGCGAGATCGGTGGCCAGAGACCTGCGCCGAGCGGCCGGGCCTGCTTTGGCGGTGGCGCAGGCCGGCAGCAAGGTGAGGTACATCGGGCTCCTGCTGCCCGTGACGACTGATTACGTCCCGCTGACCCGCGTCACCCGGGCCACGAAACTCGGCGGCCTGGGGCTTGCGATACTGCAGATCGACCAGCGCCGGCGGGACACGACCATGATCATGCCCCGGTGCAGGTACTCGCAGCACGCGCTACTGCGGCTGATCCAGCGCGCCGACCTCTCGAGCCCTCGGGAGATCCTCGCCCACGTCGCGCCGCCGCTGAAACGATTGTTCATCGGCATCGAGCATTTCGAGCACATCCCCGTCGACATGGAGGTGCGCCTCAACACCGACGATGGCCTGCTGATCTGCCGGCGGGAGCCGGCCGGCATGGTGGTGGTGACGGCGATTCCCGAGCGATCCATGTGCGACGGGAAGCGGAAGTCCTGGCAGTCGACCAGGGCGCTGCTCGAGGACATGGGGGGCGCGGCGTGAACCGGGAAGAGATCTCCAGGGCCCTAGACGAGATCACGCAGGAACTGTCCGCACCCGACGAATCTGGCCTGGCTAGCTGGTATCCCGCCAAGCGAAAGCAGCCAGACTCCCGAGGGCGGCAGCGGCTCATGTGGTGTTGGGTAAGACGGGATGCACTGACCGACACAGAGCGCCATGCGCTGTCTGCCGCTGCGATCCGAAAGGGCAACTTTGCCGAGGCACAAGGACTACTAGCGGAGCGCGACCTTATCGACGTTCCGACCCAATGGATACTCGACCTCGCCAGATCGGCGGGGCAATAACCGGCCCACAGGGCCAGCAACCAGCGAGGTAACGACATGAGCAACACCGAGATTCAACAGTGCGCCGGCAACCTCGGCGCGATTACGGGAGCGATCCAAAGCATCGCGGAAATGGGGATAGCGGCAGCGACCGACCTGCCCAGCGCGGTAAGTGTGCTGGAGGCCTGCCGAAGCATGGCACTCGAGGCGGAGAGCCTGGCGGACAAGATCGAGATGGCGAGCCGGAGGGCGCAGGCATGAACACGATGAACACAGAACAACGCGCAGCCCGCCTCGGCGGAATCCTGGGAGCGCTTGAGCGCCTGACAGATGTCGCCCTGGCGTCGGAAGACTGGGACGCGGCCACCAACCTAGAAGCCATGCGGGCGCTGACCCGGGAGGCAAAGGCGCTGGCCAAGGAAATCGAACTGGCGGAGATGAGGGCCACGGCATGAAAGAGCTTGATCAGATCGAATACGAATTGGGCATAACCGGCGGTGGCGTGAAGGGCCTGGGCATTCTCTTGGCGGGCCATTTCTACGATGAGGAACCGAGGGTTTCGGACGTTGAAGGCGCCTGCCTGGGCCACGCGGTCGAGGCGCTGGGTATTCTCGCGGAGCGACTGGCGACAGACCTGGAGGCGATTGCTGTCGACCAGCGCAAGGCCGGCGGCGAGCCCATCCAACAGAAGGCGGGAGGTGCGAAGCAATGAATGACGACTCGCACTTCATCGATGCGCTGGACTCGATCAGCGAGATCGCAGTCTCGATCAGCGCTCTGGCGGCGGAGTGTGTCGCCGATGCCGGGCGCCCCGAAGACTCACACCTGGTCGAGTTCCTGGTGACGATCCGAAACCTCGCCAGCCTGCAAGGCGTCATCGCAAACAGGTACGGCAGCACGCTGCACCATACCGACACTCACTTGCTTGCCCCCCTGCCGGCGAAGCGACTGCAGGAAGCGGAGGGGATGCAATGAAGCTGAGAACCGAGCAGATCGTCCGACGCGACCTTCACATCGCAGCCGCACCGGTGACCCTGATCTACGGTGCCGAAACCGGCTTCGATGAGTTCTGGTCCTTCGGACAGCCGCGCATGAATGCAGACCTGCACCGTCAGCTCGCGGCAGAGCGGGATGCCTTCATCGCGGCCGCTGAAGCGCACTTCCGGGCCCGGCAACCAGACTGACGCATGAGTCCGCTGCTCGAGGCGCTCGTCGAATCTCTCCGGGAGGGCTGCGGCCTTTCCGACGAGGAGGCGATGCGCCTTGCGCGGGGGGCGCTCGATTGGGGGGCAACGAAGTATGCCGGCGAGGCGTACTACTGGCCAAAGGCCTGCCGCGCACTGACCCGCGACGAGATCAAGCGAGCAGTCAAGCGCGAGTTCACTGGCGGTGCCGATAGCGTCGAGCGACTGTGCCAGACCTATTCGATCAGCAAGTCGCAAGTGTATCGCCTGGCCAACGAGCCAGCCTGAGAAATTCCCAATTTCCATGGGATGGGAATTCATCCCCCCCGACACTGGACGCTAGAACGGCAGAACCGGGCAACCGCATGTACCGCACACCGATTGAACGCGAGATCGACCGCCGGAAGGCGATCACCGCGCTGGTGGACGACATGCCGCCGCTCCGCCCTGGCGTGGTCAGCCAGCTTCGAGGCGACCTCCTCGAGAACCTGACCATGACCCCGGAGCGCGCCCAGGAACGCATCGCAGCGACCATTTCAGCAGAGGAAAAACTTGCAATGACCGATTTAGCTTACGCCTTGGGCGATCACCAATCCCTCGAACTGCAACGCGACCTGGTGCCGGTAATGGCAGCCCGAGCCGGCATCGGTGGGCAGGCCATGAAGGACGCCGCACGCTCCTCTCGGCTATACGGCGTCGGCAGCCTGGTGGAAGCGGCGAAAGCCTGCCTTGACCGCGCGGGCATCGATTTCGCGGCGCTGAGTCGCCAAGCGCTGCTCACCAAAGCCCAGCAATCCACCAGCGACTTCCCGATCCTGTTGGAAAACCTGCTCCACAAAAGCCTGCTCGAAGGCTACCGCGCCCACCAAAGTACCTGGCGGCTCTTCTGCCGCGAGGGCACCGTGGCTGATTTCCGCGCACACGGCCGCTATCGAGTCGGCAGCCTCGCAGACCTCACCGTCACGAATGAGAACGGCGAGTACCCGGCACAGGCGATCCCCGACGGCGAGAAATCCGAGATTACTGCCGAAGACCACGGCGCCATTCTCCGCGTCAGTTTTCAGACGTTGATCAACGATGACCTCGGCGCCCTGAGGGACCCGTCCCGGGACCTTGGCCTCGCCGCTGCGCGCACCGTGGAGAACAAGGTGTACGCGCTCCTGGGCGAGAACTCAGGCTTGGGTCCGACGCAAAGCGACGGCCAACCCTTTTTCCACAGCAACCGCGCGAACGTGGGGACGGGTGCAGCCCTCAGCGCCGCCAGCATCGAAGCGGACCGGGTGATCATGGCGAGTCAAACCGACGTGTCGGGCAACCAGTACCTCGACCTCCGCCCCCGTGTGTGGGTAGGCCCCATCAGCCACGGCGGTACTGCCAGGACGATCAACCAGAGTGAGTATGACCCGGATGCGGCCGGCGCTCTGCAGCGCCCGAACACCGTGCGCGGGCTCTTCGGCGAGATCGTGGACACTCCGAGGCTGACCGGGAATCGGTATTACCTGTTCGCCGATCCCGAGGTAACCCCCGCCCTCGAGGTGGCCTTCTTAAACGGCAACAGCGAGCCGCAGATCGAACGGGAGGAAAGCTTTGCCTCCCGCGGGCTGGCCTTCAGAGCCACGCTCGATTTCGGCGTCGCAGCCATCGACGGCCGCGCGGCGGTGACGAACGCTGGCGAGGCGTAACAGGTTCACCCCTCCCCCCTGTTTGTCAGCACGGGCAGGCGGGGAGGCTCCGGGCGGCCCATCAGCCGCGGCGAGCCTCCGGACGTGTTTTGAATCTCCTTGCGCGTGACGGCTCCCTTCACCCCACCCGAGGGCATGGCAATGACAGAGCCCCGGCCGGACCAGGCCACAACAGTGCAGCCCCTAGATTTTCCGCGGGTCCTCCTGAGAGATAGCGCCATACGGGGTTCGCGGAGCGCGATTATCGAGAAAATTTCGGACCCCCTGGCTTGTTGTTTCATCCCGGCACCCCTGGCATGGCTGATCTGCTGAAGCTATCCGGCGTTTCGGCACTCCGTCGCCTGAACAAAGCAGCCACGGCCGAGTTCTTTGGCGTCAGCGTGCCCGCCCTCGATGGATGGATTCGCCGCGGCTGCCCGGTGGTCAAGCGCGGCTCACGCGGCGAGCCCTACGAACTAGACATCCTCGCGGTAGCCGAGTGGCGCTTTTCGAGGAACGCGCCGGGCGACCTCGCTGACCCGGACACGCTGTCGCCGACAGATCGGAAAGCGTGGTACGAAAGCGAGAAAACCCGCCGGGCGTTGCAGGTGGCAGACCGGGAGCTTATCCCGTACGCCGAGGTCGAGCGTGTTTTCGCTACGGCCTTGGCCGTCATTGCACAAACCCTGCTCTCGCTGCCCGACGAACTTGAGCGCCGACACGGCGTCTCTGGTGAGGTGGCCGCCGTGGTCGATGGCGCGATCGCCGTGGCTATGGGCGATATCGCTGATCGCCTCGAGAGCCTGGAGCTGCCGCCCGCCGACGAATCAGAGGAAGAAGCCCATGGCTGACGCACAGCGCACAGTCGATCTCGTTTTCAACGCGGTCGACAAAACCGGCCCGGCGGTACAGTCCGCGCTGCGGAACACCCGCGGGCTGGCGACCGACATCCAGTCCGCCACACAACCCTTTGCGGACGTGACCGCGGCCGCGCTGAAATATGAGGCAGCGCTACTCGCGACGGGGGCGGCGATCACTGCCTTTTCGATCAAGGCCGCTGGCGACTTCGACGGCGCCTTCCGTGAGATTGCCACGCTGATCGACCAGCCTATCGATTCGCTCGGAAACTTCCGGCAGGAGATTCTCGATTACGCGGAGACGAGCACGTCTTCGCTCGAGAGCGTCACCTCGTCGGTCTACAACGCGATCTCCGCCGGCGTCGATTACACCGATTCACTGGCTGCCGTGAACGCCGCTGAGCAGCTCTCGGTCGCCGGCAAGGGTGAGCTCGACGATACCCTGAAGCTCCTGGTGTCGAGCCTGAATGCCTACGGCCTGGGCATGGATGAGGCCGAGCGCTTCTCCGATGCCCTCTTCACCACGGTGAAGGTAGGCCAGACGACCCTGCCGGAGCTGACGGCGAACCTTCAGCAAGTGACCGGCACGGCCGCAGCGGTGGGCGTTCCCTTCGAGGAGGTGCTCGCCGCGCTCGCCGCGCTGACTTCGGCCGGCACGCCGACGGCGCAGGCCGTCACTCAGATTTCCAGCGTTCTCTCGGCTTTCCTGAAACCCTCGGCCGAGGCCGCCAGGGTCGCGCAGGAGCTGGGCATCGAGTTCAGCGCCCAGGCGCTCAAGGCCAACGGCCTCGAGGCGACCCTGCAGGCGGTGGCGCAGGCCACGGGCGGGAATGAAGAGATCATGGCCAAGCTCTTCCCCCGCGTGGAGTCGCTGCGGGCGGTCTTCCCGCTTACCGGCCAGGCGGCAGAGAAGTTCGCCGACAACCTGGACGCCATCCAGGGGAGCGCAGGTGCGACCGAGGAGGCCTACGAGAAACTGGCCGCGACGCTCAATAATCAGGCCGGCCGGATCGCTTCGGCCTTCGAGGTGCTCCTCGTGAGCATTGGCGACCCGCTCCTCGATGACTTCGGGAGCGTTGCCGACGCCATCCGGGCCATCTTCTCGGCCCTGACTGATTCCTTCCAGGAGGGCGAGCTGCGAGCCATTACGGCCTTCATCGAAAGCGAGTTCGCCAGCCTGGCCGAGGTGCTACAAGGCGTCGCGCAGGCCCTGCCGGCAGCCCTCGAGCAGGCCGATCTATCTGGCTTCACCGATGGCCTGGAGGCGGTGCGAGATGCCGTGCAGAGCCTATTCGGGGATCTCGACCTTACCGACGCCGAGGATCTGGCAAAGGCGCTCGAGTTCGTCGGCGACGCCTTCAACGGGCTGAGCCAATTCTCGGCCGGCGCCATTGAGAGCTTCGGGCCGCTGTTCCGGCTGTTCGCCGACCTGGCGCAGAAGGCCAGCGAGTCGGCGGGCTCCCTCGATGCAGTGGGCCAGGCCTTCGGTATCGCCAGCCAGGTAAACGCCTTCGCTGGCGCTCTTGCAGGCGTGGTGCCCTGGATGGAAGCCATTGTCGGGCTGCTGATCGCCAACCAGGGCGTGTCGCTCCTGTCCGGCCTGACGCAGCTCGGGAAGACCCTCGGCGGTGCGGGTGGCGTGGTGTCTCAGCTCACGGCCCTGGCAGGCGCCGGTGCGGCAGGTTATGGACTGGGCAAGCTCGCCGACGAGGTGACGGAGCTCGCGACCGGCAAGGGCCTCTCCGAGCGCTTGGCGGACTGGCTGGTGAGCTTCACGGACATCAACGAACAGGCCGAGCGCCTCACGGAGACGACGCGCCCCTCCGCCGAGGCTGCGGCCCAGGCGATCCGGGAAGCCGACCAGGCCATGCGGACCTACTCGGGCAACATAGAGGAGGCGGTCGACTTCTGGGGCGAGTACGGGAGCGAGACGGGGCAGGTTGTCGGCACGCTCTATGACCTGAGCCGGGCCGCCGATGACGCGGGGGCGAAGACTCGGGCGCTGGGCGCCGACGGGCAGGCCCTGGACGGCTACTTCAGCGTCGTGTCATCGGGCGCCGAGAAGACGGAAAAGGCGCTCAGCGATCTGTCTGGCATCTCCGACGAGCTGAAAGTCGACCTCGCGCTGGCGAGTATCGCTTCCCAGACCGATATCGCCGTCGCGGCCATCGAGGCCAGCGCCTCGAAGGTCGAGGCGGCCTTCGGGAGCATCGACAACACGGTCAGCGAGACCGGAACCAATATCCGCGCCTTGTATGGGCTGCTCACCGACGAGAACCTTTCGAAGTTCGACAAGATCGACGTCAAGAAGTCCATCGACGAGCAGGAAAAGCTCCAGAAGGAAGCATTGCAGCTACAGAACAGGCTCGCCCGTGAACAGATCGAGGAGGTGCGTGCTCGCATGGCCGCACTGCAACGCGGCGACGCGCTGATCAAGGTCGAGGGTGGCAGCTTGCAGCCTCACCTGGAGGCCTTCATGTGGGAGCTTTTCGAGGCGATCCAGATTCGTGTGAACGCGCAGGGGCAGCAGCTCCTGCTCGGCATCGGCGGCTAGCAGGAGGGAGTATGGACCTGGACCAACTCGCGCAGTTCAAGCACTGCACCCGGGAAGAAGCCGCCGGCCATTTCGGCGTGACGCTCGACGTGCTCGATATGTGGATCGAGCGCGGGGCTCCCGGGACCGACGATAGTCACGGCGAGGGCTCGCTGAACCTCGACGTCATGGAGATCACTGCCTGGGTGCTCGCCGAGCATCCCGAACCTGACATCAACCCGAACACACTCTCGGCGCGGGAGCGGGAGCGCTGGCTCCGTTCCGAGATCGACCGCCACGCGATCCGTCAGAAGCGCGACCTACACCGCGAGTGGAAGGACAACCCCGCCAAGCTGAACCTCGGATTCCTGAAGGTGGACCTCACGTTCATCGCCATGCTGGCCATCGTTGATTACCGCTTGACCGATGATCAAGCCGCCGAGCTGGCGACACGCCTGCGCCATGCGGTGGACGTGTACGCCACGCGAGGCAGCGACGAGGACGGAGAAGATGCCCGCGGCCCCCGCGTGCACTGATCAGCGGGCGCGGCTGCGCCTGGTGGCTCACGAGACGGCCGCAGGCATGCGCTACCAGCTAGAGCGCTGGTATCCCTCGCCCCTGAGCCGCCGCGGGCTGTGGAAGCCCACGGGGCCGCTCCTGACGCCGAGGGAGGCGCTGCAGCTCACTGAGGGGCAGCTTGTGGACATTGTGCGGTGAGGGGCGCCTTGCCGGCCAGAGTCCTGCACCGTTTCTCAGTCGCCGGCCGCCCGAAGCCTAGCCTTGGCTGCCTTGCACGCCTCACTCTCAAACGGCCCCTGAACGATCTCTTCGCCATCGGAACCAATGGCCAGAGAGAACAGCGCCTGACGGCACTCTGGCGGCCCTTCCTCGGCTAGGGGCGGTGCGCCAGTCCTGAACTCGTTCGCGTTCCCATCGGCAGCGGGCGTCTGCAATGAGCGATCTGGAAGCGATAGCCACCCGATAACAACGAGCACCAGCGCGAGAAGTAGCAGTGCCCTCATGCCTCGATGCCCTGCCCGTAGTTGAGAGTCACCACACGGTCGATAGTTCGCTCTGCGAGGGCGTAGCCAATCAGTCCGCCCACTAACAAAGCGGCCAGGACAGACGACACCAGCAGTTTGCGGTAGGCGCGCTTCAGATCCTCGAGAGCGGCAACGTAGTCGGTTTGTAGGCTCATGGGGTAAGAGACTAGCGGCGAGCGGCAGGTAGCGCCACAGGGCGCCGCTGGGGGCTGTGCCCGCAGGAGCCGGGGCAGTGGCGCAACCGTGCCCCATGGGCTACCTTCAAGAATGCCCCCAGCGCTATCGACCCTCACGGGTCACTGGCAAGGCAAGGCGCGGCGGGGCACGGTAAGGCAGGGCATGGCTGGCGTGGAAGCGTCACGAGGGAATCCTCGAAATTCATCCCTATGGAGAATAGCCATGTTCAGCAACACCGTAGCAAGCCTGAAAGAGCAACTGGTTGAAGCCCTCAACGAGGAGTTTCAGGAAGCGTACAGCGAGCACTACGACTTGGTATATGCCGAGGAGTACGCCGACAACCGAAGGCGCGGTATGGACCCATACGACGCCGGGGAAGAGGCGAAGCTACACGCTCATGAGGCCGCGCGAGAGCACGCCGAAGAGCACGTCCGCGAGCTAGAGCTCGAGTAAGACCAGAACCCCGCTCCGGCGGGGTTTTTTCTATCCGGTTTCCCTCCCCGCGCCCGTGGGGCAGACTGTTTCAGGCTTGAAAACGCTAGACCTCTAGCGTTTGCACCCCCGCGCCCGTGGGCCAGACCCTGCCGCCGCCTTCACCTTGACGTTACGCCGTAACGGCTGCCGACGACTACCGCCGGGAGGAGCTGGAGGCGATGCCGGCGGCGATGACCCCGGAGGAAGCCGGGGCAAGGAAGGGGAAAGCTGGGGATAATATAACCACCTCCCAGCGCGGCACCTCCGCCTCCCACACCCTCCGCCGCCTGAAGCGCGATCACCCGGAGCTGGCAGACCAGGGCAAAAAATGGCGTGTAACACGCCTTGAGCACGCTGGTTACATGCCGGTTACATTTGCGATTTTCGGGAGATTGGCGAGAGTCGTAAGTGCTTGATTTTGTTGGTGGAGCCAGGCGGGATCGAACCGCCGACCTCAACACTGCCAGTGTTGCGCTCTCCCAGCTGAGCTATGGCCCCACGATTGCCGGTGCCACGGGCGGGCTCCGGCGAAGAGCGCGCATATTAGGGTCCGCCACCCGGGGGTGTCAAGGTATCGCCGGGAGAAAACCCCGCCCTGCAAAAACTTGCATGCAGCGGCCCGCGCGAACAAGATTGCGCGGTGTCTTCCTTCAAACCATCCGTCGCCGCCGCCATCGTCATCGCGAACATGGTCGGGACCGGCGTGTTCACCAGCCTCGGCTTCCAGCTGGTGGAAATCCGCTCGGCGCCGGTGCTCCTCGCCCTGTGGGCTGTCGGCGGGCTGGCCGCCCTCTGCGGCGCCATGAGCTACGCGGAGCTGGGCGCTGCCCTGCCCCGCTCCGGCGGCGAGTACAACTTCCTGTCACGCATCTTCCACCCGGCCGCGGGCTTCATCTCCGGCTGGGTCTCGGCCACCGTGGGTTTTGCCGCGCCCACGGCGCTCGCCGCCATGACCTTCGGCAGCTACCTGTCCGCGGTCTTCCCCGCGCTGTCGCCGGTCTGGCTGGCGACCGGCCTGGTGATCGTGCTCACCGTGGCGCACTCCACCAGCCACCGCGGCAGCGGCGGCACGCAGCGCTGGCTCACCTGGCTGAAGATCCTGCTGATCCTCGGTTTCTCCGCGCTGGCCCTGCTGTCCAACGATAGCGGGCAACAGACGGCCTTCGTACCCGCCTCCGGTGATGGCGCCCTGCTCTTCTCCGGCGCCTTCGCCGTGTCGCTGATCTACGTGAACTACGCCTACTCCGGGTGGAACGCGGCCACCTACATCAGCGGCGAGCTGGAGCGGCCGCAGCGCAACCTGCCGACCGTACTCATCGCCAGCACCGGCGTCGTCTGCCTGGCCTACCTGCTGCTCAATTTCGTGTTCCTCGCCGTGGCGCCGATGGACGCCATGGTGGGCAAGGTCGAGGTAGGGTATGTCGCCGCCGGCTATGCCTTCGGTGATGCGGGGGCCGCCATCATGGGCGTCCTGCTCGCGCTGCTGCTGGTGTCCACCGTCAGCGCCATGATTCTCGCGGGGCCGCGGGTGCTGCAGTCCATCGGCGAGGACTTCGCCGTGTTCCGGCCTCTCGCGCGGGTCAACGGCGACGGCATCCCGGTTACCGCCATCGTCACCCAGGCGACCGTGGCGCTGCTGTTCCTGTGGACGGCCTCCTTCGACCGCATCCTGGTCTTCTCCGGCGCCACCATGGCGCTGAACACCTTCTTCACCGTACTCGGGCTCTTCGTACTCCGCTGGCGGCAGCCCGAGCTGCCGCGGCCCTTCCGGGTCGTGCTCTACCCGCTGCCGCCGCTGATCTTCCTCACCATCACCGGCTGGACGCTGCTGTACATCGTGCTGCAGCGCCCGGTAGAGGCGCTGATCAGCGCCGGCATCGTTGCCAGCGGCGCCCTTTTCTACTGGCTCAGCGCCAGCCTGAGCCGGCGCGTCCCGGGCACGGACCCGCCGGCCCCCGCCTGACAGGAGGACATCATTCCATGGGCAAGATCCTGCTCTACGTCGCCGGTCTCATCTTCACGGGCTACGGCCTCGCCTGCCTGGTAAACCCGGAAATCGCCACCGCTGCCGCGGGGCTCGCGACCACCAACGGCGACGGCCTGGTGGAGATCGGTGCCATGTACGGTGGCTTCCAGACCGGCTTCGGCCTGTTCTGCCTGCTCTGCGCGCGCCGTTCGGACTATGCCGCGGCGGGTCTCTGGGCGCTGCTGCTCGGTATCGGCCTGCTCGCCGCGGGGCGCAGCTACCACGCGCTGCTGGCGACGGACCCGCTCACGGTCTACAGCTACGGCGCCATCGCTTTCGAATCGCTGGTGACGGTGCTGGCGGCGGTCGCGCTGCTGAAGCGGGCCGGCTAGGCGCCGGGCGCGCCTTTCGTCTCCGGCCCGGGTTCCGTTCCCGGCTCCGCTGCTGCCGGGGGCTCCGCCGTTGATGCCTGCTCCGCTGCCTGTGTCGACTCATCGGACGTTTCAACCGTCGGCTCGGCGGGCGCCTCCGGGGGCGGGTCGGCCGGCATCGCCGGTGCCGGCGCCTCGACGCCCAGGGCGCGCAGCCGCGCCGCGCCCTTGGCCAGCTGCTCGGCCATGCGCAGGCAGCCGCGCAGGGCCTCGAGGGCAGCGTTCAGGCTGCCCACGCGCAGCTGGTGCCGCCCGGCGGCCTCGAGCAGCACGGCCTTGAGGTCGTGCCACTGCTCGCGCAGGGTGTCGTAATCCGCATCCAGGGCTTCGCTCGAAAAATCCGGCCCCGCGGGGTCGCAGGCGCGCAGGTAATCGACGATGCCCGCCTGAAAATCCGTTACCTTCTCCAGCACCGGCGGCCGCAGCACCGCCTCGACATCGTCCCGGGCATCGAGCAGCGCGCTGCCGAGCCGCGATACCTCCTCGAGGTAGGTGTTGATGCGCAGCGCGTTGGTCAGTTCACCGCGCCGGTCATCGGGGAGCCGGCTCGCGGCCAGGTCCGTAGCGAAGGTCTCGACCGCCTCGATCAGGGCATCCAGGGCCACGCCCTGCTCCACGACCTCCCGGGCGGGCGTCTCCGCGCTCATGATCTCGATGCTGCGGTTGCGCACGACCTCGCTGACGCGGGCGAGTTCGAGGCACAGGGCGCGCAGCGCGAGGTCCGGCGTGGCGAGGACGTTGCGGTCCAGGTACTGGGGCAGCGCCAGCCGTTCCGCCCGGTTGCCGAAGTGCCGGGAAAGAAAGCGCGCCAGCCAGGGGGTCAGGGGCCACATGAGGACAACGCCGAGGATGTTGAAAGACGTGTGGAACAGCGCCAGCGCGACCGTGGGAATCGCCGCCAGGCCGAGCGCCGCGCCGCCGCGGTCCACGGCGAGCAGCATGAACGGCAGTAACAACAGCGCCACGCCGCCGGTCAGCAGGTTGAAGCAGACATGGGCCGCCGCGACACGGCGCGCGTTGGGGGTGGCGCCGATCACCGCGAGGGCGGCCGTGGAGGTTGTGCCCACATTCGCGCCGATGACCATCGCCGCGGCCGCGTTCAGGGCCAGCACGCCGCCGCTGGCCGCCGTGAGCGTCAAGGCGATGGCGGCGCTGGAGGACTGCGTGAGCACGGTCATGGCAAAGCCGAGCAGCACGTAGAGCACCAGCCCCAGCCCGCCCTGCGGCGCGAAGCCGGCCACGTCCACCGAGAGCGCAAAGGTTGCAAAGGCCTCCTGCAGCACGTCGATACCGATGAAGAACAGGCCGAACCCCGCGATCGCCTCGCCGAAGGCGGCGAAGCGCGACGTCGGCCGCAGCAGCCGGAAGAGCATGCCGGCGCCGATCAGCGGCAGCGCGAAGGCCTCGACCTTGAAGCTGAAACCCACGGCGGCAACGATCCAGCCGGTCATGGTGGTGCCGATGTTCGCGCCGTAGACGATGCCGAAGGACTGTCCCAGGGACAGTAGGCCGGCGTTGACGAAACCGATGGTGGCCACGGTCACGGCGCTGGACGACTGCACCACGGCGGTGACCAGGGCGCCGGAGAGCACGCCGCGCAGCCGCGTGCGCGTGGAGGACGCCAGGATGCCCCGCAGCGCCTCGCCCGCGGACAGCTTGAGGCCGTCCGTGATCATGGCCACGGCGAGGAGGAACAGACCCAGCCCTCCAAGGAACATGCCGGCCAGCTCGAGCAATCCGGGACCCTCCTCTTTCAACGGCAACCAGTAACTTCGTGCAGCGCGGGCAGTGTCGACGTCCCTGCTGCGATGATCGCTACCGCAAGTCTAATCCAGGATGCGCCCGGCGATCACCGGCGATAGTTGGGCAGGCGCAGGTCGAGGGCGATCGCGGCGGCGCGCAGCGCAAACGCACCGGCCATGGCGAGGAGCAGCACCGCGCCGTCATCGAGCCACGGCATGCCCGCCAGCAGCGCATAGCTGGCGGCGCCGAGGAGCGCGGCGGTGACGTAGATCTCCGGCTCGAGGAGCACCGGCGAGCGGTTGAGCAGCGTGTCGCGGATCAGCGAGCCGAAGCTCGCCGACATGACGCCCATGACCACCGCGACGATGACCGGCGCCTGCGCGCCCAGCGCCTTGGCCGTGCCGAGGACGCTGAACAGCGCGAGGCCCGCGGCGTCGGCCCAGACCAGCACGCTCACCCGCGAGCGCAGCAGCGGCGCCAGGTACCAGGTCGCCATGGAGACACCGATGCAGACCCAGAGGTAGCGCGTATCGGCGATCCAGAAGACCGGCCCGGCCTGCAGCAGCAGGTCGCGCAGCGTGCCGCCGCCCACGCCGGTGATGGTGCCGAAGAGGATAAAGGCGAGCACGTCGAGCTTCTGCTCCGCCGCGGCGAGCGCACCGCTGATGGCGAAGACGGCCACGGCGAGGAGGTCCGTCCAGTAGAGCAGGGTCGCGAGCGTCACGGGCCGGTCAGCACTCGATGATGTTCACCGGGACCTCGAGGACATTCACCGCGAGGCCGCCGCGCGCGGTCTCCTTGTACTTGTCCTGCATGTCGCGCCCCGTATCGCGCATGGTGCGGATCACCTGGTCGAGGGAGACGTAGTGCTCGCCGGAGCCGCGCAGCGCCATGCGCGCGGCGGAGATAGCCTTGATCGCGCCCATGGCATTGCGCTCGATGCAGGGCACCTGCACCAGGCCGCCGACCGGGTCGCAGGTCAGGCCGAGGTTGTGCTCCATGGCGATCTCCGCCGCGTTCTCCACCTGCGCCGGCGTGCCGCCGAGGGCATCGGCGAGGGCGCCGGCGGCCATGGAGCAGGCGGAGCCCACCTCGCCCTGGCAGCCCACCTCCGCGCCGGAGATGGAGGCGTTGATCTTGTAGAGAATGCCGATAGCGCCGGCGGTGAGCAGGTAGCGGACGATATCGTCCTCGCTGCTGCCGCTGCAGTGGTCGAGGTAGTACTTGAGCACCGCCGGAATTATGCCGGCCGCGCCGTTCGTGGGCGCGGTGACGATGCGCCCGCCGGCGGCGTTCTCCTCGTTCACGGCGAGCGCATAGAGCGTTACCCAGTCCATGGTATTGAGGGAGTCATCGCCGAAGGACTGCTCGTGGCTCTTCAGCTGCCGGTGCAGCTGCGCTGCCCGCCGGCGCACCTTGAGGCCCCCGGGCATGATGCCCTCGCTGCGGCAGCCGCGCCGGATGCAGGCGTCCATCACCTGCCACAGGTGCAGCAGGCCCTCGCGGATCTCTGCCTCGCTGCGCCAGGTCTTCTCGTTCTCCAGCATGAGGGAGCTGATCGAGAGACCGCTGTCGCGGCAGTGGGCCAGGAGCTGCTCCGCGCTGTCGAAGGGGTACGGCAGCACCGTCTCGTCCGCTACCACGTAACCGCTCTCGGCCGCGCTCTCGTCGACCACGAAGCCGCCGCCGACGGAGTAGAACACCCGCTCGAGCAGTGTCGCCCCCGCGTCGTCGAAGGCCTCGAAGCGCATGCCGTTCGAATGGTAGGGCAGGCTCTCGCTGCGGTGCATCTGCAGGTCGTCGCGGTAGCTGAAGGCGACGCCGTGGCGGCCGAGCAAGGTGAGCTCCCCGGCCTCCCGGGCCTGCTCGATGCGCGCGGGGATCGCATCCACGTCCACGCTCTCGGGGGACTCGCCCTCGAGGCCCAGGATGATCGCCTTGGGCGAGCCGTGGCCGGCACCGGTGGCGCCGAGTGAGCCGTAGAGATGCGCGACGACCTTCGCGGTGCGCCCGAGCGCACCCGCGTCCGCCAGCGCCTCGGCAAAGCGGCGGGCGGCATGCATCGGGCCCACGGTGTGCGAACTGGACGGTCCGATGCCGACCTTGAACAGGTCGAAAGTACTGATAGCCATGGCGCTATGCTGACAGAGCGCGAGGCGCTTGTAGAGGGGTTTCGCTCATGGCGAGACGAGCGTGTCGCAGCCGGTGCCCGCCAGCAGCCCATCTACCTGCGCCCGGGCCGTACCATCGAGCGCGGCGTACTCGTCGCGGATCCAGCCGAGGCACTTGGCCTGGTAGGGGAAGCTGCGCTGGCGCCAGGCGGCGCCGTCGATCTCCGTTTCCCACTCCGCATCGCCGGCCGCCACGGCGGCGGCGTTGGCCAGCAGCGCCGGTGCGTAGACCCGGCCCACTTCTTCGAGCAGCGGACGCAGGGTCGGCGGCAGCTCGGCGGGGTCGTTCCAGTCCGCGTCCGTGGGCTCGAGGCCGCCCAGGTCCTCGAGGCGGTCGACCCAGGCGACCACCCGCGGCGCCTTTTCATCGGCCAGCGCCCGCGGCGTCGGGTCGAAGCCGGCCAGCTGCGAGAGCTGGCCGAAGAGCGCGAAATCGCCGGCGCCGGGTCGGCGCCCGAGAAGGCAGGGCTGCTGCTCGAGGTGCGCGGCGAAGGCCGCTAGGAAGCGCTGGTAGCTCGCCTCGATGACCGGCGCAGTGGCCGTGTTGGAGCCCACCACCCAGAGCCGCTCGATCTGCCGGTCGCCGAAGGCCCGGGCCACCGCCTCGAGCTCCCGCGGCGGCAGCGACACGTCGATGGTGAGCGGCAGGACCGTGGCGGCCTTCTCGGCGTCGGCGGGCCGGCACCAGCGGTAGTGGAACATCCACTTGGTGCCCCACTCGTCGGCGAAATCCTCGAGCAGGTAGTCGATGAAGGCGAGGGCCGGGGCCGCCGGTACCACCTGGCGCCCGGCGTGCTCCACCTCGAGACGGCGGATCAGCGGCGTGGAATCGCAGCGTGCGCGCACCTCACCGTCTTCCTCGAACAGCAGCGTCGGCAGCAGCACCGGCCGCGGCGGCGCGATGCCCAGGCGCTCGAGCTCCTGCGCCGGGTGGCCCCAGGTCACCGCGTAGGGGATGCGCCGGTAGCGCAGCAGCGCGAGCATCTTCCGGGTGTAGGGGGAACCGGTGCCGCCGATGAGTCTGAGCGGTCCTCCTGCCATGGTCAGGCCTCCGTCGAGGGCAGCGCCCCGTACTCTTTCTCCAGCCGCTTGCCGGCTTTCTTCGATACACCGCCGAGGATGGCGATAGCGTGGCGGATGCGCATGCGGCTCATGTCCGGGCCCAGCAGGCCCATGGCGTCGACCACCGAGAAGGACGCGCTGGAGCCGCTGATGGCGATGAACAGCGGGGCGAGGAAATCCTTCACCTTGATGCCGAGGTCATCGGCGAGGGCCTTGAGCGCCTGCCACACGGTATCGCGGTCCCAGTGGCGCAGCGCCTCGAGGCGCCAGAGGGCGAACTGCAGCTGGCGCACGATGTCCTCGCGCTCGCCGCGCAGGCCGTCGAAGTCGGCATCCGTGATCGGCAGCTCGCCGGAGACCAGGAAGCCGGCCAGCGGCGCGAAGTCGCTCAGCACCTCCATGCGCTTCTGCGCGTGCGGCAGCACGCTCATCAGGTTGTCGCGGTTGAAAGCCCACAGCTGCAGCCGGTCGGCGAGCTGCGCCTCGCTGAATTCCTCGCGCAGCCAGACGCCGTTCAGCCAGCGCAGCTTCTCCACGTCGAAGATCGGCCCGCCAAGTGAGACACGGTCGATGTCGAAGTGGGCGAGCATCTCGTGCAGGGAGAACTTTTCGCGCTCGTCGGGCATGGACCAGCCCATGCGCCCCAGGTAGTTGAGCAGAGCCTCGGGCAGGAAGCCCATGCGCTCGTAGTAGAGAATGCTGGTGGGGTTCTTGCGCTTGGACAGCTTGGACTTGTCCGGGTTGCGCAGGAGCGGCAGGTGGCACAGCTCCGGCATGTCCCAGCCAAAGTATTCGTAGAGCAGCTGGTGCTTGGGCGCGGAGTTGATCCACTCCTCGCCGCGGATGACGTGGGTGATGCCCATGAGGTGATCGTCGACCACGTTGGCGAGGTGGTAGGTCGGCATGCCGTCGCTCTTCAGCAGCACCTGGGCATCGACCATGCTCCAGTCCAGCTCGATGGTGCCGCGGAGCCGGTCGGCCACGGCGCAGCTGCCGGCCTCCTCGGGCACGATCATGCGGATCACATAGGGCAGGTCCGCCGCCTTGCGGCGGGCCACCTCGTCGTCGGGCAGGTAGAGGTCCGACGGCTTCAGCGCCGTGGCCTGGCCCGCCTCGCGGCGCGCGTTGCGCAGTTCCTCGAGCTCCTCCGGCGTGCGGTAGCAGACGAAGGCCTTGCCCGCCTCCACCAGCTGCCAGGCGTACTGGCCGTAGAGTTCCATGCGCTCACTCTGCCGGTAGGGGCCGTGGTCGCCGCCGGCGTCCGGGCCCTCGTCCCAGTCGAGGCCGAGCCAGCGCAGCGCGTCGAGGATCGCCTGCTCGGACTCCGGGGTGCTCCGCGCGCGGTCCGTGTCCTCGATGCGCAGCACGAACTGGCCGCCGTGCGCGCGGGCGAAGCAGAGGTTGAACAGCGCGATGTAGGCGGTGCCTACGTGGGGGTCACCGGTGGGTGACGGGGCGATGCGGGTGCGAACGGTCATGACGGGGCCTGGCGGAAAAACGAGCGGCGATTATACGGGCGCGGGCCGTGACCGTGCACCCGCGCACCGCGACCTCAGGTCGCTTCGCCGTCCTCCCCGGGCAGCACGACCCACTCCGGGTCGTCGAATTCCCCGATGAGGTCGATGGAGACGAAGGGCGCTTCGGCAGCGATGATCGCCTTCACCGCCGCCGGCGGGTCGGCCTCCATGGCGTCGCGGTGCGCCTTGGAGTCCCAGCTGGCGATCGCGAGGAGCACCCGCGGGTCGTCCAGCTTGCGGTGCAGCCGCGTGCCCCGGGCGCCCGGCGCTGCCTGGATCAGCCGGCTGGCGCGCACCCAGGCCTCGGCGTACTGCTCGGCGCTGTAGCCCTCGGCGACGGTCACGGTGAAGAGATAGAGCATGGCGGCCTCCCGAGGGTTTGGCAGAAACGGCGCTCAGGTCACCCGGGCCCGCGCCTGGAAGCGCTCGGCCCGGTAGCGCTCCTCCGCCAGCACCGTGGCGAGACAGCGGGCGGCCGCGGCCGCATCGGCAAAGCTGTTGTAGAGGGGCGCAAAGCCGAACCGTACGATGTCCGGCGCCCGGAAGTCCACGATCACGCCGGCCTCGATCAGCGCCTGCGCGACGGCGTAACCCTCCGGGTGCGCGAGTGACACCTGGCTGCCGCGCTCCCCGTGCGCACGCGGCGTCAGCACCGTGACCGCGCGGCAGGCGGGCTCGGCGTCGATCGCCGCGAGGAAAAAGTCGGACAGCGCCAGGGACTTCGCGCGCAGGTCCTCGAGGGCCACGCCGTCGAAGACCGACAGCGCCGCCTCCAGCGCGCGCAGGGCGAGGATCGACGGCGTACCCGCCTGGTAGCGCAGCACCCCGGCGGCGGGCTCGTAGCGGTCGGCAAAGGCGAAGGGGGAGCGATGGCCGAGCCAGCCGGTCAGCGGCTGCTGCACCGCGTCGTGGTGGCGCCGGGCCACGTAGAGGAAGGCCGGCGCGCCCGGGCCGCCGTTGAGGAACTTGTAGCCACAGCCCACGGCGAGATCGGCGCCGCAGGCATCGAGCTGCACCGGCATGGCACCGGCGCTGTGCGCGAGATCCCAGAGCGCCAAGGCGCCGGCCTCGTGCGCGGCCCGGGTGAGCGCCGCCATGTCGTGGCGGCGGCCGCTGCGGAAGTTGACCTCGGTGACGAGCAGCACCGCGACGTCGTCGTCCAGCGCCGCCGCAAGCTGGTCACCGGCGGCCTCGCGCACCCGGCAGCGCGCCTCGCCGAGAAACGACGCGAGGCCCTCGGCGAGGTAGCGGTCGGTCGGGAAATCCCCGGCCTCGACCAGGATGGTGCGCCGGCCGGGCCGCAGCGCGAGCGCCGTGGCCAGCAGCTTGAACAGGTTCACGGAGATGCTGTCGCAGCAGAGCACCTGCCCCGGCGCGGCGCCGACGAGGGGCGCCACCTGCTCGCCTACCCGCTCCGGCAGGTCGATCCAGCCGTGGCGGTTCCAGCTGGCGATGAGGTCCTGCCCCCATTCGTCGGCGAGCAGAGACTGGACGCGCGCGCTCACCGCCTTCGGCAGCGCCCCCAGGGAGTTGCCGTCGAGGTAGACGGTGTCTGCCGGCAGCGCAAAGGCCTCGCGCAGCGGCGCCAGTGCGTCTTCCCGGTCCCGCCGTGCCGCCTCGTCGTGGCTCATGGCGACAATCCCTCGCGCAGTACGGCCAGGAGCCGGGTGAAAGCCTCGCCACCCGGGTGGATCAGGTCAAAGTGGCCCGCGCCGGGAAGCGCGTGCACCGTCGCCCCCGGCAGCGTCGCGGCCTGCGCGGGCGGCACGATCGGGTCGGCGTCGCCCTGCAGGAGCACGACCGGCATACGGTAGCGCAGGAACGCCGGGGACAGGGCCCGGTAGCGCGCCGGCGATGCCGAGCCCATGAACGCTGCCACCGCCTCGCCGCAGCTGCCGCCGCCGGCGCCGTAGGCGGCCAGGTCGGTGATCGCGGCCAGTCCCACCGTGAGGTCCGGGGCCGGCTGCACGCCGCTGTCGCTGGCCGCCGCCCAGAGCGCCAGCTGGCCGCCCGCGGAGTGGCCGACGAAGGCGAGGCCGCGCGCCTGCACGGGCAGTGCCGGCAACTGTGCGATGGCGGCGCGCAGGTCCTCGAGCGTGACCGGGTCGCCGCCGCCGTCACCGACGCGGCGGTACTCCGGCGCCCACACGGCGAAGCCGGCATCGGCGAGGGCGCTGGCGAGCGGACGCAGGTGATCGACGCCGTACGCCGCCAGCCAGCAGCCGCCGTGAACGAGCACCACCAGGGGGGCCACCGCCGGCCCGCCGGCCGGCGCCCAGTAGAGGCCGTACTGGCTCTCCGCCTCGCCGTAGGCCAGGCGTGCGGTCGGCGCCGAGAAGGGCAGCGCCTGCACGGTCTCGAAGCTGACCCCGGCCACCGCCGCGTGCGCTGGCGCCAGGCTCGCCAGCAGGCAGAGCACGAGCGTCGCGGCCCGTCGCTGTCGGTGCATAGCAGGTCGTGCGCGCAAGGTCCCCTCCCCCGCCGGTCGAGCGGCGAGTGTAGCGTATAGCCGGCGCCGCTGCGGGCGCGGGCGGGGAATCCGCTTCCGGGATCGCGGCGTAAAGCCCGTGAACCCGCGACGCGCGGCACGGTCCTACCCCGTACACCCGACTGGAGAAACCCCATGACGCGCCTGTTCCTGGCCACGCTGCTGGCCTGTTTCGCCCTTGCCGCCAGCCCGCTGCGCGCCGCGGAGGCGATGTTCGCCGGCGGCTGCTTCTGGTGCATGGAAGCCGACTTCGAGAAGCTCGAGGGCGTCGGTGAAGTCGTGTCCGGCTTCACCGGCGGTACCCTGCAGAATCCGACCTACCGCGGCAACCACGAAGGCCATTACGAGGCCGTGAAGGTGAGCTACGACCCGGCCGTGGTCAGCTACGAGCAGCTCCTCGAGCACTTCTGGCACAACATCGACCCCTTCGACGACCGCGGCCAGTTCTGCGACAAGGGGCCCAGCTACCGCACCGCCATCTTTGCAACGGATGAACAGCGCCCCGCGGCCGAGGCCTCGCTCGCCGCCGTGAGGGCGCGCTTTGCGGACCGGGAGATTGCCACCGAACTGCTCCCGGCCGGCCGCTTCTGGCCGGTGGAGGCATACCACCAGGACTACGCCGAGAAGAACCCCCTGCGCTACAAGTACTACCGCTGGAACTGCGGCCGCGACCAGCGCCTTGAGGAAGTCTGGGGCGAGGACGCGCACTGAGCCCGCGCAATGGTTTATCAAAATTTTTTGCTTTACTTAAATTTTTAACCAATAATTAGGGCCGTAATGCCCGCCGCCGCTCGCAGTGGGCGCAACCACCGCGATCCGGAGGGCAGTAGCGCAATGCACAAGGCATGGGTGATCCACGACTATACGGGTTTCGAGGGGCTTAGCCTCGAGCAGTTTCCCACGCAGGACCCGGGTCCCGGTGAAGTCCGTCTCCGAATCGAGGCCTTCGCCCTGAACTGGGGCGACATGGACCTCATGGAGAACCGCTATTCCTTCAGCTTTTCAGCTTTTCCCGCACGCATCGGGATGGAAGCCGCAGGCATCGTCGACGCGGTAGGAGCGGGAGTCGAGGGCATCGAGATCGGGGCCCGATACTGCACCCTTCCTCACTTCTACGATAATCGCGGGGCAAGCGCGGAATCGCTGGTCGTCAACGCCCGCTACCTGACCCCGGCACCTGCCGGCCTGAGCGCGGTAGAGAGCGCCTCGATCTGGATGCAATACCTGACTGCTTACTATCCGGTCGTCGAGCTCGCCCGCGCCCAACCCGGCAAGGCCATCCTGGTAACCGCGGCCACAAGCACGGCGGGCAGTGCGGCCCTGGAGATCGGCAGAAGTTGCGGCGCGACCATGATCGGCACCACGCGCTATGACTACAACAAGCCCTATCTCGAGGCAGCCGGCGCCGACCACGTCATCGTGACCGACTCCTCGGGTGATGGGGTCGCGGAACAGCTGCGCACTTTGACAGGGGGCAAAGGCATCGATGCGGCCTTCGACTCGGTCGGCGGTGGCCTGATGAAGGAATACGTCGGCGCACTTGCCAAGGACGCGCGCATCTTCTTCTACGGAATGCTGGACAAGGAATTCCCCACCATCCCATACGCGGCACTCTTCCAGTCCAACGCCCTGTTCCAGGCCTATTCCGTCTTCAATTACCTGGAGGATGACGAACACTGCCCGAAGGGTATCGCCTGGGTTAACAGCGCACTGGCCCGCGGCGACATAAAGCCCAACATAGACCGGGTCTACCCGATGGACGAGTACGTCGAGGCCTGTCGCTACCTCAAGGAGCCGCGCCGCTCCCATGGCAAGGTCGTGATCGAGACCGGCATTACCTGACAGATTACCGAGAGGCGGGGCCGCATCAAGCCCGGCGCTGCGTTATCCTAGGCGCCATGAAACGCCTCGACCACCAGCAGCAAGAACCCGCGGTTGACTCCTGGCGCTTCTGCACCGCGCCCATGATGGACTGGTCGGACCGCTTCTGCCGCCAGTTCTGGCGCGGCCTGACGCGCCGCGCGCGGCTGTACACGGAGATGGTCACTACCGGCGCGCTGATCCACGGCGACCGGAAGCGGCTGCTGGCCTTCGACCCGGCCGTGGAACATCCCGTGGCACTGCAGCTCGGCGGCTCGGACCCCGCCGACCTCGCCCGCTGCGCGCGCTTCGCCGAGGACGCCGGCTACGACGAGGTCAACCTCAACTGCGGCTGCCCGTCGGACCGGGTGCAGAATGGCGCCTTCGGTGCCTGCCTGATGGCCCGCCCCGGGCTGGTGGCGGAATGCGTGCGCGCGATGCGCGAGGCCTGCGCCATCCCCGTGACCGTCAAGCACCGCATCGGCATCGACGACATGGAGAGCTACGGCGAGTTCCGGGACTTCGTGGGCACGGTGGCCGGGGGCGGCTGCGAGGTGTTCATCGTTCACGCGCGCAAGGCCTGGCTGAAAGGCCTATCGCCGAAGGAAAACCGGGAAGTCCCGCCGCTCAACTACCCCTGGGTGTACCGCCTCAAGGCGGAGTTCCCGGCGCTCACGATCGTGCTCAACGGCGGGCTGGACAGTCTCGAGAGTAGCCGCGAGCACCTCGCGACGCTCGACGGCATCATGCTGGGCCGCGCCGCCTACCAGGACCCGTGGCAGCTAGCGCGCGTGGACAGCACCCTGTTCGGTGCGCCCGACCCGGCCGCCACGCCGGAGGAAGCCCTGCTCGCGCTCTTCCCCTATCTCGAGCGCGAGCTCGCCGCGGGCACTCCGCTCAACCACATCACCCGGCACGTGCTCGGTCTGTTCAGCGGCCGCCCCGGCGCCCGCCGCTTCCGCCGCCACCTGAGCGAGAACGCGCACCGCCCCGGCGCGGGAGCCGACACGCTCCGTGCCGCCCTCGACCAGCTTGTCCCGCTCGCCGCCTGAGGCGGCGTTCACCATAGGAGACGCCATGCCCAGCAAGCTCGAGCAACTGAAGGCCATGACCCAGGTGGTCGCCGACACCGGCGACATCCAGGCCATCCGCCTGTTCGCCCCCACCGATGCGACCACCAACCCCTCGCTGCTGCTGAAGGCGTCCGCCCTGCCCCACTACGCCGAGCTCCTCGATGGCGCGCGCAGCGCGGCTGCAGCGGCCGGTGGCTCGAGCGAGGAGCAGCTCGCCGACAGCTGCGACCGCTTTGCCGTCGCCGTGGGCCGCGAGATCCTCGAGCTCATCCCCGGCCGCGTCTCGACGGAAGTGGACGCGCGCCTGTCCTTCGACAGCGCGGGCACCATCGAGCGGGCGAAGAAGCTGATCGGCCTGTACGAAGAGGCGGGCGTCGGCCGCGAGCGCGTGCTGATCAAGACCGCGTCGACCTGGGAGGGCATCCGCGCCGCCGAAGCCCTCGAGCGCGATGGCATCAACTGCAACCTGACGCTGCTGTTCGGCTTCACCCAGGCCCGCGCCTGTGCCGACGCGGGCGTCCACCTGATCTCGCCCTTCGTCGGCCGCATTCTCGACTGGTACAAGGCCAACACGGACCTCGCCATTGAAAGCCCCGAGGACGACCCCGGCGTGCAGTCCGTGCGGCGCATCTACCGCTACTACAAGCACCACGGCTACGACACGGTGGTCATGGGCGCGAGCTTCCGCAACCAGGGGGAGATCGAGGCCCTCGCCGGCTGCGACCGGCTGACCATCAGCCCGACGCTCCTCGAGGGCCTCGCCGACGACGAGGGCGATCTGCCCCGGGCGCTCGCGGCGACCGGCGCGGCCTCCGACGACGCCCGGTCGGCCCCGGCGGAAGCGGCTTTCCGGCTGGAGCTCAACGACGACGCCATGGCCACGGAAAAGCTCGCCGAGGGCATCCGCAACTTCATCGCCGACCAGCGCCGTCTCGAGCAGGTGGTGAGCGAGCGATGATAGGCGCCCTGAAAGCGCTCTTCGAGCCGTCCCGGGACGACGAACCGGCGGTCACCGAGCACCGGCTGCGCCTGGCGGCCGCGGCCCTGCTGATCGAGACCGCGCGGGCGGACTCGCGGCAGGACGGGGTCGAGGAAGCGGCGCTGGCCGACACGCTGAAGCGGGGCCTGGGCCTCAGCGACGCCGAGCTCGAGGACCTGGTCCGGGAAGCCAACGCCCAGGCGGACGCGGCGACCTCGCTGTACCAGTTCACGCGGCTGATCAATGACCATTTCCCCCCGGCGCGCAAGCGCCAGCTGATCATCGACATGTGGAAGGTAGCCTACGCCGATGGCGACCTCGACAAGTACGAGGAGCACCTGATCCGCCGCGTCGCCGAGCTCATCTACGTACCCCACGAGGAGTACATCCGGGCCAAGCTGACCGTCGCCGGTCGTTAGTGTCCCGAGTCAGTAGCCGGGACCGGGGGACGTCTCCAGCGCGTCCATGAGGTCGCGGAAGCGGTCCGCGTTTTCGTCGGACAGGCCCATGAGCACCCGGTGTGCCTCGATCACCCGCTCGCGCACCGCAGCCTCGCTGCCGGGCACCAGCGGGATGTCCTCGGCGGTGCCGGTGTTGCAGCAGGTCTTCTCGTGCAGCTCGAACAGGCGCTCGAAACCCATGCTCGAGAGAAGCCGGTTGATGCCGGCATCGCAGCAATAGATGGCCGGGCGGAAGCCGTAGCGCTCGCGCACCTGCAGCGCCAGCTTGGCCAGCTGGCCCAGGGTCGTGCTGTCGAGCCCCTCCACGTCGCAGAGGTCGATCCAGACGCTGGCGAAGGCCGGGTCCGCGAGCATCTGCGCCAGGTAATCGTCGAGCGAGGTACACAGGGTCATGCGTACGTCGCCGGTCAGGCGCAGCACGTAGGCGCCGTCCTGGCAGGCTGCGAGTACCCGCCCCTCAGACACTGCCGGCCCGCTTGCTGACGAACAGCGCGGCGATGTCATCCGGCGCCGTGGCTACGGAATCGAGGCCGAGGCGGGTAACCAGCGCGGCCGGGCTCTCGCTGCCCTGGCGGAAGACGTCGAGGAAGAAGGCCTCTTTCTCGATCAGGTTGTCCGGCGGCAGAATCTCCAGGATGCCGTCCGAGAACAGCGCCAGGGTAAAGCTCTCGGGCAGCGGCACCTCCTGCACCTCGAAGGCCGCGTCCGGCATCATGCCCACCGCCGTGCCCTCGCCGGGCAGGTAGTCGGCACCCGCATCGGAGACCAGCACCGGCAGCGGCAGGTGCCCGGCCACGGCGTAGCGCAGGCCGTTGGACGCCATGTCGAGGACGCCGACGATCATGGTGGCGAACTTGCCGACGCCGAGATCCAGCAGTTCTTTGTTGGCGAGCCCGAGCATGCGCACCGGATCGAGCACCGCGGCATCGCTCTTGCGGAGATAGTCCGAGCGCTTGCGCGCGAAGAGGTTCTTGAGCAGCACCGTGGCGAAGGCGGAAGAGCTGCCGTGGCCCGACACGTCGGCCATGAAGAACACCACGTAGTCCTGGCCCACGGTGAAATAGTCGGTGAAGTCGCCGCTCAGGTAGAGAGACGGGATCACCGTGTGGCTGAAGACGTAATCGCCGATCACCATGGGCGAGGTCGGCAGCATGCGCAGCTGCACCTGGCGCCCGGCCTGCTGGTCCTGCTCGAGAACACGAACGGTGTGGTTCAGCTCGCGGTTGGCGGACTCCAGCCGCTTGCGCGACTGGCGCAGCTCCCGGCTCATCTGGCGCTGGCGCACGCAGCGGTCCATGGAGTCGAACAGGGCCTGGGCGTCTTCCACCGGGCGGGCGAAGAAGTCGTTCGCGCCGAGGCGCAGCGCCGTCATCATGTTGGCCGAGGAGGCCTCGTCGGAGAACATGATCACCGGAACCTGCACGTTCATCTCGCGCAGCGTGCGCTTGGCCTCGCCCCAGGAGACGCCCTCGAGGTCCAGTTCACAGAGGATGACATCCAGGTCGCTGGCATCGCTCAGCGACTGGGTGGAATTGGTCACGTCGGTAGTGACATCGGCGGTGAAGCCGGCACCGGTCACGAGCCCGGCGAGCGCCGCGGCGCGCTCCGGGTCATTGTCGATGACCAGCACCTTGCCGCTGTGTGTCATCTGCATGGATCAGGGCTCCAGACTTGGAAGGACACTACGCCCCCCGGGACACCCGGGCAAGGCGGATCGCGCAGGCTGGGGCACAATTCACAGTTTCGGCGCCGTATCCATGCAGGGGTTTCAGAAATCCTCCGACCAGTCGTCCTCGAAATCGGAGAATTCGTCTTCCACGACGCCGTCACGCAGCCGGGCGGCCCGCTGCTGCAGGTAGGCATCGCGGATGAAGATATAGCGGTCGCCGGACATGAGCTGATCCGACTCCAGCAGCCGCGCCCGGGCGTGGACGATGCCCAGGCTGAACAGGCTCCAGGTGACCGTGGAGTCGTCGACGTAGAACGGCACCGAGGCGAAGGTATCCACCAGCGTGCCGGTGCCGCTGCGGATCGTGCGCGGGCCGAACAGCGGCACCACGACATAGGGCCCCTGCGGCACGCCCCAGGCGGCGAGGGTCTCGCCGAAGTCCGCGCGATGGCGCTCGATGCCGAGCTCCGTTGCCACGTCGAAAAAGCCGAACATCCCTAGGGTGCTGTTGACCAGGACCCGTCCTGCGGAATCCCGCGCACCCGACCATTTGCCCTGGAGCAGCGAATTCACCGCCCGGTTTACGTCGAGCATGTTGCCGAAGAAGTTGCCGATGCCCCTCTGCATACGCTGGGGAACCACGTAGTCGTAGCCCTTGGCCGCCGGGCGCAGCACGAAGGTATCGAGCATATCGTTGAAAGCGAAGACGGGGCGGTTGATCGCTTCCAGCGGGTCCACGTCGCTGCCCTGCGCAAGCTGGGCACAGGGCAGGGCGAGGGCTAGCACCAGGATCAGACGAGCGAACATTGTTGGTCCCCGAAAACGTAACCGGCAATCTTAAGCCGGGGGCCGCGACGGCACAACATCACCGTCACCGCCATCGCGTGCCAGCGCGAGCACACCCAGTGCAGCGAACTCCGCGAGCTGGCCGCGCCCGTGTTCCCGCAGCACCGCGGGGGCGAGCGACAGCTCGGCCGCCAGGTCGTCGAGGAGCCGGCCACCCGGCCGCCCCGGTATCTCCTGCACTGTCTCCAGAAGACGGGCGGTGGCGGGCGTTAATTCCATGAAGCGCACGCGCTCCTCCCGGTCCCGGTAGACCAGCAGGCAGCAGGGCTCGCCCGGCGGTGCCGTGGGCTGGTGCCCGGGCCCGATGCGGTGGACCGGCCAGCGGTAGCGCAGCACCCAGGCGAGCGGCGACAGCGCGGGGACAGCGTCGAGCGGGTCCAGGCCGGTCGGCGGCGGCGCGGGCGCTTCACCCTCGCGGATGTCCAGCGCCAGTTCCACCCACTCGTAATGGGCGAGCTCCGAAAGCCACGCCGGCTCCCAGGGCGCCGGCGGACGCACCGCGAGGTAGGCGAGGAATTCCTCGCCCACGGCCAGGAAGTAGGGGCTGCGGCTGGCGTGCTCGCGCAGGAAGTCGCGCACGAGCGACGCCCAGCGCTCGGGCGGGAGGACGCGATGGAGCACGGGGAAGCCTGCGCGGAGCAGCCCCTCGAGATTGTTGTAGACGAGCTCCCGGTACACGGCGAGGCCGCGTTCGGCCATACCCGCGGGCGCGGGCCTGGCCGGGTCGCGCAGGTGAGCCGCCAGGGCGGCCTGCGTCGCGGCCAGGCCGGTCTCGACGTCCCCGTTCACGAGGCCGTCGCCCGCAAGGCGGGGGAAGCGCCGGCCTCCGCCTGCAGGGTACGCACGCGAGCCACTTCACCGAGGAGCGTCTCCAGGGGCGGCAGGTTGGCGTCCCGCTCGAGCAGCGTGGGCAGCGGCCCGAGGCGTGCGTAGACCGCGGCGAGCAGGTCCCAGACCGGCTCGACGACCGGCATGCCGTGGGTGTCGATCTTCAGGTCGTCGGCCTCGTCATAGTGGCCGGCGATGTGCAGGTAGCGCACCCGCGCAAGCGGCAGCCGCTCGATGAAGGCCCGCGCATCGTAGCCATGGTTGATACTGTTCACGTAGACGTTGTTGACGTCGAGCAGCAGTTCACAGCCCGAGCGCTCCACGACCTCGGCGATGAAGGCCGCTTCGTCAGCACCCGCCCCTCCCGGTGCTGCGGGTGGGCAGGCGGGTGCATAGTAGGAGGCGTTCTCCAGCACCAGCGGCGCACCGATGATGTCCTGCACGATCGTTACCCGCGCGGCGACATGACGCGCGGCCTCTTCCGTGAACGGCAGCGGCAACAGGTCGTAGAGATGGCCCTCGTGAGCACAGAAACTCAGGTGTTCGCTGTACAGGGCGACCGGGTAGCGGTCCATGAGCCCGCGCACGCCGGCGAGGAGATCGCGATCCAGCGAGTCGCTGCCGCCGATATCCAGCGACAGGCCGTGCAGGGCCAGGGGATAGCGCTCGGCCAGGGCCGCGAAGGCGCGGCCGAGGCGCCCGCCGACGCCGAGCCAGTTCTCCGGCGCCAGCTCGAGAAAATCAACCCGGCCCGCGGGCAGCTCCGCAAGGTCCTGCAAGTAGCCGCGCCGAAGGCCGAGGCCGGCGCCCGCGAGGGGCGCCGGTTCATCGGGCCGGGTCAGGCGCTGCCGCACGAACCCTCGCCGCCTTTCTCGGCGCCGCAGCTGCCTTCACCGCCCTTCTCGCCGCCGCAGCTGCCTTCGCCGCCCTTCTCGCCGCCGCACTTGCCCTCGCCACACTTGCCTTCACCGCCTTTTTCACCGCCACAGCTGCCTTCGCCGTGCTTGTCGAAGTGCGCCAGCTCGTAGCCGCTCTCGAGCGGCGTGGCGCCGAAGGGGTTGCTGTCGGCCTGTACGAACTGTGCCGCGCCGCCCGCCAGGAAAGCCGCGCCGACGGCTGCCGCCAGGTGCTTATTCGATTTAGCCATGTTGGATTCCTCCAGGGGTTGGGGTGTAAGCGGCCGAGGGCGCCCGCTGGCAAGCCTCGGCCGGTCGATGCGTCGGCGCAGGCGCCGACAAAGGGGTCCGACCGGCGTAGGCCGGGACGGTTCCCGTGAAACGAAAACCAGAACCCGAATTATTCACGTTTACCCACTGAAGGCGAGCATCAGCGCGGGTGCGCGGCCAGCCAGGCCTCGCAGTCCTGCCACTGGCGGGCCAGGCGCTTGGCCGAGACAGGGCGCGATGTGCCCAGCTGCTGGGCGAAGAGCGAAACTCGAAACTCTTCCAGCATTTCGCTGTAAGTCATTATTTCTTCTGACATTAGCCGTACGTTTGGCCGCTCGACCAGGAGCGCGTCCAGCGGCGCCCGGAGGGTCTCGAGCTGCGCCCGGGCCTGCTCGTCCTTGCCCGGCTGCGCCGGCAGCCGCTCCAGCCGGTAATCCAGCGCCTTGGCGTAGCGCGGGTACTGCGCCAGCCGGTCAAAGGGGGTGGCCAGGATGAAGCCGGGTCGGAACAGGTCCGCGAGCTGCGCCTCCACGTCGGCGACCGCCCCGGGCCACTGCCCCGCCAGCTTTGCCAGTCGCGGCCGTGCCGCCGCCAGCGGCCGCAGCGTATTGCGAAGGCGCTGCTCCAGCTCGTTGGCGACCGCCACGAGCCGCCCGTTACCCCGCTGAACGGCGGCCTCGAAGGTGGCCGGATCCCGGCAGTCGCCCGCACCGAGCCCGCAGGCCTCGAGCACCGCCGCCGCGAGGAGATCGTCGACCAGCGGCTCCCGCTCGAGACCGGCGGCGGCAAACAGCAGCTGGTCCTCGTTTGCCCGCAGGAGCTGCTTGCGCAGGCTGCGCAGCGGCCGCGGCAGCTGCAGGGCCGCCAGCCGCGCCAGGCCCCGGCGGTGGCTCGCGAACGCGTCCTCGAGGTAGTCGAAGAGCCGGATGGCGACGCTGTCGCCGCGGTCCTCTAGCGCCGGGAAGGCCACGATGGTGACCCCCGCCTGCTCCTCGCTCCAGCGCGCGGGCAGCTCGCCGAAATCCCAGCCGGTGATACCCGACTGCGCGGGCCCCGGGGCACCGGGACCGGTCACGGCGGCGGCGGTCTCGTCGCGGAATCGCGCAACCAGCGCCTCGAGATCCCGGCCCTGCGCCAGCAGCCCGCCCTCGGCATCCACCACGCGCACGTTCATGCGGTAGAAATCGTCGAGGGCGCCGGGATCGAAGTCGGCCGCCTCGACGCGACAGCCGCCGAGGCGGGAAAGGACCGGGGCAAGCGCGTCGGGCAGCGGCCGGTCCGCCGGCGCCAGGTCGCCGAGGGCGGCGGCCACGGTATCCGGGACCGGCACGAGGTTGCGCCGGATGCGCTTGGGCAGGCCGCGCACCAGCGCCTCGCACTTCTCCCGGAGAAGGCCGGGGACCAGCCAGTCAAAGCGGTAGCGCGGCACGCGGTTGAGCAGCGCGACCGGCACCGTAACCGAGACACCGTCCGCCTCGCCACCCGGCTCGAAGCGGTAGGCGAGCGGGTAGCGCTGCCCTTCCCAGCTCAGCTCGTCCGGGAACTGTGCCTCCACGTCATCCCCGGGCAGGCGGGCGGCGAGCTCCGCACGAGTCAGGCGTAGACCGGCATCGGCGCCCGGGGTCCGCTTCAGCCAGCGCGCGAGCTTCGCCGCCGTGGTGATATCGGCCGGCAGGCGCTCGTCGTAGAACGCGAACAGCGACTCCTCGTCCACCAGCAGGTCCCGGCGCCGGATGCGGTTCTCGAGGTCCTCGAGCGCGGCGGCCTCGGCGAGGTTGTGGCGCAGGAACGCGGGCGGCTGCCGCCAGCGCCCCGGGACCAGGCCTTCCCGGATCAACAGCGCCCGCGCTACCGGGGGATCGATGGGGCCGTAGTGCACCGTCACCCCATCGCTCACCGTGAGGCCGAACAGCGTGACCCGTTCCGTGGCCACCACCCGGCCGCTGCCGCGCTGCCAGCGCGGCTCGTAGTGGTGCCGCTTGAGCAGCGCGGGGTTGGCCGAGAGCAGCCAGTCCGGCTCGATGGCAGCGGCGGTGCGCGCGAAGACCCGGCTGGTTTCCACCACCTCCGCCGCCACCAGCCAGGGCGGCGGCTTGCGATGCAGCGTGGAGCCGGGGAACACCCAGAGCTTGCGGTTGCGCGTGCCCAGGTATTCGCGCCCCTCGTGGCGCTGCGCGACGTTCGCCAGCAGCCCCGGGAGCAGTGCCCGGTGAATGCCGGTGTAGTCCGGCTCTTCGGCGAGGCGCGAGGACACGGCGATACCCTGCTGGCGGCAGGCGATGCTGAGCTGGCGGTGGATATCGCGCCACTCGCGCATGCGCAGGAACGAGAGGTACTCCTGCTTGCAGAGCTTGCGCAGCTGGTTCTGGCTGAGGGCCTGGCGCTGCTCCTCGAAGTAGCGCCAGAGCTGCAGGAAGGCGAGGAAGTCCGAGCGCGGATCGCGGAAGCGGGCATGCGCCTGGTCCGCCTGCGCCTGGCGGTCCGCCGGGCGCTCGCGGGGATCCTGCACGGCGAGGGCGCTGGCGATGACCAGCACCTCCGGCACGCAGCCGTGGTCGCTGGCGGCGAGGATCATGCGACCGGCGATCGGGTCGACCGGCAGCCGCGCCAGCTTCCGCCCCAGGGGCGTTAACCGGTGCCGCGCGTCGACGGCGCCGAGCTCCTCGAGCAGGCGGTAGCCCTCGCGCACGCCCTTGCGCTCCGGCGGCTCGAGGAACGGGAACCGTTCCACCGCGCCCAGGCGCAGGTCCAGCATCTGCAGGATCACCGCCGCCAGGCTGCTGCGACGGATCTCCGGGTCGGTGAAGGCGGGGCGGGACAGGTAGTCCTCTTCGCTGTAAAGGCGCAGGCACACCCCGGGCCCGACGCGCCCGCAGCGGCCCTTGCGCTGGTCCGCGCTGGCCCGGGAGACGGGCTCGATGGGCAGGCGCTGGATCCGCGAGCGCGGGCTGTAGCGGTTGATCCGCGCCTCGCCCGGATCGATGACGTAGCGGATGCCGGGGACGGTGACCGAGGTCTCGGCCACGTTGGTGGCGAGCACCACGCGCAGGCCGCGGCGGCTGCGCGGGTCGAAGACCCGGGCCTGCTCCGCCTGGCCGAGGCGGGCATAGAGCGGCAGCACGTCGAGGCCCGCCTCGCCGCGCAGCGCATGGGCAAGCTCGCGGATGTCGCGCTCCCCGGGGAGGAACACGAGCATGTCACCGCGCGGCCCCCAGGCGCCGTCGCGCACCTCGCGCACGCGCTCTGCCAGCGCCTGCAGCGGGTCCCGGTCCGTGCCGGGTTCCGGCGGCAGGTAGTGTGTCTCCACGGGATAGGAGCGCCCGGGCACTTCCACCACCGGCGCCCCGTCGAAATGCCGGGAGAACCGGTCCACGTCGATGGTGGCGGAGGTGATCACGACCTTGAGGTCGGGACGCCGGGGCAGCAGCCGGTGCAGGTAGCCGAGGAGAAAGTCGATGTTGAGGCTGCGCTCGTGGGCCTCGTCGATGATCAACGTGTCGTAGGCGCGCAGCTCGCGGTCCCGGCGCAGCTCCGCGAGGAGAATGCCGTCGGTCATCAGCTTGACCGCCGTCTCCGGCCCGACGCTGTCCTGGAAGCGCACCTGGTAGCCGACCAGGGCGCCGAGGGGCGTCGCCAGCTCCTCGGCAATGCGCCGGGCCACGTTGCGCGCGGCGAGGCGCCGCGGCTGCGTGTGGCCGATGCGCTGCTCGCGGCCGCGGCCGAGCTCCAGGCAGATCTTGGGCAGCTGGGTGGTCTTCCCGGAGCCGGTCTCGCCGGCGACGATGATCACCTGGTGAGCGCTGAGCGCCTCGGCGATCTCCCCGCGCAGCGCGGCGACCGGCAGGTCCTCGGGGTAGTGGATCGGCGGGATGGCGCGCGGCGTGGCGGTGGCTTCCGGCTCAGTCATCGCGAAGGAGGGCACACCCGCGGGCGCACCGCGGCGTCAGCCGTTGTCGGGGGCCTTGTCCGCGGCCTGCTCGATGGCCGCCTCGCCGACGGCGAGCTCCGTGGCCTCGCCGGCCCCCGGCTGCCCGGCGAACTGGCCGCGCTCGAGGTACATGAGCTGGAGCACGACCGAGGGCTGGCCGCTGCCCGCGTCGGCGCCGAGCACGAGCACGCTCGGCTCGCCCTCCTCCACCGTGACCGCGGAGATACCGAAGATGACCACGTTGGGGTCGTGCTCGGCGTGGAAGGTCTTGACCGGCTTCTCCTCGCGCAGGGCGTCGGCGATGTTGGCCACGAGCAGGGTCACGCCCGCGCGGAAGGCACCGAAGTTGAGCCGGCCGCGGTACTCGCTGTGATCCAGCGCCACCTCGAAGCGGACCTCGGAGCCGTCCTCCATGCGCACGCGGGTCAGCGGCACCGGCTTGCCGTCGCTGATCTCGCGGTAGAGGTTCTTGGCCTCCGTGCGGGTCGCCTCGAGGAATACCTTGTGCAGCAGGTTCACGGACAGGGTCAGGAACTTGTCCGTGGGAAGCGTGTGCGTCTGGGTCCCGGCCATGCTGGTCTCGCGCGTGTCGCGTTGCTGTGTCGTGGTGAGCGTTGCAGTGTGAAGAGGCGCGAGTCTAAACGCTGCGGCGGGCCATGGCCAGCGCCCGCCTCTGCTATCCTTGCGCCCCTCACGCCGCCGGCCCGCGACCCCGATGGACCCACAGCAAGCCCCCTGGCGCCCCCTGGCCACCGCCGAGCTCGACTGGGAGCCCGGCGGCGCGCCGCGCTCGCGCCGCTACGGCGACATCTATTTCTCACCGGAGGACGGCCCGGCGGAGAGCCGGCACGTCTTCCTCGCCGGCAACGGGCTCCCGCAGCGCTGGCGACAGCACGACGCCCCGGTGTTCCGCATCGGCGAACTCGGCTTCGGCACCGGCCTGAACTTCCTGGTGACCCTCGCCGCGCTGCAGCGGGAGGCGCCGGCGGGGCTGCGGCTGCACTACTGGGCGGTGGAGGCCGAGCCCCTGCGGGCGCAGGACCTGGCGCGCTGCGCCGACGCCCTGCCGCCGTCCCTGGCGGCGCCGACCGCGGCGCTGGCCGCCCAGTACCCGCCGCCGGTGCCCGGCGTGCACCGGCTGCACTTCGACGACGGCCGCATCGTGCTGGACCTCTACTGGGGCGATGCCGCCACGGCCCTCGCGGACCTCGCCGGCCACGGCCGCCGCTGGTTCGACGCCTGGTACCTGGACGGCTTCGCCCCGGCGCGGAACGCGGCGCTGTGGCAGGAAGGGCTGTGGCCGGACCTCGCGCGCCTCAGCCGGCCCGGTGCCACGGTTGCCACTTTCCCCGCTGCCGGTCACGTCCGCCGCGGCCTCGCCGCCGCCGGCTTCGCCATGGCCAAGCGCGATGGCTTCGGCGCCAAGCGCGAGTCGCTGCACGGGCGGCTCGACAGCCCGCCGCCGGCCGCGGCGGCGGACGGCACGCCCTGGGACCTGCCGGACAACGCGCCTGGGCTGCCTGCCAGCGCGCTCGTTGTCGGCGCCGGCATCGCCGGGGCCTGTGCCGCCGCCGCCCTCGCCCGCCGCGGCGTCGCGGTCACGGTGCTCGAGGCCGGGGAAGTGGCCGGCCGCGGTTCGGGCAATGCCCAGGGCGTGCTGTTCACGCGGCTGTCGCACCGCCACGCACCGCTCACGGACATTGCCCTGCTCGGCTACCTCGATGCCGCCCGCTGCTACCGGGGGCTGTTCGACGCGGGCCGGCTGCGCGCCGGCGCCGACGGCGAGCTGAACGGCTGCTTCCAGATGGCCGGGCCCAAGGTGCGCCTCAACCAGCTCGCGCCGGCACTCGCGGCCGTTCCCGAACTCGCGGAGCTGCTGGACCCGGCGGATGCCGCGGAACGGCTCGGCGTGACGCCCGCGGCCAGCGGCCTCTGGCTGCCGCACTCGGGCTGGCTGCACCCCGCCGCCGCCTGCCGCGCGCTGCTCTCGGCCAGCGGCATCACGCTGGTGGAGCACTGCGGCGCGGTGACACTCGCCCGTGAGGACGGGCGCTGGCGGGCACTGGCCGACGGCGGGCGCCACTGGTCCGCGGACATCGCGGTGGTCGCCGCCGGCGTCGCCAGCGCGGACCTCGCCGACCTGCACTGGCTGCCGCTGAGGCCGATCCGCGGCCAGGTGAGCGCGCTGCCGGCGGCAGCGATGCCCGGCAAGCTGCGCGCGCCGTTCTGCCACAGCGGCTACGTCACGCCGCCGCGCGACGGCACCCTCAACTTCGGTGCGAGCTTTGTCCCCGGCGACGCGGACCGGGCGCTGCGCCGGGATGAGCACCGGCACAACCTCGAGGCCCTGGCCGAGGCGGTGCCGGCCTGGGCGCCGGCGCTCCGGGCCCGGGACCCCGCCGCGGTCGACGGCCGCGCGGAACTGCGCTGCGGCGCCCCGGACTACCTGCCGCTTGCCGGCCCCGCTCCGGCAACCGCTGCCTTCCGCGAACGCTATGCCGCGCTCGGCCGCAACGCCCGGGCCGCGGTCCCGGCGCGCGCGCCCTGCGTGCCCGGCCTCTATGTCAGCACCGGGCACGGCTCCCGCGGCCTGAGCAGCGCGCCGCTGGCGGCGGAACTGATCGCCAGCCAGGCCTGCGACGAGCCACCGCCGCTGCCGCGGCCCCTGGCGCGCGCCATCGCGCCGGCGCGCTTTATACTGCGGGACCTGATCCGCAGCGGGGGCACCCCATGACCCGTCACGTCGTCTTCGTTCTGAGCGGCCTCCTCGCCGGCCTCTCCGGCCTCCTCGCCGGCGCCGCGCTGGCCGGGCCGCCGACGCAGTACGGCTACCGGGTGCTCGAGCAGCGCCCCCTGCCCCGGGACAACTTCGTTCAGGGTCTCGAGTTCGACGGCGATACGCTCCTGGTCGGCACGGGGCGCTACGGCCAGTCCCGCATCCGGCGCTACGCGTTCCCGGCGATGACCCTGCTCGCCGAGCAGCGCCTGCCGCCCCGCCTTTTCGGCGAGGGCATCACCCGCTATGGCAACCGCATTTTCCAGCTCACCTGGCGCGCCGGCTTCGGGGTCGCCTGGGATGCGACGGCGCTCGAACCGGTGGCCCGCTTTGCGCTGCCCGGGGAGGGCTGGGGCCTGACCCACAACGAGACCTCGCTCATCTACAGCGACGGCAGCGCCACCCTGCGCTTCCTCGACCCGGCCACGCTGCAGCCGACCCGCGAACTGGTCGTGCGGCGCGACGGCAAGGCCCTGCCGCGGCTCAACGAGCTCGAGTGGATCGACGGCCGGCTCTGGGCCAACGTCTGGACCACCGACCGCGTCGTGATCATCGACCCCGACAGCGGCAACGTCGAGGCGGAGGTGGACCTGGCGGGGCTCCTGCCACTGCCGGAGCGGCGCCGCGACACGGACGTGCTCAACGGCATCGCCCGGGACAGCGCCGGTCAGACCTGGGTGACCGGGAAACACTGGCCGTGGCTCTACCGCATCGAGCTGGCGCCCCCGGGCACGCGCGCACGGGACCTGCAATAACGCTACAATGGCGCCCTTTCAACCGCTGATTACCGGAGCGCCATGAATATCGCAGAGACCCGCCGCCCGGTCGCCCACCCGGCCTTCGAGGGTATCCGGGAAGCCCGTATTCCCGCCCTCAACCTGACGGTGCAGCACTTCGTCCACCGGGAGACCGGCGCCCTCCACTACCACCTCGCCACGGACAACCCGGAGAACGTCTTCCTGGTCGCCTTCCGCACCGTGCCCGAAGACTCCACCGGCGTCGCCCATATCCTCGAGCACACGGCGCTCTGCGGCAGCGAGCGCTACCCGGTGCGCGACCCGTTCTTCATGATGCTGCGGCGCTCGCTGAACACTTTCATGAACGCCTTCACCAGCTCGGACTGGACCGCCTACCCGTTCGCGAGCCAGAACCGCAAGGACTTCGCCAACCTCCTCGACGTCTACCTCGACGCGGCCTTCTTCTCCCGGCTGGACCCGCTGGACTTCGCCCAGGAAGGGCACCGGGTCGAGCTTGCCGAACCCGACGACCCGTCGAGCGAGCTGGTCTACCGGGGCGTGGTCTACAACGAGATGAAGGGCGCCATGAGCTCGCCGGTGGCGACGCTGTGGCAGACGCTCTGCGAGCACCTGTTCCCGACCAGCACCTACCACTACAACTCCGGCGGCGACCCGGCCGACATCCCGTCGCTCAGCTACGACCAGTTGACGGCATTCTACCGCAGCCACTACCACCCCTCGAACGCGATCTTCATGACCTTCGGTGACATCCCCGCCGAGGAACACCAGGCCGTGTTCGAGGAGCGCGCTCTCGCGCGTTTCCGGAAACTGGACGAACACATCGCCGTCACGCCGGAGCAGCGCTTTGCGGCGCCGAAGCGGGTGACCGCGCCCTACGCCTACGACGAGGACGACGAGCTGACCGGCAAGACGCACGTGGTCCTCGGCTGGATGCTCGGTGAAAGCGCGGACCTCGAGGCGATGCTGGAGGCACAGATGCTCACCAGCGTGCTGCTGGAGAACAGCGCCTCGCCCCTGCAGCATGCCCTCGAGACCACGGAGCTGGGCAGCGCCCCCTCGCCCCTCTGTGGTCTCGAGGACGGCATGCGCGAAATGGTCTTCTGCTGCGGCATCGAGGGCAGCGAGGCGGAGCACGCCGATGCCATCGAGGCGCTGGTGCTCGACACGCTCGAGCGGGTCGCGCGGGAAGGCGTGCCCCGGGAACAGGTAGAGGCGGTGCTGCACCAGCTAGAGCTGCACCAGCGCGAGGTCGGCGGCGACGGCTTCCCCTACGGCCTCAGCCTCATGATGCAGGCCATCGGCAGCGCCACTCACTACAGCGACCCCATCGCCGTGCTGGACCTGGAGCCGGCCCTGGAAGCCCTGCAGGAAAAGATCGCCGACCCGGGCTACCTGCCGGCCCTCGCCCGGCGCCTGCTGCTCGACAACCCGCACCGCGTCACCCTGGTGATGACGCCGGACCCGGAGCTCTCCGCCCGCCGCGCCGAGGAGGAAAAGACGCGCCTCGCCGCCCTGCGGCAGACGCTGGATGCCGCCGGCGAACAAGCCGTCGTCGAGCGCGCCGCCGCCCTGAAGGCGCGGCAGGCCGCCGAGGACGATGCCAGCCTGCTGCCGAAAGTGACCCTCGAGGATGTACCGGCGGAACTGCCGCGCCTCGCCTACCACGAGGATGAAAGCGCCGGGCTACCGGTGACCACCTACGAAACCGCCACCAACGGGCTGGTCTACCAGCAGCTGGTGGCGCCGCTGCCGGCCCTCAGCGACGAGGAGCTCGCCCTGCTGCCCCACTACACGGGCACGGCGACGGAGCTCGGCCTCGGCGAGGCCGACTACCTCGAGACCCAGCACCGGCAGTCGGCCGCCGTGGGCGGCATCAACGTGTACACGAGCATGCGCGGCGACGTCGATGACGCGCAGCGGGTCCGCGCCAACCTCGTGCTGTCCAGCAAGGCGCTGCAGCGCAAGGCGGGCGACCAGCTGGCGCTCATGCGCGACACGCGCGAGGCGCTGCGCTTCGACGAACTGCCGCGGCTGCGCGAGCTGGTCGCCCAGCAGCGCGCCCGGCGCGACCAGTCGGTCACCGGCCAGGGTCACAGCCTGGCCATGGCCGCCGCCTGCGCCGGCATGAGCCCGATGGCGCGGCTGCAGCACCGGTCCACGGGCCTCGCCGGCCTGCGCAGCCTCCGTGCCCTCGACCGGGCCCTCGGCAACGACAGCGAGCTGCAGGCTTTCGCCGGCCGGCTCGAACAGCTGCACCAACGCCTCACCGCCGCGCGGCCGGAGCTGCTGACGGTGACGGAACCGGGCAGCCGCGGGGAATTGCTCGACGCGGCGCAAGCGCTGGCGGCCACGCTGCCCGCGGGCACGACGGACAGCCTCGCCCTCGCCCCGGTGCAGGAGCGCCGCGGCGAGTGCTGGCTGACCAACACGCAGGTGAACTTCTGCGCGCGGGCCTATCCGACGGTACCCGTCGGGCACCCGGATGCGGCGGCGCTCACGGTGCTCGCGGCGTACCTGCGCAACGGCTTCCTGCACCGCGCGATCCGCGAACAGGGTGGCGCCTACGGCGGCGGCGCTTCCCAGGACTCGAGCATCGCGGCCTTCCGCTTCTTCTCCTACCGCGACCCGCGGCTCACGGAGACGCTCGACGACTTCGACGCCTCCCTGCGCTGGCTCGGGGAGCGCGCGCCGGACCCCGCGGCCCTCGAGGAGGCGGTGCTCGGCGTCATCGCCAGCTTCGACAAGCCCGGCTCGCCCGCCGGCGAGGCCCGGCAGGACTTCCACAACCGCCGCTTCGGCCGCAGCCACGAACAGCGCATGGCCTTCCGCCAGCAGGTGCTCGCGGTCAGCCACGACGACCTGGTCCGGGTTGCCGCCGACTACCTGGTGCCGGAACGCGCCAGCACCGCGGTCATCACTGGCGCGGCGCAGCGCGACGCCACCGCGGCGCTGCGCGAGCGTCTCGACTTGGCACTCTGCGAGCTGCGCGACTAGCCCGGGCGCTTCTCGGCGCCCCGCCGCAACCCCGGGCCTGCAGCAGGCCCGCAGGCGACCGGGTCAGGGCGGGCGCAGCTGCGGCAGCGGGCGGCGCAGGCTGAAATAACCGGGCGCCAGCGGCGTTCCGGGCGGCGCGGCGAGCAACAGCAGGCGCCCCCGCCCGTCTTCACCGAGAAAGTCGCGCTCGAAGGCCGCCCGCGGCAGGCGCACGTTGCCGCGCGCGGGGTCGGCCAGCTCCACCGCACCCTGGGACACCCCGCGCAGCACGGCGAAATGGGGCTGCCCGCGTGGCGCCAGCCAGGCAATGGCCGGCGCCTGCAAGGCATCCAAGGCCCCCGCTTGCACCGCAACACCGGTCGCGGCCAGGCCGCGCGCCACCGCGAGGTCGGCCAGCGCCCGCAGAGATACGCCCTGCCGCTGCAGGGCATTGCTGCCCACGCTTGCCAGCAGTGCCTCGAGCAGCTCCGCCTCGCTCGTCGGGCGGAGGAAATAGTAGGTGAGCAGCGTCGCCAGCGCCGCGGTACCGCAGCTGAAGTCGCGCTGCTGCCGCACCACGCCGGCGTCGCGCAGCGCGACCCAGGACCCGAAAGCGGCCGCGCCCTGCGACCCGCAAAGCAGCGCCAGCGTCGCGACGGGGCCCAGCAGCCGCCTCAGCTGCCGGCGAGACCCTCGACCGCCCTGCCGCTGCCGTCCGCCAGTTCGCGCCGCGCCCGGCGCTGCGCCAGCACTGCGCAGACGACACTGCCGACGGCAAAGGCCCCCGCGAACGCCGCGAGACAGGCCATGCCGAGCGTCGGCTGCCCGGCGAGGAAGCAGAGAATCGCGATGCCCGGGAGGGCCGACAGGTAGATCAGGCTGGTGCCGAAACGGTAGCGCCAGTAGAAGTCGCGACGCTCGCGGTAGGCCGCTTCCCGCTCCCGGGCTGCGACCAGGTCTGTCAGGGAGTGTGCCATCGGTATACCTCCAGTGGCCGCGGCTACGGGTTGAACCGCGGCCGGTCAGGCCGCGGAATGCTTTCATTGCAGGTTCGTCGCGCCGGCCCCGCAGCTGAGGCACCCGCCACTGGCGTAATTGGGTACATACACCCCCCAGAAATACGCCGAGAGCGCGAGGTCGGCGCCGACCACGCCGAACACGAAGGCGGGCAACCACCTGCCCTTGGTAGCGTTCAGGTCTTCGGCTGTCAACCGTTCGACGGCCCCGGCGGGCAGCCCGGCAAAGGACGCCTGCAGCGGGTCGACCGCCTCCGCCGGGCGGGCTGCCGCGGTGGACGCCATGGCGACCAGGCCGCCGGCGAGGAGCAGGGAAGGCAGGGTATGGGTCGTTTTCTTCATCGTGTGATCCTCCATGATCATCGTTGGCTATCCCGGGCGAGCGCCCCGGATCAGAACGTCTGCAACAGTTCGAGGGACAGCGCGCCACCGCTTTCGGCGGCGCCCAGCGGCAGCCGGCCGCGTAGGAAGAGCGTGCCGCCCGTCCAGGGACCGAGGGCCAGGCCGAGGTCGACGGCGGTGCGCAGGCGGGTGCCCCCGATGGCGCGGCCGGCGATGCGGTCCGGCTCGCGGCGGCTGAGGCCAAAGCCGCCGATGAGCGTCACCCGGTCGTTGACCGCGAAATTCACCGCCGCCTCGGCCGAGAGGCGCTCACCGGGACGGCGGCGGACGCCGTCGGCCACAACGGGCGCATCGCGCCGGTAGCGGGCGGCGAGCGAGAGAACGACCGGGTCCAGGGGCCGGTACCAGGTCGCGCCCAGGCTGCCGCCGGCGGGGCTGCGCCAGCCGCCGGTCGATGCCGGCGGCCGGCCCAGCGCTGCCAGGCGCGCGTCGAGCAGCAGGGAACCCGCGGCGCCCCGGGCCGCCAGCCAGTTGGCACCGAGCACGAGACGCTCGCCCGTGGCGGTCCCGGCGAACTGGCCGTCCAGCTCCCGGCGCAGGCTGCTGCGCTCGTAGCGCGCGTTCAGCTCGAGGCGCTGCGTCACGCCGTAGCGGAGCCCGAGCGACGACTGCTCGACCGTCAGCTCGCGCCAGGCGAGGACCGGCCCGGCGAGGCCGGGCCGCAGCACCGGCTCGCGGTGGCTGCCGCGGCTGCCGCTCAGGGTGGCGGTCAGGCGGTGCTCGCTGACGAGGAGCGCCTCGATCGTGAGCGGGAGCTGAGCCGCGGCCGGCGCGGACAGGGCGGTGGCAAGCAGGCCGGGGACCAGGGGTGGCAGCTGTCGGTTTGCCGGCGCCATGGCGCATTCCTCGGACGACGCGTGTAGGCCAGCATCGCAGCCCGGGGCGCTGAAGTGGACGCCCGTTCCGGCCACGCTTCAGCCCTTTTCGCGCGGGCTTGCCGATGCCGGACGCGGGTTCCATACTGCGCCCCGCATCCGAAGACCCGCCGCTGGAGGCCCCATGCGACTGCGACCCGCCCTTTTACTCACCGCCAGCCTGCTCGCCGGCTGTGCCTCGCTGACGCAGGAGGCGCAGGACGCAGTCCTTGCAGACTTGCCCTCGCCGTACGGCGTGAGCTTCAGCGACCTGCGCCGCTATCCCGGGGCGGTGGTCTGCGGGCGCTACACGGCCCCCGACGTCCAGGGCCTCCGCAACCGGACCGACGACTTCATCTACACCGATGGCGCGGTTTACCGCCGCCCGGGCGCGCAGCAGCGGGCGCTGTTCTGCACCACGGAGCCTGCGGCTGCCCTCGAGCGCGAGCTCGGCATGGGACCCTGGGAAGACGGTAACGGCTACCTCGGCACCATCCGTGCGGACCTGCACACCCTGAGCGAGGCGATCGCCGCCCACGTCGAGGCAAAGGGCGACGTCCCCTTCCAGGGGCTCGAGGAGCTGGCACCGCCGGCGGCGACGTTCCTGCCCGCCCTGCCGAAGGATCCCTGGGGCAACGCGTACCACTACGAACTCGGCCTCGGCGGACGCTCGCAGCGTGACTACCGCCTCTACACGCTCGGCGCGGACAACCGGCCCGGGGGCACCGGCGCGGACGCGGACGTGACCCGGGAACACCTGCCCTACCTCGACCGGCTGGCCCGGCTCTGAGCCTCAGGCGGGCTGCAGGGGGAAGAACACCGGCAGCAGCAGGAGTACCGTGGACGAATAGGCCAGCGTCACCGGCAGGCCGAAGCGCAGGTAATCGGCGAAGGCATAGCTGCCGAGGTTCTGCACCATCAGGTTGGTGGTGTAGCCGTAGGGCGTGAGGAAACTGGCGCTGGCGCCGAAGGCCACGGCGAGCGCAAAGGGCGTGGGGTCCAGGCCGTAGCTCACCGCGAGCCCGTAGGCCACGGGAAAAGCCAGCGCCGCGGCCGCGTTGTTGGTCATCACCTCCGTCATGACCAGCGTGCCGAGGTAGACCCCGGCCAGGGCGATGAGCGGCCCCCGCCCTGCCACGGCATCGTGCAGGCCGTCTGCCAGCAGCGTCACCAGCCCCGTATTGGTCAGCGCCTGCGACAGGGTCAGGGCCGAGGCGATGATCAGCCACAGGCCGAAAGGAAAGCGCCGGCGCAGCTCGCTCGCGCGCACGATCTTCAGGCCGACCATCGCCATCAGCAGGAGTGCCAGGCTCTTGATCAGCGGCACCAGTTCCAGCGCCGCGAGGGCGACCGCGAGCAGCAGCCCGACGCTCATGAACAGGTCCTGCCAGGGCTGCGTGGGCCGGCGCAGGGCACTCTGGTCCACCACCAGGAAGTTTTTGTCGACGTTGCGGCGGGAGGCGAAGTCGGCGCCGACAGCGAGCATGAGGCTGTCGCCCGCCTGCAGCGTGATGCTGCCGAGCTTTCCGGACAGGCGCTTGCCGCCCCGCCGCAGCCCGACTACCGCCGCGTCGAAGAGCGAACGGAAACCGCTCTCCTTGATGGTGCGCCCCTCGACGGTAGCGCCGGGCAGGAGAATCACCTCGGTGAGGTTCCCGCGCAGCAGGCCCTCCTCCACCGCGAACAGCGACAGGCCGGGAAAGCGCTCGAGCACGCTCAAGCGGGAGATGTCGCCAGAAAAGATCAGCTTGTCGCCCGCCTCGATGTACTCCTGCGGCGACACCGGGGAAAGCAGGTGGTCACCGCGGACGATCTCCACCAGGAACAGGTCGTCCAGCTCGCGCAGGCCGTTCTCGGCGATGCTCCGGCCCACGAGCGTGGAGCCCTCGCCGACCTCTGCCTCCACCAGGTACTCGTCGACGCGCACGGCTTCCCGGCGGTGTGACGGCAGCAGCCGGGAGGCAAGCAGGATGACCAGCAGGCCGACAAGGGCGGCGCAGCCGCCGACCGGCAGGAACGCGAAGAAGGGCAGCCCCTCGCCGCTCACGTCCTCGAGAAAGCTGCTCACGATCAGGTTGGTGGAGGTGCCGATCAGTGTCGTGGTGCCGCCGAGGATCGCCGCGTAGGACAGCGGCATGAGCAGCCGCGACGGCAAGTGGTCGCGGCTGGCGCGCACCGTGTGGGCCAGGGTGGCGACCACGGCCGTGTTGTTGACGAACGCCGAGAACAGCCCCGTGACCGTGCAAAGGCGCAGCAGGCTGCGGTGATAGCTGCCGTTCACGAGCCGCGTCGACAGTCGCTCGAGCCAGCTCAGTTTCTCGAGACCCACGGAAACCAGCAGCAGCAGGACCAGCGTGACCAGGCCCGTGTTCGAGGCCTTGTCGAGGAGCTGTCCGGTGTCGACCAGGCCGAGGAGGTAGGCGAGCGCCATGGCGCCGGTGAACAGAGCGACCGGCCTGACGCTGGTGAATACGAGACCGCTGAAGAGGCACAGGAAGATGGCGGCGATCGCGACTTGCTCGAGCATACGACCCGTGACCCTGGAAGGAGCGCCAAGGATACGCGGTCGCAGCACCGCGGCTCAAGGACCGGGCCCCGGCTCAGGACAGCAGCAGCGGCAGCGCCGTGGCGATACCCGCAGCGCTGCTGGCGAACAGCACCGTGCCCACCCGCAACCCGAGGGCCCGCCCGCCGAGGACCCAGGCCAGGACGCCCTTGGCCGTGTTGTTGGCCGCCGCGGCAAGCACCATGGCGAAAGCCGCTACTTCGATGCCGAGTTCCCTGCTGCTCATCCGCGCGAGCGAGAGCGTGATCGCATCGACGTCCGTGATCCCCGAAGCGGCAGCCAGGGCGATCACGCCGCCCTCGCCGAAGGTCTGTCGGAGGGCTTCACTGAGCAGCCTGATCAACGCGAGCAGGGCGCCGAAGCCGAGCGCCGCCCGCCACTCGAAGGGATTCTTCAGCGGCGAGGGCAGATCCACGCGGGCGTGCCGGGCACGGCGCCAGTAGAGCAGGATGGGCAGGTAGACCACCAGGCACATCGCCAGGGCCGGCAGCGCGAGCGGCTCGAGCAGGGAGCGGTTGAGAAGCGTCGCCACCAGGACCATGCGCGGCAGCATGGTGCCGCAGGCCAGCAGCACCCCGCAGGCCAGCGCGGGCACGGCGTCTTCATGGCCGCGCGCTGCCCGCGACAGCTGCAGGGTGAGCGCCGTGGAAGAGGCGACCCCGCCGGCGAGGCCGGTGACCAGCAGGCCGCGGCGCGTTCCCGCGATGCGCACCGCGAAGTAGCCGACGAAGGAGATCCCGGCGATCAGGATCACCATCCACCAGATCGCGTGCGGGTTGAGCGCCTGCCACGGCCCGAAGCCCCGGTCGGGCAGCACCGGCAGCACGACCACCGTGAGCAGGAGCATGAGGATGCCCGCGCGCAGTTCCCGAAGTTCCAGCGCACCGAGCCAGCGGTGCAGCGTCGGCTTGTAGCTCAGGAGCAGCGTCGCCACGACGGCCGCCGCGGCGGCCAGGCCCGCCTGGCCCCGGGTCGCCAGGGCGCCGAGGAGAAAAACGAGCAACCCCGCCGCCAGGCTGGTGATGCTGATATCCGGCGTGTGCAGCGCCTCCACCACGTGGGCGACGGTCAGCGTCGCCACCAGCCCGAGGAAGACCAGGCCGAGCAGGAGCGCACCGCCCTCTCCGGTCAGCAGCCCCGCGGCGCCCCCGAGGAGGCCGATGAGCCCGAAGGTCCGCACCCCGGCGACGCGGCCGCCATCGGGAGCCGAACGCTGCTGCCAGCCGCGCTCGGCGCCGAAGAGCAGACCGATGCCGAGGGCCACCGCGAGGTGAAAGAAGTCCGGGTCCATGCTGTTCATGGCTGCAGTCTCCCGCCAGCGGGCCCGCAAGTCCATGGCCGGGCGCCGGCGCCGTCTTTTGCGCTAGACTGTGCCCCCGGGAACGGGCCCGGACCAGGCAATGGAGAACAGCGGATGATCGGATACGTAACCCTCGGCGTGAAGGACATGGAAGCCGCCAAAGCGTTCTACGGCGACCTCCTCGCCGATCTCGGCGCCAAGGTGCTTTTCGACATGGAGCGCATCGCCATGATCGGCACCAGCATGGATGAGCCCATGGTGGCCGTCTGCCTGCCCTATGACGGTGAACCTGCGCACCCCGGCAACGGCAACATGGTCGCCATCAAGGCCGGCAGCAAGGAGAGCGTCGACAAGCTCTATCACAAGGCCCTCGAGCTGGGCGCGAGCTGCGACGGGGAGCCCGGCCAGCGCATTCCGGACATGTTCTACGGCGCCTACGTCCGCGACCCGGACGGCAACAAGATCGCCTTCTTCGTCTTCGGCTGAAGCCGGCGGCCCGGTGCCCGCGGGCGCCGGGTGACGGGCGCCGGGCTATCGTCGAATAGGCGTTGCGGGGCGGCAGCGCGGTAAGGCCTCCCCGTCCACCCCCGGCACGCGACACGCGCTTGAGGCACCCGATAAAAAACGCGCAACAAGGCATCGACCAACAGCACCAACACCCAGCAGCACACCGCAGGAGGACCTCTTGAGCAAACGCATCCCCCGCTCCGCCGACAACGACTACAGCGAAGAGATCATCGCCGAGCGCCAGGCCTTCATCGAGGCCAATACGCCGGCGCGGCTCGAGCATACCCGGCGCTACTCCTTCGACCCGCCCGAGATGGCCGGCAACATCGAGAATATGTTCGGCGTGGCCCAGGTTCCCATCGGCCTCGCCGGCCCGCTGCTGGTCAATGGCGAGCACGCCCAGGGCGAGTTCTACGTGCCCATGGCAACGGTCGAGGGCACTATGCTGGCGAGCTACAACCGCGGCATGAAGGTGATCCGGGAGGCCGGCGGCGTCACCACGACGGTCGCCGGCGAAGCCATGCAGCGGGCCCCCTGCTTCGTGTTTCGCGATGCGCGCGACGCGCGCGATTTCGAGCACTGGCTCGTCGAGCACGAGGACGAGATCCGCGCGGTCGCCGAGAGCACCACCTCCGTGGGCAAGCTGCGCGAGATCGAGCACTACAACGCGCACAACTTCGTGTTCACGCGCTTCGATTACTCGACCGGCGACGCCGCGGGCCAGAACATGACCAGCCGCGCCACGTTCGTGGCCTGCGAGTGGATCCGCGAGCAGTACCCGAAGCTCAAGAACTACCTGCTGTCGGGCAACTTCGACACGGAGAAGCGCACCTCCGCCGTCAACTCCCTGAAGGGCCGCGGTCGCCGCGTCACGGCGGAGATCACCATCCCCCGCGAGGTCCTGGAGCGGAACCTGCGCATTACGCCGGAGGCCATGCACTACGGCCAGGGCATCACTACCCTCGCCTCCTTCCTGACCCAGTCGTCGAACAACGCGGCGCACCCGGCCAACGGCCTCGCCGCGCTCTACCTGGCCACCGGCCAGGACATCGCCAACATCGGCGAGTCCAACCAGTGCACCACCTACAACCGGGTGACCCGCGACGGCGACTACTTCTTCTCCGTGACCCTGCCCGCGCTCATCGTCGCCAGCTACGGCGGCGGCACCAACCTGCCGACCCAGCGCGAGTGCCTGCAGATCATGGATTGCCACGGCAAGGGCAAGGCACTCAAGCTGGCGGAGATCGCCGCGGGCCTGGTGGTGGCCGGCGAACTCTCCCTGGGCGCCGCCACGCGGGTGGACAAGGAGACGCGCCAGAACGAGTGGGTCGACGCCCACGAGCGCCTGGGAAGGAACCGTTGAAGGCATCGCCCTGCCGGTTGCAGTAACCGGCGAACAGCGCTAGGTTGGCGGAGACTCGATCAGGGAGAGATCAGCCGCATGGTCACCTACGCACTCACTGCCTTCACCGTGGTCGCGCTGCTGCTCTTGCTGCTCGGCAGGAACCGCAGCGGCGCCACCCGCTCGGGCCATCGCGCGTTGCCCGTGCGGCACACCGGGCCCTACGCCGCGGTGTCCCTGGAACCGGCGCCTATCGCCTGTGATGCGGCGCAGCGTTTCGCCGGCAGGCGCTATCTGCGCGACGAGGCCCCGGGGGTCCCGCTGCGGGACTGCGACGGCCGCCGCTGTGGCTGCCGCCTGGTCACCCACCCCGACCGACGCCAGCTCGGCACGGACCGGCGCCTGGGCGTTGGCCTGCAGAGCGAACTCTACCTGACCAGCGGCAATCACGATCGTCGACAGGCGCCGCGCGGCCGCCGCAGCAGCGACCTCGCAGCCGTCTGACCGCACGCCCCACGGGAAAAGGAGCACCGCGCCATGAGCCATACCGCCCTCGGCGTGCGCGCCTACCGCCGCGGTCTCACGGATCTGGGCAACGGCAGCTGGGCCTGGCTGCAGCCCGACGGCGGCTGGGGCTGGTCCAACGCCGGCCTCGTTACCGACGGCGACCAGTCGCTGCTTATCGACACGCTCTTCGACCATCGCCTCACCGCCGAGATGCTCGCCGCCATGCGCGACGCGTCGCCGGCGGCGCAGCAGATCGACCAGCTGCTGAATACCCACTCGAACGGTGATCACTGCAACGGCAATGCGCTGGTGCCCGAGGCGGACATCATCGCCTCGCGCGCCTGCGCGGAGGAAATGCCCCACGAGAGCCCGGCGATGATGCAGGGGCTCCGGGAGCAGGCCCCGGCGCTCGGCGAGGTCGGGGAGTTCTTCCTGCACTGCTTCGGGCGCTTCGACTTCGACGGCATCGAGCAGCGCCTGCCGACGCGCACCTTCGAGGGCGAGCTCGACCTCGCGGTCGGCGACAAGCGGGTGCACCTGAAGCAGGTCGGCCCGGCGCACACCGCGGGCGACGTGATCGCCTGGGTGCCCTCGGAGCGCCTGGTCTACACCGGCGACATCCTGTTCATCGAGGGCCACCCCATCCTGTGGGCCGGGCCGGTGCAGAACTGGCTGGACGCCTGCGACCATATCCTGGCCCTGGACCCGGCCCTGGTCGTACCGGGCCACGGCCCGGTCACCGACGCCCGCGGCGTGCGCGCCGTGCGCGACTACCTCGTGTACCTGCGCGACGAGGCCCGCAAGCGCTACGACGCCGGCATGCCGGCGCTGGAGGCAGCGCGGGACATCAATCTCGCGGACTACGACAGCTGGGGCGATGCGGAGCGCATCGCCGTCAACGTGACCGTGCTCTACAAGGAGTTCGCGGGCGACACGTCAGCGAACGACGTGCTCGCCCTCTTCGGCCTCATGGCGCAGCTGCACCGGGACCGGCGCCGCTGACCGGATTCTTCTTCGGAGCTGTCACGGGGGCTTTCGGCCCGAAGGCCAGCAGGACATTCCCGGGCATATGCTCGTAGATGCCGTAGCCCGAGTTGACGTAGAGCATGCCGTCGGCAAAGACCGGCCCCGCCGCCCCGCCAAAGGAACCGCCCCGCCCCTCGTAGCCGCCGAGGGCCTCGAAGCTGCGCACGGTGTCGAAGGACCAGAGCAGGTCGCCGCTGTCGGCGTCATAGGCCCTGAGCACCCCGTCCATCGCGCCGGCTAGCACCGCCCCCTCGATCGCCGACGCCGGCGCCGAGATGCCCGGCTGGCAGTGCTTGCGCTCCCCGCAGCGGTCTTCGTGGCTGTGGAACCAGGCGGTCTCGCCGGTGGCCACGTCCAGCCGGTACATGCCGGGGCGCGCCTCACCGGGCCAGCGCGGACCGCCGTAGAAATCGGACATGGGCACGTAGAACGCATCCCCGGCCACGGCCATGCCGAAGTGGACTCCGCCCTGGATGCCGCCGCGGCCGAGCTTGCGCTCCCAGCGCACGGCGCCGCCCTTGTCCGGGTCCAGCGCGTAGACCTTGCCGGATTTCTGCCCGGCCAGCACCAGGTCCTCTCCGTCGCCCGTGCGGGCGACGATGGTCGCGGCCCCGAAGTCGTAGTCGGGGCCGTCCTCGGCCGGGCAGTTCGCGTCCTCCTCGAGCTCGCAGGCGATGTTCCAGGCGTCGCCCTCGGTGACCTGGGTCACCCAGGCGATGGCGCCGTCGGCGAGGTCCATGGCGATGATCGCATCGCTGTGTCCCTCGGACGGCGAGGAGTAGTTCTCCCCGGTGCCCACGTAGAGCCGGCCGCGGGCCGGGTCGATACTCGGCGTATTCCACACGGGCGCGCCGGAGGGCGCGAGGATCGTCGTCCCGGCCGCATTCCTTCCCGCCGGTGCGGGCGCCTCGGGGATGGTGTGCGACTTCCAGCGACGCTCGCCGCTGTGGGCGTCGTAGCGGACCACCGCGCCGCGGAAAGAGCAGCATTCATAGCCCGGGTCCGCCGCCGCGGTAACCTCGAGGGAAGACAGGGAGACATAGAGGGCGCCGTCGTGCAGCGCGGGGGCGGCGGTAATCGTCAGGCTCGGGTGATCGTCCGGCCGGTCGCGCCAGAGCAGTTCACCATTGCGGGCATCGATGGCGTAGACGTAGCCCACCAGGTCCCCGAAGTAGAGGTAAGGCGTGGCGGGGTCCGGGTCGGCCACGATGCCGGTGCGGACCTCGGCGACCGTGGGGAACTGCCAGCGCAGGCAGCCCCGCCGCGCGTCCAGCGCAACCACGCCGCTGCTCTGGCTGCCCAGGTAGACGTTGCCGTGCGCCACCGCGGGCTGGGAGCGCGCGCGGATGGCGTCCGGGAACCGCACGGCCCACTTGAGCTCGAGGTCGTCGAGGTCGGCCGCGGTCATGCCGGCCAGCGACGGCGGGAAGTAGCGCTGGTTGCCGCTGTTCACACCCCAGGCACCGACGCGCACGGCGCCGGGCTCGACGGCGCCGGCCTCGCAGCGCGGGGCCACGTCCGCCGGCACCGCCGCCAGATCCTGGCCCGAGAGATACTCGGCCACGGCCTCGCGCTCACCGCGGCTCAGGGTCGAGGCCTGCGGCTGCATGATGCCCTCTTCCATGGCGGCCAGGATCACCCGGGCCGACATGAGCTGCAGCATGGTCTTCTCCGGCGCTTTCTTCACGGCGCCGCCGTGACAGGCCGCGCATTGCCGCTCGTACACGGCGGCGCCATCGACCTGCCCGGCGTCCGTCGCAGCGTGCGCCCCGGCTGCCAGGGGCATGGCAGCGGCCGCGAGACTCGCGGCCAGCAGTGTCGACGCGCCACGCCGACGGCGCAGCCGGGGTTGGAAAGCCTGGAACATGGTGGTGTCCTCTTGTCGCTGTTCAGTCAGTCATTCTGTTCACCGGGCGCGCGCACCGCGGGCAGCCACCGCCGGCGCCGGCTGCGCTACCATGATGGCCACGCAGGCATGCGCATCCAACCAGGACAGGGAGAAGCCATGGCACTCGACCCCGAAGTCATCCCGCTGCTCGCGCAGCTCGAGGAGGCCGGTTTCCCGGACCCGCGCGAGGCGAGCCTCGACGAGCTCCGCGCCGCCGCGGTGTTTCCGCCGCCGGAGGTGCCGACGCCGGTCGCTTCGGTGGAGGCGCTGCAGGCGCCCGGGCCGGCGGGACCGGTGCCGGTGCGCTTCTACCGGCCCGAGGGGCCGGGGCCGCACCCGCTGGTGCTGTTCTTTCACGGCGGCGGCTGGGTGGTCGGTGACCTCGACAGCCACGACGAGACCGTGCGCCGGCTCTGCGCCGGCAGCGGCGCTGCCTTTGCCTCGGTGGCGTACCGGCTCGCGCCGGAAGCGCCCTTCCCCGCCGCCCTCGAAGACGGCTACGCGGCCGCCGCCTGGGCGGCGCAGCATGCCGCCGACCTCGGCATCGATGCCGCGCGCATCGCCGTCGCCGGCGACAGCGCGGGCGGCAATCTCGCCGCGGCGCTCTGCCTGCTGGTCCGGGAGCGCGGCGGCCCCCCGCTCGCCCACCAGGCGCTCGTCTACCCGGTGACCGGCGCCGACCTCGACACGGCGTCCTACCGCGAACACGGCGAAGGGCTGTTCCTTACCCGGGCGATGATGCAGTGGTTCTGGGACCAGTACGTGCCGGACCCGGCCAGGCGGGCCGACCCCCTCGCCGCGCCGCTCGCGGGCGACGCCGCGGGGCTGCCGCCGGCCACCATCCTCACCGCGGAGTACGATCCGCTTAGGGACGAGGGCGCCGCCTACGCGCGGCACCTCGAGGCCGCCGGTGTGCCGGTGGCCTATCGCGATTTCCCCGGGATGATCCACGGCTTCCTCGGCATGACCGGCGTCCTCGGCCAGGCCGGGACGGCGCAGGCCTGGCTCTGCGCGCGGCTGCGCGAGGCACTGTCTGCCTGAGGTACCGGGGCCGCGCACGGGTCCAGCGGCGCTCAAGGCAGCGGGTCCACCCGGTAGCCCGCGCGCGGGAAGTGGATCGCTACCCGGCCGAGCGATTCATCGTCGCGGAGGATCGCGATCTCGTCGGCGTCGAGTACCAGCAGTTCGCCGCGCGTGGGGTCGCGCCCGTAGTCATCGGGGGCCACCTGCACTTTTGCTCCGGCCGCGAGCCGCGGCCAGGCATCCCCGGCCACCCGCGGCCGGGTCGACGGCTCGGCCTCGCGGGCAATGGCCAGCGCCGCCTCGGCATCGAGCTCGCTGCGCTCGCCGTGGCCGAGCGCGCTCACCCGCGCTTCCCAGTCGCACAGCCGCGCGAGCGGCGCCAGCAGGTCGTCGCCGCCGGCAATGTTGCCGCGACACATCCACACGGGACTGAAACAGGCCACGTCTGCCCAGCCGGGCGCGTCCCCGAGGAGCCAGGGCCGGCCGTCCGCCAGCATCCGCTCGAGCTGGGCAAGCCCCGCAGCGAACTGGGAGAAGAAATGGTCCGGCGGGGCGCGCAGGTCATCGTCCTCGAGGAAGTCGAAGAACGCCATGCGGTCCTCGAGCACCGGCGCGGGAATCTGCTCGTTGGTGCCCATCGACAGCGCGGCGCCGGGCTGGAACAGCGCCGTATCGCTCCAGTAGCCGAGCGCCAGCGCCACGGCCTCGGTGCCGCCGGGAAAGAGGCTGGGGCCGGGGAAGCGGCGCTCGAGTTCGCGCGCGATGTGCCGGGTGTCGCAGTACACGTCGGCGCCGATCTGCAGCACCGGCGTCTTGCGGTAACCCCCGGTGAGCGCCGTGAGCGCCGGCTTGGGCATGACCATGGGAATCTGTACCGACTGCCAGGCCAGCCCCTTCAGGCCCAGGGCCAGGCGCACCTTCTCGGCGAAGGGAGACGGGTCGTGGTGGTGAAGAATGAGGTCGCTCAAGGGCATTACCCCGATCGGGCGTGACGTTGGAAAAACGGCCGCGGCTACCCCGGGGGGCGGCAGCGGCACGCTGAAAACAGGGCCGGTGGCAGCCCGCGGGCCGCCACCGGCGGTCAGCTGCCTTTACCAGCTGAAGTCGATACCACCCTCGATGCCGAAGGTCACCGGCTGGCCGTAGTAGGACATGACCCACAGGTTCGCGACCGGCAGTTCACCCAGGCGGTACTCCTCGTCCGTGAGGTTCTTGCCGAAGGCGCGGACCCACCAGGCGCCGTTGTCCGGCCGGAAGGTCACCGCGGCGTTCACCAGCGTGCGCTCGTCTGTGATACCGTCCGGCGTACTCGGCACCGAGGTGTAGGCGTAGGTGGCCTCGTCGACGTAGTTGACGTTGAGGTTCCAGTCCACGTTGCCGCCCATGAAGCGGTGGTCGTAGAGGAAGTCGACGTTGTAGGTCCACTCCGGCGCCCGGGCGACCGGGTTGCCGTCGAGCACCGTATCGATCGAGCCATCGAAGTCCGTGTCCGCCTGGAACTCCTTGAACTCCGACTCGAGCCAGCCAACGCTGCCCTGCACCCGGAAGTTCGGGGTCAGCCTCCAGGCGCCCTCGAACTCCATGCCGTAGACCTCGATCTCGGCCGCGTTGAAGAACCGCGTCTCCTGGAAGGTGCTCTCGTTGATGCCGTCACCGTCCCGGTCTGCCTCGATCTCGGCCAGCAGTTGCTGCTGCGAGTCGTCGTAGGTGACGTAGAAGCCGGTGAGGTTCAGGCGCAGGCGGCCGTCCATCCAGTCGGAGCGCATGCCGACTTCGTAGGAGTCCGCCGTTTCCGGATCCGTCGGGCGCGCCTGGATCGGTTCGATGGGGTTACCACCCGTGCCGGTCTGGTCGTTGTAGCCCCCGCTCTTGAAGCCGCGCGCGTAGGTACCGTAGAAGTACAGGTTGTCGCTCGGCTCATAGCCCAGGGTGACGCGCCAGGTCGGCTCCTCCCACTTCTCGTTGTCCTGCACCACACCCGTGGGGAAGCGTTCGAAATCGGCGGCGTTCAGCGGCTCGCCCAGTTCACGCCAGGTGAAGTTCGGGTCGAAACCGCCGTCCAGGGCCTGGATGAAGACCTGGTTGCGGCCGGTCCACTCCTTCTCCTCCTCCGTGTAGCGCACACCCGCACCGAGGGACCAGGCGTCGTTGATCTGCCAGGTGCCGTCGAAGTAGATGGCCATGGCCTCGCCGTCCTGGCCGTTGGAGAGTACCTGCGGGTTGTTGTTGAAGAACTGCGGATCGCCGAAGAGCGCGGCCGCATCGAGGGTCATGTCGACGAAGCCCAGCACCTGGGCCACCGTGAACAGCGTTTCATCTTCCTGGTAGAACGCGCCGGCAACGAAGTTGAAGGGGCCGGAGAGATCCGAGGAGATCCGCGCCTCCAGCTGCGTCGTTTCGCGCTCGTCCTGGCGGGTCGCGTCGAAGAGCGAGACCGGGCCGACCTCACCGGTGTAGGTGTTGGAGAGCCAGGAGTCGGTCTCGCGACGGCCGCCGAAGAAGCTCAGCGTGTAGGCGTCGTTCATCTCCCAGTCGACGTTCAGGTAGAGGCCGTCCACGTCGATCTCGTGGCCCTTGCTGCCCATCTGCATGAGCGCCCCTTCGCGGTTGGTCACGCCGGCGACCTTGACCCGGTCACCACCGGGATCGCGGGTAAAGCCCAGGGCGTTGAACACGTAGGCGCCGTCCGGCGTCTCGTTCACCGAGGGCGGCGTGTCGCCACGGTCCCGCACCATCTCGTAGGCGAGGTTGATGTCGAGGCCGTCGCTCGGCTGCCAGCGGAACTTGAAGCGGCCGGACAGGATGTCGGCGCCGCCGATGTCGCTGCCGTCACCCTGGCCCGTGGCGCCGACCAGCGGGTAGTTGACGCCGAAGTCCGCCACCGGACCATAGGAGGCCCCGTTCTCGTAGTAGCCGTCGGACTCGGCCTTGAGCACGGCCGCGCGGAACGCCGCGGTTTCGCCAAGCGACAGGTTGGCAACAGCGCGCCCCTCGACGCGGCCGAACTCGGCCACCTGGCCGCGAACGCTCAGCGTGTTCTCACCGAGCTCCGGCCGGTTCGTTTTCACGTTAACCACACCGCCGGTGGTGTTCTTGCCGAACAGCGTGCCCTGCGGGCCGCGCAGGATCTCCACGCTCTGGATATCGAGCATGTCGACGTTGGCGGTCTGGATGTGCGGGATGACCATGTCGTCGACGATCACGCCGACCTGGTTCTCGAAGTAGAGGATGATGCCGTTCTGACCGACACCGCGGATGGCGAAGTTGGCCGAGTTGAAGCCCGGCTGCTTGCCGTTGACCACGTTCGGCGCGTAGACGAGCACATCGCCGAGGTCCGTCGGGATCAGCCGGTCGACCTCCGCACCGGTCACCGCGGTGACCGCCACGGGCGTGGTCTGGATGTCCGTCTCGGCGCGCCGGGTGGCGGTCACGAGGACTTCCTCGAGCTTGCTGTCATCCGCACCCTGGGCCAGGGCGGTTTCACCCGTCAGCGTCAGGGCGGGGGCCATGGCAACGGCCAGGGCCAGCTTCGTGCGCTGCCAGTTGCGGCAGCGGTTCTTCGGGGCTTGGGCTTGCATTGTTATGCTCCTTTATTGGCTATGCCTGTAATGGGTCTATCGCTTGCGATTTCCTGAACGACTTGCCGTTCCTGCTATACCTGCTGTCCGTCTTTTCTGCTACCTGCTCACCAACCGCTACTGTACCGCGCCTAGGGCGCGGCCAGCCGCCGCTCCAGCTCCACGTGGAAGTGGCGCAGCCGCTGTTCCTGTTCACCCCAGAGCTGGCCGGAGAAACCGCGGGAGCGCATACCCTGCTGGACCACCGGCAGCAGGGAGGCGTCCTGGCTCAGCACGAGACCCAGCTGCGGGTCTTCTTCCAGGGTGTAGTACTCCGTGTCCGGGCGCACGGCGCCGGTCGCGTCCGTATCCTCCGGCAGGCCCATCCAGTCCGGCGGGCAGTAGTCCGGATCCTCCGCCGGCAGCATGAGCGTCATGGTGTCGTAGTAGAAGCGCTCCGGGTCCGTCTCGTGCGGGATGAAGCGCATGAGGAACACCGCCTCCGGGTGGCAGCCGATCTGCACGTTCGGGAAGATGCCCGTCGCCCAGCTGTCCGAGAGCTGGCCGTCGGTGAAGCGCTCATACTCGAGACCCAGGCGGTCCGAGCGCTCGCGCTTGGACTGCTGGATGGCGCGGCGCACGTCGGCCGCGGTGCCGTCGAAGCCCGTGGGGTCGATGCCGGCATCCCTGAGCATGGCCTTGAGCCCCTCGTTCACCGTGGTCTGGTCCGCGGCGCGCGGGCTCGGCTGCCCGAGGGGCACGATCATCCGGCTCGCGCCGTTCGGGTAGAGATCGTACTGCACGTTGAGGTCGCCCATGACGCCGCGGGTTTCCGGGTGCACCGCGTGCAGGTGGTAGCTTTCGTAGAAGGCCTCCACGCCGACTTTCCAGTTGGCGCCCCACTCGCTGCGCACGTGGCGCACGACCTTCATGCGGTCGATGCGGTAGGCCTCAAGGTAACCCTCGGGCAGACCGATGGCCTCGGCGAGCGGCGGCGCTTCGCCCTCGCACATGTTGATGAAGACAATACCGGCGTGGACCTCGCAATGCACGGGCGTGAGGCCGGGGCGGTGGGCGACGACTTCGGGGCGGAAGGTCTCCTCGTCCGTGATCCGGCGCAGGCTGCCGTCATTGTTGAAGCTCCAGCTGTGGAAGGGGCAGACGATGACCTTGCGATGGCCGCGCTCTTCCGTGAGCAGGCGCGCGCCGCGGTGGCTGCACACATTGTAGAACGCGCGGACCCCGTCCTCGGTGAGCGTCACGATGATGGACTCGTCACCGATGTTGAACAGGAAGTAGTCGCCGACCTTGCCGAGGTCCGAGGTAACGCCGGCGATCAGCCAGCTCTGCGTCCAGAGCCGGTCCCACTCCTTCTGCATGTACTCGCGGCTGAAGTAGCCTTCCTTGCCCGCCCGCTCGACGCCGTTGTCGATGTAGGGCTGCTTTGCCTCCAGGGAGTCCGCGGGCGCATCGGGGTTGATGATGGCGACGGGAATGGCATCGGCATTCATTTCACACCTCCAGTTTCGTCCAGCCGGAACACCGGCAGGGAAAGGTCCTCTGACCATTGCTCGAAGCAGACCGTGACCGGCGCGCCGACGGTTACGGCCTCCGGTTCACAGCCAATGATGACAGACATCATGCGCGGCCCCTCGGCGAGGTCGACCAGCGCAACGGTATAGGGCGCTTCGTACGCGGGCGACAGGCCCCGGCGCACCACCGAGAAGCTGGCCACCGTGCCCTGCCCGCTCGCCGCCTCCCAGGCCGGTGCCTCGGCGCCGCAGGCGGTGCAGAAGGGGCGCGGGTAGAACTGCCAGTGCCCGCAGGACGGGCAGTGCTGCAGGCGCAGCTCGCCCTCGCGGCAGCCGGCAAAATAAGGAGCGGCGAGGCCGTCGATGCGCTGTGGCTGGATACGCTCCACCTTACACCTCCCGGCCCAGGACGAGGGTTGCGTGGCTGGACATGATCCCGCCCTGGGCGTGCACGAGGCCCGCCTCCGCCCCGGCGACCTGGCGCTCGCCACAGTCGCCGCGAAGCTGGCGTACCGCCTCCGTGAGGGCGAACATCGCGCCGGGGTTGCCGGGGTGGCAGTGGGAGAGCATGCCGCCGTGCGTATTGACCGGCAGCCGGGCGCCCGGGCCCATGCCCTCGCTGGCGAGGTAGGTACCGCCCTCGCCCTTCGCGCAGAAGCCCAGGTCCTCGAGCTCGACGAGCACCGTCGGCGTGAAGCAGTCGTAGAGCTGGGCGAAGGCGAGGTCCGTCGGGCCCAGGCCCGCCATGGCGAAGGCCGCCGCGCCGGACTCGCGCGCCGCGGACGCCGTGAGATCGTGCGCCTGGCTGATGTGTTCGTGGCTGTGCCCCTCGCCGAAGCCGAGGCAGTAGACCGGGGGCCGCGCGAGGTCGCGCGCGCGGTCAGCGCGGGTCAGCACGACCGCCGAACCACCGTCGGAGACCAGGGAACAGTCGAGCAGCCGCAGCGGATCGGCGATGGGCCTGGAGGCGAGCACGTCCTCCACGGTGATCGGGTCGCGCTTCTGGGCCGTCTCGTTGCGCGCGGCGTGCGCGCGCGTGTCGACGGCGACGCGCGCGAAGTGCTCGGGCCGGGTGCCGTAGCGCGCCATGTGCGCCTGCGCGATCAGCGCGTAGTACGCGGGCACCGTCGGACCGTAGGGCTGCTCGAAATCCGGGTGCCCGGTCGACGACTGCATGCGCATGGCCTGGTCGCGGGTGAGGCCGCTGCGCAGGCTGTCCGCCATGGCGAGGACGACCGTGTCGACCTCCCCCGCCTGAATCGCGGCCGCCGCATGCGCCAGGGCCGTCACGGTGGTACCGCCGCCCGTGGCCAGGCTCAGGCACAGCTTCGGGAACAGCTGCAGGTACTCCGCCATCGCCTCTGCGTGGTAGAGGATCGGCTGCGCCATGGCATTGCAGGTGATGAGGCCGTCCACGTCGCCGAGGGCCAGGCCGGCATCGGCCACGGCACCGCGGATCGCCTCGGCGCAGAGCTCCGTCGGCGTCACCCCCGGAACGACGCCGACCGCCGTATCGTAGGCGCCCACGAGCGCAGTGGCAGCGCGCAGGGTCACGGCGCGCCGCCTGCCCCGAGGCGTACCGTCGCCTCGCCCGGTACCAGCGTGTCGCCGGCGTCGTTGCGTACCCACAGGGTGAGCGCGGCCGTACCGGCGGCTTCGTCGACCGCCGTCACTTCGCCACCGACATGCAGTGCATCGCCGACGTAAGCGGCGCCGCGGTTGGAGTAGCTGATGCGCTCGAGGTCGCCGTCGCCGTCGAGCCATTCCTCGACACACTGGTGCAGCCAGTCGCCCAGGAGCGGCCCGGCGACGACGAGCCCGGGGTAGCCCTCCACCTCCGTGGCGTAGGGGTAGTCGAAATGGATACGGTGGGCGTTGTAGAGCACCGCGTTGTAGAGAAACAGCTGGATCTCGTCGCAGCTGCGGGTGAAGCCCGGCAGCGCGTCGCCCGTCCTGAACTCCCGGTTCGCCGTCGCTGTTGTCACCGCAGGATCCTCGTGGTCTTTTCCCGGATTACAAGTTCGCCCTCGTCGTTGCGTATCTCCATGACCAGCTCATAGAAAATCAGCGGCCCGGAGCGGCCCCGCTTCTCGTAGATGTCGGTGAGGGTGCGCGTCGCGGTGAGCCAGTCGCCGGGATGAACGGGTTTCAGGTACTCGATCTCGAGCCCGCCGGCCATGGCCTTCTCCAGCGGAAACTTCGGCAGCAGCTTGTCGATGAAGACGCCGTCCGGCGACAGCTCCTCCATGGTCACCACGTCCCAGAACAGGGGCACGTGGAACATCGGCGGCGCCACGTCCCCGTCGAGGTAGCGCTGCTGCCGGTTGCCGGTGGCGATCGCGTACTTGCGGATCTCGCGACGGGTCACCAGCTCGCGCCGCGGCGCGTCCTGGCGGCCGATATTGGCGAGGAGCTCCGGCGTCAGGAGCGTTTCCTCTGCGGCCGTGTTGCTGGAACTAGACATTCTTACCGTGCTCCCGCCAGTAGGGTTCGCGCAGGTCGCGCTTGAGGATCTTGCCCGTGGGCGCCTTGGGGAGGCTCTCCACGAAATCGACCGAGCGCGGCTTCTGGTACGAGGCCAGGTGCTCGCTCGCGGTCTTGATGATCTCCGCCTCGGTCGCGCTCATGCCGGGCTTCAATACCACCACCGCCTTGACCGCCTCGCCCCACTCCTCGTCCGGAACCCCGAACACGGCGGACTCGAGCACTGCGGGGTGCTGGTGGATCGCGGCCTCCACCTGGGTGCTGAATATATTCTCGCCGCCGGAGATGATCATGTCCTTGGCGCGGTCGACGATGTAGACGTAGCCGGCCTCGTCCCAGGTGGCAACATCACCGGTGTAGAGCCAGCCGTCGCGCAGGGTCTCGGCGGTCTGCTCCGGCTGGCGCCAGTAGCCGACCATGTTCGCCTCCGAGCTGACGATGATCTCGCCGGGGGTCTGCCCGTCCCGAGGCACGTCGTTGCCCTGGCCGTCGACGACACGCAGGGTGGTCATGAACGCCTCGCGGCCGCAGGAGGACAGGCGGCCGGCGTGCTCTCCCTCGACGGCGGCACGATGGTCTTCCTGCGAGAGGAAGCTCATGGTCATGCCCTCGGTCTGCCCGTAGCCCTGGATGATGCTGCAGGGGAAGGCGGCCAGGGCCGCCTCCACGACCTTGCGCGGCATGGGCCCGCCGCCGTACTGGATATTGCGCAGGCTCGACAGGTCGAAGCGGTCGAAGTCCTCGACGGCCATCATCCAGTTGAGCATGGTGGTCACGCCGAGGAAGGCGGAGACCCGCTCGCGCTCAATCACCTCGAGGGCGAGCCGCGCCTCGAAGTTGATCAGAACGACCGGGCAGCCGTGGGCCATGTAGTTCATGGCCAGCACTACCGGAATATGGAACATCTGGCCGGTGAGCATGTACACATCGTCGCGCTGTACGCGCTCGGCGACCGTCTGGTTGACCATGCCCGTGAACAGCGAACGGTGCGTGTGCAGGGCTCCCTTGGAGCGGCCGGTGGTGCCGCCGGTGTAGAGAATCAGCACCGGGTCGTGGTCGCCCACGCTGTCGGCGACCGAGGGCTCGGCGTCGCCGGCGGCGGCGATGAGCTTCTCGTAATCGCCGTCGGGTCCGAAGCGCAGCCAGTGCGGCAGCGTCACCTGGGTGCCGAGCGCGTCGACGACCTCGTCGAAATCGCCGGCGTAGGCCAGGGCGCGGGGCTCGCCGTCTTCGATGATGCGGGCCAGCTCCGCCGTACCGAGGCGCCAGTTCAGGGGCTGCAGCACCAGGCCCACCCGGGCACAGGCGAAGTAGAGCTCCATGTACTCGATGCAGTTCTTCGACAGGACGGCAATACGGTCCCCCTTCTCTGCGCCGAGGCTCTCCAGGAGGCCGTTGGCGAGGCGCCGCACGCGCTCGTCCAGCTCACCGTAGCTGATCCGGCGGTCGTTGGGGATATCGATGAGCGCCGGCTGCTGCGGCTGCATGCGCGCTGTCTTCGCGGGGATACGACCGATGTTCATGGCGGCTCAGTAAGCCTTTTCGAGGTCGAGGTGGCGGCGCACGAGTTCGCACCGGTTCGCGTCCACGATGACTTCGTCGCGGTAGACGCCGGTGCAAAGCAGCTGCACCTCGCCGTTTTCCGTGGCGAACAGCGAGAGGTAGGAGACGACGGGAATGGCACCGGACACCGTCGCCTCGGCCGCGGGCGGATAAAACACGTTTGACACGACATGACGCCGCGCATCCGTCTGCTCCTCCCAGGCGCCGCGCATAAGCCCCATGATGCCCTCGCGGCCCTCGAAGGGGCCGATCAGGTCACCGCCGGCGATACGCAGGGAGAACACCGCGTCTTCGGCAAAACAGGCGGAAAGCATGGCGTCTTCCCGCTCGTCGAGCGCAAAGGCGGCGCGCGAGAGCAGGTCCTCGATCACAGCGCGTGCTGCAACGTCGGGGGCAGGCGTGGCGGTGGCCATACGCAGATCCTCGGTTCGCTTATTCGACTTATGTCGCCTAGGCTAAGCATTCTTTGAAGAAGATTCAAACACAAAATTTTGGTAGCTTTGCCGGGCCCCTGCAAGGAAGCCGACCTCTTGGACAGCACCGCCAGCGCGCAGCAAGCCCCCCGGAGTAGCCGCCAGGCCCGCAGTGCGGAGCGCCGCCGGCGCATTTTCCAGGCATTGCACGACTGCGTCATCGACAAGGGCTACACGCGTACGACCCTCGCGGACATCGCCGCCGGGGCCGGCATGTCGGCGAGCCACCTGCTCTACTATTTCCGCGGCAAGGAAGACATCCTCGAGCAGTACTTCGAGAACGTGTCGGAAAAGTTCCTCGCCCGCATCGGCGACCGGGGCGACGCCGCGGCCAGGGAGCGCATCGAGCACCTCGCGGACCTGTGGTTCCGCGGCGAGGCCAGCACGCGGACCGAGATCGGCTTCATGCTCGAGTGCTTCGGCGCCGCCGTACACGACGAAGTCCTGCGCGTGACCAAGGCCGAATTCGACCTGCGCTGCAAGGATCACCTCGCCGCCATCTTCCACGCGGCCCCGGCCTGTTACCTCGGTGACGATCGCGACGCGGCGGAGGTCGCCTACGCGATGATGATCGGGCTGCGCTCCGCCGTCTATTTCGACCAGGCCATGGACCTGGCAACGGCGCACCGCATCTTCCGCGACACCCTGCTCAAGATCGCCTCGCTCGAGGACGCCTGACCGTCCAGCTGCCCGCGTTTACGCGGGCTTCAAACAGGTTCCTTTTCGATACCTTAGTATCCGCGCAACGCCGGCACGGCGCCTGCGTGCACGCGAAGAAATTTCTTATTAGCACTTGAAAAAATCCAATATGGTACTATCCTGCTCTCCGTAACACTTGATGTTACCTATCTACACACTAACCTAATTTTGGAGAATACCGTGAAACACTTCACCTGGCTGGCCGTCCTTGCCAGCGCCATGGCCGCCGCCGAGCCGCCGGCGCAGGACGCCCCGGTGGTCGACATGGCCGTGCTCGAAGTCGAGCGCGACGCCACCGCAGACGACGCGCTGGGCGCCCCGCTGAAGCAGATTTCCAAGGAGCTGGACCGCGCCCTGGAACTGCAGCTGGCACCCGAAGACGAAGCACCGGAGCTCGGGGCCGACTACGTCGCCTCGATTCGCTGACCGCCCGTGCGGGGCCGCCGCCGCGCGCTTGCCGGCACCGGAGCGATGGCATAGAATCGCGCCCTCTTCCGGGCCGGCATAGCTCAGTTGGTAGAGCAACGCATTCGTAATGCGTGGGTCGGAGGTTCGAATCCTCTTGCCGGCACCATCTTTACAAGGTCCTTTCCGGGCACATAGGTGACACTTTATTCCGAGCACATAGGTGACACTTCCGGAGCGAAGGGGTTGACCCCCACAGGCTCCACCCGGTTCAGGG
>MDSZ01196372.1_pt1 | contig 99681 bp, 81 predicted proteins | sample 811201 | NCBI WGS metagenome assembly MDSZ01 (sample SAMN05326647, study PRJNA326480) | marine metagenome | isolation source: seawater | place: Indian Ocean: North | collected 2010
TCACACTCATTCCATGGCATCTGGAGATCTCCTCCAAATACCGAAATGTGTAACCTATGTGCCCGGAATCAGCTGTAACCTATGTGCCGGGAACCACACAAAAATCTCTGCTGAGCTCCCGTCGCGAGGCGACCAAGCCCCCGCTGGCAGGTCTGCACGCCCTCACGGCGCGTAACAACCGTGATACCCTGCCGTAGCTGACCATGTTCGACGCCCTCGACCCTGTCCTGCTGGCACGCGCCCAGTTCGCCTTCACGGTCGCGTTCCACTTCATCTTCCCGGCCCTTTCCATCGGCCTCGCCAGCTACCTGGCGGTGCTCAATGGCCTCTGGCTGTGGACCCGGGACCGGAGCTACCTGGCGCTGTTCCAGTTCTGGATCCGCATCTTTGCCCTGGTTTTCGCCATGGGCGTCGTCTCCGGTATCACCATGTCGTACCAGTTCGGCACCAACTGGTCGGTGTTCTCCGATCGCGCCGGGCCGGTTATCGGGCCGCTGATGGCCTACGAGGTGCTGACGGCCTTCTTCCTAGAGGCGGGCTTCCTCGGCATCATGCTGTTCGGCCGCGAGCGCGTTGGCGATCGCCTGCACATGCTGGCCTGCGCCATGGTCGCTGTCGGCACGGCCCTCTCCGCTACCTGGATCCTCGCGGTCAACAGCTGGATGCAGACGCCGGCGGGCTACGAGGTCGCCGCCAACGGCCAGTTCCTGCCCAGGGACTGGCTCGCGATCATCTTCAACCCGAGCTTCCCCTACCGCCTCGCGCATACCTTGACCGCCGCCTACCTGACCACGGCCTTCATGGTCGGCGGCGTGGCTGCCTGGCACCTGCTGCGCGGCCACGGGCACAGCGCGCCCGTGCGTCGCATGTTCTCCATGGCCCTGTGGATGGCCGCCATCGTCGCCCCGCTGCAGGTCTTCATCGGCGACCTGCACGGCCTCAACACGCTCGAGCACCAGCCGGTGAAGGTGATGGCCATGGAGGGGCACTACCGGAGCTACCCGGATGGCGCGCCGCTGATTCTCCTCGGCCTGCTGGATTCCGCGGCCGGCGAGGTGCGCTACGCGCTGGAGATCCCGAAACTGTCGTCGCTGATCCTGAAGCACGACCTCGATGCGCCGCTGGCCGGCCTGGACACGGTGCCGCCGCAAGAGCAGCCGCCCGTGGGCGTGGTGTTCTGGGCCTTCCGGATCATGGTCGGGCTCGGGCTGGCCATGGCGGGCCTCGGCCTGTGGAGCCTCTGGGCCCGTTATCGCGGCCGCCTCTACGAGGACCGCTGGCTACAGCGGGCGGCCGTGGCCCTCGGGCCGTCGGGCCTGGTCGCGGTCATCGCCGGCTGGGTGACCACCGAAGTCGGTCGCCAGCCCTGGACGGTCTACGGTGAACTCACCACCGCCGCCTCCGTGTCGCCGATCGCCGCACCGGCCGTCGCCACGTCCCTGCTGATCTTCGCCGTGGTCTATTTCCTGGTGTTCGGCGCCGGGATCTTCTACGTGCTCCGGCTCATGGTGCAGGGGCCGGACGCGGTCGGCGGCCCGCCCACGGCCGGGCCCCTGCGCACCGCGGGCACCGTGCCGGCGGTCCAGTTCCAGGAAACCGCATCGACGGGAGCTGCGTCGTGGACCTGACCATTGCCTGGGCGGGGCTGCTGGTTCTCGCGGTCTTCATCTACGTCGTGCTCGACGGCTTCGACCTCGGCATCGGCATGCTGTTCGCGGTGTTTCCCGAGCGCCGCGATCGCGACCTGCTCATGAATTCCGTGGCGCCGGTCTGGGACGGCAACGAGACCTGGCTCATCCTCGGCGGGGGCGGTCTCTTCGCCGCCTTCCCCATGGCCTACGGCATCTACATGACGGCGCTGTACACGCCGATCATCGCCATGCTGCTCGCGCTCGTGTTCCGCGGCGTGGCCTTCGAGTACCGCTGGCGCACGGAACGCTGGCGGCGCTGGTGGGACCGCGCATTCATCCTCGGTTCCGCCGTGGCGGCCCTGGCCCAGGGCATCGCCCTGGGCGCCGTCCTCCAGGGTGTTGCCGTGGATGGTCGCAGCTACGGCGGCGGCTGGTGGGACTGGCTGACGCCTTTCACGCTGCTCACCGGGGTCGCGGTGGCGGTCGGTTACCTGCTCCTCGGCGCCTGCTGGCTGGTGCTGAAAACAGAGGGCGAGGTGCACGACCGCGCGCGGCGCATCGCCGTGGTCACGGGCGGCATCACCGTGGCGATGATCGGCGCGGTCAGCCTGGCCACGCCGTTCCTGGAGGCCGCCTACTGGGCCCGCTGGTTCACCCTGCCGACGGCGGCGGTGGCCGCGCCGGTCCCCATCCTGGTCGCGGTGCTCAGCACCTGGCTCTACCGCTCCCTCACGCAGGATGGGCACGACCTCGCCCCGTTCCTGCTCACGCTCGGGCTCTTCGCCCTCTGCTTCGTGGGCCTGTGCATCTCGCTCTGGCCCTACATCATCCCCACCTCGGTGACGCTGTGGGAGGCCGCGGCCCCGCCCTCCAGCCAGTGGTTCATGCTGGTCGGCGCGCTGGTGATGCTGCCGCTGATCCTCGGCTACACCGGCTACGCCTACTGGGTGTTCCGCGGCAAGCTGGACCCGGACGAGGGCTACCACTGATGAGCGGGCAGCCGCTGCCGCCCGCGCTGCGCCGGGCGCTCTGGTTCGTTGCGCTCTGGGCGGCGGGCGTGCTGGCCGTGGGCGCCGTGGCGTTGCTGCTGCGCAGCCTGCTGTTGCCCGCCTAGGGTCCTGGTTCAGCCGTTCGCGAAGCGGTCCGTCGCCGCCACCAGGGCGGCCGCGTTGCTGCCGTCGAAGGCGGAGTGGCCGGCATCGGGCACGAGGTGGAAATCCGCCTCCGGCCAGGCCCGGTGCAGCATCCAGGCGGTGGTCGGCGGGCAGACCACGTCGTAGCGGCCCTGGACGATCACCGCCGGGATGTGGCGGATGCGGTCGATCCCCTCCAGCAGCTGTTCCGGCCGCTCGAAGAAGCCGCCGTTGACGAAGTAGTGGCATTCGATGCGCGCCATGGCGAGCGCCGCCGCGGGCGCATCGAGCTGAGCCACGAAATCCGCCCGCGGTCGCAGGAAACTCGTCGACGCCTCCCAGACCGACCAGGCCCGCGCCGCCGCGAGCCGCTCGGCTTCGTCCGGCCCGGTCAGGCGCCGGTGAAAGGCCTGCACCAGGTCATCGCGCTCCGCCTCCGGTATCGGCGCCAGGTAGGCCTCCCAGGCGTCCGGGTACATTTCACTGGCGCCGTGCTGGTAGAACCAGCGGATCTCCTGCTCCCGCAGCAGGAAAATGCCGCGCAGCACGAGTTCGCTCACCACCTCCGTATGGGCCTGCGCGTAGGCGAGGGACAGGGTGCTGCCCCAGGAGCCACCGAAGACCAGCCAGCGCTCGATGCCGAGGGTCTCCCGCAGCCGCTCCATGTCGGCAACGAGGTCCCAGGTGGTGTTCGCTTCCAGCGATGCGTGGGGCCGGGAACGGCCACAGCCGCGCTGGTCGAAGAGTACGATGCGGTAGCGCTCCGGGTCGAAGAAGCGCCGCGCGTCCTTGCCCGCCCCGCCCCCCGGGCCGCCGTGCACGAACAGGCAGGGCTTGCCCGCCGGGTTGCCGCACTGCTCGTAGTAGACCTCGTGGCCATCGCCGACCGCGAGCCAGCCGTGGTCGTAGGGTTCGATCGGGGGATACAGGGCATCCATGCGCGCGGGCTCTCCGTGTCGGGTTGGTTGACCCATGATGACCTCTCGGAGCCGGGCCCGGCAAGCTCGCCCGGGGCGGCAGTCAGAAGGCGAGCGATTGCTGCCCCGGCGGCGGCTCCGCGACCGCGACCGCGGCCGCGGGCGCCTCGGGCGCCGCGAGTGCCGAGAGAGCGATCCCGAGCAGCCGGATGCCCCGCGCCGGCGGCAGCAGCGGTGCGACGGCCGCGGACGCCAGCTCGCGCAGCCGCGCCGGCGTCTCCACCGGCACGGCCACGGAGCGGGCCCGGGTGAGCAGCCGGAAATCCGAGTACTTGACCTTCACGGTCACGGTACGACCGCGCAGCGGCTGTGCCTCGACCCGCGCCCAGAGCGTGTCCGCGATCCGGTCCAGCGCCGCGTGCACCGCCGCGCTGTCCTCGAGGTCCTCGCCGAAGGTGCGCTCCGCGCCGATGGACTTGCGCTGACGCTCGGGCCGCACGGGGCGCTGGTCCTCGCCCCGGGCCGCGCCGTAGAGGTAGCCGGCAAACTTGCCGAAGTGCTGCTCGAGGAAGGCCCGCTCGCAGGCGCGCAGGTCGGCCCCGGTGTGAATCCCCAGCCGCGCCATGCGCTCCGCGGTCCGCGGCCCCACACCGTGAAAGCGCCGCACGGGCAGCCCCGCGACGAAGGCCGGCCCCTGCGCCGGCGTGATCACGCAGAGCCCGTCCGGTTTGTGCTGGTCGGAGGCGATCTTGGCCAGGAACTTGTTGTAGCTCACGCCCGCGCTCGCTGTCAGCGCCGTCTCCTCGCGGATGGCTGCCCGGATCGCCTGCGCGGTGGCCGTCGCGCTGCCGAGGCAGGCGCGGTCGGCGGTCACGTCGAGGTACGCCTCATCCAGCGACAGCGGTTCCACCTGGTCGCTGTAGCGCGCGAAGATGCTGCGGATCTGCCGGGAGATGTCCCGGTAGTGGTCGAAGCGCGGCTTGATGAACACCAGTTCGGGGCAGCGACGCTTCGCTGTCACCGACGGCATCGCCGAGCGCACGCCGAACACCCGCGCCTCGTAGCTCGCCGCCGCCACGACCCCGCGCCGCGCGGATCCGCCCACCGCCACCGGCCGTCCGCGCAGCGACGGGTCGTCCCGCTGCTCCACGCTGGCGTAGAACGCGTCCATGTCGACGTGAATGATCTTGCGCGGCGCGCCGCCCGCTTCCCCGGTCATGCGCGAAGCTTAGCCCAGCATGCCCTCGAACAAAAAAGCCGGGCGCCCCTGGGGACGCCCGGCCCTGATCGCTGCCGTCGGTTCTAGAAGCGATAGGTCCCCTGCACGGCGTAGGTTGCCGGGCGGTCGAGGAACTTGTAGTACGCCATGCCCGTGCCGCCCGTGAGCGTGCCGGCGAGCGGGGCCTCACCGCCGTAGATGACGACATCCTCGTCGGTGAGGTTCTGCCCGACGAAGGCGAGCTCCCACTGCCCGGAGGGCGCGCCGACGGCGACGCGCAGGTTCACCTTGGTGAAGGAATCCTGCTCGCTGCGCGGGTCCAGCGTCGGGTTGAAGGTGTAGGAGTCGCTGTAGTTCAGGTCGAGCGTGGTGCGCAGCTCGAGGCTGTCACCCAGCGGCATCACGTAGTCCGCGATGATCGACCCGGTCCATTCCGGCGTGTACTCCTTGCGCTTGCCGGTGGCGTCGCAGGTGACCCCGTCGGGCTGCACGGCACCCGGCTCCAGCACCTGCTGGCCGAAGTAGCACTGGTTGTTCTCGAAGTCCGTGTACTCGAAATCGAGATAGGCCACGGCGGCGCTCAGGGTCAGGCCCTGGGTGACCAGCCAGCGACCGTCCAGCTCGACGCCGGAGATTTCGGCCTCCCCCGCGTTGCGGACGTTGAAGCCGAGCACACCGTCGAACTGGCCCGTCTGCAGGTTCGTGTACTCCGTGTAGAAGGCGGCAATGTTCAGCTCGGCCGTGTCGCCGATGCCCATCTTCGCGCCCACTTCGAAGCTCTCGGCGGACTCGTCCTCGAACTCGAACACGCCGACGATGTCGAGGCCGCGGCCGAGGTTCTGCGCGTTGACCACGTTCGGGTCCGGGTGGCCGTTGGAGCGGATGTCGAAGCCGCCGGCCTTGAAGCCTTCCACGTAGGTCGCGTAGAGCATCATGTCGTCGGTGGCGTCCCACTGGAGCGTGACCAGCGGGTTGAACTCCTCTTCCTTGCGCTTGCCGGAGATCGTGTCGTAGGGCTCGATACTGAAAGCCCCGAAGAGCGGGTTCAGGCCCCAGAGCACGTTCGGCACCTGGCCGCTCGGGTCCGTCGCCGGGGTCGGCTGGTCATCCGGCCCGAAGTGCACCTGGGTCTTGGTCGCCGTCTTCTCCTCCTCGCTGTAGCGCCCGCCAAGGACCAGGCGGAACGTATCGGAAATGTTCCAGGTCACCTGCGCGAAGGCCGCCCACATGTCACTCTCCTGGTCGGCGAAGCGCCGCGTGCGGATATTGGAGAACGCGGGATTGAGGATACGCAGCAAGCTGTTATCCATGACGTTGATAGAGTCCTCGAAGTCCAGCTCGTTGGTCTGGTAGTAGAGGCCGGCGATATAGTCGATGGTCTCACCGCCCGGCGAGGTCACCCGGATTTCCTGGCTGAACTGCTCGAAGGCCTCGTCCTGCAGCGCGTTGAACACGGTCGCGCTGGTGAAATCGCAGTCGCAGTCCTGCTGGAACTCGTACTCGAGGTAGCCGGTGGTCGAGGTCAGCGTCAGCCCGCCCAGGTCGTAGTCGATGGTCAGCACGAACACGTCGGACTGGTTGTCGTGGAAGTCGCCGTTGCCGCCGCGCACGCGGTTCAGCTCGCCGTCGTCACCGGAGTAAGCCACCGGCGGCTGCAGGCCGAGAACGCCGTTGGCCAGGCCGACGAAGTTGTCGAGGGCCGTGATGTAGTCCGTGCCCTGCCCGGTGCCGGCCAGGTCCTCGCGGACGATGCTCTGGTCGAGCTCGACGTTGCGGCCGTTGTCGTCGAAGTCCGAGTGCTCGTACTTGGCCCAGATGGACAGCTGCTGCGTGGGCTCCCAGAGCAGGGAGCCGCGGTAGACCATTTCCTCTTCCTGCTTCTCGTCGTCGCCGGTGAAGGTGTTCGTGTACGGGCCCTCCACGTCGCGGTACATGAGCGAGAGGCGCCCGGACAGCGTGTCGGTGAGCGGCCCGGAGAGCACCACGCGGTAGTCCTGCCGCTCCTCTTCCGTCTCGTAGAGGGCGGTCACGGAGCCCTCGAAGGTGTCGGTGGGCTTGGCGGTCACCATGCTGACCGCGCCGGCGATGCTGTTCTTGCCGAAGAGAATCGGCTGCGGCCCTCGCAGCACCTCGATGCGATCGAGGTCGAAGAGCGGCGAGCGCGCGAGCTGGCCGCGCCCGTAGTAGATGTTGTCCACGTACATGCCCGTGGACTGCTCGAAGCCCGGGTTGATACCGGAGCTGACGCCGCGGATGGTGATGTTGTTCGAGATGCCGCTCTGGTTCATGGAGAAGTTCGGCACGTAGGTCGTCAGCGCCTCGAGGTTGCTGATGTTGGCCTCGACGAGCTTGTCACCGCTCACGGCGCTGACCGAGATCGGCACGTCCTGCAGGCTCTCGGCGCGCTTCTGGGCGGTGACGATGACCTCCTCGAGCATGAGGTCCTGGGCCTGGGCGCCGGCCGCGAGGGCCAGGGCGAGGCCCGCGACCAGCGGACGGCGGCGGGTGAACAGCGGACGGACTTGCGGTGCGATAGGCATGGCGTTACCCCGTAGTTATGGTTATTTAACGGGACCGGCAGAGCGGTCTTTTTATGCAACCGACTCCAGCATAGCAAAACGCCGCCGCGCCGCACCTCCATTTTTTGCCAATTTTACCGCCCGCCGGGAGCCGGGACCGGCCCGGAGGGACCGGGTCAGCCGCCCTGCTTCGGGCCCACCCAGACCTGCTGTGCGTTGACGAAGGCATGGATGCCGTGCGGGCCGAGCTCGCGCCCGTAGCCCGAGCGCTTGACCCCGCCACTGGGCAGGCGCGGGTCGGTCTTGACGATGCCGTTGACGGCGACCTGCCCCGTGTCCAGCCGGGCGGCGATGGCCTCGGCGCGCCCGGTCTCGCCCCAGACCGAGGCGGCGAGGCCGTAGCGGGTGTCGTTGGCCATGGCGATGGCGGTCTCCGCGTCGCCGGCGCGGAGCAGGGCCATGACCGGACCGAAGGTCTCCTCGCGGGCGGCGGTCATCGCCTGGGTGACCTCCGTGAGCAGCGTGACCGGGTAGAAAAAGCCGTCGCCGTCGGGCAGTTCACCGCCCAGGCGGCAGCGGGCGCCCGCGGCCACGGTTTCCTGCACCTGCCGGTGCAGGTTGTCGCGCAGGTCCTCCCGGGCGATGGGGCCGACATCGGTCGACTCCTCGCGCGGGTCGCCCACGGTGAGCGCGGCCAGGCGTTCCTCGAGCAGCCCGGTGAGCTCGTCGTAGACGGCATCCTCGACGATGATGCGCTTCGCGGCGATGCAGCTCTGCCCGGCGTTGATGATGCGCGACAGCGTGATCACGTCGACCGCCGCCTCGAGGTCCGCATCGGCGAGGACGATGCACGGGTCCGACCCGCCCAGCTCGAGCACCGCCGGCTTGATCTCGGCCGCCGCAAGCGCCGCCACCGCGGCCCCGCCGCGATCGGAGCCGGTGAAGGAGACCGCCCGCACGCGGTCGTCGCGGATGACGTCCGCCACCGCCGCGTGGTCCATGGGCAGGTCCTGGAACAGCCCCGCGGGCGCGCCGACCTGCTCGAAGAGCGCGCCGATGGCGGCGGCCGAGGACGGCACGTGGGCGTCGTGCTTCATCAGGCAGGTGTTGCCGGCCATGAGCGCCGGTGCCGCGAAGCGGAAGGCCAGCCAGAAGGGCGCGTTCCAGGGCAGGACGCCGAGCACCGTGCCGAGGGGCAGGTGCTGCACGTAGCTGTGGCTGGCATCGGACGGCAGGGTCAGCGGCTCGAGGTAGGCCTCGGCGTGCTCGGCGTAGTGGTCCGCCGCCCAGGCGGCCTTCTCCACCTCGCCGCGGGCCTCGCGGATCGGCTTGCCCATTTCCTCGGTCATCAGTGGCGCCAGCTGCTCCACGTCGTCGCGCAGGCGCTTCGCCACCGCGCGCAGCACCTCGCCGCGCTCGGCGAAGCTGGCGCGGCGCCAGTCCTGGAAGCAGGCGTGGCTCGCGGCGAGCGCCGCCTCCACCTGCGCCGGGTCGGCGTAGGGCACTTCCCGGAGCAGGCGACCGTTGGTCGGGTCAATCACTCTCTGCATGGGTGGCTCCCTGGTCTTTGCGATGGTCCCTGTGATGATCCTCGCCATTGGCCTTTGCGGCACGGGCCGCTGCCGCAGCGGACGGCTTCCCGCTGCCGGCGGCCTTGCCGCTCGCCGGCTTGAGCACGAAATCCCGGTCGAGGGAGAAGAAGCTCTCGCAGCCGTCGGCGGTCACCAGGAAGGTGTCGGAGATGCCGACGGTCTTGTCGCCCTCCACGCCCCACATCCAGGGAATGAGGTGGAAGGTCATGCCCTCCTTGAGGACCCGCGAGTCGCCCTGCTTCAGGCTGATGATGTAGCCCTCGTCCCAGGACGGGGGAAAGGCGATGCCGATCGAGTAGCCCGAGCGGGTGATCAGGCTGGCGCCCACCATATTGTCGTTGATGATATTGCGGACCAGGTTGTCCACGTCGGAGACCGTCAGCCCCGGCTGCACCTGCTTATGCACTTCATCGAGGGCGAACTTCATGCGCTCCTGCGCCTGCAGCATGACCTCGGAAAGCTCGCCGCACACCACGGTCCGCATCATCGCGGTGTGGTAGCGGCGGTAGCAGCCGCCGACCTCCAGGAACACGTGTTCACCCGGCTGCACGGTCCTGCCCTCCCAGGTGGCATGGCCGATCATCGACCGGGGCCCCGACACGACGTAGGGCATGACCGCGGGCGGCTCGCCGCCGGCGCGGAACATGGCCGCGGAAATGGCGGCGCCGATCTCGTTCTCGGTGACGCCGGCCTCGCAGGCCTCGAAGCCTGCGCGCATACCGGCCTCCGTCGCCGCCGCGGCGCGGCGCATGATCTCGACCTCGGCCGGCGACTTGCGAACGCGGCCCTCCTCGACGATGCCGAAGCAGTCCATGAGACGCCCGTCGAGGAAGTTCGTGTGGATGCTGTCCTGGTGGTAGGCCGGGAAGAAATAGCTGTTGCGCTCGTAGCCCACGTTCTTGCCGTACAGGCCGAACTCCCGCAGCGCACTGAGCAGCTTCTGAATGGCGTCCCCGGTATCGGGGTAGGGCCGGGTCTTCTCGACCCAGGTGCGGGCGTGAACGTTCGACTCCTCCAGGTGCCGGGTGATCATGAAGGGCTCGTCGTCGAGCGGCACCACCAGGGCCTGGAAGAAGGAGTAGCCGGTGGTCTGGTAGTCCGTGAGGTACATCAGGTTTTCCGGGTCGGTGATCACCACCGCATCGAGGAGACGCTCGGCCATGCGCTCGCGCAGCTCTCGCACCCGGCGCTCGTACTCCTCGAAGGGAAAAGTCATGTCATCGCGCTGTCTCATGCGGCCTCCAGGGCGGCATCGATACCCGCTTCGAGGATGTCGAGCCCCTCGTCGAGGTCCGCGTCCGGGATGGTCAGCGGCGGGATCAGCTTGAGGGTGGCGCCACCGGTACCGCAGGTGCCGATGAGCAGGCCGCGCTGGAAGCAGGCGCTCGCCGCCGCCTTGGCCAGGGCACCGTCGCCGAGGTCGATCGCCTGCATCATGCCCTTGCCGCGCACCTGCATGGGCCTGTCGATGCGCCCGCAGATCGCCTCAAGCCGCTCCACCATGCGTTTGCCGCGCTGCTTCACCTCGTCCATGAGGCTGTCATCGCGGAAGTAGGCCAGCGCTTCGCGCCCGGCCACGAAGGACAGGCCCTGGCCGCGGAAGGTGCCGGTGTGCTCGCCGGGCTGCCAGTGCGCGTCGTGCTCCGGCTTGGCGAGGTTCATGGCCAGCGGCGTGCCGAAGCCGCCGATACCCTTGGCCAGGGTGATGATGTCCGGGTCCAGGCCCATACCGTCGAAACTGAAGTAGGAGCCGGTGCGGCCGCAGCCGGCCTGGATGTCGTCGATGATGAACAGGGCGCCGAGGTCCCGGGCCAGCTGCTGCACCGCCTGCAGCCAGGCAGCGGAGGCCACGTGCACGCCGCCCTCGGCCTGGATGGCCTCGACGAGGAACGCCGCCGGCGGCTCGAGCCCGGAGGACGGGTCCGCGTACTGGGCGCGCAGGGCCGCCACCGAGTCCACACCGCAGCCCATGTCGCAGCCGAGGCAGGTCTTCTCGCAGCCGAAGGGCTGGCGCAGCACGTGCTCCAGCGGCACGCCGGCCGCGTTGCGGAAGTAGCTGTTCGCCGTTGCCGCGAGCGAGCCGAGGGTCATGCCGTGGAAGCCCGAGGTATAGGCCACCACGGTGCGCCGGCCGGTGACCTTGCGGGCGAGCTTGAGCGCGCTCTCGACCGCGTTGGTACCGGTGGGCCCCATGAACATGAGCCGGTAGTCCCATTCCCGCGGGGCGAGGATCGTGTCGACGAAATCGCGGATGAACTCCCGCTTCACGGTGGTGTGCATGTCGAGACTGTGAGCGACGCCGTCGCCCTCGATGAAATCGATGAGCGCGCGCTTCATGCGCGGGTTGTTGTGGCCGAAATTCAGCACCCCGGCACCGGCGAAGAAGTCGATATACGACTTGCCCGCCTCATCCACCTGCCGCGCGTTCGAGGCGCTGGCAAAGACGGTGGGGTAAAGACGGCAGTAGCCGCGGATGTTCGACTCGTACTGTTCGAAAACGTCGATGCCTTCGATGGCGTTCATGGTGTGTCCTCCCTTGTTCCTGTATTCGTTCCTGTATTCGTTCCTGTATGCGTCACTGTGTCTGCGATCGCCCGTGGCATTGGCCCTGTGACCCGGGCGCCGGCCGTCATTCCCCTTGCGCCGGCAGCGGCGCCCCGGCGAGGCGCGCATAGACGCGTGCCATCGGCGCGATCAGTGCGTCGTTGAAATCGTAGCGGGCGCTGTGGCAGGGCACCTGGTGACGGGTCTCCTCGCCACCGGCGCCGACCAGCGCGAAGGCGCCGGGCCGCTCCCTGAGGTAATAGCTGAAGTCCTCGGACGCCATGATCGGCAGCCGCGTCCCGCCGTCGAGCACGGCCGTGCCGAACTCCGCCGCTAGAGCGCCGCGGTAGCAGGCGGCCTCCTCCGCGTGGTTCACGGTAGGCCCGTAGCGCGGGAACAGCTCGACCTCACAGCCGACGCCGTAGCCGGCGGCGGTAGCCGTGGCGATCTCGGTCATCAGCTCGCCGAGGCGGTCGCGGTCGCGGTCGTCGGCGATACGGAAGCTGCCCTCGATCACCGCGTCGTCCGGGATGACCGTCGGGTTGCTACGCGCGTCGATGGACGTGATGCTGAGAACGGTGGCCGCCTGCGCCGGCAGGCGGCGGCTGACCACCTGCTGCAGCGCCTGCACCACCGCCGCCGCGGCCAGCACCGGGTCGCGGCAGAGCTCCGGCTGGCTCGCGTGGCCGCCGGCCCCGCGCAGCGTCAGGCGGTAGGTGCCGTTGCCGGCCATCACCACGCCGTCCGGGCAGACCGCCCGGCCGAAGGGGATAGCGGGCCAGTTGTGCCAGCCAAAAACGGCGTCGACCCCGTCGAGGGCGCCGTCGGCGATCATGCGCTCGGCGCCGTGGCCGCCCTCCTCCGCCGGCTGGAACAGGAGCGTCACCGGCCCCGGCAGGCGGTCCTCCACCGCGGCGAGCCAGAGGGCGGCGGCGTATAGCGTGGCCGTGTGGCCATCGTGCCCGCAGGCGTGCATGCAGCCGTCGCGCCGCGAGCGCCAGGGCAGGTCGGTCTGCTCGTGGATGGGCAGGGCGTCGAGGTCGGCGCGCAGGGCGAGGTGGCGGCCGCCGGCGGCGGGCGCGAGGGTCGCGACCGTCCCCGTATCGGCGCAGGCGCGCCAGCGCAGGCCCAGCTCCTCGAGGGCGGCGCGCACCCGCGCCGCCGTGTCGTGCTCGGCCCAGGTGAGCTCGGGCTCGGCATGCAGTGCCCGCCGCAACTCGATGGCGCGTGCCACGGCGCTGTCCCAGGGAGCCGCACTCATCGCGCGCCTCGCCGGGCCCGTCTCACGATCCGGCGGATCCTGTGAGGGGCAGTCAGCATCCCCCTACCCTAGGGTCCAGCGCCCGCCACTGCAAGTGTTGCACCTAGCCTGATCCCGCCGTGGCCTTGGCGGCCCCCAGGCGCTAAGGTATGCGCTCCGCAAGGAACACCGACCTGAACGTAGCAGTCACAAGGAAGTCTCATGTTCGAATTCAGCGAGCAGTCCCGTGACCTGCAGGCGCGCCTGCAGGCCTTCATGGAAGAACACGTCTACCCCAACGAGCACACCTTCGCCGAGCAGCTGGCCGGCGCGGCCAACCGCTTCGCCCCGGTGCCCATCGTCGAGGAGCTGAAGGTGAAGGCCCGCGAGGCCGGGCTCTGGAACCTGTTCATCCCCCCCTCCCTCGCCAGGTTCTGCGACCACGAGGGCATCAGCAACTTCGACTACGCCCCGCTCGCCGAGATCATGGGCCGCGTGCTCTGGTCACCGGAGGTCTTCAACTGCAACGCGCCGGACACCGGCAACATGGAAGTCCTCATGAAGTACGGCTCCGAGGCCCAGCAGGAGCGCTGGCTGCGGCCGCTGCTGGACGGCGAGATCCGCTCCGCCTACGCCATGACCGAGCCGCAGGTCGCTTCCTCCGACGCCACCAACGTCCAGCTCTCCATCGTCCGCGACGGCGACGAATGGGTGCTCAACGGGCGCAAGTGGTTTATCACCGGGGCGATGTACGAGCGCACGGACATCTTCATCGTCATGGGCAAGTCGGACCCCGCCAACCCCAACCGACACCAGCAGCAGTCGCAGGTCCTGGTGCCCCGCGGCACCGCCGGGCTCGATATAATCCGGCCGCTGACCACCCTCGGCTACGACGACGCGCCCCACGGCCATGCCGAGCTGCGCTTCAACGATGTGCGCGTGCCGCTGGAGAACATCCTCCTCGGCGAGGGCCGGGGCTTCGAGATCGCCCAGGGCCGTCTCGGCCCGGGCCGCATGCACCACTGCATGCGTCTCGTGGGCGCCGCCCAGCGCTCCCTCGAACTCGCCTGCCAGCGCGTGACCCGGCGCGAGACCTTCGGCCGGCCGCTGGCCAAGCACCAGTCGGTCCGCGAGGGCATCGCGCAGAGCTTCGCGGAGATCGAAATGATGCGCATGCTGGTACTCAAGGCCTGCAAGCGCATGGACGAGGTCGGCGCGCAGGCCGCGCGCGACATGATCGCCGCGGCCAAGATCGCCGTGCCGCTCATGGCGCAGAACGTGATCGACCGCTGCATGCAGGTGCACGGCGCCGGCGGCCTGACGGAAGACTGGATGATGGCCGAGGCCTTCAGCTATGCCCGCTGGTGCCGCCAGGCGGACGGCCCGGACGAGGTACACATGATGGCGCTCGGCAAGCAGGTGATCGAGCGCTACAGCAACGCGGATTGACCGGGCGCCGCGCCGCGCAATGACCGCGGGCAGCACGGATCACGCCCCAATGTATGAACAGCGATAAAAGGAGAATCCCCTTGAGCGAAGAAGCAGTAGTTCTCACCGAAGCCCGGGACGGCGTCCTGGTCATTACCCTCAACCGGCCGAAGGCAAAGAACGCCGTCAACAAGGCGACCGCCGAAGCCGTGAGCGCGGCCCTCGACCAGCTCGAGAGCGACGACAGCCTCCGCGTCGGCATCATCACCGGTGCCGGCGGCACCTTCTGTTCCGGGATGGACCTCAAGGCCTTCGTCACCGGCGAGATGCCGATGGTCGAGGGCCACGGTTTCGCGGGCCTGGTCGAGCGGCAGGTGAGCAAGCCTCTGATCGCGGCCGTCGAGGGCTACGCCCTGGCCGGCGGCTTCGAGGTGGCCATCAGCTGCGACCTCATCGTCGCCGCGGAGAACAGCCAGTTCGGCATTCCCGAAGTGAAGCGGGGCCTCGCCGCCGCCGCGGGGGGCCTGGTGAAACTGCCGAAGCAGATAGCGCCCCGGCTGGCCATGGAGCTCGCCCTGACCGGCGACTTCATCAGCGCCGGCCGCGCCGCCGAGATCGGCCTGGTCAACAGCGTGGTCGCGCCGGGTACGGCCCTCGAAGCAGCCACCGCCCTTGCCGCGAAGATCGCGGCCAACGGCCCCCTCGCCGTCGCCCGCAGCAAGCAGGTCATCGCCGCGGCCCAGGACTGGAGCAGCGAGGAGATGTTCGACCGCCAGAACGCGGTGCTCAAGGACGTGCTCACGAGTGAAGATGCGATCGAGGGCGCCACGGCCTTCGCCGAGAAGCGCGCGCCCGTGTGGAAAGGCAAGTGAGGGCACAACCATGAACGAAGCCTGGATCATCGACGCCTGCCGCACGCCCCGCGGCATCGGCAAGAAAGGCAAGGGGGCCCTCGCCCACCTGCACCCCCAGCATCTCGGGGCGACGGTGCTCGCCGCCCTCGCGGAGCGCACCGGCATCGACACCGCCGAGGTGGACGACATCATCTTCGGCACCAGCAACCAGCGCGGGCAGCAGGGCGGCGACCTCGCCCGCATGGCGGCGCTGGACGCGGGCTACGACGTTCGCTCGTCGGGCGTGACCCTCGACCGCTTCTGCGGCTCCGGCATCACCAGCGTCAACTTCGCCGCCGCCTCGATCATGAGCGGCATGGAGGACCTGGTGGTCGCCGGCGGCTGCGAGATGATGTCGACCTTCGGCTCGGACCCGACCCAGTCGCCGTTCATCGACAGCGACAACCTGCGCCTGCGGGCGAAACACCCGCAGCCGCACCAGGGGCTCTGCGCCGATACGATCGCTACCCTCGAGGAGATCGACCGGGAGGCGCTGGACCGGCTCGCCCTTACCTCGCAGCAGCGCGCCGCCCGCGCCGTCGAGGAGGGTCGCTTCGACCGCAGCCTCGTGCCCGTGCACAACCCGGACGGCAGCCTGGCGCTGGACCGCGAGGAGTTCCCGCGGCCCGACACCACCCTCGACAGCCTCGCGGGGCTGAAGCCGGCCTTCGAGGCGCTGGCGGACTACCCGCTGAACGATGACGGCACCACCTTCCGCAGCCTGGTCCTTTCGGCCTACCCGGACCTCGCCATCAACCACGTGCACCACGCCGGCAATTCTTCCGGCGTGGTCGATGGCGCCGCCGCCCTGCTGCTCGCCTCCCCGGACTATGCCAGGGCCCACGGACTCAAGCCCCGGGCCCGGGTGCGGGCCATGGCCAACGTCGGCGACTCGCCGGTATTGATGCTGAACGCACCGGTGCCGGCGGCGAAGAAGGTGCTCGGGAAAGCCGGCATGACCCTGGCCGACATCGATCTTTTCGAGATCAACGAGGCCTTCGCCGTGGTCGCCGAGAAGTTCATCCGCGACCTCGACCTCGACCGCGAGCGGGTCAACGTGAACGGCGGTGCCATGGCCCTGGGCCACCCGATCGGCGCGACCGGCTCCATCCTGATCGGCACTCTCCTCGACGAGCTCGAGCGCCAGGACAAGCAGGTGGGCCTCGTGACCATGTGCGCCGCCGGCGGCATGGCGCCGGCGGTCATCATCGAGCGGATCTAGGCCGTGGACCGGGACGAGGGCCCGGCAACGCCGGCCGAACCGGCACCGCCCGCGCCGGCAGCGCCGCCGGCGCGCCCCTGGTACCAGCACTTCGAGACGGTCGGTTCGGTCATGGCCATCGTGGTCGGCCTCGCCGCCCTGTACATGAGCTGGGACCAGGGCCGGGTCATGCGTGAGGAAATCGCCGCGTCGGTCTGGCCCGCGTTGCAGCTCGACGGTTTCGTCACCCGCGACGGCGATCACCTGCTGCTCGGCATGCGCATCCAGAATGCGGGCGTGGGGCCCGCCCTCGTGCAGGGCATGACCCTGCACCACGAGGGCACGCCGCTCGCCGACCTGGCGGCGGTGGCGGCTGCCATGCCGACCGGCGCCGAGGAGCGCGCCGTGCAGTTGGTGACCGGGCGGATCCTCGCCGCGGGCGACAGCGTCGAACCCTTTGTCTTTGCACTCCCCGGCGATGAGGGCACCGATGCCATCGAATTGATGAACACGCTCGGCGAGCGCTGGGAAGCAACCGTCTGCTACTGCTCCAGCCTCGGCGACTGCTGGCAGGCCGGGCTCGCCGGGACCATGCCGATGCCGGTCGAGCTTTGCCCCGCAGCCCGCGGTCAGTTCTGACGTGGCGGAGCCGGCACAGGACCAGCTCCTGGTACTCGCCGGCGACGCCGACGACCTGGTCGCCCGCATGGCAGGCCGGTTGCCGCCAGACCTCCCTGTCACGACCTGCCGTGAGGCCGCGGCCGCCCGTGGACTCGCGAGCGGTGCCACGCTGGCCCTGGCCAACCCGGCCCTGCTCGCCGGGTGCCTGGACGCCCTGCCCCGGCTGCGCTGGGCCCAGTCGACCTGGGCCGGCGTGCGACCGCTGGTCGATCACCCGCGGCGCGACTATACCCTGACCGGCGTTCGCGGCATCTTCGGCCAGGCCATGGCCGAGTGGACCCTGGGCTGGCTGCTGGCGCTGGAGCGCGGCATCCTGCAGCGCAGCCGGGCCACCCGCTGGGACGGCGTACCCGACGGATCGGTCGCGGGGAAGCGCCTCGGCATTCTCGGTACCGGCGCCATCGGCCAGGCCGTGGCGCGGGCGTCGGCCGCGCTGCGGATCGAGAGCCGCGGGCTGAACCGCAGCGGCCACGCGGCCGATGGGTTCGCGGAGACCTTCGCGTTCGCCGAAGCAGAGCGCTTCGCCGCCGGCTGCGACTACCTGCTGGCCCTGCTGCCGGACACCCCCGCCTCGGCGGGCCTTGTCGGCGGAAGTTTGCTGGGCGCCCTGCCCCGCGGCGCGATCTTCCTGAACGGCGGCCGCGGCAGTACCGTGGATACGGGCGCCGTGGTCGCAGCCCTGGGTACCGGCCAGCTGCGCGCGGCCGTGCTCGATGTGTTCCCTGAAGAACCGCTGGCGGATGACGACCCGCTGTGGACCGTCGACAACCTTTTCATCACCTCGCACACCGCCGCACCCACGGACCCGGGCGCCATCGTCGAGCTCTTCCTGGCCAACCTGGCACGCTACCGGGCCGGTGACCCCCTCGCCGACGTGGTCGACTTCAGCCGGGGCTACTGACCCAGCCCGACCCCGCTTCCCTGAGAGAATCGCGCTCTCCGAAGCTGAACCCCGCGGTACCGATGCCGTTTACGGCTGTCGCTCGCCGATTCGCTCACCCTGCAGGTACTTCCTGCCGACTTCGGCATCGAGGAGGATGTTCCGGTCCTGGAAAAGCAGGACAATGTCGGAGCCGCCGAACATGAAGAAGCCGAACTCTTCGCCTTTCTGCAGCGTCGCGCCGACATCGGGCGTCAGGTTGACCGAGGACACGAAGGACATGCCGATGGGAAGCACAGCGACCAGTCCGACCTCGGGGGAGTCGATGACAACCAGGCCCCGCTCCTGGCGGAACTGGTAGGTGTCGCCGTCGACGACCCCGAAGGAGCCGTCGGGCTCCCGGACAACGTCCAGGTAGACCCGTCCGGAGATATTGCGTACTTCCTTGAGCTCACCGCCCACGGGCACGTGGTAGCGGTGATAATCATCGACGTACAGGAAGCTGTGCATGTAAACGCCACCACGGAAGGCATCCGCGTAGGGACTGCCATCGAGGAGTTCGTCGATACGCCAGGTTGCTCCCTTTACGGTGATCGTCGAGTCGTCCTCGATCGGCCAGTGACCCATGAAGACGGCATCAGCCGGAGAAACAATGACCCGGTCGTTGCGTGGCTCCGCGATCGGGCGCTTGCCCGGCTTGATCTCGCGGGCGAAAAACTGGTTGAAGGTCAGCCATCCGCTGGGGCTGACGAAATAGTCATCGACGTTGTAGTTGGGGAGCGCCGTGAACGTATCGAGGTGCGCCACCGAAGCGGGTGAGTCGAGGAAGTCACCATAGGCCCGGACGAAGCGCTTGAGCCAGGCATTGAATGCCTCATCCTCGTTGAGCAGATCGTCCGGTGCCTGGTTGATGATGTAGTGAAGCTTGATGGCCCCGGCAACCATCTGCCGCTCCACGGGGATGGAGGTCGACAGCTCATCGAGGTAGGCAAGGAACGCGTCCGTATCGGGAACGTCGTCAAGCTCCGCCTTGTCGATGGCCGCACGAAGCGCCCCCCGCAATGCCGGCCGCTCGTCGAGCAGGGTACTGAGCTCCTCTACGACCGGTACATGCCCTGCAAGGGCCGGCGCAAGGACAAGGAACGAAAGCCCGGCGATGAGCCCCCGCAACAGACGACTGGAGAATCCTGTGTTTCGGCTGCGCGCACCTGGCCTGCCCGAATTCAACATCGCTGGTTCCTGCCATCTACCCGGAAGAGACCCAAGTATTGCCGCCCGCAATGGCAACGTCGAGTGAATTCGTGTTTGTCCCTGCGAGCTGCTCCTCAGAAGGTCCACTGCAGGCCCACGCGGGCCGTCCAGGAGTACTCCTCGTACTGCAGCAGCCGGTCGCGGCCGGGGCCCTGCTGGTAGGCGATGTAGGGTTCGTCGGTCAGGTTGATGAACTGGCTGTAGAGCTTCAGCGAGTCGGTGATGTCGAAGTTCGCGGTCAGGTCCACCTGCAGGTGCTCGTCGACGTAGCGGTCCTCCTCCGGGCTGGCACCGAGCTCGTCGAGGTACTTGTCGCGGTAGGCCGCCGTCAGCCGGATGCTCAGCCGATCCGTCTCGTAGCCGAGGATGGCGTTGTAGGTGTTCTCCGAGGCCGCCGGCAGGTCGATGTCGCGCTCGCCGGTGTCGCCCTCGGCATCCGTGTAGGTGTAGTTGAGGCCCAGCAGGAGCCCGTCGAAGGGCGCCGGCAGGAAGCTGAACACCTGCTGGTAGTTGACCTCGAAGCCGATCACCTGCGCGTCATCGCCGTTCTGGGGGATCAGCGCCTCGGTAAAGGGCACGCCGTTGAACACGCCGTTGTAGGGCGGCGTGTCCTCGTCGAAGACGGTGTTGAAGATGAAGTTCTCGATCTCCTTGTAGAAGACACCCGCCGAGAGCACGCTGGCTTCGTCGAAGTACCACTCGACGCTGCCGTCGAAGTTGAGTGCCTCGTACGGGTCCAGCGCCGGGTTGCCGAACTCGCCCTCGCGATCGCCGCCGGATTCCTCCACGGTGAAGATCGGCGCCAGCTGCTCGGGCCCCGGGCGCACGACGCTCGAGAAAAAGCCGGCGCGGAGCACCAGGTCGTCGCGGGCGTCGAAGCGCACGCTCAGGCTGGGCAGCCAGTTGGTGTAGCTGTTGTCGTCCTGCGTCGGGGTGACCACGACGATATCGTCCTCGAGGATCTCGCCCTCGAACTCGGACCCTTCCTCGATGACCTCCGTCCGGTTTGCCGCCACGTCGTTCTCGGTATGCTCGACGCGCACCCCGCCAATGACCGTGAGCGCGCCGGCACGCCAGGTGCCCATGAGATAACCGGCGGTGATGTCCTCGTCGACGCTGAAGTCACCGACGTTGGACTCGATGGTCGAGTCCAGCCCGTTGCGCTCGAAGCGATCCAGGTTGGCATTGTTGAAGGCGCGCACCGCGCCGAGATCCATGATCGGCGCCATGTTCTGCAGGCCGTAGCTCTGGGTGCCGAGCACGTCGGCGATGGTGTAGTCGCCGTCGAAGTCCTCGAGGACATCGATGGTGCCGTCGAACTCCTTGGTGCGCTCGCGCAGCTTGGCGCCGAACTTCAGCTCGAGGTCGCCGCCGTCCAGCGTGAAGAAGCGCGTGGCGTCGAACTGCAGCGTGACCTCCTCGTCCTGGGATTTCGCGTCGACCACCTCGATCGCGTCCACCTCGTAGGTCGCCGGGTCGAAGAAGGCCCGGCCTCCCTGGAACACGCTGTACACCGGCAGGTCGTCGTCGCGGTAATCGAAGGCGAGCCCGAGGGCGCCCGGGTCCTCGAACTCGGCGACGAACAGCGTCGGGTCCTGCGTATCTTTCTCGTGCTCCTCGGCGTAGGCATAGCTCACGCTGTAGTCGAAGCTCCAGCGCTCGAGGCGGGTCTCGCCGCCGAGGCTGAAGGTGCGGATTTCCTGCGCCTCGTAGCGGTCCTTCTGCTCGCGCTCGATCTCGATCGCGCCATCCGCCGAGCGGAAGGCGGCGGAGTTGGCGTCGCCACCGCTGGGCTCTTCGTCGAGGCCGATCACCAGCGCGCGCCGCGATTCCGTGTCCTCGAACAGGCTGTACATGCCGCGCGCGTAGAGCACCGTGCTGTCGCTGGCCTGGTAATCGAGCGACAGCGAGCCGCTGGTGCGCTCGCGGGTGACGTCGTAATCCCGGTACTCGACCGTGTCCGCCCAGGCGATGCCGCCGTCAGTCACGTCCCAGCCGTCGGCCTCCACGTTGTCCGTGGAGAACTCGCGCTCCTGCCACGACAGGCCGCCGGCCACGCCCAGGCGATCGTTGATCGGGGCCGTGAAGTCGAGCACCGCCTTCGGCGAATAGCGATCGGCGAGGTCGTTGTAGGACTGCTCGCCCTTGATGGAAATGAACGGCTCCTCCACGTCGAAGGCGCGCGTGGTCTTGATGTTGATGTTGGCGCCGATGGTGTCGGCATCCAGGTCCGGGGTCAGCGTCTTCACGACCTCGATGGACTCGACCAGCTCGGACGCCACCACGTCCAGGGCCACGGCCCGGGTGCCCGCCTCGGGCGACGGCACGCGCACGCCGTTGACGGACGACGAGTTCAGGCTCGGGTCGAGGCCGCGCACCGCGATGAAGCGGCCCTCGCCCTGGTCGTTGAGCACGTTCACGCCGGACAGCCGCCGCACGGACTCGGCGACGTTCTGGTCCGGGAAGTTACCGATGGCGTCGCGGGTGATCACGCTCATGATGCGGTCGGACTCGCGCTGGCGCTCGATGGCGCCCTGCATCATGGCGCGCTGGCCGTAGACGTAGACCTCTTCCATGCGGTCCATGGCCTCGCTGTCAACGGCGTCCTGCGCGAGCGCGGGCAGGACGGAAGGCGAGAGGACGGCAGCCAGGGCGGCGGCGAGGGGACGCTTGACGAAGGACATGCGACAGTTCCTTTACGAGAAAACTGCGCAGAGTCTTGGACACACGTGTTACCGCGTTGTGACGCCGGGCCGCCCCGGCGCGCAAATTCACAAAAGCTTCACGGCACCGTCACCGGCCGGTCGCGAAGCTGTCATGCGGCTGTCATCTTCCGCCTTGCGCTTCGCCCGGCGCGAGCCCGAGCACGGCGGCCACCGCGCGCCAGTCCACCAGCTTGAAGTTCTGCGGGGCATCGGGGAGCCGGTTGCGGCCATCCTGGAGCACGAGCAGGCCGTCCGGGTACCCGGGCAGTGCCGCGCTCGTGACGTCCAGTCCATCGGTCTCGGAAACACCGTCGATACCGCCCGCGAGGTCCGCGGTTATACGAAAGTCGCCGACCAGGGGATAGCCCGGCTCGAGCGCGTAGACCACAAAGCTGTTGCTTCCCTGGCTGGACACGACCAGCCAGGCCTGCTCGCCGCGCCGGTAGATGGCCATGCCCTCCACGTCTGCGACCAGTTGCTCGCCGACGTCGATAACCAGGGCGGGCGCCGCGCCGTCCGGGCGCGCACCGGCCACCCAGACGCCCGCCGCCTCCTCGCCGAGGTAGACCTGCGCCGTTACCGGGTCCGCCACGCAGCCCTCGGGCTGGCTGGGCAGGCGGAACGCGCGCACGCGCTCGCCGGTCGGGTGTGCGAGCGTGCCGCCGAGGCGGTGCTGCTCGTAGCGGCCGTCGGTGGCATTCACGAACACGTAGGCCGCGTCCCCGGCACCGTAAAGGCACAGCCCGTAGACGTCGCTGAGCCCCGTGGCCACGTCGCCGAGGTGGCTGACGCCGCCTGACTCGATGGCAAACAGGGAAATGCTGTCGCCGGTACGATTGCTCGCGGCGGCGAGGGCGACGGTACCGTCGTCAAAGGCCACCGCGGGCAGCACGTCCACGTTGTTGAGCCGGCCCACCGCGAGGAACTGGCGCAACGCGCCGTCGAGCCCGTACACCGCAAGGCCGGCACGCTTGTCCGTACCCAGGATCAGCGCCTCGCCCTCCCCGTCCGCCGGCACGTAGATCGCCGGGTCATCGGCGGCGTCGCCGTAGCGGGCCACCGGCGCCGTTTCGGCGCTCGCGGCGATGGCGGGCGGGCGCCTCGGCGCCACGGCCGCCGCTGCCGGCGGAAGCGGAATCCGCGCGACCCGATGGCCCGGGGCGGCTTCATCGAAGATGACCGCGTCCACGGCATCCCCGGCGGTTGCGACGGCCAGCGCCGACGGTTCGACCGGGCCGGCGAGCGGCCAGCGCGCAGGCGGCGCCGCGGCGGGCAGGTAGTGCAGCGCACCCGCGTCGCCGTCGAGGACCCAGAGGCCGCCGCGCTCATCGACGGTAAGGTCGGTGGCCTCTCCCGCGAGCGGGCCCGCCGCGCCGCCGAGGAGCGCCGGCTGCCGCTCCCGATCGCCCTCCCAGGCGGCGTCGTAGCGCCAGACGCCGACCGGTTCCTCGGCGATGTAGAGCGCCTCGGCAGCGTCGTCCACGGCACAGGCCTCGGCCTCCGGCACGCCCGGGAAGCGGCGCAGCGGCCGGTCCACGAGGGCGCCGGCCGCGGCATCGTAGACCACGCGCTGCTGCACCTCGCCGCGGGCGTCGACGATGAACAGCGTCAGGTCACCCCGGTCGCCGTGCCGGGCCAGGCAGGCCGCGTCGGGGCTCGCCTCCGCGGAGGTGATCGTCAGCTGCGCGGCAACGGCCGCCGTCGCCGGGTCGTAGGCGACGAGACGCACGGCGCCGGCATCGACGTCGATGGCGCTGACGAGGACCAGGCTCTCACCCCCGAGCTGCACGCCGCCGCGGGCGTCCAGGCGCTCGAAGCGGCCGGCCGCGAGACGCTGCGTTTCCCCGCCGGCGACGCGCAGCAGTCCGGCCTCCGCCGCGACCAGCCAGGCGCCCGGCGCGCCCGGTTCCGCGTGCAGATCGGCGGCACCCTCGGCAAAGCTGACGGGTTCGAAGACGGGCGCCGCTTCGGCCCGGGCCGGAATGGCGGGAGTGAGAAGAGATAGAAGCAGGCTGATCGCAAACAGACGGGCGCGCGCCGGGGCAGGCATGGTGTACCTCCACTGAACAGGGGCCACCACGGAAGCACAGTCACTGCTGCGCCGCCACCGCGGCGCTGTCACAATCGGCGCCAGGGCATCAAGGGGCCTCTGCTCGGCACCGGGGACACGCGACGCAGGGCGCGGCTGAGCGGCGTAGCGGTCGCCATTACCGGCCGGTTGGGCGCCACCGGGAACTGCGGCATGATGGCGGGCATCTTCCACCGGGCGCGCCTTCGCGCCAGGGGGCCGGTACCCGGCCGGGCAACGACGCGCGGGCTTTTCATACCGCGAGAGACAGGAGCGGAACATGGGCGACAACGCGGCCGGCGAGGCGCTGACGGTGCTGGTCGCCGACATCGGCGGCAGCAACAGCCGCTTTGCCGTGGCGACGCTGACCCGGAGCTGGCCTAAGCTCACTGACTTGGTGAGCTTCCCCAACGCCGGCGCGGCGGGGCTGGAGGCGCAGGTCGAGCGGTACCTCGCCGGGCTTCCGACCGGGGCCCCGGCCCGCGCCTGCTTCGCCGTGGCAGGCCCGGTCGCGGCGGGGCGCGCCCGCCTCACCAACCGGCCCTGGTCCATCGACGCCGCGAGTCTGGCGACGACCTTTGCCTTCCGCCAGGTGACGCTGCTGAATGATTTCGCCGCGCTCGCCCATGGCCTCGCCTTCCTGCCGGCGGGCGGCAGCATGGTCCTGCAGGCGGGGTCGCGGGACGCGCGGGGGCCGCTCGCGGTGCTCGGCCCCGGGACGGGCCTGGGTGCAGCCCTGGTCGTCTCCCCGGGCCGGCAGCAGCGGGTGGTCCCCACGGAGGCGGGCCATGCCGACTTCGCCCCCGTCGGGGCGCGGGACTGGGCCCTCCGGGAGGCGCTCGCGGCGGCGGAGACCCCGGTCACCGCCGAGCGCGTGCTGCGCGGGGACGGCATTGCCCAGCTCTACCGGGCCCTCGGCGGCGACGAGCGGGACACGGCCGCCATCTGCGCCCGCTGCGGCGACGACAGCCGGGCGGCAGAGGCCATCGCCTGGTACCTGGAGCTGCTCGGCCGCTACGCTGGCAGCTTCGCACTCACCGTGGGCGCGACCGGCGGCGTCTACCTCGCCGGGGGCGTGCTGCCCCGGATCGCGGGGCTGCTGCCGGGCAGTGCTTTCATCGCGGGCTTCAATGATCGCGGCCCCCTGGCAGCCTACGCGCGCGCGGTGCCGCTGCGCCTGGTCACCGACCCGGGGGCCGCCCTTGGCGGCGCCGCCATCGCCGCTGCCCACGATGCATCTGACCGCGACGGTACCGCGTAGGAACCGATACATCCTCAGGCACAACGGTGGGGACCATGATCAACCGCAACCTAGGAACAATCGAACGCCTGCTCCGCCTCGCCGGCGCCGTGCTGCTCTCGGTCTGGCTGCTGGCGCGGGGCAGCCACGACATCCTGAGTGTCCTGGCCGGCGTCGCCGCGCTCGCGCTCTTTGCCAACGCCATTTTCTCGCGCTGCTACCTCTGGGCCCTCCTCGGCATCAACAGCTGCGACCCGGAAGACGAGCACTGCGGCGCACCGCCACAGGGATCCTGATGACCGACATCCTCTACTACGACGGGCGCTGCAGCCTCTGCGCCCGGGAGATCGCACGGCTCGAGGGGCTGCGCGACGACGGGCTCGCTCTCTGCGACATCCACAGCCTCGACGGGCTGCCGGAGCCCGGCGGACCGGACCGGGACACCCTGCTGCGGACCCTGCACCTGCGCACGGCGGACGGCCGCTGGCTCCGGGGCGCGGATGCCAACGTCGCCGCCTGGCGCCACACCCGCTTCGGCTGGCTGTGGGGCTGGCTGCGCTGGCCGCTGCTGCGCCGCCTGGTCGACCCGGTCTACGACCGTTGGGCGGCCTGGCGCTACCGGCGCCTGTACGGTGACGGCTTCGCCGGCGAGGGCTGCGCGACGGGGAGCTGCCATGTTCCTCGGGAGCGCTGAGCTCGCGGCGCTCGAGCGCCGCTACCGCGCCGCGCTGGTCAACGGGATCACCGGCTACAAGCCCGCCAACCTCATCGGCACCGTCAGCCGCGACGGCCAGAGCAACCTGGCGATCATGAGTTCGCTGGTGCACCTGGGCTCCAACCCGCCGCTGCTGGCGCTGGTCATGCGCCCCGACAGCGTGCCCCGGCACACCCTGGACAATATCCTCGCCACCGGGCACTACACGGTGAACCACGTGGCCGGCGCTTTCATCGAGCGGGCCCACCAGACCGCCGCGCGCTACCCGCGGGAGGTCTCGGAGTTTGCGGCGGTCGGCCTGGGTGAGCACTGGCGGGAGGACTTCCCGGCACCCTTCGTCGACGAGGCGTCGGTGCGCCTCGGCATGGCGCTGCGCGACCACCAGCCGCTCGCGATCAACGGCACCCACCTGGTGATCGGTGAAGTGGTGTCCCTCGAGCTGCCGGACGCCTGCGTCCACGATGACGGCAGCGTCGACCTGGCCGTCGCCGATACGGTGGCCCTGGCCGGCCTCGATCGCTACTACCGCCCCCGGGACCCCAAGCGGATGGCTTACGCCAAGCCCGATCAGCCGCCCCGGGTCGTGCGCGCCGCCGGGGGCGACTGACCGGGCCGTTACCGGCGGCGCCGGAATCTGCTAACGTCCGCGGTCTACCCTGGGTTCCCGGAGGACACCATGCAGGCCAACCAGAACGACCGCTTCACCGACTCGGCCGGCCGCCGCAGCGGCGGCTCGCCGGTCCTGGTCACCGCCGCTGCCCTGTTCATCGTCGCCGGCATCGCCTGGCTGGTACTCGGCCCCGACGATGCCCCGCCGGAAGAGCCGGCCACGACCGTCGTCCCGGAAACACCGGACCCCACCCCGCCGCGCGTCGCCGAGCCGGTCGCACCGGATATCCCGGAGCGCGCCGAGCCTGAGCCCGAGCCCGAGCCGCTTGCCGAGGAGCCCAACGAGCCGGCCGCGGAACCCGAACCCCCGGCCGAGCCCGAGGAGCCGCCACTGACCCTCGACAACAGCGACCCGGTGGTCCGCGACACCCTCGCCCCCTACGCCGCCGAGGGCCTGCCCTCGGACCTGCTCGGGCACAGCAACCTGCTCGAGCGCACCGTCGCGGCCGTCGACGCCGTGCGCCGCGGCGTCGTCCCGAGCAAGGTCTTCAACCTGCCCAGGCCCGCTGGCGATTTCCGGGTCCAGCAGGTGGGCGGCCGCACGGTGATCGACCCGGCCAGCTACCGTCGCTACGACGCCATCGTCGACGCCATTGTCGCCACGCCCGTGGAGCCGCTGGCGGAGGCGTTCCAGTCCTATCGTTCACTGCTCGAGACGGCCTACGGCGCGCTGGGCTACGCCCCGGACAAGGTGGACAACGCGCTGGTGGCGGCCCTCGACCGGATCATTGCGCTGCCGGTGCCGGCCGGGGATATCGAGGTGATGAAGGTGGAGGCCGTGTACGCCTACGTGGACGAGGACCTCGAGGGGATGAAGGCCCTCGACAAGCAGCTGCTGCGCACCGGGCCGGACAACCTGCAGCGCCTGCAGGATCACGCTCGCGAGCTGCGCCGCGCCCTGCTCGAACCCTGAGCGGCAGTGTCCTGCCCGGTACGGGCGGGACACTGGACACTATGGGTCGCCGAGGGCCCCGGTGTCGAAGCCGCGGTTGTAAAGGAAGCGCAGCCGCTTCGCGAGTTCCCTGCGGTCCTCCGGCGGTTCCGCGCCGAACTTCTTCTCCGCCACCCAGCGCGCCAGGCGCGCCCAGTCGCAATCGGCGCCGGCCACGGCGCGGTCGGCGAGGCCGCTGTCGATGCCGCGCTCGCGCAGTTCCCGCACCAGGCGCAGGGGCCCGTAGCCGCGCTCGCTGCGCTGGCGCACGTAGGCCTCCGCGAAGCGCGCGTCACTCTGCAGGCCGTCCCGCGCCAGCTGCTCCAGGGCGCCCTCCAGGACCTGCGGCGCGAAGCGCCGACCCAGCTTGCGCAACAACTCCCTCCGGCTGTGCTCGCGGCGCGCGAGCAGGTCCATCGCCGCCTTGCGGGCCGCTACGGGGTCGCGCTCACTGTCTTTGCCGTTATCAGCCATGGGCGGAAGGATAGCCGGGAAACAAAAAAAGGGTGCCGGGGATGAGAGTGGGTGATGTGGGTCCCGGCACCCTGGAGTCAAGCGCCGGCCGGGAGGCCGGCACAGGGGTTGTGTTTACGCGTCGTCACCCGCTTCGCTGCCGGCCGGCGCCTCCTCGGCCGGGGCGCTTGCGGCGGGCTTCTTGATGTCGAGCACCTGTTCGCGGATCTGCGTCTCGATCTCGCTCGCCAGGGCCGGGTTATCCTCGAGGAACTTCGAGGCGTTGGCCTTGCCCTGGCCGATCTTGTCGCCCTTGTAGGCGTACCAGGCGCCCGACTTCTCGACCAGGTTGAGCTTCACGCCCCAGTCGATGATCTCGGCCATGCGGTTGATGCCGCGGCCGTAGGTGATCTGGAACTCGGCCTGCTTGAAGGGCGGCGAGACCTTGTTCTTCACCACCTTGACGCGGGTCTCGTTGCCGACCACCTCGTCGCCCTCCTTCACCGCCCCGATACGGCGGATGTCGAGGCGGACGGACGAGTAGAACTTGAGCGCGTTGCCGCCGGTGGTGGTTTCCGGCGAGCCGAACATGACGCCGATCTTCATGCGGATCTGGTTGATGAAGATCACCAGGCAGTTGGTCTGCTTGATAGTGGCGGTGAGCTTGCGCATGGCCTGGCTCAGCAGCCGTGCCTGCAGGCCGACGTGGCTGTCGCCCATCTCGCCCTCGATCTCCGCCTTCGGCGTGAGCGCGGCGACAGAGTCGACCACGAGCACGTCGACGGCGCCGGAGCGCACCAGCATCTCGGCGACTTCCAGCGCCTGCTCGCCCGTATCGGGCTGGGAGACGATGAGGTCGTCCACCTGCACGCCGAGCTTCTCGGCGTAGGTCGGGTCGAGGGCGTGCTCGGCATCGATGAAGGCCGCGGTGCCGCCGGCTTTCTGCGCCTCGGCGATGACCTGCAGAGTCAGGGTGGTCTTGCCGGAGGATTCCGGACCGTAGATTTCACAGATGCGGCCCTTGGGCAGGCCGCCGATGCCGAGGGCGACGTCGAGGCCCAGGGATCCGGTGGAGATCGCCGGGATGGCGACCCGCTCCGTGTCGCCCATGCGCATGACCGTGCCCTTGCCGAACTGGCGCTCGATCTGGCCGAGGGCCGCCGCCAGTGCCTTTTCCTTGTTCGCGTTCATGTCCACTCTCCGTCGCTCCCGATGGCCGAAGCCGTCTGTCCTTGTTGAGTACTGGCCTTGTTGAGTACCGCGCTGACTACTGTATATATCCTCAGTGCTTTTCAAAGCGATTGCAAGGGGTTCGGGCCCTCAAATCCGGGCAGAATCCGGCCATGTCGCCCGGACCGGCCTGAAAAGGCGACAGGTCGCGGCGGGGTGCTTATGCGGCGATGGGCTGGCCGTCGTCGGCGACGGCGTAGAACAGGCAGTCGGACTGGGCGATCCCGGCATTGGTGGTGATCATGAACAGCTTGAGCGGCTGCGCCGGCCGCAGCTCGCCGTCCTCGATGCGCACCAGCCGGTCGACGGCACAGCTCCCCGCCGCGTCGACCGCCCGGAACAGGCGGGACGCCACACCGCCGGTCCAGCCGAGCACCACGTCGGGACCGACGCTGCCGAAGTTGTGGTGCTCGATATCCGGGCGCAGGGTGATGTCGTGCCCGGCACAGGGCCGCGGCGCATAGGTGAGGCTGACGCCGTCGCGAAGCTCGAGGCGGACCGGGTCGGCGAGGCGCTCGAGGCCCCGTTCGCGAATGCCGGCAGCGAACACGTCCTCTACCGCCGCATAGCGGCAGAGCCCTTCGTAGGCGCAGCGGTGCGCCGCGTCGTCGAGGCGGCCGCCCACCTCGATGGTCACCGTGGGGCAGCGGTGATCGCTGATCTCCATGAGCGCGCCGAGGTCCAGGTGGGAGATGATCAGGCGCCCGGTGAACAGCGCCGCCAGCGCATCGTGCTGCCGGTCCGGGAAGGTGCAGACGGCGAAGGAGGGCCCCGAGCCGGAGGTGTTGTGCATGTCGACGACCGCCTCCGGGCGGTGCAGCCGCAGCAGCTCGAGGATCTCCTCGGCCAGCCTGCCCTGGGCGTCGTCGAAGGGCGGGCGGAAGCAGCGGTTGAGGTCGCGGGCCCGGGGCAGCATGCGGTGCGTGAACAGCGGCTCGGTGAGCGCGGCGGTCACCGACGCGACGATGCAGACCAGGTTCACTGCCGGCCTCTCCCCCTCGCGCAGCCAGCGCCACAGCGCGCGGGCGCCGGAGGGCTCGTTGCCGTGCAGCAGGGTGACGAAGGCGCGGCAGCGGCTGTCATCGGCGCCGCTGATGAACAGGCAGGCGGGGCCTTCGAGCCAGCGCAGGAACGCCTCGAAGCTGTCGCCGATGGCCGCCGGGTCCGGGTCGCGCAGGAACCGGAACCGCCTCACAGCGGCCACTCCGCCACCGGCCGGTTGGCTTCCGCCAGCGCCATGAAGCGCTTCAGCATCTCGTGCTGCGCGTCCGGGGTCGGCAGCCCGCCGTCCAGGCCGTGCAGCGTGTCGAGCTGCCAGGTCGCGCCGGTCTGCCGGCACGCCAGCCGCTCGCCGATGACGCCGAGATAGTGGCTGATCTCCTCTGCCGGCGTGCCGATGGCGGCCAGCCCCTCGGCGGCGACGGGCAGGCAGGCCTCGAGGAGCTCCGTCACCGGTGTTTCCTCGAGGCCGTGCTGGTCTTCCCGCGGCCAGACCAGCTTCGCCGCGAGGCCGTGCTGCGCCGCGCGGTAGAAGTTGTACTCGGCGATGTGGAACGGTAGCGCCGGCAGCAGGCGGTTGATCCGCGGGCGCAGCCCCTCGGCGAGCCCCACCAGGAAGGCGGCGTTGGCCACCATGTCCACGGGGGTCGGCCCCGCCGGCAGCGAGCGCAGCTCGATGCGCAGGTGGCCGCCGTCCACCGGGTCGTAGACCGGCCGGTTCCAGAGCCAGACCGTGGACAGGTGCAGGCGCAGTTCGTCCAGCGACGGCGCCCCCGGCGCCTCGCCCTCGCCACAGATCGGCAGGAGCGGCGGATACAGCCGCACCTGCTCGGCGAAGAGTTCGTGGGCGCCTCGGCGCACCCAACCGCGGCCGAAGTTCACCCGCGCCGGCTCGCTCCAGCTGTAGCGGTCCCGCTGCCGGCAGTCGATGGACTGCTTGAACAGCGGAATACGCGTCTCCCGCCACAGCGCGTGGCCGAACAGCGTGGGTGAATTGCCGGCGATGGCCAGCGCCAGCGGCGTGGCCAGCTGCAGCGCGTTGTAGGTGTCCGCGTAGACGGCCGGCGCTACGCGGTAGTGCACCTGGAAGGATGTGTTCGCGCCCTCCAGGGTGATATCCGCCATGTCGATCTGCAGCGGGTTGCGGCCGTTGATGTCGATGCGGAAGTTGCTGCCCCGGCGCTCGATGAGCTGCGCCACCAGGGCGTGGTAGCGGCGCCGGTCGGTGATGGAGCCCGGGCCGAAGTCCGCCTCGCGCAGCGTCGGCAGGATGCCGATGGCCACGACCTTGCCGCCGTGGGCCGCAGCATGGCCCTTGAGGTCGGCGAGGCAGCCGAGGATCTCCCGCTCGGTGGCCGAGAAGGCGCCGCCGGCCACCGGGCCCGGCGTCAGGTTGTACTCGAGGTTGTAGCGGTTGAGCTCCAGGGTGAGCCGCGGGTCCGCCGCGGCCTTGTGCACTTCCTGATTCACGTGCAGCGGGTTGCCCTCGGCGTCGACCAGGTAGAGCTCGAGCTCGGCGCCGAGCGTCGCCGGGCCGACACCGAAGTCCGGCGTATTGAGCAGGCCCTCTAGGTCGGTGAGGTTCTGCTCGAGCCGCGCCTCGAAGGCCCGGAAGTCCTCCGGGTCGAAGGCGGTGCGATCGATCTCGATACCCACGGCGCCAGCGGCCCCCGCGCCGTCAGTACAGGACCACGGAGCGGATACTTTCCCCCGCATGCATCAGGTCGAAGGCCGTGTTGATCTCCTCCAGGGGCATGGTGTGGGTGATCAGGTCGTCGATGTTGATCTGCCCTTCCATGTACCAGTCGACGATCTTCGGCACGTCCGTGCGCCCGCGCGCGCCGCCGAAGGCCGTGCCCTTCCAGGTACGGCCCGTGACCAGCTGGAACGGCCGGGTACTGATCTCCTGGCCGGCGCCGGCGACGCCGATGATGCAGCTCTGGCCCCAGCCCTTGTGCGCGCACTCGAGCGCCTGGCGCATAACGTTCACGTTGCCGATGCACTCGAAGCTGTAGTCCACGCCGCCGCCGGTCATGGCGATGAGGTGCTGGGTGACGTCGTCGACGTCCTTCGGGTTGACGAAGTCGGTCATGCCGAACTGCCGGCCCAGGGCCTCCTTGGCCGGGTTCATGTCCACGCCGATGATGCGCGAGGCGCCGACCATGCGCGCGCCCTGGATGACGTTGAGGCCGATGCCGCCGAGGCCGAACACGGCGACGGTGGCGCCCGCCTCGACCTTCATGGTGAAAGCCACGGCGCCGATGCCGGTGGTCACGCCGCAGCCGATGTAGCAGATCTTGTCGAAGGGCGCGTCCTCGCGCACCTTGGCCACGGCGATTTCCGGCAGCACCGTGTGGTTGGCGAAGGTGGAGCAGCCCATGTAGTGCAGCAGCGGCTTGCCGTCGAGGGAAAAGCGGCTCGAGCCGTCCGGCATCACGCCCTGGCCCTGGGTCTCGCGGATCGCCTGGCAGAGGTTGGTGCGCGGGTGCAGGCAGAAATCGCACTCCCGGCACTCGGGGGTATACAGCGGGATCACGTGGTCGCCGGGCTTCACCGAGGTCACGCCCTCGCCCACCTCGACAACGACGCCCGCACCCTCGTGGCCGAGAATGGTCGGGAAGGCGCCCTCCGGGTCATCCCCGGAGAGGGTGAAGGCATCGGTGTGGCAGACCCCGGTGGCCTTGAGCTCCACCATCACCTCGCCGGCGCGGGGCCCTTCCAGTTCCACCTCGCAGATTTCCAGGGGCTTGCCGGCACCGAAGGCGACTGCTGCGCGAGTTTTCATGGGCGTTGTTCCTTGATGACAGAGGCTGGGTTGGAACCCCGGATCATAGAGAGTTTGCCGGCGGGGAGCCAATGGCAGCGGCGCCGGCCCCGCTGCCACGTCCGGCCGGCGACGCGGAACCGGAACAGACCCCGAAAGCCCCTTTCGACCCGGCCTGCGCCGGCCTGTCCATGCTGCGTCCAGTTTTTGCAACGGCGAGGCGCACTTCCGGGGCGTCCAAAAACCCGCCCCGGGGGTATATGTTAAAGCAATTAACATTTATGTTAATCTTTCTAACATTGCCGCGGGGAAGAGCCGCGAGGCCTTACCACCAGGAGGTGCCACCATGGCCCGACAGCAACGACCGATACGAAGCAGGCGCGGGGCATCGACACTGACCGCCACGGTGTCCGCCGTGCTGGTCACCGCGGGGATCACCGCCGCCCTGCACGCCCGCGTGGACGACCCCGGCGATCGCCCCGGACGGGACGCCATGCCCGTGGCGACCGTGGACTTCGAGCAGGTGGCCGCCTTCGAGCGCGAGCAGCGCTTCCTGGGCCTGGTCAAGGCCGCCACCAGCGGCAGCGTCGGCTTCGAGGTGCCGGGCGCCATCGAGGCCATCCTGGTCGACGAGGGCGACCGGGTAACGGCCGGCACGCCGCTGGCGCGCCTCGACACGCGCTCCCTGGAAGCCCGGCGCAAGGCCGCGGCAGCAACCGTGGCCCAGGTGCGCGCCGAGCTCGAGCTCGCCCGGGCGCGCAGCGAGCGCCAGGCGCCGCTCGCCGCCAGCGGCGCCATCTCGCGGCAGAACTTCGACGACACCCGCCTGGCCGAGAAAGCCCTGGTCGCCCGCCTCGAGGCGGTGACGGCCGAGCTCGACAGCCTCAGCATCGACCTCGACAAGTCGGTCCTGCGTGCCCCCTACGCGGCGCTGGTGGGACGCCAGCACGTGGACCGCGGCACCGTCACGGAGCCCGGCCGGGCCGTCTTCACCCTGGTCGCCACCGGCGCGCGCGAGGCGCAGGTCGGCATCGCCGTGGAGCAGGCCGGCACGCTGGCGGTCGACCGGGTCTACCCGCTCGAGCTCCGCGGCGAAACGATCGACGCGCGCCTGCGCGGCATCCGGCCCGATGTGGACCCGGTGAGCATGACCGCCGCGGCGATCTTCGTGCTGCCCGCCGGCACCGAGGCCTTCGATGGCGAGCCCGTGACCATCAGCTTGCCGCGGCGGGTCGCCGCGTCGGGGGGCTGGCTGCCGCTGTCAGCGCTGCTCGAGGGCGAGCGCGGCGTGTGGACCGTGCTCGCGCTGCGCGAGCGCGCGGGCGGCATCGTCGCGCTGCGCGAGGTGGTGGAGGTCCTGCACGTATCGGGGGATCGCGCCTTCGTCCGGGGGACACTGAATGACGGCGACCGGGTGATTGCCGACGGCATACACCGGGTCGCGCCCGGCACCCGCGTGGTCGACAGCGCGGGCGACCGGATCGCGGGGGCCTGAGCCGTGCTCGCCGACAGCCTGTACCGCAACGGCCGCTACCTGTGGCTCGCGATCATCGTGATCGTGCTGGTGGGTCTGGCCAGCCTGCGCTCCCTCGGGCGCCAGGAGGACCCCACGATCACCAATTACGTGGCCACGATCACCACCTTCTTCCCGGGCGCCGAGCCCTCCCGGGTGGAGGCCCTGGTCACGCGGCCGCTGGAGGAGGAGCTGCGCGCCATCGCGGAGGTCGACGAGGTGCGCTCCACGTCGTCCAGCGGCGTGGTGTCCGTGGTGGTGGAGCTCTACGACACGCTGGCCGATGAGGAGATCGAGCGCGCCTGGTCCGAGGTGCGCGACGCCATCGATGACGCCACCCTGCAGTTCCCCCCCGGCGTGCTGCCGCCCGCCTTCGACAACAACCGGACCCTGGCCTACGCGCGAATCGTCGCCATCACCTCCGCACCGGGCTACGACGTGCCGCTGTCGCTGCTCAGCCGCACCGCCGACGACCTCGCCGAGCGCGCGCGCAACTTCCCGGGCACCCGCCTCGTCGAACTGTTCGGTGAGAGCAGCGAGGAGATCCGGGTCGACCTCGACGAGCAGGCCATGCTGGCCCGGGGCATCGGCATGGGCGAGCTGACCCGGGCCCTGCGCGGCGCCGATCCGCGCCAGGCCTCCGGCCGCGCCAGCGGCCGCGTCAACGACCTGCTCATCGAGGTGGCCGGCGAATTCGACTCCGCCGCCCGCATCGCCGACGTGATCGTGCGCACCGACAGCCGCGGCGGCGCGGTCACCGTGGGCGACATCGCGCAGGTCTACCGCGCCGAGGAGTCGCCGCCGCGGGCCGCCGCCTTCACCGAGGGGCGCCCCGGTGTGCTGATGGGCGTCGCCATGCGCGAGGGGCTGCAGGTGGACCACTGGAGCCGCGCCTTCGAGGCGTTCCTGGACGAGTATCGGGCGTCGGCACCGGCCGGCGTGCTGATCGAGACCAGCTACGACCAGGCCGGCTACACCCGGGAGCGGCTGCGGGATGTGAGCGTCAACCTGGTCGTCGGCATGGGCCTGGTACTGCTCGTGCTGCTGTTCACCCTGGGCCTGCGGGCAGCCACGGTGGTCGCTGTCATCCTGCCCCTGTGCACGGCGCTGTCGATCATCTGCCTGTACCTGCTGGGGCTCCCCATCCACCAGATGTCCGTCACCGGGCTGGTCGTCGCCCTGGGCCTGCTGGTGGACGGCTCCATCGTGATGACCGACGAGGTGCGCAAGCGGCTGCTGGCGGGCCTGTCGCCGGGCGAGGCGATCGGCGACGCGGTCTCCCGGCTGCGCGTGCCGCTGCTGTCATCGACGGCGACAACGGTGCTCGCCTTCGTGCCCATGGTGCTGCTCCCCGGGGGAGCGGGCGACTTTCTCGGCTCCATCGCCAAGGCCGTGGTGATCATGCTGACCGGGTCGCTGCTGCTCGCGCTCACGATCACGCCGGTGCTCGCCGCGCGGCTGCTGCCCGCGGGCCTCGCCGCGCACGAGCGCTGGTGGGAGGCCGGCCTGCCCAGCGGCCGCGCCGGGCGTGCCCTCGCCCGCGCCCTCGACTGGTCCGTGCGCCATCCGGCGGGTTCGGTCGCCCTCGCCCTGGCCCTGCCGATGGCCGGTTTCCTGTCTTTTCCGACGCTCACGGCGCAGTTTTTCCCGGGCACGGACCGCGACCAGCTCTACCTGCAGGTGTCGCTGCCGCCCGGGCGCTCGATCAACGACACCGACCGGCTGGTGCGCGAACTCGACGCGCGGCTGCGCGAGGAGCCGCTGATCCGCCGCATCGACTGGAGCCTCGGCGAAAGCCCGCCGCCCTTCTACTACAACGTGATCCGCAGTCGCGAGGGCATCCCGGGCTTCGCCCAGGCCATGGTGCTGACCCGCGACGAGAACCGGACCGACGACCTGATCCGGCGCCTGCAGCGCGAGCTGGACGCGCAGTACCCGGAGGCCCGCATCGTGGTCCGCGGCATCGACCAGGGCCCGCCGGTCGCGGCACCGCTGGAAATCGAGCTCTTCGGCCCCGACCTGGAAACCCTGCGGCGCCTCGGCGAGGCCTTCCGCCTGCGCATGGAACGGGTCACGGATATCCCCCACAGCAGCACCACGCTGGTCGCCGGCGCGCCGAAGCTGGTTTTCGAGCTCGACGAGCAGCGCGTGCGCCGCGCCGGCCTCGAGCTCGCCGCGGTCGCCGACACGCTGGATGCCGCGCTGCGCGGCCGCGTGGCCGGGGAACTGCTCGAGGGGACCGAGCGCCTGCCCGTGCGCGCGCGGCTGCGCGAGAGCGACTGGTCGACGCCGGAGCAGATCGCCAGCATCCGCCTGCCCCTGCCCGGCGCCGCGGAGGGACTGAACAGCATCGCGCTGTCGACGCTCGGCAGCTTCGAGCTGCAGCCGGCGAGCAGCCCCATCTCGCGCAAGAACGGTGAACGCGTGAACATCGTGCAGGGCTACGTCACCCGCGGCGTACTGGCGGAGGAGGCTCTCAAGGAACTGCGCGCCATCCTGGCCGAGGACCCGGTGCCGCTGCCCGACGGCTACCGCTACCAGTTCGGCGGCACCGCCGATGCCCGCGCCAGCGTGGTGCAGAACATCATAGCGCCGATGGGCATGGTCGTCGCGGCGCTGCTGGCCACGATCGTCCTGACCTTCAACTCCTGGCGCCTGTCCGCCGTGGCCTTCACCGTGTTCCCGCTGTCCATGGGCCTCAGCCTGCTGGCCCTGGCGCTGTTCCGCTATCCCTTCGGGGTGCAGGCGCTGATCGGGGTCATCGGCTCCATCGGTGTCTCCATCAACGCCGCGATCATCATCCTCACCGCGCTGCAGCTCGACGAGCGGGCCATGCGCGGCGATGTCGGCACCGTCTGCGAGGTCGTGCTGGATTCGAGCCGCCACATCGTGTCGACGACCATCACGACCTTCGGCGGCTTCCTGCCGCTGATCCTCGAGGGCAGCCAGTTCTGGCCGCCCTTCGCGATGGCGATCGCCGGCGGCGTGCTGCTTTCCACCGTGGTGTCGTTCTTCTATATTCCGCCCATGTTCATGCTCGCCTATCGCCGCCGCCACCGCCGGGCCCTGGCCGAACAGCCGCTGCCCGCCGCTGCGGTCGGCGCCCTGCCGCGGCGCGAGCCGGCGTGACCCGGGCGGAAAAGAGCTACCACCACGGCGACCTGCGCAACGCGCTCATCGTCGCCGCGGCGGAGCTGATCGAGGAGAGCGGCTCCCTCGGCTTTACCATGGCCGACGCGGCGCGCCGCGCGGGGGTCAGCAATGCCGCCCCCTACCGGCACTTCCGCGACAAGGAGGCCCTGCTCGAGGCCGTGAGCCAGCTGGGCTTCTTCGGCCTCGGCGCGACCGCGCGCGAGGTGCGCGACCGCTATCCCGCGGGCAGCATCGAGGCGATCATCGCCCTGGGCCAGAACTACATCGCCTTCGTCACGGAGAAGTCGGCCTTCTACGACCTCATGTGGGGCGACATCGGCAAGCGCGCCTTCGACGCCGACAATTTCGACCGCAAGGCGGTGGGCTTCTTCGTGCTGGTGGAGTCGGTGCGCGCCTACCTGGCGGCGCAGGGCGCGACCGACGTCGACGAACTCGACACCGCCATCAAGCTGTGGGCCCTCGTGCACGGTTTCAGCGCCATCTGCATGAGCGGCAAGCTGCCCTACTTCCATGCCGCGGCCGATGTCCCGGCCATGCTGGACTCGGCCACGCGCAGCTTCCTGGCCGGCGTTATCGCGGGTCGGGGGAAGTCGCCCTCGTCGTGAACTCGCAGCGGGTCTCCCGCAGGAGCCGTTCGGCCGCGGCAAAAGGCTCGGCAAGGTCCGGGTAGGCCGACAGGCAGCTCCCGCTCAATGCCCGGTCGATCTCCGTGTCTGGCGGCGTCGGCGACGGTATGCTCGCGCGAAGGACGTGATGGACCGGCCCGCCCAGCCCGGCACAGGCCTCCGGCGTGCGGAACAGCACGCCCTCGGCCGCCCGCAGCGCCGTGAGCAGCGCGACCGCCTGCTCCCCGGACAGCGTTCCCTCGCAGGCGCCCCCCGCCTTCGCGGCGGCGAAACGACGCCGCGACCAGTCCGCGCTGAAGCGCTCGAACGCAGCCGTGGCGTCGGGCCCCGCGGTGAGCGCGACGCGGAAGGCCGGCAGCCGCGCGTAGGCCGCCTCCAGCTGCGCGCGGGTCTCGGCGCGCGACACCAGGAGCGCATAGCCCAGCGACCCGTAGACCAGCAGCCCGGCGAGACCCGCGACAACCGCCGCGATGCGAAGGCCGGTCGGCGGCAGCCAGGCCGCGAGCACGATCCCACCGACGAGCGCTGCAAGGGCGCCGAGCGCGGCCCAGCCCACGACGATGGCGGGCCCGGCAAGGCCGCTCCCGGGCGGGACGCAGCAGCGCCCCGCGATGTAACCGGCGAGGGCGAAGCCGCACCCGGCGAGGCCGAGGGACAGCACGGTACCGAACAGGAAACGGCGGGGGCGGGTCATGGTTCATCCTGCCTGCAGGCTGGGACTCTCTAAACGCCACTCTAGCGCAGCGCTGTCGTCGGTGCTCGCCGCCCCGCTGGCACAGCGCCGCAGCCGTCGCCTACAATCCCCCGTTTCGCAGCGAGTGAGCCCCGTGGCGGCCAGCAACGGCAACGACCAGCACACCCCGATGATGCGTGGGTGCAAATATCCTATACATCAATTAGTTACAATGGGCACTGACAAAAACCCATACCAGAACCTACGCTACGGGCAGTGTGCTGGCTTGCGTGTGCTTGACGAAGGCGGTGAGAGGTGCCAGTGCAAGGCTTCCGAGCGTTGCTGTTTGTCCGCTATCTGCTAGGAGCAAGCACCTTAAATTCACTAACCTATTCTGGCAGGTTGATGGGCTACTACCCCTCGTCGCGGAACTTCTTCACCATTTCAATGATGTGCTCGGTCAGGAGGTGCACTGTGGTGGATGGATTACCAAGGGGCTCCCCTTCGGCTTCTCTCCGTTCGATACCTCGCTGCGCTCTTCGGACCGCATCATGGTAGCCCACCTCAATGACAGCCTCATCAAAACTCGCCCCTCGGTCATGGTCATACCCAGGGCTCAACTTCCGGAGTTCACGTTGACACATGTGACGGTCGATCGGTGCGTCATGATCTCGATAGTGAAAAATACCCCAGAGCTCGAAGCAAGGGTTTGTAATCGCTAGGAAGAGCCCTCTGTCACGTGCTTGCTGGACTGCCCTGTCGAAGTGAGGGTGGTCATCCCTGTCGAACATTACCCATACTGTATCTCTACGAGCTAACGACCCCCGCCGGCGAGTCTCGCGCGTCAGTTCTGACTTTATGTCGATTGCTCGGTTCACTATCTTTAGAGGCGTCCCCGCCCCTGGTACTTCTTCAACTTCCACTGCGGGGGTCCGATAGGTTCGCTTGAATCGTCGAATGTAGTTCGGTTCCGTCGCGGAGCCTTCCATCACAATGATGATTCGGGCCGAAGGCTCCCGTCGTGCTGCGCGTCGCTTTACAGCTCTGGCTCTAGCCACGCTGTGTCTCCCTAATTTGTGGGGTCAGGGAGTACTCTGACATCAAACTCATCACTTACTGGGACTCCCCCGAGCCTACCCTCTCGATAGGCGCGTTCGATGTTATCGCGAGACCGCAGGGAGAAGTCCGTTAGCGGGGTGAAGCACGTTGATCCGTCGCGTTGCTTGTCGGTGAGCACGATTTGATCATTCCGCAGTATTCCACTGCTCAGCAACGCGACATCGTGGGTTGAGAAAGCTAATTGGGCGCCGAGGGGGTTGGATTCCCTTTGGCAGAAAAGCGATACGAACGCCTTCGCTAGCCTGGGATGGAGGCTGGTATCCAGTTCATCGATCACCAAGAAACCTCCGCTATGGAGCGCGTTCAGCGCGGGAATCAGGAGAGTAGCCAACGTCCGAGTACCCTGGCTCTCAGACTCGAGCTTAAATGCACACTTGGTGCCGTCGCTCCCCGCGTGTGTGAATGACACCGAATTCATCTTCATGAGCTTGTCTAATTCATCTTCGGACATTTCTTCAGTTTGCTCGCGGGCTTCGCTCTGGTACTTCGAGAACACAGCCATGACCTCACGCATCATCTCTCTGGCTTTTTCATCGGCTTCCACAGACTCGACTTCAATCGACGTAATGCCTAGGTCTGCCTGCCTTAGCAGTCGTTGAAAGACATCCTTGTGCTTGAACCCCAAAAGCTCTTTGGCCAGCAGGTGTGAAGGCTTAGGGGCTGGAGACAGCCGCACCTCCCACGATCGGCGCAGATAAGACGCGATCGTTCGTAGCTGATCGTGGTTGTTCTGCGTGGCTGCTGATAGAAACAGACTGTTGCTTCTGGTGAGATTGGCGATCGTTCGATTCTCGCCCTTGAGGGATGCTCCAAACCTGATTTCAGTTTTACCGTCGACGGTCTTTCGCTCAAACAGAAGCCTTGAACTAAGCCGCTCCTTCCTGCTGAGCTGAACCAACCATTCTTTGGAGAACTTCTTTTCGTCAAACTCGAAGCCGTATTCGAAAACAAGTTCAGAGTGGCTCGGCCAGACCTTTTTGTCGGGCGGTACCGAAAACGTGCAGTCGAAACGAGTAGGAAGCTCCTCGAAACTGCCTTGAAGGGCAAAGGGTGATCGTGGAATGTGGTCATCCTCGTCTCTACCAGCATGCGAGTGGACTACCGCCATCCTAAACTCATCGATTGCGTCTAGCAGATTCGATTTTCCGGAAGCGTTCGGACCGTAGAGAGCGAGGACTGGGATCACGTCGGAGTCCACAGTGCGCACGTGCTGAAGAGCCACCGAGTCTGAGCGAATCCTGGGTGCGGCGGTGAAATGAACCTCCTGATAGTCACGGATCGACCGGTGGTTACTCACGCCAAATCGCAAAAGCATTGTAGCTCTCCTAAGGCGCCTCAGGGCAGAAAATGTCACTAAAGTCGATTATAACCATAAGAGACCAGTCAGTTAAGACGCCAAACGCCGGATTGAAATCTTGGTCCGCTGAGGGCTGCCTGACCAATTGACAGGTTTTGGTGTGTTGCTTCTCAAGCCCTAAACCCGAGGCACAATCGCGTCATGCCGCCTGCGTTGAGGGATCGACGGCGCCGGAGACCGTATCGTTTAGGAGGGCTTCGAGAAGGCGGGCGCGGGTAGTGTCGGAGGTGGTGAGGGCAGCTTCCAGCCGGTCGCAGAGCGCCGTAAGGGCATCCACTTTGGCAACGATGCGATGTTGTTCGGCGAGAGGTGGGAGGGGAACCAGGAGGTCGCCATAGTCGTCTCTCTCGATCCGGCAGGTCCCGTGGCTGGACCTTTGGACACGCGCGAGCATCTCAGGGGTCAACCCCTTCAATGCCCGCAAGACGTATTCAGCCATCTCAGGAATCTTTAGGGAGATGGCCTTCATATCCTGATTGATCGTAAGTGGCACCTTAGAGATCGCTACCGGGAAACTGTGGGCGAGGATCATGCCCCTGACCACAAAAAGGACGCTGTCCCTGTCAATCAGATTTACCGCCGAACCTGCGATAGCCGCGTCGGTGATACTCAGTTGCGCAGCCTTGATGTAATCGACCTTCATGTCCTTCGGGGAAACCCATGGGATACGACCGCTCCAAAAGTCGTCTCGCGCCTTGGATGGTGTCCCGCCCCCCTTCAACAATCCGATGGCGCGCAGGCGCGACCACTGCCATCCCGAAGGAATGTCAAATGGCGTTGCGGCGTCCGGCAGCAGCCCCTCATCGATCCGAGGCAAAGGTTTGTCCGCTGGGTCCTGTTCCACCAGTTTGCCGCGGACGGCGAGGTTGAGAATGGCCTGGCGGAGGGCTTTGATCTGGTCGGGGCGGGTGGTTAGAGCGGGTAGCGTGTCGAGGGCGAAGCGGGCGTTGGCCGGGAAGTCGGCGGGGTCGGTTCCGGGCGCGGTCAGTCGGGCGAGGCTGGCGGCGGTCAGGCGGTCGCGGGTGGCTTCGCGCTCGGTGCGCGCCGCTTCCAGCCGGTCCAGCAGCGCCATCAGCTCCTCCACCTTCGCCACGATCCGATGCTGCTCGGCGAGGGGTGGGAGGGGGAACGGCGAGCTGATGAAATACTCGGTCGGAACGCGCTTCTGACCCGCGGTTCCGGTCATCCTAGGGATGCCTGTCTCTATGAACTGCGGGCTCTTGAGGAACAGGACGATGTAATCTGCCTCAACGAATAGCGGGCGAACGATATGCAATTCCGTCGTTCCCGCACCGATGCCGCCGGTCAGGTTGCGGAACACCGTCGATTTGCCGTTCTCAAAGCACGGCGTGATCTTGGCGAGTCCGACATCGCCCTCCGCGAAGTGCGTGTAGCCTTTCTTGATCTCCCCCCAAGGTCGCGGCTCGTGCCCGTTAGCGACGCCATATTCGGCGGCGATCATGGGCATCGGGACAAACGACGCTTCTAGGGCGTCATCGGCTTCATTGCGCGGACCGATGATCCCGAGTTCCGCGATCTGCGTCCACGCCCAACCAAGAGGCGCAGGGAATGGCAAGTCATCCGGTTCGAAAGGCGAAACCGGTCTGGGCTTGCGTATCGCCTTGGTCTTCACCAGCCGCGCCTTCTCCAACGCGATCCGCGACAGCAATTCCGACGCCGGCTCGTCGGCCGGGTCTTGCTCCACCAGCTTTCCGCGCACGGCAAGGTCGAGCACGAAACGCCGCAAGCGGGCGATGGCGTCCGGCGCCTCCGCCACTTGTTCGTAGAGGGCAAGAAGACGATCGGCGTTCATCGGGTTAGCGCCTCCGACAAGATCGCCTTTAGCTGGTCGCGCAAGCTGGCCACCTCCGCTTCAGCAGCGGTCAGTTCCTCCAGCAGAGCCTCCGGGTCGCCGTGCTCCTCCTCCACCGTGTGGGGGTTCTTGATGTCGAGATTGTAGCCGCGGGCCTTCACTTCTTCGGCGCTGACCTTCCAGACACGCTCGCCCTCCTCTCTTCCCTCGCGGTTTGGCCCGCCCCACCAGGCGGCGCAGTCCGACAGGTGTTCCAGCCGGATGGGCCGGGTCATGGAATAGGCTTTCTGTCCCTCGGGCACCTGGTGTTCCCAGAACCAGATGTCCTGCGTGGGCTTGCCCTTCTCGAAGAACAGGAGGTTGGTGCCAATCGAGGCATAAGGGCGGAAGACGGAGTTCGGCAGGCGCACGATGGTGTGGAGGTTGCACTCCTCCATCAGTTGCTCCTTGAGGCGGGTCTTCACACCCTCCCCAAAGAGCGACCCGTCGGGTAGAACCACCGCCGCGCGGCCGCCGGGTTTCAGCAGGCGGATGATCAGGGCGAGGAAGAGATCCGCCGTTTCGCGGGTGCGGAAGTGCTGGGGGAAGTTCGACTCGATCCCGTCTTCCTCGCGCCCGCCGAAGGGTGGGTTGGTGAGGATCACGTCCACGCGCTCGTCCTTGCCCCAGGAGATATAGGGCCGGGCGAGCGTGTTGTCGTGGCGCAGGAAGGAAGGGTCCTCGACGCCGTGCAGCAGCATGTTGGTGACCGCGAGCATGTGCGGCAGCTGCTTCTTCTCCACGGCGCGGAGGCTGGCCTGCATCCTCGCCTCATCTTCCGGGCGTTTGACATAGTGCTCGCGCATGTGCCGGATAGCGCAGGTGAGGAAGCCCCCGGTGCCGCAGGCGGGATCAAACAGTGTCTCGCCGGGGGTGGGGTCCGTCATCTGGACCATGAAGGTCGTGACGGCGCGGGGCGTGTAGTACTCGCCAGCATTACCCGCCGATTGCAGGTCATTGAGGATCTGCTCGTAGATGTCGCCGAAATGCTGGCGCTCGCTCAGATTGTTGAAGTCGATGCCGTTGATCTTGTTGACCACCTGGCGCATCAGCTGGCCCGACTTCATGTAGTTATAGGCGTCCTCGAACACATCGCGGACGGTGCGGGCACGGGGCGTTGCGGGCGAAAGATCCTTGAGCGTCGGAAAGAGATCGCCGTTGATAAAGGTCAGCAGCTCCTCGCCGGTGATGCCCTCCGGGTCGGCCGCCCAGGCGCGCCATTGCAGCCTGGCGGGAATGGGCGAGCGGTAGTTGTCCCGCAGCAGTTCGAGCTCCTGGTCCTGGTCGTCGATGATCTTGAGGAAGAACATCCAGCAGAGCTGGCTGATGCGCTGGGCATCGCCATCGACGCCGGTATCTTGGCGCATGATGTCCTGGATGGATTTGACAAGGGTGCGAACAGACATGGGTCAGGCGGTGTCCTTGTAGAGTTCGGCTTGCAGGTCGTGAACGGCCTGTGAGAAGGCCGCTTTGTCGCCGAAGGCGCGGATCAGTTCGATGGGCGTGCCAATGGTCGAGAAGGGCGCGATTCTGAGGACGTTCGCGTCGTCCAGGTTCAGCACGCCTTCGTCGGCGTATTTCGTGAGCAGCGCATCGAGTACCGCGCGGGCCTTGTCGCCGTAGCGGTTGAAGGCGTCGCGCTTCTTGACGTTCTCGGCGCGCTCGCGGCGGGTCAGGGGTTTGGCATCAAAGGCAACGTGGCAGATCAGGTCGAAGGGGTCGAGGTCGCGGCCCAGCTCCTCGATGATCGGATCGAGCGGCAGGCCCTCTGCCTCGAGTTCTTCAAGGATGGCCTGCTTGCGCTCGGTGGCGTTCCAGCGCCTTAAGAAATCGTCGAGGCTGGCAAAACGCTTGCGCAAGGCACGCTTGGTGAAATCGCGGAGCGACTCCGTCACGAGCTTGCCGTTCTCATCGAGGTACTCCACCCGCTCGGCCACAATCGTCGCGCCGACGCCATCGACGTAGACCTTTTTCTGCGGCCCGCCTCCGCCCTCAGGCGGCAGGCCGGGCTCGTCGATGATGGTTTCGCCCTCGTCCGGCTCCTCGGGCAGGGGCTCACCTTCCTCGTCGGTGGGCGGCACCTCGGGCGGGTCCACGGGCTCGTCATCCCCCGGTTCATAGATCTGTACCGGCTCGCCGTCGAAGTCCGGGTCGGCGAAGTGGCTGGTCGCGCCGCGGAAGTCGATGAGCGTGAAGTAGTACTTGTGCGTGTCCTCGTGCACACGCGTGCCCCGGCCGACGATCTGCTTGAACTCGGTCATGGAGCCCACTTCACGGTCGAGCACGATCAGGCGGCAGGTCTGCGCGTCCACGCCCGTGGATAGTAGCCGCGAGGTGGTCACGATCACCGGGAACTTCGACTCTGGATCGATGAAGTTGCCGAGCTGCGCCTGGCCTTCCGCGTCGCTGCCGGTAATGCGCATGATGTAGCGCGCATTCTCGTCGACCAAGTCGGCGTTTTCGTTGACCAACGCGCGCCGCATGCGGTCCGCGTGCTCCTGGTCGACGCAGAACACGATGGCTTTCTGGTAGCGGTCGCCGCTCTCCTTGAGAAATTGGGTGACTTTCTGTGCGACGAGCCGGGTGCGGTCGTCGATGACCAGCGTGCGGTCGAAATCCTTCGTGTTGTAGATGCGGTCTTCCACCGGCTCGCCAACCCGGTCCAGCTGCCCGTTCTCGGGGCGGTAACCCTCCACGTCCCGGTCGATGTGAACCTTCACGACCTTGTAGGGCGCGAGGAAGCCATCGCGGATGCCCTGTTTGAGCGAGTAGGAGTACACCGGATCGCCGAAATAGGCGATGTTGGAGACGTACTTCGTCTCCTTCGGAGTGGCCGTCAGGCCGATCTGGGTGGCCGATGAGAAGTATTCAAGGATCTCGCGCCAGGCCGAGTCCTCGGCGGCGCTGCCGCGATGACACTCGTCAATCACAATCAGGTCAAAGAAGCCAGGGGAAAACTCGCGGAACAGCTTCTGATGCTCCTCAGGGCCGGTGATGGCCTGGTAGAGCCCCAGGTAAACCTCGTAGGCGGTGTCGATGCGGCGCTGCTTGTCGAGCGCGAGGGTGAGGTCCTCGGTGCTGCCGTCCTGCCGCTCGATCGTCTTGGCGTTGGTGGACAGCTTGGCCATCGTTCCACCGAAGGGGCGGAAATCATTGACCATCGTCTGGTCAATCAGAACATTGCGGTCGGCGAGGAACAGAATGCGCTTCTTCCGGCCGGCCTTCCACAGGCGCCAGATGATCTGGAAGGCGGTGTAGGTTTTGCCGGTGCCCGTCGCCATGACCAGCAGCACCCGGTCCTGCCCCTTGGCAATGGCCTCGATCGCGGCGTTGACGGCGTTTACCTGGTAGTAGCGCGGCGCCTTACCGCCACCGTCGTCGTAGTAATCCTCCAGGACGACCTGTTCCGCCTCATCGTCCAGGCCCTTCCAGCTGCGGAACCGAGCCCAGAGATCCGCCGGCGCTGGGAAGGCATCGAGGGACAGCGCGACCTCGCGGGGGTCGCTGGCGCCGGTGCGGTCGTGAAAGACGAAGCCATCGCCATTGGATGAGAACACGAACGGGATATTGAGCGTCTCTGCGTAATCGAGGGCCTGCTGCATGCCGTCGCCAACGCTGTGGCTGTTGTCCTTGGCCTCGATCAGCGCGATGGGGATATTGGGTTTGTAGTAGAGGATGTAGTCCGCCCGCTTGCCCTGCCCGCGTGTGACCAGCTTGCCGCGCACGATAATCCGGCCCTTGGTGAAGCTCACCTCCTCGCGGATCTGCAGCATTTCGTCCCAGCCCGCCTGGCGTAAAGCGGGCGTGATGAATTTGGTGCAGATATCGCGCTCTGAGAGGCTGCGTTTATCCATGCCGGTCAGGTACCTCGAAGGGCGGTGCTGCTCTTGACCGCCGGGGCGGCACCAGCCAGCAGGTCAGCGCTGCTGCTTCCGTGCATTTCATCATTCGCGGTCATGTGCTGTTTATGCTGATGCAAGGTACTTCATCGCCCCTTACGATCCAAGACAGTCCACGCGGATGGAAGGCGGAGGTCTGGCCCGTTTCACAATTTTTTGGCCGCCACCCACCATCTGGCCTATACTTGTCAAATGATATAAAAAGATTTGCCAAATGACCCACCCTCGACCTATGGCGGTGCCTCACATGACCTCGACTCTCGCTGCTGACAAGCCCTCCAAGCCGCGCGGCGGCGAACGCAAGGCGCGCGCTGATAGAAGCAAGCCAGATGCTGGCCATGGATCGCCCAACGCGGAGAGGCCAGCAGCAGCCAGGACCTACAAGGCCAAGGCACGCTCTGCGAGCGGGTCGGTGCACACGGTCTACACGGTCCTTGGCCTGGAAGGAAGCCGGAAGGCGGAGTGGGAGCTGGTGTCCAGCGGCCTCAAGGTCCGGACGCTCGAAAACCTGTCGGAGCATATGGCTATCAAGCCTGCGCGTCTCTGGGAGGGGCTTCTAGGCTACTCACCCTCCACCCTCGCGCGACGCAAGAAATCCGATGACAAGACGCTGACCACTGAGGAGTCCGACAAGGTCGTCCGCTTCGCCCGGCTGCTGGTGCTCGCTATCAAGATGATGGACGGCGATGAGGAGGCCGCGCGCCGGTGGATGAACTCGAAGGTCCCGGCGCTTGGCAATAAGACACCGCTGGAGATGGCGGCCACAGAGGCCGGTGCAAGACGGGTGGAGGATGTCATCAGCGGCCTGAGTTACGGCATGTTCAGCTGATGGTCGTGCACCGCATTGCCCAGGCGCGGTATGCGAGGAACGGCAAACAAATGATGTCCGGCATCGGTGGGCTGCACAGCTCACAGCGCTGGCATAGCAAGGGTCACCGCATCGTCTATACGTCAACGTCACTGCCGCTGGCTGTGCTCGAGGTGCTCGCCAACCTGCAGCAGACCGACAAGTTGCAGCTGTACCGGGTTATGCGGGTGGAGGTTCCCGACGAGCTGGTCGCGGCCCCCGCAGCGGGCGATTTGCCCGAGGACTGGAACGAGCGGGACGGGGAGCCACTGGCCGCAAGAGCCTACGGTGATGGATGGCTGGCGAGCCATGACTCCGTAGCGCTGTTGGTCCCGAGCGCTGTGCTCCCCTCGGAATTCAACGTCCTGCTCAACCCGGAGCACGAGGACTATCACCACATCACCTATGACGAGCCCCTACCGGTCGATTTTGACCCGAGGCTGATTGCCGCCAAGCGCTAGTGTCCTGAACCGGCGGCGCGATCGCTGGCACAGCCCGGCAGCCGTCGCCTACAATCCCCCGTTTCGCAGCGAGTGAGCCCCGTGGCGGCCAGCAACGGCAACGACCAGCACACCCCGATGATGCGCCAGTACCTGGCCATCAAGCGCGAGCACCCGAACGAGCTGGTGTTCTACCGCATGGGGGATTTCTACGAGCTGTTCTACGACGACGCGAAGCGCGCGGCGAAGCTGCTGGACATCACCCTCACGGCGCGCGGCAAGTCGGCCGGCGAGGCCATCCCCATGGCCGGCGTGCCCTACCACGCGGCCGAGAGCTACCTGGCGCGGCTGGTCAGGGCCGGTGAGGCCGTCGCCATCGCCGAGCAGATCGGCGACCCCGCCGAGAGCAAGGGGCCGGTGGAGCGCCGCGTGGTGCGCATCGTCACGCCGGGCACGCTCTCCGACGAGGCGCTGCTCGACGAGCGCAGGGACCAGCTCATCCTCGCCATCACCGCCCGCGCGGAAGACTACGGCATTGCCCACCTCGATCTCTCCAGCGGCACCTTCCGGGTGCTCGAGGTGTCCGGTGAGGAGGCGCTGCTCGGGGAGCTGGAGCGCCTGGACCCGGCGGAACTGCTCTACGACGAGAACCTGGGCAATGCCCTGGTCACCGCCCGCCGGGGGGCACGGTCCCAGCCCGCCTGGGAGTTCGACCTGGAGAGCGCGCGCCGGGCGCTGAAGGAACAGTTCCAGGTCCGGGATCTCGCCGGCTTCGGCTGCGAGGACCTGACCCTCGCCCTCGGCGCCGCCGGCTGCCTGCTGCAGTACGTCAAGGACACGCAGCGCTCGAACCTGCCCCACATCACGGCGCTCGCCGTGGAGCGGCGCAGCGACAGCGTGGTCCTCGATGCCGCCACCCGCCGCAACCTGGAAATCGACCGCAACCTCGCCGGCGGCGAGGAGCACACGCTGCGCTGGGTCATGGACCGCTGCGCCACGGTCATGGGCAGCCGGCTGTTGCGCCGCTGGCTGCACCGCCCGCTCACGGACCGGGAGGAACTCGCCGCCCGCCAGGACGCCATCGACGCCCTCCTCGACGGGCACCGCTACGAGGACCTGCGCGAGCGCCTGAAGCCCATCGGCGACGTGGAGCGCATCCTCACCCGCATCGCCCTGCGCTCGGCCCGTCCCCGGGACCTGACCCGGCTGCAGGTCGCCCTCGACGCGGTGCCCGGGCTCGCCGCGGACCTCGCCGACCGGGACGCGGCGCGGCTCGCCGCCCTGCGCGATGCCCTCGGTGATTTCCCGGCGCTGCGCGACACCCTCGCCCGCGCGCTGGTCGAGAACCCGCCGGCGGTAATCCGCGACGGCGGCGTCATCGCCGACGGCTACGACAGCGAGCTGGACGAGCTGCGCGCCGTCTCCACCCACGCCGGCGACACGCTGGTGGCCATCGAGCAGCGCGAGCGCGAGGCCACCGGCCTGTCCACGCTGAAGGTGGGCTACAACCGGGTGCACGGCTATTACATCGAGATCAGCCGCGCCCAGGCGAAGGACGCCCCGGAGCGCTATACCCGGCGGCAGACGCTGAAGAACGCCGAGCGCTTCATCACACCGGAGCTAAAGACCTTCGAGGACAAGGCGCTGTCGAGCAAGAGCCGGGCCCTGGCCCGGGAAAAGGCGCTCTACGATGACCTGCTGGACCAGCTCAACGAGGCCCTCGGCCCCCTGAAGACCTCGGCGGCGGCCATCGCCGAGCTGGACGTGCTCGCCAACCTCGCGGAACGCGCCGACGCCCTCGGGCTCAGCCGCCCCACGCTGGTCGACGAGGCCGTCTTCGAGGTCAGCCAGGGCCGGCACCTCGTGGTGGAGCAGGTGATCGACGAGCCCTTCATCGCCAATGACGCGCTGCTCAACGACGAGCGGCGCATGCTCCTGATCACCGGTCCGAACATGGGCGGCAAGTCCACCTACATGCGCCAGAACGCGATCATCGCCCTGCTCGCCCACAGCGGCAGCCGGGTGCCGGCGGCCGCCGCGCGGCTGGGCGTCATGGACCGGATCTTCACCCGCATCGGCGCCGCCGATGACCTCGCCAGCGGCCGCTCTACCTTCATGGTGGAGATGACCGAGACGGCAAACATCCTGCACAACGCGACCCCGCGCAGCCTCGTGCTCATGGACGAGATCGGCCGCGGCACCAGCACCTTCGACGGCCTCAGCCTGGCCTGGGCCGCGGCCGTGCACCTCGCCCGCAGCGTGCGCGCCTTCACCTTCTTCGCCACCCATTACTTCGAGCTGACCGCGCTGCCCGAGAGCTGCCCGACCATGGTCAACGTGCACCTGGACGCCACCGAGCACCGCGATCACGTGGTGTTCCTGCACCAGATCCAGGCCGGCCCGGCGAGCAAGAGCTTCGGGCTGCAGGTGGCGAAGCTCGCCGGCGTGCCGCAGGCGGTGCTCGCCGCGGCGGCGGAGAAGCTGCGCGAACTGGAGGCCGGCCGCGCCTCCGCCGCCCCTGCGCCGGCCCCGGCGCAGAGCGACCTGTTCTCGGACCCGGCGCGGCACCCGGTACTGGCCGAGCTGCGCGAGCTGGATGTCGACGCCCTGTCCCCGCGCGAGGCCCTGGCGCTGCTCTACGCGCTGCGCGAGCGGCTCGACTGAGGACATCCTGAGCCAGATCAAGAAGACGCCATAACAACGCGATTCGTAGGGCCTTTTCATCCCCGGGTGCCCTTCCCGTGACGTCCCCCGACCGCTAAACTAGCGCCGATTTCGAATTTGCCAGCAACAAAAGGCGGTGAGTGGTATGACGTTCGTAGTAGGCGAGGACTGCATCAACTGCAAGCACACGGACTGCGTCGAGGTGTGCCCCGTGGACTGCTTCTACGAGGGTCCGAATTTCCTGGTCATCCACCCGGACGAGTGCATCGACTGTGCCCTCTGCGAGCCGGAGTGCCCGGTTGACGCCATCTTCTCCGAGGACGAACTGCCGGAAGACCAGCAGGCTTTCCTCGAACTGAACGCGGAGCTCGCCGAGGTCTGGCCGAATATCACCGAGATGAAGGACGCGATGCCCGACGCCGAGGAGTGGGCGGGCAAGCCGAACAAGCTGGAGCTGCTCCAGCGCTGAGTCATCCTCCCCGGGGCGTACGCTCCGGGGCTTCCGACGGGCCCGCTGCGGGCCACAAGAGGGCTGGCTGGACTGGCTAGAAGGGCTGCCTAGTGCAGCAGTGCGTCGACGGAGAGGCCCTGGCGCTCCATGATGCGGCGCAGCCGCTTCAGTGCCTCTACCTGGATCTGCCGCACCCGTTCCCGGGTCAGCCCGATCTCCTGCCCGACCTCTTCCAGCGTCGCCGTTTCGTGGCCGAGCAGGCCGAAGCGCCGCGCGACCACCTCGCGCTGCTTCTCGTTGAGTTCCTCCAGCCACTGCACGATGCCCTCGGCGATATCCCGGTCCTGCAGGAGGTCCGAGGGGTCGAGGGCCGCCTCGTCGGCGATGGTGTCGACCACCGCCGTCTCCGAGTCCGGACCCAGCGGGGCGTCCATGGAGGCGATGCGCTCGTTGAGACCGAGCAGCCGCGTGACCTCTTCCACCGGCTTGTCGAGCATATCGGCGATCTCTTCCGCGCTCGGCTCGTGGTCCAGCTTCTGGGTCAGTTCGCGCGCCGCGCGCAGGTAGACATTGAGTTCCTTGACCACGTGGATCGGCAGGCGGATGGTCCGGGTCTGGTTCATGATGGCCCGTTCCATGGTCTGGCGGATCCACCACGTGGCATAGGTCGAGAAGCGGAAGCCGCGCTCCGGGTCGAACTTCTCCACGGCACGCATAAGGCCGAGATTGCCCTCCTCGATGAGGTCGAGGAGCGACAGGCCGCGGTGCAGGTAGCGGCGGGCGATCTTCACCACGAGGCGCAGGTTGCTCTCGATCATGCGCTTGCGTGCCGCCTCGTCGCCGGCGAGGGCGAGGCGCGCGAAGTGCTTCTCCTCGTCCGCCGTCAGCAGCGGCGAGAAGCCGATTTCGCTCAGGTAGAGTTGCGTGGCGTCGAGACTGCGCTCGTTGCTGCCGGCCTCGAACACTTCCTTGTCAGCGCTGTTGTCAGCATCGTTATCGGCGACATCGCCGTCGCTGTCGCTGTCGTCCATGCTGGCAAATGGATTCTCCGCGGACAGAAGCTCCGAGACGTCCGCCGGCTGCGGCCCCCCTTTGCGCGCGGTGCCGTTACCGTGCGCGGCCTTCGATCTTCCCATAAGAGCGCCAGCGTCCTCTCCGCCCGTTGGCGGATTCGATTGCAGTCAGACAGCCCTGCCAGAGATTACCCAAGGTGGCAGGGCCTGACAAGCCGCCTTGACACACCCCGACCGGGTTAGCGTAAACGCTGCGGTCAGCGTTTCGGCAGCAGGGAGAGCGGATCGACGGGCTTGCCGTCGCGGCGGATTTCGAAGTGCAGCTTGACGCTGTCGGTGCCGCTGCTGCCGCGGGTGGCGATGCGCTGGCCGGCGGCCACGTGCTCACCCTCGCCAACCAGGAGGCGGTCGTTGTGCCCGTAGGCACTGAGGTAGCGCGCGTTGTGGCGGACGATCAGCAGCTGGCCGTAGCCGGCGATGCCGGCGCCCGCGTAAACCACCCGCCCGGCCGCGCTGGCCCGCACCGGGTCGCCCTTCGCCCCGGCGATGTCGATACCCTTGTGCACGGTACTGGAGAAACGCCGGGCAACCTTGCCGGCCGCCGGCCAGCGCCAGCTGGAGACCGGCGCCTCGGGCGCCGCGCCTGCCACGGGACGCGGCGCGGGCGTGGTCGCCGGGCTCGCCGACGGCTTCGCCGGCGCAGCGCGCGGCGTTTCCTGTGCCGGTCGCGCGGGCGCGGCGGCCACCGCGGGCGACGCCGGTGCCGCCCGGGCCTTCAGGTCCAGTTCCTGGCCCGGGTAGATCGTGTACGGCGGCGCGATCCCGTTGCCGGCGGCGAGACGCCGGTAGTCTAGGCCGAAGCGGAAGGCGATGCTGTACAGCGTGTCGCCGCGGGCCACGGTGTAGCGGCCGCTGCGGTCGACGCTGCCGGCGGCCCCGCGATCCTCGATCGGTGCCGGGGGATTGCCGCCGCAGGCGGCGAGGCCCAGCAGGAGCCAGAGCACCACCGCCACCGCAGCACTTCCGCGGCCCGGGCCCATGATTCAGGTACCCGGGTCGCCCCAGCGCCGCTCCAGCTGCCAGACCAGGGCGGCGCCCGCGGCCATCAGCAGGAACGACGGCAGCAGCTGCGGCGCGGCGCCCTGCGCCGCCGCCCAGGCCCCCGGCAGTACCGGCAGCGCCTGCCCTCCCTCCGCGGCGAGCTTCCAGGGCCAGACGGCGAGCAGCGAACCGGCGAGAAACCCGGTCAGCAGGCCCATACAGGGCCCGTGGAAGCGGTGCAGCAGCCAGTGCAGGAAGCGCGAGAAGGTGAGTAGGCCGCAGGCCGCACCGGCGGCGAAGAGCCCCAGTGCGACCGCGTCGAAGCTCTCGACGGCCGCGAGAACCCGGTCGTACATGCCGAGCAGCACCAGGATGAAGCTGCCGGACACCCCCGGCAGGATCATGGCGCAGATGGCCAGGAAGCCGGCGAAGAACAGCCCCGCGGCCCCGCCGTCCAGGCGCACGGCCGGCGACAGGGAGATGACCGCGGCCGCGATCAGCCCGCCCGCCAGGGCCAGGGCGATCGCGCCGTTCCAGTGGGGTACCCGGCGCAACAGCCACAGCGCCGAGCCGGCGATGAGGCCGAAAAAGAACGCCCACAGCAGCACCGGGTGCGCCTCGAGGAGCCAGCCGATGAGGTGGGCCAGGGTGGCGACGCTGGTGGCGATGCCGGCGAGCAGCACGAGCAGGAAGGCGCCGTCGACGTGGCGGAAGGCTTCACCCCAGCGCCCCGCCAGGAGCAGCCGAAGCGCGGGCAGGCCGAAGGCGCTCAGGGCGCCGAGGAGCCGGTCGTAGATGCCGGTGATAAAGGCGATGGTGCCACCGGACACGCCCGGTACGACGTCGGCGGCGCCCATGAGCAGACCGCGGATGAAGATGCCCCCCAGGCCACCGGCGGCGGGTCGCGGCGAGGTCTCGCCGTCGGCGGGCGCATCACTCACCGCTGCACCCCGGGGCGCAGGGGCACGAAACGCACGGCGTCGTAGGTCTCGCTGTGGAAATCCTCGTCCTCCCGGGTGATGACCTTGAGGTACTGCATGCCGCCGCCCACGGGCAGCACCAGCCGGCCGCCGGGGGCGAGCTGCGCGAGCAGCGCCTCGGGTACCTGCTCCGGCGCGGCGGCGCAGAGGATGCCGTCGAAGGGCGCTTCCTCCGGCCAGCCGAGCATGCCGTCGCCGTGGCGGAAGCGCACGTTGCGCAGCTTGAGCCGGCGCAACCGCTTGCGCGAGGCCTCGAGCAGGGGCTTGATGCGCTCCACGGCGTACACCTGGCCCACGAGCTGGGCCAGGATAGCGGTCTGGTAGCCGGAGCCGCTGCCGATCTCGAGCACCCGGTCGAGGCTGCCGCCGGCGAGAAGCAGGGCCGTCATTCGCGCGACCACGTAAGGCTGGGACAGGGTCTGCTGGTAGCCGATGGGCAGGGCCGTGTCCTCGTAGGCGCGGTGCGCCATGGCCTCGTCGAGGAACAGGTGCCGGGGCGTGGAGCGCATGACCTCGAGCACCGCGAAATCATCGATGCCCTGTTCCCGGAGCCGCTCGATGAGCCGCTCACGGGTGCGCTGCGACGTCATGCCGATACCGGCCAGATCCGGACTGTTCACGGCCCCGCTTGCTCCTTCTGAGAATAATCCACCAGTTCGGCGACCACTGCCGTGGCGAAGCTGCCCGTGGCCAGGGTGAAGGCCAGGGACAGCGAACCATCTTCACAAAACTCCCAGGCAAAGTCACCCGGGATGACCCGCGCCGCGCGGTACGCGAGCTCGACCCCGGCCCGCTCCAGGTGGGCGATATCGGCGCCGAGAGCTGCCCAGGCCGCGGCCTGCCGGGCGCGGGCCGCGGCATCCTCCAGCCGCTCGCCCCGCCCCGGCAGCGGCAGCGCCAGGTGCAGGTCGCCCGCGGCGGCCCGCGCCGCGAGGTCATCGCTGCCGTCGTGCGCGAACAGGCTGCGGCTGCCGGCGAGCTGGCAGACGTCGCCGGGAGCGACGGTTTCCCAGTCCCCGGCGCGGACCCGCTCGGCGAGCAGCGTGTTGAAGGCGTGCGAGCGCAGCGCGGAGAGCAGCATCCCCCGGCGCCCGCGGCCGCGGGGCGCGCGCCCGCCGTCGCGCCAGCGCCGCGCCTGGGCGAGGTTGCTGCCGCCGCTGCCGAAGCGCTGCTCGCCGAAGTAGTTCGGCACGCCGCGGCGGGCGATATCGGCGAGCCGGGTCTCCAGCATCGCCTCACCGCCAGTACCGTCATCACCGCCGTTGGCGTCGAGATCGCGCAGGCGCAGGCGGAAGGCGTTGCCGCGGTGCACGCCCCGGCGCAGCTTGCGCGGATGGCGCGCGCTGGCGAGCACGACCAGCGCATCGTCCCCGGCGAGGAGCGCCGGGTCCGGGTCCGCCCGCCCCGGCAGCTGCACGCTGAACCACTGGCTGGTCACCGCGTGCCGGTCCTTGCGCCCGGCGTAGCTCACGGCCCCCGGCGCCACGGACGCCCAGCGCGCGATCCGCCGGGCCACTTCATCGCTGTCGAGGCCGCGCTTGCGCAGCTGGAGAAACAGGTGCTCGCCGCTGCCCTCCGGTTCGAAACCGAGCAGTTCGTCGACCTGGAAGTCCTCCGGCACGGCGCGCAGCCGGGCAGTCGCCGCGGCAGGGCCCCGCGGCGAGGGCCAGGGGCCGTTCACGGGCCCGCGGGCAGCAGCAGTACCACGGCGTGAGCGGCGATCCCCTCGCGGCGGCCGCAGAAGCCCAGGCCCTCGGTGGTCGTGGCCTTGACGTTGACCGCCCCGGGATCGACGCCGCAATCCGCGGCGATGCGCTCGACCATGGTGCCGATGTGCGCCGCGAGCCGCGGCGCCTGGGCGACGACCGTGAGGTCGGCGTTGCCGAGGATGAAACCCGCGGCCTGTACCTGCGTCACCACCCGGCGCAGCAGGTCGCGGCTGTCGGCCCCGGCCCAGGCCGGGTCGTCGTCGGGGAAGTGGCGCCCGATGTCACCGGCGCCGATGGCGCCGAGGAGCGCGTCGCAGAGCGCGTGCAGGACGACGTCACCGTCCGAGTGCGCGGCGAGCCCCTCCGCGTGCTCGATGCGCACGCCGCCGAGCATCACGTGGTCGCCCTCGCAGAAGCGGTGGACATCGTAGCCGTGGCCGATACGCATCAGTCGTCCTCCCCCGCCGCCAGCAGGCAGCGTGCCAGTACCAGGTCTTCCGCGGTGGTCACCTTCAGGTTGCCGCGCGGGCCCGGCACCAGGCCCACCGGGTAGCCCGCGGCCTCCATGGCCGAGGCCTCGTCGGTGACGGCGCCGGCGCTCGTGAGCGCCGCGGCAAGTTCCCCCAGCCGGAACAGCTGCGGTGTCTGCGCGAGCCACAGGCTGCGCCGGTCCACCGTGGCGGCGACGGTCCGGCCGTCCTCGCTGCGCTTGACCGTGTCGCTCACCGGCTGGGCGAGGATGGCGCCCTCGCCGCTGGCCCCCACCGCGTCGATGAGGGCGCCGAGGCTCTGTGCGTCGAGGCACGGCCGCGCGGCGTCGTGAACCAGCACCCAGTCGTCATCCGCGGCACGCTCGCGCAGGGCGGCGAGCCCGGCGGCCACGGAATCGGCGCGCTCCGCCCCGCCCTCGGTCAGCAGGACCCGCGGGTCGCGCAGGCAGGCGAGCCCGGCGGCGCGCTCGTCGCCGGCGCGCAGGGCGACGGCCACGCCCTGCACCCGCGCATCGGCGAACAGGGCACGCAGGCTGTGCTCGAGCAGGGTGCGGCCGGCGATCTCGAGGTACTGCTTGGGCAGCGCGGCACCCAGGCGGCTGCCGATACCGGCGGCGGGAATCACGCCCCAGCAGTTCACGGCTCGCGCGGCGGGGACGACGTGCTGCCGCTCCCCTCCTCGACGAACTGGTAGAAGACCTCGCCGTCACGCACCAGGTTCAACTCCTCGCGCGCGCGCTGCTCGACCACCGCCTCGCCCGACTGCAGGTCGAGCACTTCCCGCGCCAGCGTCTCGTTGCGCGCCCGTAGCCGTGCGTTCTCGCGCTCGGCCTCCTGCACCTGGCGCTGCAGTCGCTGCCGTTCGGCGAGGCTGCCCTCGGCAAACCAGAGCCGGTACTGGAGCAGCAGGACGAGGCCGACGAGGACCAGCAGCAGCCAGCGCAAGGGCGCGCCCTCAGCGCGTCAGTTCCTGCCGGCCGCGGTAGGGTGCATCGCTGCCCACCTCGGCCTCGATGCGCAGGAGCCGGTTGTACTTGGCTACGCGATCCGAGCGGCAGAGGGAGCCGGTCTTGATCTGGCCGGCACCGGTGGCGACCGCCAGGTCGGCGATGGTGGTGTCCTCGGTCTCGCCGGAGCGGTGCGAGATCACCGCCGTGTAGCCGGCGGAGCGGGCCAGGTTGATGGCGTCGAGGGTCTCGCTGAGGCTGCCGATCTGGTTGAACTTGATCAGGATCGAGTTGCCCACGCCGCGCTCGATGCCCTGCTGGAGGATCTTCGTGTTGGTCACGAAGAGGTCGTCACCGACGAGCTGGACGCGGTCGCCCAGGCGCTCCGTGAGCAGTTTCCAGCCGTCCCAGTCGCCCTCGTCGAGGCCGTCTTCGATGGAGAGGATCGGGTGCGCATCCACCAGCCCGGCCAGGTACTCCACGAAACCGGCGCTGTCGTAGTCCTTGCCCTCCCCCGCGAGGACGTAGCGGCCGTCCCTGTAGAACTCGGAGGCGGCGCAGTCGAGGGCCAGCGTGATATCGGTATCGAGACCGTAGCCGGCGTTGGCGACGGCCTCGGCGATGACCTCCAGGGCCGCGGCGTTGGACGGCAGGCTGGGCGCGAAGCCGCCCTCGTCGCCCACGGCGGTGGCGAGGCCGCGGCCGGCGAGCACCTTCTTCAGGTGGTGGAAGACCTCCGCGCCGATGCGCAGCGCCTCGGCGAAGGTCGTGGCCGAGACCGGCTGGATCATGAACTCCTGGATGTCGACGTTGTTGTCCGCGTGCTCGCCGCCGTTGAGGATGTTCATCATCGGCACGGGCATGGATAGCGCCGGGCCGCCGGCGAGCTCGTTGATGTGGCGGTACAGGGGCAGGCCCCGGGACTGCGCGGCGGCCCTGGCCGCGGCGAGGGACACGGCGAGAATGGCGTTGGCGCCGAAGTGCGCCTTGTTCTCCGTACCGTCGGCCGCGATGAGCTTCTCGTCCAGCGCCCGCTGCGCACCGGCATCGCAGCCCAGCAGCAGCTCGCGGATCGGCCCGTTGACGTTGGCAACCGCCTGGCAGACACCCTTGCCGAGATAGCGGCTCGAGTCGCCGTCGCGGAGCTCCAGGGCCTCGCGGGACCCCGTGGACGCCCCGGAGGGTGCGAACGCGGCGCCCAGGCTGCCGTCCTCGAGGAGCACCTCGGCGAGGACGGTGGGGTTGCCGCGGGAGTCGAGGACCTCGAAAGCGCGAACACCGTTGATCATGCTCATGGGAACTCCTTGCCTTGCCGGGACCCCGCCGTGTCGGGGTTCGCAACCGGCTTCGTTGAAGGTTAGTCGATGGCCAGCGGCGGCAGGCCCTTGACGAGATCGTCCACGGCCTTCGCCTGGGCCAGGAACGGCTCGAGCTGGTCCAGGGGCAGCGCGCTCGGCCCGTCGCAGAGCGCCTTCGCCGGCTCCGGGTGCGCCTCGAGGAACAGCGCGGCGACGCCGACCGCGAGGCCCGCCCGGGCCAGCTCGCCCACCTGGGCCCGGCGACCGCCGGACGCCGCGCCGAGCGGGTCCCGGCACTGCAGGGCGTGGGTCACGTCGAAGACCAGGGGCACACCGTCGCAGGCGTCGCGCATCACGCGGAAGCCGAGCATGTCGACGACCAGGTTGTCGTAACCGAAATTCGTGCCGCGCTCGCAGATCATGAGCCGGTCGTTGCCGCACTCGCGGAACTTCTCGACCACGTTCTTCATCTGCGTCGGCGAGAGAAACTGGGGCTTCTTGATGTTGATCGCCGCGCCGGTCTGCGCCATGGCCGCCACCAGGTCCGTCTGCCGCGCGAGGAAGGCCGGCAGCTGGATGATGTCGCAGACCTCGGCGGCGGGGGCGGCCTGCAGCGGCTCGTGCACGTCGGTGATCACCGGCAGCCCGTAGGCCTCCTTCACCGCGGCGAGGATCGCGAGGCCCTCCTCGAGGCCCGGACCGCGGAAGGAGTGGATCGACGAGCGGTTGGCCTTGTCGAAGGAGGCCTTGAACACCAGCGGGATGCCGAGGCGCTCGCAGACATCCTTGTAGACGCCGGCGACCTCGAGGGCGAAGTCCCGGCTCTCCAGCACGTTGACGCCGCCGAGGAGCACGAAGGGCTCGCGGTTGCCGATGCGCAGGTCCGCTACCGTGACCACCCGATCCGTCATGCTTGCCTCCCGGTCAGCCGGTGCCTAGTCGCGCGCGGCGGCGTGGGCACAGGCGGCCTCGATGTAGCTGGTGAAGAGCGGATGCCCGCCCCGCGGCCGCGAGGTGAACTCCGGGTGGAACTGGCAGGCGATGAACCAGGGGTGCCCGGGCAGCTCGACCATCTCCACGAGGTTGTTGTCCGCGGACCAGCCGGCCACGCGCATGCCCGCATCCTGCAGCTGCTGCACGTAATTGTTGTTCACCTCGTAGCGGTGCCGGTGCCGCTCGTGGATCGTGTCGACACCGTAGATCTCGCGGACCTTGCTGCCGGGCGCCAGGTGGCAGGGCTGGGCGCCCAGGCGCATGGTGCCGCCGAGGTCCGAGCTCTCGTCGCGCTGCTCCGTGCTGCCGTCGGCGTTCTGCCACTCGGTGATCAGGGCGATCACCGGGTGCGCCGCGTGCGGCTGCATCTCCGTGGAGTGGGCGCCCTCCAGGCCGCAGACGTTGCGCGCGTACTCGATGAGCGCGACGTGCATGCCGAGGCAGATGCCGAGGAAGGGAATACGGTTCTCGCGGGCGTAGCGCACGGCGGCGATCTTGCCCTCCACACCGCGGTCGCCGAAGCCGCCGGGAACGAGAATCGCGTCCGCACTGGCGAGGACGCCGGTGCCATCGCGCTCGATATCTTCGGCCTCCACGTAGTCGACGTCCACGTCGGCGAGGGCCTGCAGGCCGGCGTGCGCAAGCGCCTCGTTCAACGACTTGTAGGCGTCGGGCAGTTCCATGTACTTGCCCACCATGGCGACGCGGACGCGCCGGCTCTTCTCGGAGAACTCCCGGCGCAGCACCTCGTCCCACTCGGAGAGGTCCGCCGGCGGGCAGTCGAGCTGGAAACGTTCGGTGATGAAATCGTCGAGACCCTTGGCGTGCAGGGCGCCGGGAATGCGGTAGATCGAATCGGCATCCATGACCGGGATGACCGCGCGCTCCTCCACGTTGGTGAACAGGGAGATCTTCTTGCAGGCCGAGTCATCGATGGGCACGGTGCAGCGGCAGAGCAGGATATCGGGCTGCAGGCCGATGGAGCGCAGCTCCTTCACCGAGTGCTGCGTGGGCTTGGTCTTGATCTCGCCGGCGGTGGCGATGTAGGGCACCAGGGTCAGGTGCATGAGCAGCGCGCGCGAGGAGCCGAGCTCCACCTTCAGCTGCCGCGCCGCCTCGAGGAAGGGCAGGCCCTCGATGTCACCGACGGTGCCGCCGATCTCCACCACCGCGACGTCGGCGTCACCGGCACCCTTCAGGATGCGCCGCTTGATCTCGTCGGTGATGTGCGGGATCACCTGCACCGTGCCGCCGAGGTAGTCGCCGCGCCGCTCCTTGGCGAGCACCGCGTTGTACACCCGGCCGGTGGTGAAGTTGTTGCTGCGGCGCATGGTCGTGCGCGTGAAGCGCTCGTAGTGCCCCAGGTCCAGGTCGGTCTCGGCGCCGTCCTCGGTGACGAAGACCTCGCCGTGCTGGAAGGGGCTCATGGTGCCGGGGTCGATGTTGATGTAGGGGTCGAGCTTGAGGAGCGTGACCTTGAGGCCGCGGGCCTCGAGCACCGCTGCGAGGGAGGCGGCGGCAATACCCTTGCCCAGGGAGGAGACCACACCACCAGTCACGAAGACGAAACGCGTCATGCAAAGCCCTTAATACGCCGTTGTCAGGGGGCCCACAACACCGCAACGGGCCGGCGTGCCTGGCGCCACGCTCACCGCGCAAGTCCTGCGAAAAGATGGCTCTAAAGGCTACCAGAAAGGCCGGGGGCGCTCAATTGAAAAGCGCCGCCGGGGCGGGCTCAGCGGTCCCGGCGCGGGACGCCCGAGCGGTCCCAGGACAGCGCCCAGGGGCTGCCCTCGGCCCGCCAGCGCTCCCCCGCCGCCAGCACGCGTCCCTCGCGATCCAGCAGCAGCGGCAGCCGGTCGCGCCACCAGGGCGGCACAGCGGCGGCCTGGAGGAGAATCTTCAGCCGCCGCCGCTGCGACTCCCCGGCCAGCTGCAGCCGCTCGCCGCCGCGGCGGAAGACCAGCAGCGGCGGTGAGACCCCCTGCGGCCCGGCGACGCGCAGCTCGCCCACGCCGGACACCGCCAGCCCCGCGCCGGGCGGCAGCGGCCGGGGCGCCGGCGCGACGAACGGCTGTGGCCGGGGCAGCAGCCAGGCCGCGGCGCCGTAGCGGCCGAGGCACCAGCCGGGCCCGGCCAGCCGCGGGCCCGCATCGGCCGCCGCGCCGGCGAGCTGGCGCAGGAACTCCTCGAGCGGCGCCCGCGGCCCCGGCTCGCAGCCCTCGGCGAGCAGCCAGGCCCGCAGCCTCGCCGCCCCGCCCGGCCCGGCGAGCGCCGCGACCGCCACGCCGGGATCGCCGAACACGTTGTGCCAGGTCGGGGGCGCCTCGCGGGCCGGCTGCGCGAGGTTGGCGGCGCTGCGCGTTACCGTCGCCCGATAGCCGGGCCAGCGCGCGGCGACGGCCGGCAGGACCACCCGGCGCAGGTAGTTGCGGTCCGGCCCCGGGTCATCGTTGGAAGGGTCCTCGATCCAGCGTTCACCGCTGGCGGCGACGTAGTCGTGGAGCGCGCTGCGGGGCAGCGCGAGAAAGGGACGGCAGAGCAGGCCGGCGCCGAGGGGCCGCTCTGCCGGCATCCCGGCGAGGCCCCGCTCCCCGGTGCCGCGGAGCAGGCGCAGGAGCACCGTTTCCGCCTGGTCGTCCTGGTGGTGCGCGAGGAACAGGCAACCGCCCTCCCCCAGCGCGGCCTCGAACGCGGCATAGCGCGCGGCGCGGGCCGCCGCCTCGGGGCCGCTGCCGCCCGGCTCGACCTGCACGCGCACCGTCTCGAGCGGAACCGCCAGCCGCCGGCAGACGGCAGCACAGTGTGCAGTCCAGCTGTCGGCGTCGGGTTGCAGGCCGTGGTGAACGTGCACCGCCCTGAGCGGCGGTGCAGCGGGGTGCTGCGCCCGCCAGGCGGCGAGGGCCAGGAGCAGCGCGGTGGAGTCGAGGCCGCCGGAGAACCCGACGAGCCAGTGCCGGTCCTCGCGGCCGTCGAGGGCGGCGGCGAGGGCCTCGGTAACGGGGCAGCGCGGGTCCGGCACGGCGCAGCCGGCGGCGGGGTCAGTTCCCGTAGGACATCAGGCGCGCGTAGCGGGCCTCGAGCATGTCCTCGACGGGGGTCTCGCGCAGGCGCGTGACCTGCTCGACCAGGTGCCCGCGGATGCGCTCGGCCATCAGGTCGACGTTGCGGTGGGCCCCGCCCAGCGGCTCCTCGATGGTGGCGTCGACGATACCGAGTTCCTCGAGGACGCTGGAGGTGACACCCATCGCCTGGGCCGCGTCCGGGGCGTTGTCCGTGCTCTTCCAGATGATGTTGGCGCAGCCCTCCGGGGAGATCACGAAGTAGGTGGAGTACTGCAGCATGGCGAGGTGGTCGCCCACGCCGATGCCGAGCGCCCCGCCGGAGCTGCCCTCGCCGATCACCACGCAGACGACGGGCGTGCGCAGGCGCGACATGACCGCGAGGTTGGTGGCGATGGACTCGCTGATGCCACGCTCCTCCGAGTCGATCCCGGGGTAGGCTCCCGGCGTGTCGATGAGGGTGATCACCGGCAGTTCGAAGCGCTCGGCGAGTTCCATGAGGCGCAGCGCCTTGCGGTAGCCCTCGGGCTTGGGCATGCCGAAGTTGCGGTAGACCTTGTCCTTCACCGCGCGGCCCTTCTCCTGGCCGATGACCATGACCGGCAGGCCGTTCAGCCGCGCCGTACCGCCGACGATGGCCTTGTCGTCGCCGAAGCGACGGTCGCCGTGAAGCTCGTCGAAGTCGGTGAAGATGCGCGGGATGTAGTCGAGGCTGTAGGGGCGCAGCGGGTGCCGGGCCACCTTGACGATGTCCCAGGGCGAGAGGTTGGCGAAGATCTTCTCGGTGAGCTTGGTGCTCTTCTTGCGCAGGGTCTCGATCTCTTCATCGATACCGAGCTCGGCACCGCTGCCCACCTGCTCGAGCTCCTGGATCTTCACCTCGAGCTCGGCAATCGGTTGTTCGAAATCCAGGTAGTTGGGGTTCATGGCGACCCTTCCAGCGGCACGTGGGCAAGGGCGCGAGTGTACAAAAATCCGGCGGGGCCTACCACGACCCCGGGGGAGGCGGGCTCAGCCCAGCAGCGTGATCATGATCCCGGCGGCCACGGCCGAGCCGATAACGCCGGCGACGTTCGGCCCCATGGCGTGCATGAGCAGGAAATTGTGCGGGTTGGCCTCCAGGCCCACGCGGTTGCAGACGCGCGCGGCCATGGGCACCGCGGAGACCCCCGCGGCGCCGATGAGCGGGTTGATGGGCGTCTTCGACAGGCGGTTCATGAGCCGGGCGATGAGCACCCCGGCGGCGGTACCGATGGCAAAGGCGACCACGCCGAGGGCCAGGATGCCGAGGGTCTCGAGGTCGAGGAACTTGTCGGCCACCAGCTTCGAACCCACCGAGAGGCCGAGGAAGATCGTGGTGATGTTGATAAGGGCGTTCTGCGCCGCCGCCGACAGGCGCTCCACCACGCCGCATTCGCGCATGAGGTTGCCGAAACAGAACATGCCGAGCAGCGGCGCGGCCCCGGGAAGCAGCAGCGCCACGAGCACCAGCAGCAACAGCGGGAAGAGGATCTTCTCGAGCTGGCCCACGGGCCGCAGCTGCACCATCTCGATCTCGCGTTCGGCCTGCGTGGTCAGCGCGCGCATGATCGGCGGCTGGATCAGCGGCACCAGCGCCATGTAGGAATAGGCCGCAACGGCGATCGCGCCGAGCAGGTCCGGGGCGAGGATGCTCGACACGTAGATGGCCGTGGGCCCGTCGGCGCCGCCGATGATGCCGATGGCCGCCGCATCCTGCAGCGTGAAGTCGAAGACGCCGGCAGACGACAGGGCGACCGCGCCCAGCAGCGTGGCGAAGATACCGAACTGCGCCGCGGCGCCGAGGAGCAGCGTGCGCGGGTTGGCGAGCAGTGGGCCGAAGTCGGTCATCGCCCCCACGCCCATGAAGATCACCAGGGGGCCGGCGCCGCTGGCGATGGTGACCCGGTAGAACTGGTAGAGCACGCCGTGGCTGTAGCCCGCGTCCTGGGCCAGGCCCTGCAGGCTTGCCTGCAGGGCGCTGCCGGCGCCGTCGAAAGCGGTGGACACGGCCTTGAAGGAGGCCTCCGCGGGCAGACCGAGCTCCCCGGCGAGCATCGCACGCAGGCCCGCATCGCCGCCGTGGAGCGCGCTGTCGAAGGCGGACCAGGCGAGGTCGGCGCCGGGAATGTTGGCGAGGATGCCGCCGAAGCCGATGGGCACCAGCAGCAGCGGCTCGAACTCCTTGCGGATGGCGAGGTAGAGGAGCAGAAGGCCGACGCCGATCATGATCGCCGCACCGGCGTCGAGGCCGGCGAGGCCCGAGGCCGCCCAGAGGGCCGAGAGGTCTTCCACCGCTCAGCCCAGGACCAGCAGCGTATCGCCGACGTGCACCGCGTCGCCGGCGGCGACCGCCACCGACACGACGGTACCGTCGCGGGGCGCGCGCACCTCTGTCTCCATCTTCATCGCCTCGAGGGTCAGCACCACGTCCCCGGCGCTGACCGGGTCACCGGCGGCCACGGCGACCCGGACGATATTGCCGGCGAGCGGCGCCGGCAGCGGATCGCCATCACCCGCGGCCGGCGCGGCTGCGGGCGCAGTCTCCTGTGCGGGAGACGCCGCAACGGATGCCACCTCACCGCCTTCGGTGACTTCCACCACGAACGGCTGGCCGTCCACCTTCACCGTGTAAACGGCCGGGCCGCCCGGTGCCGCTGCGGCGGGGGCGGCGGGCGCCGCCGGGGCGGGCGTTTCGGCGACGGTCTCGGCATCCGGGTGCGGCTCGAAGGCGTCGGCGTTGCCCCGGTTGGCGAGAAAGCGCAGCCCCACCTGCGGGAACAGCGCATAGGTGAGCACGTCGTCGCTGCGTCGCTCACCGGGCTCGAGGCGGATACCCTGCTCTTCCGCCAGGCCCGCAAGCTCTTCCGCCAGCGCGTCCATCTCGGGCTCGAGGAGGTCGGCCGGCCGGCAGGTAATCGGCGCGTCGCCCTCCAGCACCCGCGCCTGCAGCTCGGCATTGACCGGCGCCGGGGTGGCGCCGTACTCGCCCTTGAGCACGCCGGCGGTCTCGCGGGAAATGGACTTGTAACGCTCGCCGGTGAGCACGTTGAGCACCGCCTGGGTGCCGACGATCTGCGAGGTCGGCGTGACCAGCGGGATATAGCCGAGGTCTTCGCGGACCTGGGGAATCTCCGCCAGCACCTCGTCCATGCGGTCGGCCGCGCCCTGCTCGCGGAGCTGGTTCTCCATGTTCGTCAACATGCCGCCGGGCACCTGGGCGACCAGGATGCGCGAGTCGACGCCGCGCAGCGAGCCCTCGAACTTCGCGTACTTTTTGCGCACGGTGCGGAAGTAGGCGGCGATGTCCGCGAGCTTGTCGAGGTCCAGCCCCGTGTCCCGCTCCGTGCCCTGGAGGATCGCCACCACGGACTCCGTCGGCGAGTGGCCGTAGGTCATGGACATGGAGGAGATCGCGGTGTCGATGTTGTCGATGCCCGCCTCCACGCACTTGAGCGCGGTGGCCGTGGACAGCCCGGTGGTGGCGTGGCACTGCATGTGGATGGGGATGGCGCAGGTCTCCTTGAGGCGGCGCACCAGTTCGTAGCCGGTGTAGGGCCGCAGCAGCCCGGCCATGTCCTTGATGGCGATGGAGTCGGCGCCGGCGTCCTCGATGCGCCGGGCGAGATCGAGCCAGGTGTCGAGGGTGTGCACGGGGCTCAGCGTGTAGGACAGGGTGCCCTGGGCGTGTTTGCCCACGGTTTTCACCGCCTTCAGCGCCGTTTCCAGATTGCGGAAATCGTTCATGGCGTCGAAGACGCGGAACACGTCGACGCCGTTGGTCGCGGCGCGCTCCACGAAACGCTCGACCACGTCGTCGGCGTAGTGGCGATAGCCGAGAATGTTCTGGCCGCGCAGCAGCATCTGCTGCTGCGTCTTCGGCATGGCGGCCTTCAGCTCGCGGATGCGCTCCCAGGGGTCCTCGCCGAGGTAGCGGATGCAGGCATCGAAGGTCGCCCCGCCCCAGGACTCCAGCGACCAGAAGCCGATGTCGTCGAGGGCAGCCGCGATCGGCAGCATGTCGTCCAGGCGCAGCCGCGTCGCGAACAGGGATTGATGCGCGTCGCGGAGGACGACATCGGTGATGCCGAGGGGGCGTTGGCTGGCTTCCATCAGGGACGTTCCTTGTGGCTTGGGGTGGCCTGGCTCGGGACAGCCCGGCTTGCGATAACCTGGCGATGCCGGGCAATGGCAGCGCCGATCGCCGCGACGACGGCCGGCGACGGGCCGTCGGCCGTGACCGCGCGACCCTGCGCCGCGGCCGCCGGTGCCGGCACCGGCGCGGGCGGCGCGAAGCGCCGGACCAGGGCGGACAGGGCGCCCGTGGCCAGCACGAGCAGGGAGAGGAACAGCACCACGGTCAGCATGCCGAAGAGCATCAGGTCCAGGCCCTGTCGAAGCAGGCTTTCGTCCATGGGTCGCGTCTCCCGTGCGGCGGTGCAACGATCATACTGCATGGCCGTCGCGGTCCGGTAGGTGGGCCGCGGCGCGGCAGGCGACAGGGTATAATCCCGCCATGCGACTCGTACTCGCCCCCATGGAGGGGGTCATCGACCACACCATGCGCGAGCTGCTCACCGGCCTCGGGGGCATTGACCGCTGCGTGACGGAGTTTCTCCGGGTGACCGAGCGCCTGCTGCCGCCGCGCGTCTTCCACCGCATCTGCCCGGAACTCGCCGCGGGCGGGCGGACCGCCCACGGCGTGCCGGTGTACCTGCAACTGCTCGGCGGCCAGCCCGGCCCCGTGGCCGAGAACGCGGCGCGCGGCGCGGAGCTCGGCGCCCCCGGTATCGATCTCAACTTCGGCTGCCCGGCGAAAACCGTGAACCGGTCCGACGGCGGCGCCATCGTGCTGCGCGAGCCCGGGCGCGTGCACGCGATCACGGCGGCCGCGCGCGCCGCCCTGCCCGCGCAGGTGCCGCTCACGGTGAAGATCCGCCTCGGCTTCGAGGACCGCTCGCCCTTCCTCGAGGTCGTGCGCGCTATCAGCGAGGCGGGGGCGACGGAGATCGCCGTGCACGCCCGCACCCGGCGCGACGGTTACCGCCCCCCGGCCTACTGGGACGACATCGCCGGAGCGCGCGCCGTCACCACGCTGCCGATCATTGCCAACGGCGAGATCTGGAGCCCGGGGGACGCGGCGCGCTGCCGGGCCGCCAGCGGCTGCGAGGACCTCATGCTGGGCCGGGGCGCACTCTGCCGGCCCGACCTGCCGCGGCTGGTGCGTGCCGCCAGCCGCGGCGATGAGCTGGAACCGCTGCCCTGGCCGGGGGTGCTCGAGCTGCTGCGTCACTTCTTCGCGCTCACCCTGGCCAGCTACGACGCGCGCCACGCCGGCAATCCGCTGAAGCAGTGGCTGGTCTACCTGCGCGGCTACTACCCGCAGGCGGCGCTGTTGTTCGAACGGGTCAAGCGCCTGCGCGACCCGGCCGAGCTGGCCGCGGCACTCGAGCGGGCGGCCGACCCGCGCGCCGCGGCGGCCTGAGGCGCCCTTGCGGCCGCGCCGCGGCCTGCCCCTATAATGCCCCTTTGCCGGGCCCGGGCCGCAGGCCTGGCAGCCGCCCCGGGCGCGCTGCCCCGGGCTGGGCCGGTGCGCCGGCCGCCTGAAGTCCGCCGGCCGCTGTGAAGAAGGATAAGCCGCATGTCCATTGCCGCCGCTCCCGCCGCCACCGGCGACGCGACCCTCCTCGGCCATCCCCGGGGGCTGTTCGTCTGCTTCGCCACGGAGCTCTGGGAGCGCTTCTCCTTCTACGGCATGAAGTACCTGCTGCTCCTCTATCTCACCAAGTATCACCTGTTCTCCGACGCCGGCGGCCTCGAGGTGCTGGGCAGCTATGCCGCGCTGGTCTACGCCATGCCGGTGATCGGCGGCCTGCTCGCCGACCGCTATCTCGGTATGCGCAAAGCGGTGGTCTTCGGTGGACTGCTGCTGGTGCTCGGCCACCTGGGCATGGCCGTCGAGGGCGAGCAGGCGCGCATGGTCGGCGACGCGGTGGTTCGCGACGACGGCGCCCTGCAGGTGTTCTATTTCTCGCTCGCGCTCATCGTCATCGGCGTGGGTTTCCTGAAGCCGAACATCTCCACCATCGTCGGGCGCCTCTACGGCACCGACGACCCGCGCCGGGACGCGGGTTTCACCATCTTCTACATGGGCATCAACATCGGCGCGTTCACCGCCACGCTGCTCTGCGGCTACCTGGGCGAGACCTACGGCTGGAGCTACGGTTTCGGCGCCGCCGGGATCGGCATGCTCGTCGGCCTGGCCACCTTCCTCGGCGGGCAGAAGCACCTCCAGGGGCTCGCCGAGCCATCGCGGCCGGAGGTTCTCAAGGAACGCTCCCCCCTCGGTCTCAACAAGGAGCTGACCATCTACCTGGCCGCCCTCGGCGGCGTGGCCGTGGCCTGGCAGCTGCTGCAGTTCAACGGCGGCGTGGGCATGCTCCTGAACGCCCTCGCCCTGACCGTGCTCGCGGGGCTGACCTGGTTCATCGCGGTGAAGTGCGACGCGGTGGAACGCTCGCGGATGATCGTGCTGGTCGTGCTCACGCTGTCCAGCGTGCTGTTCTGGTCCCTGTTCGAGCAGAGCGCGGCGTCCATGACCCTGTTCGCGGACCGGGTGATGGACCGGGAAGTCTTCGGCGTCACCCTGACCGCCTCCCAGTTCGGCTCACTGAACGCCTTTTTCATCTTCCTGTTCGCGCCGGTCTTCGCCCTGCTCTGGACCGTGCTCGGCCGCCGGGGCCTGGAGCCGAGCACGCCGGTGAAGTTCTCCCTCGGCATCGCCCAGGCCGGGCTGGGCTTCGGCGCGCTGATCCTCGGCGCGGCCAACCCGAACCAGGCCGGGCTCGTCTCGGGCTACTGGATGATCCTCGCCTACCTGCTGCACACCTGCGGTGAGCTCTGCCTGTCGCCGGTGGGTCTCTCGGCGGTGACCAAGCTGTCCGTGCCGAGCATTACCGGCGTCATGATGGGCAGCTGGTTCCTGGCCACCGCCTACTCGAACTTCGTCGCCGCGCAGCTTTCCAAGATCGCCGCCATCGAGACCGTGGAGGGCACGGTGGCCGACGTCGGCACGGCGCTCGCCAGCTACACCGAACTGTTCGGCAAGCTGTTCTGGGTGGGCCTCGCGGTGGCGGCGGTATTGCTCGCGCTGTCGCCGCTGCTGAAACGGATGATGCGCGGTATCCACTGACCGCCCCGGGCTGGGGCAGGGGCCGGCAACCGGGGGGAAGGGGGAAAGAACCATGACAGCAAGGGACTTCGACCTCGTGCTCTGGGGCGCCACGGGCTTCACCGGCCGCCTCGTGGCCGAGCACCTGACCGCGCACTACGGCCACGGCGGCCGCCTGCGCTGGGCCCTGGGCGGGCGCAACCGGGACAAGCTGGAGACGCTCGCCGCCGAACTGTCCGACGACAGCGGCACACCGGCGCTGCTCACCGGCGACAGCGACGACGACGCGAGCATGGCCTCCCTGGCCGGCCGGGCGAAAGTCGTGTGCAGCACCGTGGGGCCCTACGCGCGCCACGGCACGCCGCTGGTGGCGGCCTGTGCCGATGCCGGCACCGACTACTGCGACCTCACCGGCGAGGTGCCGTGGGTGGCCATGACCATCGCGCGCTTCGGCGAGCGCGCCGCCGAAACCGGCGCCCGCATCGTGCACAGTTGCGGCTTCGATTCCATCCCCTCGGACCTCGGCACCTGGTTCGTGCAGCGGGAGATGCTGACCCGTCACGGCGTCGCGGGCCGCCGCGTGCGCGGCCGCGTGGGCCGCTCCCGGGGCGGCGCCAGCGGCGGCACCGTGGCCAGCCTCCTCGGCGTCATGGAAGACGCGGGCCGGGACCGCAGCGTGCGCAAGCTCCTGGCCGATCCCTACAGCCTCAATCCACTGGGCGCGCCCCGGGGCCCGGACCGGAATGACAGCCTGCGCCCGCTCTACGACCCGGTCTTCGAACAGTGGACCGGGCCCTTCGTGATGGCGGCGATCAACACCCGCGTCGTGCGCCGCAGCAACGCGCTGCTCGACTTCCCCTGGGGCGAAGACTTCGCCTACGACGAGCGCCAGCTCTGCCGCTCGCGCGCCCAGGCCACACTGCTGGCCGGCGCGCTCGGCGGCGGCATGGCGGCCATGGCTCTCTCGCCCACCCGACGTCTCGCCGCGCATTTCCTGCCGTCCCCGGGGGAAGGGCCGGACGCCGACGAGCGCGAGAACGGCTTTTTCGAGCTGTTCCTGCATGCAGAGCACCCGGCAGAACGCGGACTGGACCTGCGTGCGCGGGTCAGCGGCGACCGCGACCCGGGCTACGGCGCAACGTCGCGCATGCTCGGCGAGGCGGCCGCCTGCCTCGCCCTCGACGATCTGCCCGTGGGCGGCGGCATCTGGACGCCCGCCGCCGCCCTCGGCGATGCGCTGGTCACGCGCCTTCGCGACCGTGCCGGGCTGCGCTTCGACATCGTCTGAGCCGGCCGCCACCGGCGTCGGGGCGCGGTGAGCGACCTCACCTTCAGCGGCGCGCTCCTGCCCGGGGCGGACCCCCGCCGGGCCCGGCTGCAATTGACGGCGCTGTTCCGGCTGACCGACCCCGACGCGGTGGAGCCCTTCTTCCGGGGCGGCAGGGTGACGCTGCGCCGCGGGCTGACCCCCGCCGAGGCCGAGCGGCTCTGCGAGCGGCTGCGCGCGGCGGGACTGGACTGCGAGGTCAGTCCCGAGCCGGAGACCGAACCGGAGACCGAACCGGAGCCCGTGCCGGCACCCGAGCCGGAACCCGAGCCGGAACCTGAGCCGGAACCCGAGCCGGTACCCGAGCCGGTACCCGAGCCGGTACCCGAGCCGGAACCCGAGCCGGAGCCTGAGCCCGAGCCCGAGCCCGAGCCCGAACCCGAGCCCGAACCTGAACCCGAACCCGAACCCGAACCCGAACCCGAGCCTCAGCCGGCGGTCACTCCGAGAACCGCACCTCAGCCGGCCGCACCTGAGCCGGCCGCACCTCAGCCGGCCGCACCCAATCTCTTCCAGGTGCGGCCCGATGCGCCGGCGGGGCTGACGGACGAGGCCGTGCAGCTGCGCTGGCTCGCGGCGCTGATCGCCAGTGTCCTCTTCGCCGCGGCGCTTGTCGCCGCAATCGTCGCCGGGCTGCGCGGATCGGCGCCGGCACCGGTCGCGGGGGCGGCCGCGACCGGCGTGGACGGCGCCGGCCAGCTCTACCTGCTGACCCGGGATGCGGTACTGCTGCACGACCGCGCCGGCCACGATCTGCTCCGCCTCGACGCCGGGCGCCTCGGCCTCACCGATCTCTCCCCGCCCTTTTTCGTCGGCCGCGACGGATCCTTCGTGCTGCAGGCCCGCGGCAAGGACGGAGCATCGCTGCCCTGGCGCTGCGCGCCGGCGGGCGGGACCTGCGAGCGGCTGCCGGTGGCCGGCCCGCTGCGGGCGGTGGCCGGCGGTCGCGGCGACACGCTCCATGTCATCGACGCCAGCGGCCTGGTACTGATCGCGGGCGGCAGCGCCCGGGCGCAGGTCGCGCTCGCCGCGGAATCGCCCGCGCCGGCGCTCATCAACGAGGGCGGACTGCTCTACCTCGCCGCCGACGGTCCCCTGGTCGGCGTGCACCGGCCGGACCCGGCGAGCTACGGGGAACAGCTCGACGCGCTCCTGCTGCTGCCCGCCGGGTTCACCGCCACGGCCGTGCGCGACATCGCATTTTTCGCCGACCAGTGGTGGGCGCTGCTCGAGAACGAGGCCGGCGCCGTGGCGCTGCATCGCTTCGACACGCGCTGGGGACCCCTGGGTGCCGTTCCCCTGCCGGCAGCGCCCGGCGCCCGGCGGCTGCAGCCCTGGGGCCGCCAGCTGCTGGTACTCAACCCGGAGCGGTCCGAGCTGCAGCGGGTGGACGGCGAGGGGCGTGTCGGCGCGCCTTTCCGCTCGTCGCTGTTCGCGGCGCTGGTGCGGGAGCAGCGCGAGACGCTCGCCTGGCGGTCGACGGCGTCGACCCTGCTGCGCTGCACCCTGGCCGCGGCCCTCGGCGGCGCCCTGCTCGCCCTGCTGCTGGCGAGCGACCGTCGCCGGCGGCGCGTCGACGCCCCGGCGCTGCGTCTCGACCGGGAGCACGGGGCGTTCCTCTGGTTTCCGGCCCTGGCCCCCGTCCGGCGCCGGCGTGGGCGGCAGGCCATCGTGCTGGCGGCTGCCGCCACCGTGCTCGCCGTGGCCGCGGCGCTCGGCGGCCAGCCCGGCGCGGCACTCGCCAGCCTCGCGCTGGGCGCCCTCGCCAGCGGGGTCGCCGGCAGCTGCCTGGTTCCCGCGGGGCACGTGGGCATCGCCGGCCGGCGCCTGCTCGTCGCGGATCACCGCGGGGTCTACCAGGGCGGTGCCGCCGACAGCTTCCGCCGCCGCGGGCCGTTCCTGCTGCGCGGCGACGTGGTGCTGAACCTGGGAACGGCGAGCCTGCCGGCATTCCCCCCGTCCCTCGATGCCGCGCTCACCCGCGCCGGCGCCGGTACGCTCGACCCGCCCGGGGCAGGCACCGTCGCGGCGGCCCTGCTCCGCGCCCGCCACCCCCTCGCGCTCGGCCTTGCCGGCGCCGGCATCCTGGCCCTGGTCGGCCTCGCAGCCGCCGCCGCGTAGACGCTATACTGGCCGCTCGTTAGCGGGCAGGAGCAGAGCTTGACGGCAGCGACCGACGCACAGCCGGCGGCAACCGGCGAACAGCCGGCCGTGGCGCTTTTCGTCACCTGCCTCGTGGACCTGTTCCGGCCGGAAGTGGGCTTTGCCACCCTGCGGCTGCTCGAGGATGCGGGGTGCCGGGTCTATGTGCCCCGGGCGCAGACCTGCTGTGGCCAGCCCGGCTATAACAACGGCGACTACGAGGGGGCCCGCGCCGTGGCCCGGGACGTGATCCGCACCTTCGAACAGGCCGAGTTCGTGGTCGTCCCCTCCGGCTCCTGCGCCGGCATGCTCATCCACCACTACCCTGCCCTCCTCGAGGGCGCCTGGCGCGAACGGGCCCGGGCCCTGGCCGAGCGAACCTGGGAACTGACCACCTTCCTGAGCGATGTCCTCAGCGACGTCCTGCCCGCGCGCCGGCCCGTACCGGCGGCGCAGGCACAGGCGGCCGTGGCCTACCACGACGGCTGTGCCGGCCTGCGCGAGCTCGGCATCCGCGAACAGCCGCGACGCCTCCTCGCCGAGGGCGGTATCGCGGTGCGGGAGCTGGAGCAGCCCGACGTGTGCTGCGGCTTCGGCGGCACCTTCTGCGCGAAGATGCCCGCCATCTCCGCCAAGATGGCCGACGACAAGCTCAAGGACGCGGTGAAAACCGGTGCCGACACGCTGGTGGCCGGCGACCTGGGCTGCCTGATCGCCCTCGCCGGCCGCGCGCGGCGGGAGGGCGTCGCGCTGTCTTTCCGCCACGTCGCGGAACTGCTCGACGGCCGGTTCGAGGCGCCGCCGATCGGCGAGGGGAGCCGGGGCTGATGGAGCAGCACAGCGCCGCATTCCTGGCCAACGCCGACGAGGCTCTCGCGGGCCGCGAACGCGCACAGCTGCGCGAAGCCATGGGGCTCTTCGGCCCGGCCCTGCGCAGCGCGGCGGTGAACGCCTACGGTGATTTCGACGCCCTGCGCGAGCACCTGCACGCGGTGCGCCGGCACACCCTGGACCACCTCGATGTCTACCTCGACCGCTACCTCGAGGCCGCGACGGAAAACGGCAACCGCGTGCATTTCGCGGAAACCCCGGAGGAATTGAACCGCACCGTCGAGGCCATCTGCCGTCAGCACGGCGCGCGCCGGATCATCAAGGGCAAGTCCATGGTCACGGAGGAGAGCGCGCTCAACGACCACCTGACCGGCGCCGGCTTCGCGGTGCGCGAAACGGACCTTGGCGAATACATCATCCAGGAGGCGGGTGAGACGCCGAGCCACATCGTGGGCCCCGCCCTGCACAAGACAAAGGACGAAATCCGCGAGCTGTTCCTGGCCCGGCACGATCTCGGCGAGCGCTCGCTGGAAAGCGCGGGCGAGATGGTCGGCGAGGCGCGGCAGGTGCTGCGCGAGGAGTTCCTGGGCGGCGAGGTCGGCATCATCGGCGCCAACGCGCTGGTCGCCGAGACGGGTTACTCGCTGCTGGTCACCAACGAGGGCAATGGCGACCTCTGCGCCAACCTGCCGCCGGTGCTGATCGTCTGCACGACGCTGGAGCGCCTGCTGCCGCGCATGAGCGATGCCGCGGACCTGCTGCGCCTGCTCGCCCGCTCCGCGACCGGCCAGCCCGTGACCTGCTACACCAGCTTCTATTCCGGTCCGCGCCGGCCCGGCGACGCCGACGGCCCCGTGGAAACGCACATCGTGCTGCTGGACAACCGGCGCACGGAGATCCTCGCCAGCGACTACAGCGACATGCTGCAGTGCATCCGCTGCGGCGCCTGCCTGAACCACTGCCCGATCTACGTGGCCGCCGGCGGCCACGCCTACGGCTGGGTGTATCCCGGGCCCGTGGGTTCGGTGCTGACGCCGCTGCTCACGTCCCTGGAAGAGAGCCACCTCCTGCCCAACGCCTGCACGGCCTGCGGCCGCTGCGCGGAAGTCTGCCCGGCCAATATCCCCCTGCCGGACCTGCTGCGGGACCTCAGGCAGGAGGAACGCGAGCAGGCGCTCTCGCCGGCGGGCTGGCGCCGCGGCCTCGCGTTCCATGCCCGGCTGCTGCGCCATCCCTGGCTCTACCAAAAGCTCACGGGGCTCGCCGCGCGGGTGCTCACGCTCGCGGCCCGGGGCCGCGGCGTTCTCACCCGCGTGCCGTTCGCTGCCGGTTTCCTCAGCGAACGGGACCTGCCGGCGCCCACCGGCGCCAGCTTCATGGCCCGCTACCGCGGGCCGCACGGAGACGAGCGGTGAGCGAGGAGGCGCGGGAGCGCATCCTCGCCCGCGTGCGCGCCGCGAGCCGGCGGGCCACCGAAAGCGAAGTTGAGGCGGCGCTCGCCGCGCTCGGCGGGGGGCCGGCGCCGCGGCCGCTGCACCCGGACCCGCGCGTCACCCTGCTCGCGCAGCTGCTGCGCAACCAGGCCGGCGTGGACGCCGTCACCGACCGCACGGCCGCTGTCCGCGCCATCGGCGAGTTCCTCGGTGCGCGGCACGGCAGCCGCAAGCTGGTCGCGGGGCAGGACCCGCGGCTGGCCGCCCTGCCCTGGCGCGACGCCGGCCTCCTGCCGCGCTTCGGCGAGGTCGAGCCCGGGGACCTGGCGGCGGTGAGCTACGCGCGCCTCGCCATCGGCGAGACCGGCAGCGTGGTACTGACCAGCGGCCGGGACAACCCGGGGCGGAACAACCTGCTGCCGGAGGATCACATCGTGCTGGTCAACGGCGAGGATGTCGTGGCCGGCCTCGACGATCTCTGGCCGGCGCTGCAGGCACGCCTCGGCGCCGAGCAGCGCCCGCGGGGCCTGCACCTCATCTCCGGTCCCTCGAGCACCGCGGACATCGCGCTGGAAATGGTCTTCGGCGCGCACGGACCGCGCGCGCTGCAGGTGGTGCTGGTGGCGGGGGACGCCCCGGACTGCCTCGCGGCAGCCCGCTCCCTGTCAGGCAGCTAGCGCCCTACTCGCCGAGCGGGGTGTAGCTGAACTTCTGCCCGCCGAGGCTCGCTTCGTACATCAGGCCGCCCTTGGCGATGGTAAAGATCGCCATCCCCTTGCGATAGCCGCCGTGGACCGTGGAGGCGTTGTGCTGACCGCCGCTGGCGCCGGCGGACGCGCCACCGCCGGTGGAGGCTTCCGCGGAGACGCCGGCGGTGATGGCCACCGCGGTCGCCTGGGCGCTGAACTCGAAGTTGCCGGAGGTGAACATCTCGAAGGCGCGGCGGTCCTCGAAGAAAATGATCTGGCTGTAGGCCTGGCCGCCGAGCTGGAAGCCGACGGTGACCTGCGTCATGGTCGTATCGCCGACGTACTCGCCCTGCGCGTAGACGCGGCCCTTGCCGTGCGCGCCGCCGATGCCGATGCCGCCCTTGCCGATGGTCGGGAACAGCGCATAACCGTAGGCCGAGGCGAAAAAGTTATCGGTCTCGCCCGCGCGCTGGAAGGCGTCGAGGGCCTCGGCGTACTTGTCTTCCGCCACGGCGGCCGTGCCGAAGCAGAGGCCGAGACACAGCGTCAGGGTCGTGAATAGCGTTCTGGTCATGGTGGTTCCTCTCGGGGAAGGGGCTCGGGCGCCTTGCGGGCGCTTCGAGTGTACGCCAGTGGCCGCAGCGCCGCTATCCCGGGGCGGGTCGGGGCAGCGGTTCAGCCGGTGTTGCGCATGCCGGCGGCAATGCCCGCAATGGTGACCATGACAGCGCGCCGCAGGAGCGGGTCGCCGCCGCCTGCCGCGTCGTTCTGTTCACCCGCGGTCCCGCGGCTGCGCTCGAGGAGCTCGGCCTGCAGGTAGTTGAGCGGGTCCGTATAGACGTTGCGCAGGCCGATGGACTGGCGCGCCCAGGGCTGCGCCTCCAGCGGCACGCCGACACCGCGCAGGGCGAGCACCGTGTCGCGGTCCGCCGCCATGGCCTCACGCAGGCGCTCGCCGATCGGCTTCAACGCGGCGGGCACGAGATGGCTGTCGTAGTAGGCCGAGATGCCGCTGTCCGCCTTGGCGTAGACCATCTCCAGCATGGACAGGCGGGTAGCGAAAAACGGCCAGTCCCGGGCCATGTTCGCGATGACCTCGCCATCGCCCGCCTCCACCGCCGCCGCCAGGGCCGCCCCGGCACCGAGCCAGGCCGGCAGCATCAGCCGGTTCTGCGACCAGGCGAAGATCCAGGGAATGGCGCGCAGCGTCTCGATGCCCCCGCCCCCGGCGCGGCGCGCCGGGCGCGAACCCAGGGGCAGCGAGCCCAGCTCCTGCTCCGGGGTGGCGTGGCGGAAGTAGGCGACGAAGTCGGGGTCGTCGCGCACCACCGCGCGGTAGCGGCGGCAGGAGTCCTCGGCCAGCCGGCCCATGACCTCGCGCCAGGCCGGCTCGGGCGTCGGCGGGGTCACCAGGTTGGCGCGGCAGATCGCGCTGGTGTAAAGCGCGAGCGTGCGTACCGCGAGCGGCGCCAGCCCCAGCTTCACGCGGATCATCTCGCCCTGTTCCGTGACCCGCAGCCCGTTCTCGAGCGAGCCCGGGGGCTGGGACAGCAGCGCGTCGAAGGCGGGCGCACCGCCGCGGCCGATGGTGCCGCCGCGGCCGTGGAAGAGCGTGAGCGCAATGCCCTGGCGCTCGCACAGCGCAAGCAGCGCCTCCTGGGCGCGGTACTGGGCCCAGGAGGCGGCGAGCACGCCGGCGTCCTTGGCGGAGTCGGAGTAGCCGATCATCACCATGAGCCGGCCGTCACAGTGGCCGCGGTACCAGGGCTCGGCGAGCAGCGCCTCCACCACCTGCGGCGCGCGGTCGAGGTCGTCGAGGGTCTCGAACAGCGGCGCCACGGGCAGCGGGTGCCGGCAGCCCGCCTCGCGCAGGATCAGGTGCACGGCGAGCACGTCGGAGGCGTCGCGCGCCATCGATATTACGTAGGCGCCCAGGGCTTCCGGCGGCTGCGCCGCCGCCACCCGGCAGGTCGCCAGCACCTCGGCCGCCTCCGCGCTGGGCTCCCAGTCCGGCGGCAGCAGGGGCCGGCGGCTCGCCAGCTCCGTGAGGAGAAAGGCCCGCCGGGCGTTCTCGTCCCACTCGGCGTAGTCGCCGAGGCCGAGGTAGCGGGTCAGCTCCGAGAGCAGGCCCGTGTGCCGGGCACTGTCCTGGCGGAGGTCGAGGCGCACCAGATGCACACCGAAGCAGCGCACCCGGCGCAGCAGGTCGAGCAGCTTGCCCTCGGCGACAATGGTCATGCCCGAGGCGCAGAGGGAGCGGTGGCAGGCGAGCAGCGGCTCCAGCAGCTCCCCCTCCGTGAGCAGCGCGCCGTCGCCGGGCTCGCCCTCGCTGCCCGTCTCGCCGCCTTTACCGGCACCGGCGTCGAGGCGTGCCTCGAGCGCCCCGAGCGCCTGCCGCAGCCGCTGCCGCAGGCGGCGCAGCTCGCCCCGGTAGGGCTCGTTGGCGCCGGGATTGCGCGCCCGCAGCGCCTCGTCCGCGCCGGTCATGGACAGCTCCTCGATGAGCTCCTCCACCGCGCGCAGGTACAGGTCGGCCGCCTGCCAGCGGCCGAGGAGCAGCACCTCCGCGGTCACCGCGGCGGTCACGTTCGGGTTGCCGTCCCGGTCACCGCCCATCCAGGACAAGAAGCGCACCGGTGCCGCGTCCAGCGGCAGTCCCTCGCCGCAGGCCTTCCGCCGGGCGGCATCGAGGCGGCGCAGGAACTCCGGCACGGCGTGCCAGAGCGAGTCCTCGACCACCGCGAAACCCCACTTCGCCTCGTCGACGGGCGTCGGCCGCTCCGCGCGGAACTCGTCGCCGAACCAGACCTGGGTGAGAAGCTCGCGCAGGCGGCGCTGGATGCCGCCGCGCTCGGCATCCGTGAGCCCGCCAAGCTCGAGCTGCGACAGGCAGCGGCCGATCTCCCGGTGCTTGTGGATCAGCGTCCGGCGCATGATCTCGGTGGGGTGGGCGGTGAGTACCAGCTCGATGGACAGGCCATCGATGCGCTCGCCCAGTGCCGCCGAGGGAACACCGGCAGCATCGAGGTCGTCGACCATCTCGCGCAGCATGGTCGTCGCCGACGCGGTGGCCGCCATCTGCCGCGAGCTGGCGTACTGCTGCTCGGCGATATTGGCGAGGTTCAGGAACTGCGCAAAGGTGCGGGCCACCGCCAGCATGCGCTCCGGCGACAGCCCGTGCAGCAGAGACAGTAGACCTTCCCGGGCCCCGGCGTCGCCCTCCCGCGCGGCCCGGGAACGCTGGCGGATGTCCTCGATGAGGGCGAGGAAGTCCGCGCCCTCCGCGTCGGCCACCACCTCGCCGAGGAGGCTGCCGAGCATGCTGACATTGCGCCGCAGCCCGGCATAGGGGTCGTCGTCGCTCACCCGGTCCAGCCCGCGATCCTCCTGAGCAGGTCGACGACCCGGCAGCTGTAGCCCCACTCGTTGTCGTACCAGTTGAGTACGCGCAGGTAGCGACCGTTGGTCACCGACGTGAAGCCGGCGTCGAAGACCGAGGAGTGACTGTTGCCGATGATGTCCGAGGACACCAGGGGGCGCTCGCTGTACTGGAGGATGCCCTGGAGCCGCTCGGTCCGCGACGCCGCGAGCACGGCGCGGTTCACCTCCTCCGCCGTCACCGTCCGCGACAGCTTGACGAAGAGATCCACCACCGAGCCATCGGATACCGGCACCCGCGAGGCGATGCCGTGGAGCCTGCCGTTCAGCTCCGGCAGCACCACGCCCACGGCCTTGGCCGCGCCGGTGGAGGTGGGGATGATGTTCTCCGCCGCCGCCCGGCTGCGCCGCCAGTCCGAGTGCGGCACGTCGGCGAGGCGCTGGTCGTTCGTGTACGCGTGCACCGTGTTGATCACGCCTTCGAGGATGCCGAACTCCTCGTGCAGGACCTTCGCCATGGGCGCCAGGCAGTTGGTGGTGCAGCTCGCGTTGGAGATGGTCCGGTGCTCGGGCTTGAGGCCCTCGTCGTTGACGCCGAGAACGACGGTGTAGTCGATGGCGTCCTTGGCCGGGACCGTGAGCACCACGCGGCCGGCGCCGGCGTCGATGTGCTGCTGCAGCTGGGCAGCGCTGCGGAAGACGCCGGTGGATTCGACCACGGCGTCGATGCCGAGCTCGCCCCAGGGCAGCGCCGCCGGGTCGCGCTCGCTGAGCATGCGCACGCGGCTCTTGTCGGTGACGATGTGATCATCCTCGAGGGAAAGCGGCCCGCGGAAGGGCCCCATCACCGTGTCGTACTGGAGCAGGTAGCGCAGTGCCTCGTGGTCGAAGAGGTCGTTGATGGCGACCACGTCCACTCCCTCGACGGTCTCGAGGATGCGGAACACCGAGCGGCCGATGCGCCCGAAGCCATTGATTGCAACTTTAACGGCTGCCATCACGCCACCTCCGTCACTTCACCGAGGTCCCCGTAGAGCCGGGCCACTTCCAGCATGCGCTTGGCATGGCCGCGGTTCTCGTACCAGGACAGGGTCTTGATGAAGTGTTCGCCGGCGCGCAGCGTCCCCTGCGTATCGAAGAGCAGCGACAGCTCGCTGCCGAGCACGTCCGAGGAGACGATGGGGTCGTCGACCACGCCGATGCGACCTGGCTGGGCCTCCGCCCCGGCGCGCATGGCCGCGTTCACGTCCTCGGCGGTGACCGACGCATCCTCCATCACCAGGGTCACGTCGAGGAGGGAACCGGCCTGCACCGGGACGTTGAGCGTCGACGTGTTGATCTTGCCGGCGAAGGCCGGCAGCACATGACCGAGCCAGCGGCCGGCGTCATGGGCATTGGGAATGATGTTGCGGGCCGCGGACCGGCTGCGCCGGTAGTCGCCGCCGGCGTAGTCCTGCAGCGCCTGGTCCGAGGTGTAGGCGTGGACCGTGGTCAGGCTGCCGCACTCGATGACGAACTCCTTCGCCAGCGTGTGCAGGAGCAGGCACAGCGCCGTGGTGGTCGCCGAGCCGGCGGAGATGAGCCGGTCCGAGGGGTCGATGCTGTCGTCGTTGATGCCCGGTATGACGATGCGGTCGATCTCGTCCTCGGGCAGCGAGCGCAGCATCACCCGGGGGGCGCCGCCCGCGAGGTGGTGCCTGAGAACCTCGGCGCTGCGGTAGACGCCGGTGGCGTCGATCACCAGGTCGACGCCGAAGATATCCCAGGGCATCTCCCCGGGCTGGTCCGTGGACATCAGCCGCGCGCGGCTGCGCGGGCCACAGACGAAATTGCCGTCGAGGTGGTACTGCTCCGGGGCATCGACCTCCGAGCGCAGCAGGTAGAGCAGGATATCGGGCCTGCCGATGTCCGCGATGGCGACGATCTCGATGTCCTCGCTGGCCGAACTGAGGTCAAAAAGCTGCCGGCCCGTGCGACCGAAGCCCATGAGCCCCAGGCGCAGCGGCCTTGAGCTGTTCATCTCGCTTTCTCCCGTGAGGTTTGCTGTGTCGGCCCCGGCGGTAACGGCCGGAAGCCGCCAAACCAGTGTTGCACCGGATCGGGCACAGCGCAAACGCCGGGTACCCGGGCGGCCCCGGGGCCGGCTGCGCCGCGGGCGAATCCGCCGCGGCGGGCGGCGCGTAAATCCCGGGACGAACAAGGAGATCCACCATGGAAGCTACCGCCCTCACCCCCCGCGCGCCGATCGACCACGGCCTGACCCCGGAGGCGCTTGCCGTGCGCTCAGCCCTGGAAAATGCGGGCCTGGAAACGCCCATGGTGCCCACGGGCCTGACCCGGGACGAGAAATATGCCCGGCTGCGCGCCGCCTTCACCGAGGTGGCCGAGACCCTCGGGCTGGACCTCGGCGACGACAGCCTGGCGGAGACACCGCACCGGATCGCGAAGATGTACCTGGACGAAAGCTTTGCAGGGCTCGATTACCGCAGCTTCCCCAGCATCTCCGTCATCGAGAACAAGATGCAGGTGGACGAGGTCGTGCGCGTCGACGACATCGAGCTCACCAGCACCTGCGAGCACCACTTCGTCACCATCGACGGCAGCGCCCGGGTGGCCTACCTGCCGCGGGAGCGGGTCATCGGCCTGTCGAAGATCAACCGGGTGGTGCGCTTCTTCGCCCGCCGCCCCCAGGTGCAGGAGCGTCTGACCCGGCAGGTCCTGGTGGCCCTGCAGACCCTGCTCGACACGCCCGACGTGGCCGTGAGCATCAACGCGGTGCACTACTGCGTGAAGGCGCGGGGCGTCATGGACGGCACGTCGTCCACCCACACCACCGCCATGGACGGCGCCTTCCGCCAGGACCCGGCGCTGCGGGCCGAGTTCCTGCGCTAGTAAGCCACCCGCCCCGGAACAGCGCCGCGTCAGGCGCGCGCTGCCCGCGCCAGCCAGCGATCGAGGCAGCCGGCGAAGCGCTGCTTGTCGGCGGCGCCGAGGGCCGCCGGCCCCCCCGTCACCTGGCCCGCGTCGCGCAGCGTCGCCATGAAATCCCGCATGGCCAGGCGGCCGCGGATATTGTCCCGGGTGAACGCCTCGCCCCGGGGGCTCACCGCCTCGGCCCCGCGCTCGATGACCGCCGCGGCGAGGGGGATGTCCTGGGTGACCACGAGGTCGCCCGCGTCCACCGCTTCGACGATCGCGTCGTCGGCCACGTCGAAGCCCCGGGGAACCTGGCGGAAGCGGATGTTCGGGGCGGGCGGGACGCTCAGGGCATGATTCGCCAGCAGCGTCGTCTCCACCCCGGTGCGCCGGGCGGCTCGGAACAGGATCTCGCGGATCGCCTGCGGGCAGGCGTCCGCGTCCACCCAGATGCGCACGGCCGGCTCAGTGCCAGTGTACGAGGAGCTGGCCCGTCTCTGCGGACTCGCGCGCCAGCCGCTCGGCCAGCTCGCCGAAACGCTCGTCGATCTTCTCGCGGCGGATCTTGAGCGTCGGCGTGAGCACCTCGTTCTCGATGCTCCAGGCTTCCTCGCTGACGATCACCGCACCGATGCGCGCGTGCTTCTCCACGCTGTCGTTGATCGCGGCGACCGTCTCGCGGAAGGACTGCTCCAGCGCCTCTCGCGGCTTCTGCCGGGCGTCCTCGGTGAGCACGGCCACCATGACGGTCTTGGAGAAGCCGCGGCCGAGCAGGCACTGCTGCTCGGCATGAGGGTTCTCGGCGAAGCTGCCCTCGATCGGCGGCGGCGCCACGAACTTGCCCTGGATGGTCTTGAGGTAGTCCTTCACGCGCCCGGTCAGGTAGATGAACCCGTCCTCGTCCACCCGGGCCTTGTCACCGGTGTGCAGCCAGCCGTCCTGGATGAGCTCGGCGGTTTTCTCGGGCATGCGGTAGTAGCCGGGGGTACAGCCGTCCGCCCGCACCGCCAGCTCGCCCTCCTCGGTGATCTTGTACTCTACCTCGCCGATGGGCTTGCCGATGGAACCGACGCGGCGGTCGTCGTGGCTGTTGAGAATCAGCCCCATGGCCTCGGTCTGGCCGAAGCCCTCCATGAGTACCAGGCCGAGCTCTCCCCACCAGTGAATGAGCGCCGGCGGTGTCGGCGCTGCCGCCGTGAGGCAGTAGTCCACCTCGCCGAGGCCGATCGTGTCGAGGACCAGTTTGCCGATGCCTTCCTTGTCCTGTTCCAGCGCTGCCGTCATGGCGTCCTGGCCGCCGAACTTGGCGATAATGGCCTGCTGGAACTGCTCCCAGACCCGCGGCGGGCCGAAGAACATGTGCGGCCGGGTGCGCTGCAGGTCGCGGAGGATGTGCTCCAGGGATTCGTTGAAGGACACCTCGCCACAGGTCACCAGGGACGAGTACTCGACGATCTGCCGCTCGGCGATGTGCGCCAGCGGCAGGTAGGAGAGGTAGCGGGGGTTCTCCCGGGTGCCGAAGGCCGTGGTGAAGCGGCGGATGGGAATGAGGTTGCTCTCGTGGGTCTGGATGACCCCCTTGGGCACGCCCGTGGTGCCCGAGGTGAACACCAGGGCCACCGTATCGTCGGGCTTGCACTCGTAGCCCGGGCTGCGCCCCTCCCCCTCGGCGAGCAGGTCTTCCCAGCGCAGGTGCGGCTCGTCGAGCTCGACGCCCGGCAGGGTCACCAGGGTGATGCCCTCGGGCAGCACGGTCTTCACCGCATCCCAGTTGCCGGTCTCACCCACGAAGAGAACCTTCGCCTCGGTAAAGTCCAGCACGTACTGCGCCGTGGACGCCGGGTAGGTCGTGAACAGCGCGACGCTGGTGTTGCCGGAGGCGATGATGGCGAGGTCCGCGAGGAACCAGTGCGGCCGGTTGCGCGACAGCAGTGCCATGCAGTTGCCGCTGCCGAAGCGCTCTTCGAGCACGGCGGCCACGGCCTGCACCTGCCGCTGAGCCTCACCCCAGCTGTAGTCTTCGCTGCCCTCTTCCCGCAGGTCGCGCAGCCAGGTGCGCTCCGGGCACTCGCGAGCCCAGTGGGCGAGCTGGGCAGGCAGGGTCTGGTACTCCATGGGTCTCTCCTCTTGTTATGGTCGAGCCATCTGTTAACGGGTCACCGGTTGTCGGGCCATGAACCCCGGCCTTGCCTGCGGGTCATGGTCGATCCAATCCGCAGCGCGCCGCCGCCGGGCGCGCTGTCACTGCAGCTCCAGGGCGCGCTGGCCGGCCCCGCCGGGGGTGCCGCGCTGCTCGAGGCCGGTGCCGCCCTGGTCCGGGCGGTGCGGCAGGTTCTGCGCCGCGGGCATGGGCAACAGGTTGCTCGCCCCCCAGCCGTGCTGCGGCAGGGGCCGCAGCAGGTCGTCCACATCGACCAGCGGGGCCACACCGAAGAGCGGCTGCACCGCGGCGGCGGCGCCCACGTCGTTGTCCCATTGCACCCGGGACGCGCTCGCCACCCGGTGACCGTGGTCAAAGGATAGCAGCAGAAAATCGCCGTCGACGCGGGCATCGCCCCAGTCGACGGTCAGCGCATCGGCGCCGAGAAAGCCGAGGCTGATACCCACCCCTGACTCGGCGATGCGCCAGTGCTCCCAGCCCATGACGAAACCGGCCGGCGTCGCCGACAGGCGCTGCGGCGGGCCGAGTTCGGCAAGCACCACCGCCAGGGTCCGCCCCCTGGCGTCGCGCTCGTAGGCTGCCGGTAGCGGCTCACCGAGCTGGTAGAAAGACTGCGAGCAGGCAGCGAGGCCCGCCAGGATCACGGCGAGCGGGAACCGGCGGATGCCGTCAGTCATCGTCCGCAGGCCGCAGCCAGGTCGAGTAATCGGTGAGGCGGTCATCGGCGTCGAAGAAGAAAATGGCCCGGTCGTAGCGCGTGTCGACCTCGAAGCGGTTGTAGAGCACCAGCAGGAGCCCTTCGCCCTCGGCATGCTCATTCAGGTAGTAGAGCACCGTTTCATCGCCGCTGGCGATGACCTGCGACGGCGGGCCCAGCCGCGCCAGCACGTCGGCCCGCGTCGTCTCACCCCGCGACAGCCCCTCGAGGGCCGAGGGCTGCCAGTTCACCTCCACACCGCGGTCGTTGCGGTACTGCGCGCAGCCGGCAAGCACCGCCACCAGCGTAACCACGAGCGCGGGTTCAAGGCATCGGAACATCGGCTGGCTACCTCTCCAGGGAGCAATGAGCATACGGGACGGGATCGGCGCAGGGAAGTTACCAGGGAATGGGCTCCCCGGCGTAATCGACGAAATGCAGCTCGCCGTCGGCACGGGCGGCGTCCATGCGCGCAAGCAGCGCGTCGGCCACCCGGGCCGGCGGGAACAGCTTGTCCGCCGGTACCCGCGCCTGGAACGGCTTCGACAGCGCGGTGTCGGTGGTGCCCGGGTGGAAGGCCAGCAGCGCCACGCTGGGGGCGCGGCGGCCGAGCTCCACGGCCGCGGAGCGCAGCAGCATGTTGAGCGCCGCCTTCGAGGCGCGGTAGCCGTACCAGCCGCCGAGGCGGTTGTCGCCGATGCTGCCGACGCGAGCGCTGAGGACGGCCACGGCCGCCGCCTCGCTGCGCCGCAGTGCCGGCTCCAGCGCGGCGAGCCACAGCAGCGGCAGCACGGCGTTGACCTGGTACAGGTGCCCGAGCGTCCCGGCCGCGAGCTCGCGCAGCGACTTCTCGGGGCGGTAGCCCTCGCCGTGCAGGGTGCCCGTGGCAATCACCACCCGCGCCAGCGGCAATCCGGCACTGGCACCGGCAATCACCGCGGCGGCCTCGGTGATCGCCGCCTCCTCCGCCGCGCAGGGCAGCCACTGCACGTTGTCGCAGCCGGCCAGTGCCGGCACCGCCGAGGGCTGCCGGCTGACCGCGATAACCTGCCGGTAGCGGGCTGCGAGGGCCTGGGCCGCCGCGCTGCCGATGCCGCCGCCGGCGCCGATGACCACAGCTATCTGCGGGTGTTTTTCCATGGCCTTCCCTACGCGGGACCGGGCGCGGCGGATGCCTTTTCTTCGGGCGTCGCCATGCTATCCTCACGCCGCCCGAGGAGGACCCACGATGACCGACAACACCGCAACCGCCCGACCGCCCTTCCGCCCCGCGGACGTCCTCGACCCGCACGTCATGGGCGACGAGGCGAGCATGTATGCCCTGTTCGACTACCTGCGCAGCACCGATCCCGTGTCCTGGGTGGAGCACCCGGAGTACCGCCCGTTCTGGAACCTCACGCGCTACGCCGACGTGAAGGCAATCGGCAGCGCCAACGACGAGTTCCTGAGCGCCCCGCGCACCGTGCTGGTCCCGGAGGCGATGGAGCAGGCCCTGCTCGAGACCTTCGGCAACAAGAACGGCCTGGAGACGCTGATCCACATGGACCGGCCGAAGCACCTCAAGCTGCGCAAGGTCACCCGCGAATGGTTCCTGCCTCGCAGCATCGACAAGCTCGAGGCCGAGGTGCGGGCGCTGGTGAAGGAATTCGTCGACAAGATGGTCGAGGAAGGCCCGGAATGCGACTTCGTGCGCGACGTGGCCCTGCTGCTGCCCCTGCGCGTGATCGTTTCCATCCTCGGCCTGCCCCGGGAGGCGGAGCCGACCATGCTCAAGCTGACCCAGGAGATGTTCGGCGGCCAGGACCCGTCGCTGCAGCGGGGGGAAGACCCCACCGCCGGCCTCGCGGTCATCCAGGACTTTACCGACTACTTCACCGAGGTCATCGCCGAGCGCAAGCGCGCGCCCTCGGATGACCTGGCCAGCGTGCTCGCCAATGCGACCGTGGACGGCGAGCCCATGGAGACGCTGGACCAGATGAGCTACTTCATCATCACCGCCAGCGCCGGTCACGACACCACCTCCGCCGCCATCGGCGGCGGCATGAAGGCGCTCATCGAGCACCCGGACCAGCTCGCCCTCTGGCGGGACCGGCCGGACCTCGACGACCGCGCCGCCCGGGAACTGATCCGCTGGGTATCGCCGGTGCGGCACATGGTGCGCACCGCGACCCGCGAGGTCGAGCTCGGCGGCAGGACCATCCGCGAGGGCGACAACCTCGCCCTCTGGTACCCGGCCGCCAACCGCGACCCGGACGCCTTCGACGCGCCCAACCGCCTGGACCTCAGCCGCGACCCGAAGCAGCAGCTCGCCTTCGGCTACGGCTCGCATATGTGCCTCGGCCAGCACCTGGCCACGCTCGAGGTATCCTGCTTCTTCCGCGAACTGCTGCCGAGGCTCGAGGAGATCGAGCTGGCCGGGGACCCGGAGTGGATCAAGGCGATCTTCGTCGGCGGCCTGCGCTCCCTGCCGGTGCGCTACCGGCTGCGCTAGCCGGGCCGCCGCAGCGCGTGACGGACCGGGTTACAGGTGGCGGCGCACCGCCACCACGTCCGGTTCGTCGCGGCTGTAGACGAGGCGGAAACCGAGCCCCTCGCAGAGGCGCAGCATGCGCCGGTTCGACGCCAGCACCTCCCCCTCCATCACCTCGAGACCCCGGTCCCGGGCGGCGTTCATCAGCTGCTGCATGAGCCGCCGGCCCATGCCCTGGTGCTGCAGGTCGTCGGCCACCGTGAGCGCGAACTCGCAGGACTGGCCGTCCGGGTTCGCGACATAGCGGGCCACGCCGATGATCCGCGGATCCGGGCCGTCGGGGCTGGCGATGGCCACCAAGGCCAGCTCCCGGTCGTAGTCGATCTGCGTGAAGCGGGCGAGCATCATCGGCGACAGCTTGTCGACGCGGTACATGAAGCGGTAGTAACGGCTCTCGGGCGACAGCCCCTCGACGAAAGCGCGCTCCATCTCGGCGTCCTCCGGGCGGATCGGCCGGACCAGGAGATCGCTGCCGTCGGCGAGCTGCCAGTGCTCGGCCATGGCCGACGGGTAGGGGTGGATCGCCATGTGGCCATAGCGCCGGGTGCTGGCCTGACGGGTGTGCACCGTCATGCGCGCGTCCAGGGCGACGGCGCCCTCGCTGCCGAGACGCACGGGGTTCATGGTCAGCTCGATCACCTCCGGCAGCTCGCAGGCGAGCTCGGAGACACGCATCAGCATGGCGACCAGCGACTCCTCGTCGCTTTCGCTGAAGGTGCCGTCCGGCGCGCCGTCCAGCGCCCGGCGCACCAGTTCGCGGGCCAGGAAGCCGTTAAGCGGCGGCAGTGCAACCTGCAGCCCGGGCATGGGCGACAGGCCGTCGCGGGCCGCCCCGATGCCGATGTAGGGACCGAAAGCCGGGTCCCGGGCGAGCACCACGGCGACCTCCCGGGGATCGTCGGCCTCGAGCAGCGGCTCGACGGAAATCCCGTTGATGCGCGCATCGGGGCGGGCCGCCTTCACCCGCGAGATGATGTCCCGGTAGGCGCTGCGCACCTCGTGGGCATCGCGCACGCGCAGCCGCACGCCGCCGACGGCGGCCTTGCGCGGGATGTCCGGCGAGTTGACCTTCATCGCCACCGGCAGGCCGAGGGTCTCGGCGGCCACCAGCGCATCGGCGGGCGACGACGCGTTGATCGCCGGCGAAACCGGCACGCGGAACGCGCGCAGCACCGCCTTCGCCTCCGTTGCCGTCAGCGCCTCCCGGCGCTCGCCGAGGGCGTTCTCGATCATCAGCCGCGCGCCTTCGCTGTCCGGCGGCTGCCGCTCCGAGAGCGGCGGCGGCACCTGCAGCAGCACCGCCTGGTTGCGCCGGTAGGCGGCGATGTAGGCAAAGGCGTCGACCCCGCGCTCCGGGCTGGTGAAGTGCGGCAGCCGCGCCGCGGCGAGCAGCTCGCGGGAGCGTGCGACCAGGTCCTCGCCCATCCAGCAGGCGACCACGGGCTTGCGCGCCCCCTTCGCGGTCTCGATCACGGCCTGCGCGCAGGCGTCCGGGTCGGTCATGCCCTGGGGCGTGAGCAGCACCAGGAGCCCGTCGACGCCGGGGTCATCGAGGAGTGCCTTGCAGGCGGCGGCGTAGCGCTCGGGCCCGGCGTCGCCGAGGAGATCGAGGGGATTCTCCGGCTGCCAGTGCGTCGGCATGAGCGAACGCAGGGCCGCGTGGGTCCCGGCCGTCGGCTGCGCCAGGATGACGCCGCGGCGCCGCGCCCGGTCCGCCGCCATGCGCCCCGGGCCGCCGGCGTTGGTCACCACGGCCAGCTGCTGGCCGGTAATGCGCGTACCCGCCAGCAGCGTGCGCGCCGCCGTGAACAGCTGGTGCACCGTGTTCACGCGCACGGCGCCGGCCCGCTCGATGGCGGCATCGAAGACGCGGTCGCCGAGCTGCCCCGGCGCATCCTCGCTGCGGCCGGACTTGAGCACGATCACCGGCTTCACCCGCGCGGTCATGCGCAGGCCGCTGAGGAATGCGCGGGCGTCGGTGATCCGCTCGACGTAGACGAGCACGCTGTGCGTCGACGCATCCACGGACAGGAAATCGAGCAGGTCGCCGAAATCCACGTCCGAGGCGGCCCCCGGTGAGGCGACGGCGGAAAAACCGAAGTCGTTGGAGTCGGCCCAGTCCAGCAGCGCATTGCAGAAGCCCACGGACTGCGCCAGCAGTGCTACCTTGCCCGGCTGGCTGCGGCTCTTGGCAAAGCTGGCATTGAAGTGCCAGGCCGGGCGCAGCACGCCGAGGCTGTTGGGCCCCAGCAGCGGCAGGTCGTGGGTGCGCGCGATATCCACGAGCTCGGCCTGCAGGCCGGCGCCGGCGGAGCCGATCTCGCCGAAGCCCGCGGACATGACGATGGCCGCACCGACGCCGCTCTCGGCGCAGTCGCGCAGGGCGGCGGCGACGCTCGCCGCGGGGATGGCGAGAATCGCGAGGTCCACCGGGCGGCTGATCGCCGAGACCTTCGCCCAGGCGCTGCGACCCTGCACGGTCTCCCGGTTGGGATTGACCGGGTAGAGCTCGCCCTCGAAGCCCCCCTCGATGATGTTGTGCAGCACGCGGCCGCCGACGGCGTCGAGGCGGTCCGAGGCGCCGATAACGGCCACGGAGCGGGGCTCGAAGAGCTTGTGCAGGTAGTGTTTCTTCAAGGAGCGGGTTCCGGGGAGGGACGGGCCCGGGACCGTGCACGGCCCCGGCTTTTGCGACAGAATAGTGCCACAGTCGCAGCGGGACGCTCCAGCACGCCATGACCATCGGCTACATCACGCACCGGGATTGCCTCCGCCACGACATGGGCCTGCACCCGGAATGCCCGGCGCGCCTCACGGCCATCAACGACCGCCTGATCGCCAGCGGGCTCGACATGGCGCTGGTTCACTACGACGCCCCGCTCGCCGAGCGCGCCTGGCTGGAACGCGTGCACGACCCCGCCTACCTGGACGACCTCGAGGCGCGCTCGCCCCAGGGGGGCCTCGCCTGGGTCGATGGCGACACGGCGATGAACCCGGATACGCTCACCGCGGCGCGGCGGGCGGCCGGTGCGGCCGCCCTCGCCGTGGACCTCGTGCTGTCCGGGAAGGAAACAAGGGTGTTCTGCGCCGTGCGCCCGCCGGGGCACCACGCCGAGCGCAACCGCGCCATGGGTTTCTGCTTCTACAACAACGTGGCCGTCGCCGCCCTGCACGCGCTGGAGGCCCACGGGCTGTCCCGGGTCGCCATCGTCGACTTCGACGTGCACCACGGCAACGGCACCGAGCACATCGTGGCCGGCGACCGGCGCCTGCTGTTCTGCTCGACGTTCCAGCACCCGTTCTATCCGCATTCCGGCTACGACAGCATCGACAGCAACGTGGTCAATGCCCCGCTGCCCGCCGGCGCGGACGGCGCGGCCTTTGCCGCCGCCGTGGAGGCGGACTGGCTGCCGCGGCTGCGCGCCTTTGCCCCGGAGCTGGTCCTGGTCTCCGCGGGTTTCGACGCCCACCAGGCCGATGACATGGCCGGCCTCAACCTGGTCGACAGCGACTACGCCTGGGTGACCGGGGAGCTGTGCGCGATCGCGGCACAGAGCGCCGGCGGGCGCATCATCTCCCTCCTCGAGGGCGGCTACGATCTGCACGCCCTGGCGCGCAGCGTGGAAGCCCACCTCAAGGCGATGCTGGGCTAGCCCGGAACCTGACGTCAGGCGTCCGCGCCGGCCAGCGCCTGCCACAGCGCGCGGACGGCGGGCGAAGGCTCGCCGAGCGCCTCCGCCGCCTCCGCCGGCGCCGCGGCGACCCAGCTCTCCGGCGGACGCCACTCCCGGCGCCAGGCCATGAGCGCCTCCGGCGACAGCCCGGGGGCGATGGCGAAGCCCTGCGCGTAGCGGCAGCCCAGGCCCAGCAGCACGTCGCCCTGCGCGGTCGATTCCACGCCCTCGGCGACCAGCTCGCGGCCGAAGGCCCGGGCCATGCCGACGATGGCGCTCAGCATCGCGAAGTCGTTGTCACCCTTGAAGAGGTCGCGGACGAAGCGGCGGTCGATCTTGAGGCGCTGTGCCGGGAGATCCTTCAGGTGCGAGAGGGATGAGTAACCGGTGCCGAAGTCGTCGAGCGCAAAGCGCACACCAAGGGGTGCGCAGGCGGCCATGACTTCCTGCAGCTGTTCGCGCTCGGCCAGGGCCGAGCTTTCGAGGATTTCGAGGGTCAGGGCGCAGGCGCCGTCATCCAGCTCGAGCTCCTGCAGCAGTTCACGGAGGCCGGCGGTGAAGTCCGAGCGGCTGAGCTGGGCGCTGGTCACGTTGACGGCCACGGCGATCGGCTCGCCGGCCGCGCGCCAGCTCGCCGCCTGCGCCACGGCCTGGCGCAGCACCCAGTCGCCCACGCGGCGCGCCAGCGGATGGCCCTGCAGCATCGGCAGGAACTCCTCCGCCCCGAGGAGCCGGTCTTCCCGCTGCCAGCGCAGCAGCGCTTCCACGGCCAGGAGCTGTCCGCTCTGCATGTCCACGATCGGCTGGTAGAACAGCGAGAACTGCCCCTGGTCCAGGGCCCGGCCGATTTCCTCTAGATAGGCGCGCAGGCGCGCATCCTGGTGCCGGTCGTAGAGGCGGTAGCTGTTCCTGCCCGCGTTCTTGGCCTGGTACATGGCCTGGTCCGCCTGCCGCAGCAGCCGCTCGGCATCCGCGGACACGCCACGGGCGAAGAAGCTGAGGCCGGCGCTGGCGGAGAGGGAGACGCGCTGATCACCGATCACCAGGGGCTCGGCGAGCTTGCCGAGCAGCCGCTCCACGAGCAGCAGGCACTCCTTGCGGCTGTTCAGGTCCACCAGCACGATCACGAACTCGTCGCCGCCGACGCGGGCCACCGTATCGCCGCGCCGCACGCTCGCCTGCATGACGTTGCTGACGCTGGCGAGCGCGCGGTCGCCGGCGGCGTGACCCAGCCGATCGTTGACCGCCTTGAAGCCGTCCAGGTCGAGGTAGAGCACCGCCAGTTCCGTATCGCGCCGCTCCGCCGCGGCCATGGCCTGCTCCAGCCGGTCGGCGAGGAGCGCCCGGTTCGGCAACCCGGTCACGCTGTCGAAGTGCGCCGTCCGCTGCAGCTGCTCCCGGCGCCGGTACTCGTCGGTGATATCCCGGGCGATGGCGAAGAGGCCCTCCTTATCACCGCTGCCATCACCGTCATCCTCCCCGGCGATCGGCCAGCGGCTGACGGACATCCAGCCCGGCGTGCCGTCTTCCCGCGTCATGGGCTGAATCTCGTTGAGCAGCGGCTCGCCGGTGCGCAGGATCCGCGCTTCCTGTTCCGCCGTGTGCCGGGCGGTTTCCGCATCGAACAGGTCCGCCTCGGTCATACCGACCAGCGACCGCCAGTCGTCATGGCCGGTGAGCCGGGCGAGGCTCGCACTGCAGAAGACCAGGCGCCCGTCGGCGTCCTTGAACAGGACGAGGTCGCTGGTCTTGTCGAGGAAGATGAGGAAATTCTTGTTCAGCTCGGCCAGGTGCCGCCGCTCGTCGTCGAGTTCCTCGAGCGCGGCCCGCCGCGACCGGTAGGCCGCGCGCACTGCCCGGTTCGCGCGCAGCAGGCCGGCGGCGAGCGCGAGCACGAGCAGGAAGGCCGCGGCCAGCGCGAGCAACTCCCAGCGGTACTGCCGCAGAACGTCATCGAGACGCAGGACCTCCGCCTCCTCGTAGGGCGGCAGGCGCAGCACCCTGGCCGCCGCGTCCACGGTGCCGTAGTCGCCGGGCAGGCCGATGCCGGCCGCGTAGCCCGTGGCCGCCGGCACCGCCAGCGGCTGGGCGCGCAGCAGGGAACCGAAGGCCAGGCGGACGACCGCGGGGTCGACATGGGGCAGCGCCGCGACCGCCCACTGCGGGTAGAGCGGCGTCGAGTTCAGGAAGGGAAAACCGGGCTCATCGCGCTGGCCGAGGACGCGCACGGATGCCGCGTCCAGCAGGCCGCCGGCGCGAAAATACTCGTAGTTGGCGCTGCGCAGGAATGCCGCGTCCACCTCGCCGGCGCGCAGGGCGGCCAGCGCTTCCGGCTGCGTGGCGTAATCCACCATGACCAGCGAGGCGGCCGGTACCCCCGCCTCGGCGAGGGCCGCCAGCGGCGCCAGGTACCCCCCGGTGTCGCTGCTGCCCAGCGTGGCCACGCGTTTGCCGGCGAGGTCCGCGAGCGACCCCAGGTCGTCGCGCGCCCTGTCGACCAGCACGACGCCACCGACCCGGTGCACTTCCGTGCCGTCGGCGCGGCGCACGTAGACCGAGGCAAAGGCCGGCGGCAGGTCGGTGCGCGCGCGCAGCAGCAGGTAGTGGTAGGGGTTGGTGACCACGAGGTCGATTTCCCCCGCGGCCACGGCCGCCTCGAGGGCCGGGCCCCGGAGGAACAGGAAGCGGAGGGAGAACGGCGCGCCGGTGTTCTCGAGGGCGCTCATGAGCGGCGCCATGGCAAGGCGCGCGGAGCGGGCCGGGCCCAGCTCGTAGATGCCGACCGTCAGGGGCATGGGCTCGGCGAGCGCCGGCCGCGGCACAGCGGCGGCAGCGCACAGCAGGAGCGCGGCACCGACGAGCCACGCCCGCGCAAGACCGCCGTTACACCTGCCGGCTTCGTTACCTCCTGGCACCTGGCTCCGCCCCCGATCGAATCGCCCGATTGTGGGCAAAAGTCGCGAAGGCGGCAACCGCCGGAATCAGCCGCCGAGGAGCGTCACCAGCTGGTACACGCCCAGGGCGCCGAGGTAACCGGCGATACCGTAGGCTGCGAACATCTGCAGGGGCAGGCGCCAGGACCCGGCCTCGCGGCTCAGGATGGCCATGGTGGAAACGCACATCAGCGCGATGGCGAAGAACACCAGGAGGGCGAGACCCGAGGCGAGGCCGAGGTCGCTCGCCTGGATGGTGTTCACCAGCGGCACCATGTTTTCCTCGGCGGACTCGATACCGAACATCGCGCCGAGGGTGCCGACGAAGACCTCCCGCGCGAGGAAGGAGGTCATGATGGCGACGCCGTAGCGCCAGTCCAGCCCGAGGGGCTCGAACAGCGGACCCACGAAATGGCCGAGCTGGCCGAGCCAGGAGCTGCCAAGATCCGCACCGACGTTGGGGAAGTAGCCTAGGAACCAGACCACCACCGTCACCGTGAGGATGATGCCGCCGGCCTTGGTGATGAAGTGCTTGCAGCGCTGCCAGGCCTTGCGCAGCAGCGGCACCCAGGCCGGCACGCGGTAGGGCGGCATCTCGAGCACGAAGGGCAGGTCCGTGAAGTGATCTGCCCGGCTGCGCGAGACGAGCCCCGTGACCAGGAGACCGCAGAACATGCCGAAGAAGTAGACCCCGAACATCGCCAGGCCCTGCAGGCCGACCAACCCCCCGAGGGCCGTGGTATTGGGGATGAAGGCGGCGATCAGCAGCGTGTAGACCGGCAGCCGCGCCGAGCACGGCATCAGCGGGATCGCCAGGTAGGTCAACAGGCGCTTGCGCGGCGAATCGATGGAGCGCGCCGCGTAGATGCCCGGGATGGCGCAGGCGACCCCGGACAGCATGGGGATGAAGCTCTTGCCCGTCAGGCCGAAGACGCGCAGCGGCTTGTGGCAGATGAGCGCCGCCCGCGCCATGTAGCCCGAGTCCTCGAGCATGCCGATGATGAAGGTGAGGACGAAGATCTGCGGCACGAAGACCAGGAAAGCGCCGATGCCGGAGAACACGGCGTCGGCGGTGAAGTCCTTGCCCACCTGCCACGGGACGAGGGGTACAACCAGCCCCGCCAGCCAGCCGAGGCCCGCCTCCACGGCGTCCATGGCGGGGGCGGCCCAGGTGAAGATCGACTGGAACAGGAGATACATGATCGCAAAGAAGGCGAAGCCACCGAACACCGTGTGCAGGAAAAAGGCGTCGAGACGGGTCTGGGTGCGCACCAGCAGGTCACCGCGGGGGCCGTACTTGCGCGCGAGCTGGTGCGCGTTGCCGCGCAGGATCACGTCGGGGGTATGCGCCACGCCGTCGTCGTGGGGCCAGGGGTCGCCCTCGACCGCGCTTTCGCCGCGCAGCCGGCAGAGCAGTTCCGGCACGCCCTTGCCCGTGCGCGCGGAGATCGGCAGCACCGGCGCCGACAGCTCGCGGGACAGCCCCGCGAGGTCCACCTCGAGACCGTGACCGGCGAGGATATCCATCATGTTGGCGAGCACGAGCACGGGTTTGCCGCGGCGCTCGCACTCGCGGATGACCTGCAGCGTGAAGTAGAGGCTCTTCTCCAGCCGCGTGACGTCGATGAGACAGAGCACGTGGGAGACGTCCGGGTCCTCGAGCCCGCGCTGGAACTGCTCGACCGCCACCTGCTCCTCGCCGGAGATCGGCTGCAGCGAATAGGTGCCCGGGTAGTCGACCAGCGTCGTGTCTTCGAGGTCGGAGAAATGCCCGCTGGCCACCTCGACGGTGATGCCGGGAAAGTTCGCGACCTTCTGCGAGAGGCCCGTCAGGCGGTTGAAGAGCAGGCTCTTGCCACAGTTGGGGCTGCCGATCAGGATGACCTTACGTGTCATGGGACTCCAGCTTGATGTGGCTGGCCACCTCGTCGTCGAGGGAAAACACGGTATTGCTCACGCGAAAGACCTTGGGTGACCCGAACGCCGGCGCCTGCAGGCAGGTGACGGTCTCGCCCGGGTGAAAGCCCATTTCCATGAGGCGCACGCGGTAGTGCTCCGCGAGGCGGTCGTCGTAGCCCGCGATCATTCCGCCCTCACCCTTGCGCAGGGACCACAGGGTCCGGGGCGCGCTGCTGCCCGCGGGGGTCGTCATCCCGGCTTCCTTCCCTGCCGCCATACTGGCTTCCATCCTGGCTTCCATTCGGGCCTTCGCAGTGGCTGTCCCGGTGCCGTCCACCGCGGAGGCATCAGGTCGTCGCGCGCTCTCGCTGCTGCGCCAGCCAAAGATGCGAATAATAACCGTTTAGCGCCAGCAAGTCATCGTGCGTGCCGCGCTCGACCACGCGCCCCGCGCTCAGTACCACCAGCTCGTCCGCGTCGACCACCGTGGACAGCCGGTGTGCGATGACCAGCGTCGTGTGGGCACGCGCGAGGTCCTTGAGCGCATCCAGCACCGCCGCCTCGGACCGGCTGTCCAGGGAGGAGGTCGCCTCGTCGAAAACGAGGATGGGCGCGTCCTTGAGCAGCGCGCGGGCGATCGCCACCCGCTGTTTTTCGCCGCCAGAGAGCTTGAGCCCGCGCTCGCCCACCGTGGTATCCAGGCCCTCCGGCAGCTCGGCAACGAAATCCGCGAGGTGCGCGCGCGCCAGCGCCGCCTGCACCTCGTCGTCACTCGCCCCGGGACGGCCGTAGCGGATGTTCTCGCGCAGGCTGTCGTTGAACAGCACGGTGTCCTGGGGAACGATGCCGATCGCCTCGCGCAGGCTCTCCTGGGTGACCGAGCGCAGGTCCTGGCCGTCGATGCGCACCGCACCGGCCGCGGGATCGTAAAAGCGGAACAGCAGTTTCACAAGCGTGGACTTCCCGGCGCCGCTGGCGCCAACGAGGGCCACCTTCTTCCCGGGCGGCACGCGGAAGCTCACGGCATCGAGCACCGGCCGGCCGTTCGGGTAGTGAAAGGATACCGCGTCGAACACCACCTCGCCGCCGCCCACCGCCAGGGAGCGCGCGGCCGGCGCGTCGCGGATCGCCGGCTCGCGATCCAGCAGCGCGAACAGGTTCTCGATGTTGGCGAGAGAGCTCTTGATCTCACGGTACACGAAGCCGAGGAAGCCCAGCGGCATGAACAGCTGCAGCATGAACTGGTTGATGAGCACGAAGTCCCCGATGCTGAGCACGCCGCTGCTCACCTGCCAGGCGGCGAGGCCGATCACGGCGGTCTGCGACAGCGCGATGATCAGTGCCTGCCCCGCGTTGAGGGCGAAGAGCGAGAGCCGGTTCGAACGCCGCGCCTGCTCCCACTCGGCCAGGGAGCGGTCGTAGCGGTCCGCCTCGTAGCCCTCGTTGGTGAAATATTTCACCGTCTCGTAATTGAGCAGGCTGTCCACGGCGCGCGTGTTGCTGCTCGAGTCGGCCTCGTTGACCGCGCGCACGAAGCGCGTTCGCCACTCCGTGGCCCGGAAAGAGAAGAGCGCGTAGGCGACCACCGAGGTGACGACCACCCCCGCGTAGGTGCCGCCGTAGTTGAACAGGAGAATGCCGGCGACCATGACGATCTCGAACAGGGTCGGGGCGATGTTGAAGACGAAGAAGCGCAGCAGGAAGCTGATGCCCGTCGTGCCGCGCTCGATATCCCGCGCGAGGCCGCCGGTGCGCCGGTTCAGGTGGTAATCGAGCTCCAGGCTGTGCACGTGCCGGAAGGCGGTGAGCCCGATACGGCGCATGGCGCGCTCGGTAACCCGGCCGAAAAGCGTATCGCGCAGTTCACCGAAGAAGACGTTGGCGAAACGCGCCGCCCCGTAGGCGAGCACCAGGCCGACGAGGAGGCGGCCCGCGAGGGCCGGGGCTTCGGCGCCGTCCAGGCCGTCGACGAGGTGCTTGAGCAGGAAGGGAATGGCCAGCAGCGCCCCCTTCGCCGCCAGCAGGCAGGCGAGGGCCAGCCCGATGCGCGGCCAGTTGCCGGCAAGGAGTGGGACCAGCCGCCCCAGCACGCGGAAATCCAGGCGTCCCGAGGGCGGGTCTGTCAGGGGGGTGCCTCGCATGGCTCCGCGCCCGGTGCTTGACTCCGGGGCTCGCTGTCAGGGATGTATGCGCCTCGCGGCGCGGCGCCCGGGGCCGTGCGGGCCGCGGGCAGGAGATGATTCAGTCGACGATGAGCCCGGCGGCATCGGCCGCGGTCAGGCCCAGGGTCTGCACGACCATGTTGAAGAACTCCGCCTCGCTGCTGGAGACACGCTCGTCCGCGTGCATGACCTCCACCAGGCCACTGACGATGGCGCGCCGCTGATCCTTCGACAGGCGCGGGCTGCCTTCTGCCAGGCACTTGTGCAGGGGCACCATCTCGTACACTTTCGACAGCGCGGCCGTGCGCACGTCGGCGCTGGAGATGTCCTCACCGAGGCGCTCCTTGATCACGCGCTGCACCGTGCTGACCTCCGCCGGGTGGGAGTAGGCGTCGGCATCCGTGGCCCGGGCCAGCACCAGCACGAACAGCTCGCGGAAAATGTCCTCGTCGGAGGTCTCCGCCCGCTCACCGAAGAGCTGCCTCACCTTGCTGAAATCCACCAGTGACATGTTGTCCTCCCGAACGGCGCGTTGCGAAAGCGAAGAGCATAGCCTGTTACCTGCGCGTTGAACACCACCGCGAGCCGGCGTGTTAGCCCAAAGCAGTAATGTCCCCTTTGCCCAATTTTAAAATGTCCCCTTTTTGGTTTTTGGAGGGGCATGGTGACGGAGCGCATTACCATGAGCA
>MDSZ01010148.1_pt1 | contig 98551 bp, 117 predicted proteins | sample 811201 | NCBI WGS metagenome assembly MDSZ01 (sample SAMN05326647, study PRJNA326480) | marine metagenome | isolation source: seawater | place: Indian Ocean: North | collected 2010
GCCCCACAAAGAGCCTGTCCATTCCTTCCTCCTCGACGCTGCTGAAGGCTGCAGCATCCGGCATCACGCCGGACGAGGGAAAGGACATACGGACTTAGCGCTGCGGCGGTGCTTGACGTCTCCTGTCCGCGGCGTGTTCTTCATCGCCATGCACCGCCCGCCGCCAGTTCAAGAGCGCCCGTGATCGGCCCGCGTTTCCAGCGGGGCGGCGGCATCAACGGGTCGGAGCGGGCCCTGGCCGCTCTTGCGGACCGATCATTCCTGCGGCTCTGGACCTGGCCCAATCTGTGGATGAAGCAGAACAGCGAACTCGCCGACATCCTGGTGGTGTTCGGCGACCATGTGCTGATCTTCTCCGACAAGGGCGCGGCCTATCCGGCGACCGACGACGCCCGACTGAACTGGACGCGCTACTACCGCCGCGCCATCGCCGAGTCCGCGCACCAGATCAACCGGGCGGAACGGTGGATCGAGCGGTTCCCGGACAAGGTCTTTCTCGATCCCAGGCTCGAAACGCCTTTGCCCGTACCCTTGCCGCCGCTTGAGCGGCGTGTGGTTCATCGGATCTGCGTGGCGCCGGCGGCCGCGGATGCGGCGCGAGCGGAAGGGCTCGCCGGCCTGAGGCTCGCCCCCGCCGTCGTGGGAGACGCCGAGCGCTTCGCGACCGGTCGGGTCGAGGAGTGCCGCGGCTGGGTGCATGTGTTCGACCAGATCACGCTGGACAATGTGTTGTCCGAGCTGTCAACCGCGCCTGACCTGATCGCCTATCTGACGGCCAAGGAAGCGCTTGTCGAACGCGGTGGTCTCGCCAGCGCCCCGTCCGAAAGCGACCTGCTCGCGGGCTATCTTCTGAACAATCGGCGTTTCCCGGCGGATGGAGCGCCCCTGACGGTCGCGGCCGGGCTCTGGACCGGCCTGCAAGAGCATCCCCAGTACGTCGAACGGCAGCGTCGCGACCGGATCAGCGTCTTCTGGGATCGGCTGATCGAGCGCGTGTATCGGGGCTTCGTCGCCCGGGATCTGGAGCTCGGAAACGAGATTCCGATGCCCGACCTCGAGCCGATCCTGCGTCTCATGGCGGCTGAGGACCGGTTCAATCGACGGCTGCTGTCCATGATTATCGTGGAGCGGATCGAGGGACAGGGCGGGGCCACCCTGATCCCGTCCTCATCGCCGGACCTGACCTATCTGACCTTGATCCAGCCGTATGATCGGAACGAGACCGAACGCGACTACCGGTATCGGCGGGCCCAGTCCCTGCAGCTGCGGATCCTGGCGGCCAAGGCCGCCGATCCGGGCTTGCGCAAGATCATCGCGATCGGGCTCGGACAGGCGAATGCGCGCGGCGGATCGGAGGATCTCGCCTTCGCCGACACCCAGGCCTGGTCGCCCGAGATGATCGCCCACGGCCAGCGGGTTCGCGACGAGTTGGGCTATTTCCGTGACGATCGGGTGGTGCTGAACCGCCAGATCGAGGACGAGTTTCCCGAGCTGGACTGAGGCCTCCGACCTAGCCCTCGATACGCACCGAGATCGGGCAGTGGTCCGACGGATGTTCGGCTTCGGGGATGCCGCCATAACGGTACTCCTCGAACGACCCCGGCTCGAGGCGTGCGGTGGCGGAGGCCCCCGTTGCGATGAAGTCGATGTATTCGCGATAGCGGGCCTTGCAGCCCGCCGGCCGGTCGCCCGAGGTCAGGGTCAGCACCGAGCCCTCGGGATCGCCGTCGTTCAGGTCGGCCAGGAAGGCGTCGCCCCGGCTGGCGAGCCGGCGGTTCCAGTCGCCCAGGACGACGAACGCCTCCCCGTTCCGGGCCCGCGCTTCGGTCCACCCCTCCAGCACCGGAAGCTGGTCGAACAGCACCGGGCAGTCCGGGTCGGTCGGCTCGCGGCCGGAGTTGCAGCCGGACTTCAGATGCACCGCCAGCAAGCGCACCGGCCGACCGCGCGACACGGTCACGTCCACGCCCCAGCGCAGGTCGGGATTGCCGAGGGCCAGGGCGCTCAGATCGGGGTTGCGGGTCCAGGGCACGCCCTTGCGGATGGCGAAACCGACAGCCTGGTTCTGGATGAACAGGCCCGGCCGTCCGCGGCATTCGCCGCTCCGGGTGCTGGGCGGCCGGCCGGACATCACCACATCATAGATGGCGGGATCGAAGACCCGTTCGGCGGCAGCCTTGCTCTGCACTTCCTGGAAGGCGATCACATCAGCGCCCAGAGCGGCGGCATGATCGCGCAGACGGGCATAGTCGGCCTCGGTGCGCGGGCTGCAGCCCTCCCCGTCCCGCTCCGCCAGATGCTCCATGTTCCAGCTGGCGATCCTGAGGTTGCCGGCATCGCGGGTCGATGTCATGCCGACGCAGCCCGACAGGAGGGCGGCCGAGAGCGTGAGCGCGATCAGGGATTTCATCGTGGGGGTCCTCGCCGTGAAGGGTGCGGCCCGGCCGACGGCGGGGCGGCGCGGACCGCCGCCGGGCGCGAGGTCGGTCGCGGTCCGGCGGTCCCGCCTATCGTATCCCGCCGATTCCCGCGAGACGGCATAGCTCCGACCGCGATGCCTCGGGGAGGTCATATAGACGCCGCCGCAAGCGCGGCATCCCAGCACCCCCTTGTGGCCCCCTCAAGTGGCGAACCTCGTCAAGAAATCAGAGGATAACGGCGGTTCGAGCGTCGCACGTCGGGCCCGAGCGCATAGAGTATCGTTATGTGGATTCTCGATCCGACAGCTGAGGATGTTCAAGGGCTGGACGATGGTCAGTTGGTGGACCTGGTCTGGCGTTTGTGCCGACGGGAGGCCCAGACCCTCGGGCTGCCGACCTCGTCCGTCACCAAGGGCGGCAATCCGGCCGCCAAGGACGGAGGCGTCGACATCCGGGTCGCCGGCGCGAGCGCTTCAGCGGGCGATCTGTTGAGGCTGCCGGCCGTGATCCAGGTCAAGGCCCAGATGATGCCGGTGGGCGAGATCACGAAGGAGATGAGCCCTAGCGGGACACTCCGCCCGGCGATCGCCGCGGCGCTGGACAGCGGCGGCGTCTACATCATCGCCTCCGGCCGGGAAGACCTGACCGACAAGCGGCGGCGTGAGCTGACCGCCGCCATGATCGCACAGGTCCCCACTGCGAACGCCGATCAGGTCTCCTTATACGACAGCGGACAGCTTGCGGTCTGGGCGGCCCGATACGCCGGCGTGGCGGCCTGGCTCCGCGATCAGGCCAAGCGCCCCGTAGACGGTTGGGAGCCTTGGGGGCCCTGGTCCGCGCGGGACCAGGCGGATGATCAACCGTATCTCGTCGACGAGGCCGCCCGTCTGTGCCGCCCGCTGATCGACGGCGACCACCTCCACGGAATCCTCGTCGGCCTCGGCCTTGTGCGCGAAGCGCTGGCGCCCCCGCGCGCTGCCGTGCGGCTGACGGGACTGTCCGGAATGGGCAAGACCCGGTTCGCCCAGGCCCTGTTCGATCCGCGCGTCGGAAACGGCGCGCTCGATCCGTCATTGGTGATTTACGGTGACGCCGGCCTTGAGAAGGCCGTGTCGCCCGTCCGCCTCGCCCAGTCCCTCGTCGAAGACGGCGTCGCCGCCATTCTGATCGTCGACAACTGCCCAGCGAACCGGCACCGCGAACTGGTGGAGATCATCCAACGCCCAACGAGCCGGGTTCGTCTGCTGACGATCGATTTCGACGTCGGCGACCATCAACCGGACCACACAGAAGTTGTTCGCCTGCAAAATGCCGGTGAAAATCTGATCGACGCCCTGCTCCGGCAGCGAGCGCCGTTTTTGACGCATTCGGAGCGGATCCGGATGGTGGAGTTTGCCGGCGGCAATACGCGGATCGCCCTTGCCATCGCCCTGGCGCCCCGTGGCGCGAAGGGTATCGTCGGCCTTAAGAACAGCGAACTTCTGGACCGGCTCTTCCTCAAGGACCGTCGCGATCCCGATCTGGAGCTGCGGCGCGTCGCCCGCGCGGCGTCGTTGGTCTACGCCTTCTCGATCGAGGGTGAAGAGGCGCCCGAGGCGGTGGCCCTGGCCGAACTCGCGGGTGTGAGCGAGGTCCTGTTCCACGAGAAGATGGCCGACCTGCTGGACCGTGGCCTGGCCCAGCAGCGCGGCGCGCAGCGGGCGATCCTTCCCCCTGCCATCTCGGCATGGCTGGCCGCCGAAGCCTTGGACAAGCTGCCGCGGAGCCGCCTGATGGCGGCGTTCGGGGCCTTCCCGCCCCGACTGCAGCGCTCCTTCGCGCGCCGGCTCGGGCTGCTGCAGGGCGTGAAGGCAGCGGTCGAGATCGCCGAAACCCTGCTCTCCCCCGGCGGTCATTTCGCCGATCCGTCGGACGACAACGGGAACGAGATGCGAGCGGCGCGTCATCTGGCGCCGCTGGCGCCGATCCTGGCGCTTGATCTGGCGGAACGGGTGATTGCATCGGGCCGCAAGCTCGAGAGCTGGCATCCGCACCGCGGCGAGTTGCGACGCCTCCTGGTCAACATCGCCTACGATCCGGTCCATTTCGAACGCGCGGTCGATCTGCTGGCCATTCTCGCCCGCACCGAGACCGCCGATCAGCGCCACTACGAGAGCGTCCGGGACAAGATCCTGCCGATGTTCCATATCCAGCGCTCGGGCACACACGCCACCCCGCAGCAACGGTTCGCCGTCATCGACAAATGGCTCGCGTCCACTGAACCGCAAATACGGGACCTGGGTCTGGACGCCCTCGATACAGCTCTTGAAACCAGGTTCGCCGGGGCCGATCCCCAGGTCGAGTTCGGCGCCGAGCGCCGCGACAGCGGCTGGTGGCCGAAATCCCGAACCGAGTTGCGAGACTGGTTCGAGGACGCCCTAGATCGGGCGAGAGCCTTGCTTTCCGACCCCGACCGCCATGAGAAGGGACGGTCCCTCATCGCCAAACACTACCCGGCGCTGGCTGGTTACGGCGAGGTGGTCCCGGCCGCGGTGCGAACGATGCAGGACGCCGCTGGCGGGACCTTCTGGCCCAAGGGCTGGTTTGCGACCTGTGACGCCCTCTGGCGGCTACGCAAACGCAAGCGCCCCCGCCCCGTGAAGGCCCTCGAGCGCGCGATGCGGCCCGCGACGCTGGCCGACGAGATAGAGGTGTGGCTGCGTCTCGAATGGCATGACTGGCGCAATCCTGATCATGCCGATCAGTCGCGAGACGACTGGCCCGAAGCCCATCGGCGCGCTCTGGCGGCAGCCCGGCTCGCGATTGACGACGATGGTGTGGTCCAGCGGGTTCTCGGTGATCCCGCCTATGAAGGCCGTTATCTCGGCCAGGGGTTGGCCGAGGCCGGCGCGTCGGATTTTCAACAGGGGTGGGATCGCCTCCGCCGTCTCCTGGACGGAGTCAGAACCGAGAAGCCGAATTGGGGCGTTTTCGCCGGCTATCTGGGCGTCGTTCGGGCGCAGGCGCCCGAGCTTGCTGACGCTCTGCTCGACGCGGCGATGGTCGATCTGACCTTACGCCCCTTCGCGATCATTCTCTGCGTGACAGACGGCGATACGAATGATCGGGGTCTCAGCCGCATTCTGAGCCTGCTGCGCGACCCTCGGACACAGCCGGAGGAGCGCCGGGCGGTCCATGCAGTGCGCTTCGACGAAAGCGTTTCTGTCGAACGCGTGGGTGAACTGATCGACGCCCTGATCGAAGCCGACGAGATCGAGCAAGCGCTCCATCTTCTGAGCCACCGGGACGACCAAGCCGAGTGGGAACCGCCCCTGCGCCTGGTCGGTCGCAAGGCGCTGTTGCGGGCGGAGCTGGCGCGCGCCGACGACGTCAACGGCTATTGGGATCGACGGGCCGGCAAGATCGCAGAGCGATCACTGGCTGGACCTGAAGGCGTGGAGGTCGCGACGAACCTTCTCGGTCGTATTGTGGAGCTGGGTAACGATCGACGGGGCTGGGGCCGCGGCATGCCCGTCAAACTGACGAAGGTTCTGTTCCGTCTTCACCCGAAGCTCGCCCTGGATACTCTCCTGCCGGCCTTGCAGGATGAGCGGCGCTATGTGCTCCGGTCGCTGCTGACAGAACACGACGACGACGATCAGCCGACGAGGAACGCCTTCAACGGCGTACCGGATGACATCATGAAAGCGTGGCTGAACGAGGATCCGGTCGTGCGAGGCCCCGTTCTCGCGGACATGGGGTCCTATTTCAGCAAGGGTCCGGAGGGCGCGTTCGAATGGACGCCGTTGGCGCTCGCGCTTCTGGACGCCGCAACGGACGACACACTCGAAAGCCTCGGCAACCGGTTCGACTCCGGCAGCTCAAGCGGGAAGTGGGGCTCGCGGTTCTTACGACGTCGCCCGATGGTGCAGGCCGTCCTGAACCATCCGAACCCCCGCGTCCGTGCGTGGGCTGCGGACATGCTCATCTACCTCGACAAGCGGATCAGGCATCGAGCGGAATGGGATCGTGAACCCGCCGACCGCTTCGAGTAGTCCACCGTCGTGACAGGCACACATCTCGACCGGTCCGTAAACCGGTTCGACTTGAGCGCCCAGTTCATCAAAATCCTGTTTTGATCACCTATAGTGCTCATATCCGAGCTTCTTCAAACTAGATATTTGACAAACCCCCAGTTTGTGCACCATAAGTGCTCAAATGCTCGGAAAGCTAAACAAGCTGGAACGGATGCTGCCAGAGGGTCTGGTCGTCGATTCCGCGTGGATGAACGAGCACGGCTACTACAACTCCCTGCGCGCCAAATACGTCGCCCAGGGCCGCCTCGAACAGCCGGCGCGCCGGGCCTACCGTCGCCCGCGCGGCCCCCTCACCTGGGAGGTGGTGGTCCTGTCGTTGCAGACCCTGCTCGATTATCAGGTCGTGCTGTGCGGCCGAACCGCCCTGGAGATGCAGGGCCTCGGCCACTACCTCCGGCGCGAGACCCGGACGGTCCACCTGTCCGGCCCGATCAAGCTGCCGACCTGGCTCAACGATCTCCCGCTCGATGTCGAGTTCCGCCAGCACACCCCTGCCAGGCTGTTCGAGCACTGGAAATACTTCTCCCTGCGCGGCGTTGAACCGACCGCGCCGGACAGCCCCCGGGCCTGGGGGTCGGCGGGCGTCACCGACCAGAGACTCGGGCACTGGGAACACCCGTTGCGCCTCTCGACCCCGGAGCGCGCCGTCCTTGAACTGCTGGACGAGTTGCCCGACCACGAGGGGTTCGAAGCCGTCGACAAGGTCTTCGAGGGGCTGACCAATCTCAGCCCGCGACGGCTGCAGTTGCTGCTTGAGGACTGCAAGAGCGTGAAGGTGAAACGCCTGTTCTTCTTCTTCGCCGACCGCCACGGGCACGCCTGGCTGAAGCGGCTGGACCGCGCGCCCATAGGGTTGGGCAGCGGCAACCGGATGCTGGTGCGCGGCGGACGCCTGGACCCGACCTATCATATCACCGTGCCGGAGACGCTCGATGCCGTACGGTGAGATCTACGACCGGCAGGTTCGCCTGCTGGTGCGGGTCATCCCCCTGCTCGAAACCGAACAGGCGTTCGCGCTGAAGGGTGGGACCGCCATCAATCTGTTTGTCCGGAACATGCCCCGGCTCTCGGTCGATATCGACCTGACCTATCTGCCGGTCGAAGACCGCGCGACCTCGCTGGCGGCGATTGACGCCGCGCTGAAACGACTGGCGGCGATGATCCGTGACCGGATTCCGGACAGCCGCGTCGCGGAAACCGTCAGCAAGGAGGGGACGGTTCAGAAACTGGTCGTCGCCGCCGACGACGCCCAGATCAAGATCGAGGTCACGCCCGTGCTCCGCGGCGCGGTCTTCGCTCCCGTCCTGCGCCCCGTCTCTCCCCTGGTGGAAGACCGGTATGGGTACGCCGAGGTCCAGATGGTCTCGCAAGCCGATCTCTACGCGGGCAAGATCATGGCGGCTCTGGACCGGCAACACCCGCGCGACCTGTTCGACATCCGCGACCTTTTGGCGACCGAAGGGATCGACGACGCCCTGCGTCAGGCCTTTCTCGTCTATCTCATCAGCCACGGGCGACCCCTGGCCGAGCTTCTGCGACCCAATCCCAAGGACATCGAGCGCGAATTCACCGAGGCGTTCGACGGGATGACGGATGCGCCCGTGGCGCTGGAAGACCTCCTCGCGGCCCGCGACAGCCTGGTCCTGGACATCGTCGACGCCATGCCGGAGGCGCACCGCGCCTTCCTGATCGGGTTCAAGCGCGGCGAGCCCGACTGGGAGGCGATCGGACTGGCCGGCGTGGCCGACCTGCCGGCGGTGCGCTGGAAGCAGTTGAACCTCGATCGTCTGGACGCCGCCCGGCGCGAGGCGTTGACCGACCGCCTCCGCGCCGTCTGGGCGTGAGAGGGGCGTTTGAAGTCGGGGCGGCGTTGCCACCTCCGTTCCACCCTGTAATCTGGCGGGGACGGGTTCCGGATCGATAGGGACCGACCTTGAGCCGGGGGACGTCCCAGACGTCGGCGGCGACCGGTCCTGAAACCCCGGGCTTCCACGCAGAAGTTCCAGACCCGTCCCCCATTCGCCGTCCCGAAAGGATCGCCGTGGCCGACGAGATCACCGCAGAGGAGACGGCCCTCTATGAGGATCTGGCTGAGCGGGCCGGAGAGGTCGCGCGAAGGCTCCTGGCGGAACGCGGCCTGATCTATCTGGACGATCTCGATCCTGAGGCGGCCCGTGACCTGCTGAGGATCGCCTGGCGCGAGGCCGCTCAGACGCGGTTCGAGGGCCTGGATATCAGCGAGCTCCACGCGGAGATTGACGCCATGATCGAAAGCCTCGTCATAACACCGCAGGGCGAGACCCTCACCTCGATCCACTAGGTCGTCGCGCGCGTTCCTCGGCGGCGCCTTGGTTTAGCGGCAAGATCGTCCCGCCTCCGCTTTCAGCCCGCGAAAGGATGCAGGCCCCAGGGCCGAAAGATCGCCGGACCTGACCCCCAGGGGCTCGCAGGCCGATGTCCATCACAAGCGTGGCAATACACGCGCGAATCTCGATAATCGCGTGAGTTGCAACCGTTCCTCTGCCCGCTCGGCGTCCGGAGTCCGCCATGACCTTCCAAACCTTCTCGGAGCATTGGGCCGGGCCGCTTTCGAACGTGGTCATGGTCCTGCTGGCGATCATCCTCCTCTATCCGGTGATCTGGAAGCTGAGCATCAGCCAGATGAGCGCGGCGTTCGAGGCCCTGAAAACGGCGAAGGACCTGCCAACCTACCTCGGCCACATCACCGAGGCTTCGGAGCGGCTGCAATCGCTCAATCGGGAGATCGGCGGCCTGCGCGAGAAGCTGGGTGAACTCGACACGATCCAGGAGGAGCTCGAGATCGCCAATCGTCGGATCGCCGATCTCCAGAAGCTGAGCGAGGAGCGCCCGCCGGAACCGGTCGCAGCCGAGCCCGAGGAGATCGACGAAGTTCGCAACTGGGAGGCCGTAAGCGAGATCTGGTTCGAGGTGAAAGACATTGTGGAGGACAGGATTGGCGGCATCGCCGACGGCCGCATCCGCCGCAAATACAACTCCATTCCGCGCTACACCTACGAGGAGATCACCCCCCTCCTCGTTCGTGACAACGCCCTGACCGCGGCGGAGGCGGAGGTCGTCAACGACATGGACCGGACGTTCCGGTCTCTTCGGAATCGAAAGACGCCTGTGACCCCCGAACGCGTGAGAGAGTTCCAGGGCTGGCGCGCTCGCGTCGGGGGCTGACCATGACGTCGATCATCCGCGGAAATCTTCAGTCAGGGCCGGGCGGCCGGCGATCACGATCGGCCGACGTCGCCGCCTGATGTCTCACACTGTCCGCATCACCGAGGCGAGCCCGCGTCTCGCCGACCTCAAGCTGTCCTGGTCGACGCCGATCTTCACGGACGACGACGGGATCGGCTCCCTCGCCTCCCTTCACCAGGCGGGGGACGCTTTCGTCGCCGTGGTCCGGTTCACCGCGGAGGGGCCGGTCGTGCTGGGAAGCGGCGTGATGGTCGGGCCTGGCCTCGTCATAACCGCGACCCATGTGCTCGATGAGTTTCGAGCCGCCGGAGCCAGCCCGGTGTTCATGACCTTCCTGCCCGAAGGCGCTCGCGCCTGGTTGCCGCTGGATATTAGCGCCGGGTCCAGGCCGAGCGCGTTCGATCCCCATCGCATGGTGACGTCCGACCTGTCACTGGTGAGTTGTACCCTGAACTCCGACCCCATGGAGGAACGCCCGCTGGGGCTCGCGCCCTTGAAGGTTGGTCTGCCACTGATCGGAGATCGGCTCTGGGCCATCGGCTTCCGCCATCAGGACATCAGCGGAAGCGCGGCTCGTGTCAGTCCAATGATCTCATCGGGCCTCGTCACCCAGGCCTTCCCGACCGGCCGCGGCGACCGCATGTCGGCCGCCTGTTTCGAGGTCGATATGGAAACGATCGGCGGAATGAGCGGCGGCGCCGTTGTGGACGTCGACGGCAATCTGGTCGGCATCGTTTCGTCGTCGCTGGAGGGTGGGCCGTCCTACATGACCCTGATCTGGGACGCCTTGGGACTTCGGGTAAAGGGACCGACGCCCCGCCTGTCGCTTCAGCCGACAATCACCCTCCTTGGCGCGCAGAGTTGGCAGGTCGTCCGGATCAAGGGCGATGTCGAGCGCAATCCCTGGGGCGAGATCACGGTCCACTTCAGCCAGGACGAGGCGCGCCTTCTCACGGTTTCGGCTCCGGACGCCTTTCCGGATGACGGTCGCCGCCAGCTCACGGCCGACGAGCGCATGGCGTTCATGGACGAGCACGGTGGCGAACTTGAATCCCTCGCCACCGAGGCCGTGATCGACTGGCTGGAGGGTCTCCCGCTCGATCACGTCTACGCCTTCCTCGGCGCTGCGCAGGTTCCGGCCGATCTCTTCCCTGGCCTTTCGGGGTTCGAGATCGAGGACATGGAGGGGGCGGAAGATCTGGAACTGATCACCGCAAGGGAGGGCTCGGATGGATCGCTGGAGATCGCGTTCTTCCTTCGCCTCCAGTCCTACGTCTGGATTCTGGAAATGCCGTCCGCCTTCGCCGAGGCTCATGCCGAGGCGCTCGAGGCCCATTTCATCAACATCGAGACAGAAGGTGGCGAAACCCGGATGGAGCGCGTGCAGCGCGCGTATTTCCGGGCCACGACCCGTTTCGACCGGACGGACGGAACCTTCGGCGAAATCTCGGTGACCTCGAGCGCGGTCATCCCATGATCCTGGCCGAGCCCTTCGCGTGGGCTGAAAGCGAGCTTGAACGACCGGCGACGCCTCCTGCGAACCCTCCTGCCCTGCGGCCCTCTCGCGCACTCCAGCCCTGAACCGAGGCGACCGATGCCAGACCCCTCACCGACCCTTCTGGAAGAAGCCCGCGAGGTCCCCGAGCGCGCGCTGCGCATCTACGCGCGCCTCTGGCAGTTCGAGACCTGGCTCCGGTCGATCGTCTATGTCGAGTTGCGGGCCAAGCTCGGCGACGGTTGTCGGGCGTCCTTGAAGTCGAGCACGCGCTCCTACGAGGCGGACAAGTTCCTGAAGCACATGCCGACGCCGGAGATGAACGCCCTGAGCTACGCGTCTCTGGGGCAGATGACCGGCTTGATCGATGAACACTGGGACTGCTTCGCCCCGTATCTGCCGCCGAAGATCCTCTGGGACGCCAAGCTGAAGGAGGTCGAGCAGATCCGCCACAGGATCGCTCACTTCCGGACAGGCCACGCGGACGACCACCCGCGCCTTTTGCAATTCCTCCGGGATCTCGACCAGGGCTTCTGGAGGTTCTGCACGAGTTACAACGACAGCCTGCCGGTGCTGCCGCCGGAACGCGACCCGGTCACGCGCCGGTTCATCGGCTACGATCCGCTTCCCTGGGGCGAAATCGAACCGGGCCGTTGGGCGCGCATCGGTTTCGTGGACAAGTCCGAGCCGGTGAATGTCCTGATCAGCGCGTTGCGTCGTCCCTGGGCGGAGGACGCCGCATCCATCGATGGCGCGACCGGGCGATTGTACGACGTGGTCTTCATGGGAGGAGACCGTCGGGTCTTCGAGTACCGGAGCCTTCTGGAGAGCACCCGGGCGGATCATGACCGTCTCGTGCACATCGTCCTCGGCACAGGCGATACCCTGCGCCTGACGATACCGGCGGTGCTCGGCGCGGAGGCGGTGATCGGGATCGTGGACCGCTGGCTCCTGGCGGCGAGGAACAATGTGAGACGGGGTCATCCCATCACAACCGAGAGCGCGAACGCCCTCGCCGCCGACTGGCCGGAGTATGTTCTGGGGCCGGGCCACCCCCTGGCTTATCTGGGGCCGGACATGCCTTGCAGCTTCTTCGACGCGTGACCTTCCGGAGGGGCCTCGAGCGCCTCGATCCGCGCGCGATGGAGCGAGCCCCAGTCGCAGAGCGGGAGCAGGGCTTCCACCAGGGACATGCCGAAGGGCGTGAGGAGATAGTCCACCTTGGGGGGCACCTGTTGGTAGTCCCGCCGGACCAAAACCCCGGTCGCCATCAGGTCCCGTAGCTGCTGGATCAGCACCTTCTCGCTGATGCCGGCGACCAGCCGCTTCAGGTCGCCGAAACGCCGGGGCCCCGAGCGGAGGTGATAGAGGATCAGAGGCTTCCACTTTCCGCCCATGACCGAGAGGGAGACGTCGAGACCGCATTCTGGGACCGGGTTCATCGGACAATCTTACACTTACCTTTAGGTCAGTTCTACCTTGAAGGTAATTGGTGGCCATATGGCGTGCTCCCACAGCAAAGGAGCAAGAGCATGGGCAGGCTAGAAGGCAAGGTCGCGGTCGTGACGGGCGCGAACAGCGGCATCGGTCGGGCGTCCGCCAAACTGTTCGCGCGTGAAGGCGCCCGCGTATTCATGACGGGCCGCCGGCAGAGCGACCTGGACGATGCGGTAGCCGAGGTCGGCGGAACCGCGCGCGGGATCCAGGGCGACGTCTCGAACCCTTCGGATCTCGACCGGCTCTACAAGATCGTCGTCGAGGAAGCGGGACGCATCGACGTCCTCTTCGCCAATGCCGGCGGCGGCGAGTTTCAATCCCTGCAGGATGTCACGGAAGACGCCTTCGACCGCACCTTCTCCACGAACGTGAAGGGCACGCTGTTCACGGTCCAGAAGGCTCTGCCCCTGCTTCGCGACGGAGCCTCGGTGATCCTGACGGGATCGACCTCTGCCGTTACGGGCTCGCCGGCGTTCAGCGTCTATGCCGCCAGCAAGGCCGCCGTTCGCAGTTTCGCTCGCAACTGGGTGCTCGATCTCGCCGATCGTCGGATTCGGGTGAATGTGCTCGTCCCGGGCAGCACGGATACGCCTGGTCTGCGCGGACTGAGCGAAACTGACGCGGCGCACAGCGCCCTCATGAAGTCGTTCGAGGCGGGTACGCCGCTGGGACGCACTGGCCGGCCTGAGGAGATCGCCGCTGCCGCCCTGTTCCTCGCCTCTGACGAGAGCAGCTTCGTCAACGGCAGCGAGCTGTTCGCCGATGGCGGCGCGGCCCAGATCTGAGAGACGGCATGAGCGTTCAACACAACCTGTCCACGGTTCAGACCTTTCTTGAGGGGCTGGGCGGCGGACGTCCGCCGGAGGCGCTTGCGACCGTGTTCGCGCCGGACCTTTCGCTGGAGATACCGGGGCAGTCCGGGGCCTTCCCCTGGGTCGGTCGGGGAGCCGGTCGTGAGGCGATGATCGCCTTCATCCACGATCTGCGCGACCTGACCGAACCCCTGGCGTTCGATGTCGAGGACATCCTGGCCAATGAGGGCCGCGCGGTCGTTGTCGGGGCGCTCCGCACAAGGGTTAAACGGACCGGCAAGGTGATCGTCTCTCCGTTCGTGCTGATCTTCGGCTTCACCGACCAGTTGGTGAGCCGCTTCCAGATGCTTGAAGACAGCCATGCGGTGGCGGAGGCCGCCCGATAGGCTGGGCGTCGCTAAGGACCGACGCGCTCAGCCCCTGCCCGACTTGCAGCGGGCCTGCGGCTGGGCGCGTCGATCAGCACAGACGGCAGAGCGTGCACCGCCACCCGCGCGGCCTGCACCTCGAGCTTTCGGAGCGCCGCGCGAGATCCAGACTTCAGGCGCGCCGTATCCGGGTGGTCTCCCATGAGGTCGTCCACCAGCATCCGGCTGGTGCTGTTGAGCCACCGGCTGAGTTCGGCGCTCGGCTTCCGCCCGCGACCGACCGAAGATCCCAGGATGAACTGCGACAGCTTTTCCTGCTGCTTGCGCAGGTGGTCGCGCATCAGCTTGGAGCGGGTGATGTAGCCGGCGTTCACGCCCGGAAGAGAGTGGTTCATGAGCAGGTGCATATCCACCTCGGACACCTCCGCGGCCTGACCGATGGTCCGATAGGTCTGGCGAAGGTCGTTGCCCCAGTGGCTGAGGACCGCCCGGTTCTCCTTGTGCTCCACCAGATGGCCGCAGGGCGCGTCGCTCGGGAAGAGGAAGGTCCGGCCGCTCTCCGGATAGATGATCGGCCCGATCCGGCGCAGGCGGAAGATGCACTCCATCATCGCGCGCGAGAGCGGAATGTCGAACGCCTTGGCCTCCCCGCCCTTCGGCTTCTTCAGGTGCAGGACCCGCTCCTTCAAATCCAGATCCTCGATCCGGACCTTCTTCATCACCTCCGGACGCGAACCAGACAGGAGGAGGAACAGGTGGAACTCCCGACGGATCGGATTCTGGATCAGCGCCAGTTGCTCGAACCAGGCCGGAAGATCTCCGACGCCCATGGCGGTGTCCCTGCGATGTTCCGGATTCCAGTCCACCGCGCTGACAGGGTTTTCGGCCGGCAGCTTTCGACAGGTCTTTCGGGCATGCCGATAGACGGCACGGAAGCTGCGCATCGCCCCGTTGGCGATGGCAGGCCCGTTCGCCTTGGTGATCATGTCGTGCCGGTCGGCGATCAGGATCGGCTTGTCGCCGAACTCTGACAGGGGGCGATCGAGCCAGTCGGCGAACAGCCGCTCCATGTGGTCGGTGTAGCTGCGCAAGGTGCCGCTGGCCCGCTTCTTGCGCTCAAGGTGGGAGATCTTGAAGCGCTGCCACGCCTCGCCCAGGGTCGGCACGCCGTCGGGCGAGGTGATGACGACGCCGCTGGCGTCGACAGATCCCGGCTTCACCCTCTTCACCCGTGGCGGACGCGGATCTTCTCCCTTGCCGATCTGGCCAATGAGCGCCTTGGCCTTGATGCGGGCGTCGCGGGAGTTGATCTCGCCGACCTCCCCGACGGCCATCCGGATGCTGGTGCGCGTGCCGTCGTCGCGATGCAGGTCGGCCTGGATGGTGAAGGTCTTGGACGCCTTGCCGATGACCACGAAGAAACCGCCCAGGTCGGTGTCGCGGGCGATGTAGGGCCGGTCGTGAGCGAGCGGCAGTCCGATCAGGTTCTTGTCGGTGAGGCTTAGACGCAGGTTCGACATTTGCTGACTTTTTCGGGCGAAAAACGGTGCAGAAAAACGGTGAGAAAAACGGTGAGATTCACGCCGCCGGTCAGCAGCGTTTCAACCCGTAAATCTACGATAGCCCACGATCGCGCACGAAAATAATCAATTATATCAATACACTGCATCGCACCCCTTCGCTGATTCTGCGGGGTGCGGAGGACCACACATCAGGTTCTCTTAATCAGCGGGTCCACAGTTCGAACCTGTGATCACCCACCATCGTCGCCCTGCTCCATCAGGACTTGTCCGACGCCTTCAGGCGCGACCGCTGACCGTGAGGTCGCGGGGCGGAAGGACGTCTTCCAGGTCGGCGTGGAGGGCGCGGCAAAGACGCCAGAGGGTGGCGCTGTAAACCTTCCCCCTGCCCGCCTCGATGGCCGACAGCTCCGCAATCGAAATCGCACTGGTCCGCGCCAGCTCGGCGAGGTTCAGCCCCATGTCCTTGCGAAGCTCCGACAGGCGGTCGCCTACATAGCGGTCAGTCGCATCGATCGGTTCGGCCGTCATGCTCATGGGCGGCCTCCGATCGCAGAAGCCCTGCGAACAGGGCGGCGAGCAGACCCGCGAACAGCACATAGGAGGTGCTGATATAGGCCCGGCCGAGAATCTCCGGATTGAGCGCGAAGCTGAGATGCGTCACCGCCTGGGCGAGTTGGAACGCCGCCGCCCAGACCAGCCAGCGCGCGGGCCTGCGCCAAGCGATCGCCGCCAACAGCCCCAGATAGGCCGCGTCCACCCCCATGATCAGCCACTGGGCGGCGTCGGGGTTGGCGCGATCCTGCACCAAGGCGCTGAGCACCGACCCCGCCACCATGCCCAAGGCCGCCAGCCGCGCCGACCCGTCGCCCTTCCAGAGGGCGACGAGAAGGCAGACCGCCATGGCGACGGTCAGACCGATTTGCAGCGGCGTGTGTAGCGATTGCATAGGTCTTCGTGGCGCGCGCCGTCCGACCTTGCAAGTCCAGCGTCACCATCAGGCGGCGGCCCGAAGACGAGCGGTCCTGGGCTGGTCGGTTTCGGGCTTGCCTGTCAGCGGCCCCATCAGTCGCGTCTCGCGCCCAATGAGCGCCGGCGCGGCCTGTTCCAGCGCCGCATGGGCCGCCACCAGACGGGCTCGCGCTTCGCCGAAAGCCCGAATGGCCTCGGTGGTCTCCGAAACGGCCTGAGCGGCCAAGACGGCCGAAAGGCGATGATCCAGCCGCGTCTCCGCCATCAGGCTGACGAGGGCGCTCGCCGCCATCAGACCTTGGTCGGCCTGGTCCTCCGCCCGAAACAGGGCGTTCGCGATCGTTTGCGCGATTTCAAGTCTTTGCATTGTCCGCTCCCCGACGCCGAGCTGTCGGCGCCGCATCAACTGTTGATCAGCGGAAAGAGAGACCTAGCGGCCGGACAGCAGACGATCGAGCGCTTGCACAGCGAGCTGAAGCTGCACGCTGCCTCCGAGGATGGCGGCGAGAACGGCGAGTGCGACGGCGGCGAAGATCGGGATCATCGCCAGTTCACGAACTCGCTCGGCAACGCGGGCCGTCTTGGCGGCCGATCGTTCTCGCTGGGGAGAACGAGCGCGATGCAGAGTATCTCGCGCATCAAATCGAGCGGCGAGAGATAGGGCTGAAGGGTCCGTGTCAGATCCAGCAACCGCAGAGCCGTCTCGCGTTCCTCGTTCGTCGCCGCCAAATCCTCGAAGATCGCCTCCAGCTCCTCCCATGTGACGGGCGGCAGATGACATCCCGAGTGCGGCATCCAAGCCTCCTTTCCGACCGTCATCAGAGACGGCGTCGGGAGCGGTGGGCAGGGGGAATGACGCCCCTACGGAATCGTCCCGTAGAGGTTCGAAATAGAGGCGCGCCGCTTGCCGGCGGCTGCTGACGCCCAGTTTGCGACAGGCGTTCTCGATATGCTTGTCTATGGTCTTGGCGGAGCGGCCCAATTCGAGCGCGATTTCCTTCGACTGAAGACCGTCGCGCACACGGCGCAGACAGGCCGCCTCCATAGGCGTCAGGCGCTGGGCGACGTTCACCGATGTCGTCGTCTCGGACACCTTAGCCGACAACCGCCTGAACCATCGTCACTAAATCGTCTCGCCCCAACTGCGGAGAGGCGTCGTCGATGTTTGTTGTTTGGTCGGCCATGGTTCACTCGTCTGCCGCCCGACAATGCCGTCAACCCTCCTTCAGCGCAACGCCTCAGCTTACCCAGGTCAGTCTTCAGCGCGACCCGGCGCCGGCTGCGGCGTCAGCTGGTGGGAGGCGGCCCCTTTGCCGCCGCGCCCGGCGTGATCTCGGCGAACGACTCCGCCTGGGAGACCGGCGGCAGGGCGTCAGCCTTCTGCAATCCGTCATCGACGACCTGGCGAATGGCGATGATCCGCTCGCCCGCCTTCATCAGAGGCGCGGCCGCGTCGGCCGCCTGGACATCGGTCTTGGACGGAACGCGCACGGTTCGCGTCACCCCGCCTTGCTCCAGGTCTATCTGGTAAAACTTCATCGTCATCGTGCGGCTCCTTGTTCCTAAGGAAAGGCCAGCCGCTGCGGCGGGTTCCGCGGCCGGATCACGGGGACGTCCATGCCCCGCTCGGTTCAGACACGGCGGCCGGATGATCCAATGAAAGAAACGCGCGCCCCTCGACCCCCGTATCCGAGGCTGGGCGGCGTTCGCCCTACCTCCTTGCCGGGCGGTCCGGTCCGAACGGGAAAAAGAAACGCACAAGGCGCGGTGATCGCCGCCCTTGCTTAACCCATGTGAATGCCTTGGCCTTACGCGCCGTGCAGGGTGGGTGCATGTATGACGCCGCTTCAGCCCTCGCGGTCTCCTCGCGGGATCCGATTTCGGAAGACCATCGTCCGCAAGGTGTGAGGGATCACCCGGTGCTGCGGCTGATGCCGGACGAGGTCCAGGATCTGGTCCGACGGAAGGGTCAGATGCGGAGCGGCCGCGCCGGGGAAAGCCTGGAAGGGCGTGCGGCGGTAGGTTTTGTGCTGGACGGCGCCTTAGCGGCCTTCGACCGCAAGAACATGGCCTGCGTCGGCCTTCATGGCCGAGGCGCGATGTTCGGTTGGGAAGCCTCGTTGGCCTCCGCCTTCTATCCCGTGCGTTTTCTGCCTCTGATCGACGCCCACTGGATCGAGGCGCCGGCCGCCGATCTGTCGGATCTGATGGGGCAGGCCTGGGTCGAACACGTTTTCGCCCGCCATGCCTTGGACCGTCTGTCGCGGGTGCAGGCCGAGGCGGCCTGCAACGCCGTCCACCAGGTGCCCCACCGCACGGCCAATTGGATTCGCCGTCTGTACGAGACTTCGGGCCCTGAACTGCGCACCACCCAGTCCATCCTGGCCCAGGCCATGGGCGTCCAACGCACCAGCGTCAATGCGGCCGTTAAGGCCCTGGAGAGGGACGGCGCGCTGAAGCTGTCGCGGGGTCGGATGATCGTCACCGACCCCGCGCGCCTTCATCGCTTCGCCTGCGGCTGCTGAAGCCTCAGTGCGGCTTCAGGACCACCTTGGTCCATTCGTTCTGGTTTTCCTTGAAGTTCTTGTAGCCTTCAGGGGCCTGTTCCAGCGGCAGGCGATGGCTGATCAGGTCGGTGGTGTCGATCTTGCCGTCCAGCACCAGTTGCAGCAGTTGCGGCAGATAGCGCTGAACATGGGTCTGGCCGGTCTTCAGCGTCAGCCCCTTCTCCATGAAAGCTCCTACAGGCCATTTGTCCGCCACCCCGCCGTAAACGCCTGGAACCGACACCGTTCCGCCCTTGCGCACCGCCATGATGGTTTCGCGCAGTACGTGGGGTCGGTCTGTCCCCAGCCTGGTCTCCTGTTTGATCGCATCGACGATATTGTCTGGCGAGAAGCCGTGGCTCTCCATGCCGACGGCGTCGATGCAGCTGTCGGGGCCCAGGCCAGCCGTCATCTCCATCAGGGCCTCGCGCACCTTGACTTCGTGATAGTTCAGCACCTCCGCGCCATTGGCCTTGGCGAGGGCCAATCGGTTCGGGTGACGGTCAATGGCGATCACCCGGCCGGCGCCCTGAAGGATCGCGCTCTTGATGGCGAACAGACCGACCGGTCCACAGCCCCAGACCGCGACGGTGTCGCCGGGCTGGATCTGGGCGTTCTCCGCCGCCATCCAGCCGGTGGGATAGATGTCTGACAGAAACAGAACCATCTCGTCTTCGATCCCGTCGGGAATCTTGATCGGGCCGTAGTCGGAATAGGGCACGCGCGCATATTCGGCCTGTCCCCCGGCGAAGCCGCCGGTCAGGTGCGAATAGCCGAACAGGCCCGCGACGGAATGGCCGTAGGCGATCTCGGTGGCGTCGGCCTTGTCGGCGGGATTGGAGTTGTCGCAGGCGGCCGGCATCGACCGTTCGCAGAAGAAGCACTGGCCGCAGGCGATGACGAAGGGAACAACGACGCGATCGCCCTTCTTCAGGCTGGTGTTGCCTCGGCCGACCTCCACCACCTCCCCCATGAACTCATGTCCCAGGATGTCTCCGTTGGACATGCCGGGGATCATGCTGTCGTAGAGGTGCAGGTCCGAGCCGCAGATGGCGGTCGCCGTGATCTTGATGATGGCGTCCCTGGGATTGACGATCTGGGGGTCAGGGACCGTATCCACCTGGACATTGTGTTTTCCGTGCCATGTGAGGGCGCGCATTGGGGCTCCTTGGTTCGAGGGAAAAGGATCAGAGGTGGCGCGAGGCGCGGGGCGCCGCCTCGGGCGCCTTGGAGGTCGAAACCTCCCCCGTCTCCATCAGCTGTTTGAAGCGGCGAAGCTCGCGCCGGGCCTGAACCCGCGGCTCGCGCTGCATCACCTTGGCGACCACCTTGCCCACCACCCCCGCAGGCGGATCATAGCTGATGAAGACCCGGACCTCCGTGCCGCGGCCGAAGGGGTTGTCCTTGAAATCGACCCAGCCCTCGTGATCGACGTCGGAGCCCTCGGAAGAGGTCCAGGCGATCCGCTCGCCAGGGCGATCCTCGGTGATTTCGCAGACCAGGTCGAAGTCGGCGCCGGCGGGGCCGGCTATGGTCCATTGCGAGCGACGCCCGTCCAGAATTTCGACGGCCTTCACATTCTCCATGAAGCTGGGCAGGTTTCGAAACTCCCGCCAGTAGTCATAGAGTTCCTGCCTCGGCCGGTTGATCAGGGCCGCACGCAGACTTGAAGAGTCATGGTCGCCCTCTTGCCGATCCTCTTCAAGGAAGGCGGTCGATCCGACGTCGGCGTCGGTTGAAACGTCACTATAAGACATGGACTTAGCTCCGATCGGCTGAACGTGGTGAACCGAGCGGCGCCGGCTTCGTTCCGTCGAGTCTTGGACGGAACACAGGGCCCAGGCGTGAGTTGGTCAGGCTGAAAAGCCGGAGTTCATCAATGACCGACGCCCTGGATCAAACCGCTGCAGAAACCGTTCGGCCGCTGGCCGTGGTCACCGGGGCCTCATCGGGCATCGGCTACGCCTTGGCCAAGCTGTTCGCCCAGGACGGCTACGACCTGGTCATCGCCGCCGACACCCCATTGGCTGAGGCGATGCAGGCGCTTGAGGGATTGGGCGCCCATGTCGAGGCCCTTCAGGTCGACCTGGCCTCTGAAGAGGGGGTGCAGTCCTTGAGAGAGCTGATCGGCGAGCGCCCGATCGACGCCCTGGCCGCCAACGCCGGTCACGGGTTGGGCCGGGCCTTTCTGGACCAGCCGTTCGATGAGATCCTTCATGTAATCAACACCAACATCACCGGGACGGTGCGTCTGGTCCATCTGATCGGCAGAACCATGCGGGCGCGCGGCCAAGGCCGCATCCTGTTCACCGGCTCGATCGCCGGCCTGATGCCGGGCAGTTTTCAGGCTGTTTACAATGGTTCGAAGGCCTTCGTGGACAGCTTCTCCCTGGCCCTTCGCAATGAGCTGAAGGACTCAGGGGTGTCGGTCACCGTCCTGATGCCCGGCCCGACCGACACCCGATTCTTCGAGCGCGCCGACATGATGGACACCAAGGTCGCCCAGGGCGACAAGGCCAACCCGGAGGATGTCGCAAAGGCGGGCTATGCGGCGATGAAGCGAGGCGACGGCGACGTGGTGGCGGGTCTCGGCAACAAGGTCCAGGCGGCGATGGCGGCGATCACCCCCCAGACCGTCCTGGCCGAAAGGCATCGCAAGATGGCGGAGCCGGGCTCGGGCGCCTGAGGCTCAAACCGCCTCCTTCCAGAGACGCAGATATTGGGGGTCGAACTCTGCGACGCGGCTCAGGCCGTCCCAATCCTTGATGACGGCGCGGCCGTCGCGCACGTCGAGGAGATCGGCCGCCCTCAGCGCCATCAGGGTTCGGTTCACATGAACGGACGACAGGCCCAGAACATCGGCCAGATCATTCTGGTTAAGGGGAAAGTCGAAGCTCCCTTCGGCGGTTCGCCCCACCGGCTCCAGCCGGGTGAATATCTCGCAGAAGAAGTGGGCCATGCGCGCCTGGGCGTCCTGACGTCCCATACCGACCAGCCAGACCCTGTGGATGGCCGCATCCACCACCGTTTCCAGCCAGAACATTCGCGCCAGATGGGGATCGCGCGCGGTCAGTCGGCGAAGAGCGGAATGGGGGATGGCCGCTAATTCGCAGTCGGAAATGGCCATGACGCCGTTTTCCATCCGCTTCATGACCAGGCTGTGCAGGTCCAGAAAGTCGCCGGGCAGGCCGATCTGGGTGAACTGCCGCCCGCCATCCCCAACAAAGGCGACCCGTCCGGCGTAACCGGACAGCAGCAGCAGGCTCGAGGTTTGACGCCGCTCCTCGCGCACGATCGTTTCCCCGGCGCTCGCCTGGAGACGCTCGACGGGCAGTCGAAGAATGGCCCGCCTCTGAGCCGGCGACAGATCGTCACGACGTTCGAACTTCTGGACGAGAACGTCCAGCATTGAACAAATGGAGCTAAACGACATCCAAGCCCCGCCTCTCGCGTATAGGCTCCATGACGAATTACCGCCTGGAAATCGGCGTCGCCGGCATGGAGGAGCGTCTTCAGCTTATGGCTGGGGATGACAACGCGGCCCGATGCGAAGCGTTGCTGGCTGTGGGCGATCTGATCCGCGACCATGCGCTGAAAGGCGTGCACCAGACGGTGTTCACGCTCGTCCTGTTCCAAGACACGGGACCGCCGATCTATGAAGTCCGGGTGGCGGCCGGCCCGTCGGACGATCCTCTGCCGCCGCTCGATTAACGCAGGATCGCCAGGGCGGACAGGGTCGCCAGAACGGCCGCTCCGCCGAGAACGGCCACGAGGCGGAGCCGGCGAAACAGGCTCTCTATGTTCTGAACGAGGGGTGTGGGGTCGAAGGGCGGCAAGCGCAAAAATCCCGGACCGCCTCAAAGTCGGCGTCCCCGCCTCAATGGGCGCCGCGCGGCCGCGTTGCCCCGTGTCGGCAAATGGACAATGACGACCGCAAGGGTTGCGGTCTGTCCGGTTTCCGCCAGAGGCGACGCGGACAGGGCGAGGATGGAACGGCCTGACCGGTCGAAGCTTCTTTCCTTACAATCACGGAGAAAGCTCATGAAAATCCTCAACCTCGTCACCCTCCTCCTCGTCATCGTCGGCGGCCTCAACTGGGGTCTGGTCGGCGCCTTCGACTTCGATCTGGTCGCCGCCCTCTTCGGCGACGGCTCGGCCCTGTCCCGCATCGTCTATGTGCTGGTCGGCCTGTCCGCCCTTTGGCAGATCATGCCCTTCCTCGCCGCCTTGAAGACCGATGAGGCGCGAGCGGAAGCCGGCGTGCGCGCGCCCGTCCGCAGCTGATCCACCTTTCAAGGATCTCTGTTCGGGATCATCGAAGGGCCGTCCGTCGGACGGCCCTTCTTCCGTATCGAACCAACCCATGTTGTTTACGACGCATCAGGGTTGTGCGAAGGCATCCTGGATAGAGGAGCCGCGCGTTCGATGGGTTTTTCGCTCACAGAGTTGAAGCAGGGCGCGGGGTACCGGGTCGAACCGACTGAAGAGGGCTTCGCCATCTTGAAGTCTGAACGGGATGACGCCGCCGCCTTCGATCAACTGGTGCGGGAGGTCCTGTCCAGCGCCGGGCGGGAATTCGTGGCCCTGCCCCGCCAGGACGCCGGCGCCGGATACGACGGCGTCTTCATCCTGCCGTTTGACTGAGGTCGAAACCTTCCCGGCATTGGCCTTTTGCGAGTCGGTCGGCTAGGCTGCGCCGTATCGATTATGCGGGCCGTGTCGTCACGGTCGGCGCCGCCTTCGGGGCCGCCGCCGCATAGCACCTCTTTTCGACCATCGGGGATATGGGCGACACGACCAACAAGCTGGGGCACAAGATCGGTGCGCGGGGCGGCCGGACCCGTCAGGCCCTGTTGGACGCCACGCGGACGCTGCTTAACGCCCGTCACTACGGCGAGATTCGCGTGGCGGACGTGGCTTCAGCCGCCGGCGTCTCGCCCTCGAACTTCTACACCTATTTCAAGTCGGTCGAGGAACCGGTTCTAGCCCTGTGTGAAGCGGCGGCGGCCGATTTCCAGGGTTTGGCCGCGCATTTCCAGACGGACTGGCCCGGCGACAGGGCCTTCGCCATCGGCCGCGCCTTCATTCTGGACGTGATGGCGGTCTGGCGCGATCATGGGCAGGTTTTGAGGGTCGAGCATATGTTGGCCGACAACGGCGAGGCGGCCTTTGTCGAAAGCCGCGTGCGCCGCCTGCGCCGCCTGCATCTGGCGATCGAACGGCGGGTGGCCCAGGCCCATGCGGCGGGCCTCCATCCCAAGGATTACAATCCCCGACTGGCCTCCTACCAGATCGCCTCCATCGCCGAATCCACCGCCGCCAGCTTCGACCTGCTGCGCCGCGCCGACACGCCCGAGGCCATTCTGGACACGGCGGCGATCATCATCGTCAAACTGACCACCGGCCGCTAATCTAGGTGCCCGCTCCTAACTACGGCCTCGGAGTCAATCTTGGCGCTCCATCACATCGCCTTCCACTACATGCGCCATGGCCAGACGGACTGGAACCGCGACGGCATTTGCGTCGGCCAAAAGGATCAACCCCTAAACGCGCTGGGAATACGGCAAGCCGAGGTAGCGGCAGAACGAGTGTCCTCCTTGGGGATCGACACAATCTATCATTCACCTCTGTCACGCGCTGCGCGCACAGCGGAAATCGTCGCCGCGAAGACGTCCATCCGCCTAGTGCCGGTACCGAACCTTCGCGAGGCTTGCCTAGGCATCAAGGAGGGAATGTTTGAGCATGATCCGGCCGACGACTTCGTAACGGCATGGCTAAGAGGCTATCCGATCCCCAAGGCCGAAACCTTTACCGATTTTCGCGACAGGGTGGTTGATGCCGCAAACTGCTGTCTCGCGACGGGCCAGGCCGAATCGGTTCTTCTGATCGCCCACTCTGCCGTCTTCATTGCTTTGACATCCGCCTGCGGATTGAAGCCGCAGGAAATCGGCCATTGTCACCCCTATAAATTCGAGCCAACGCCTCGTGGTTGGAAGGTCGGGGAATCCAGCCCGCGTCCATAGTTTAGAGGCCTAGAGGCCCATAAAGCCAGGTCAGCCAGATGCCGACGGCCAGAAAGACGCCGAAGGGCAGCTTGTCCGTCGCGCGGACCGAGCGGCGCACCACCAGCAGGCCGAACACCAGGCTGAGGCCCGCCGCCGAGGCCCAGAGAAGAACGCTGGGCAGGCCGATCCATCCGACCCAGGCCCCGGCGCCCGCAAAGAGGAAGGGATCGCCGCCCCCCAGCCCGTCTCGACCCCGGACCCGCTTGTACAGCCAGGCGACCAGCCACAGCCCCCCGAACCCGACGATCGCGCCGATCAGATGGGCGATCGCCTGGTCCCATCCCGACAGCGCCGCCGCGATCAGTCCCGTCGCCGCCAGCGGCCAGGTCAGGATGTCGGGAAGCCAGAAGTTCTCGCCGTCGACGATCGCGATCAGCAGCAGCTGCCATCCCAGGATCGCGGTCGCCGCCGTCATCAGGATCGATCCGCCGTCGAGGCCGGCCCAGAGACCCGTCCATACGCCGATTGCGGCCGCCGCCAGCTCGATCAAAGGATAGCGTGGGGAAATGGGCGCGGCGCACCGGGCGCAGCGGGCGCGCAACACGGCCCAACTGAACAGGGGGACGAGTTCCCACGGCCGCAGAACCCGGTCGCACCCCATGCACCGCGACCGGGCGAGCACGATGTCCTCGTCACGCGGCAGGCGGACGCTGACGGCCGCCAGGAAACTGCCGATGATCAGACCTAGAAGGCCCAGGACGACGGCGGCGAGGACAGGGCTCATCTCTGGGTCCGGACGGTGAAGAACCACCCCCGCTTAGCCGCCTCCGAGGGCCACCGCCACATGATAGGTCACGAAGGAGGCCAGATAGGCCAGTCCGAACATGTAGCCGATCATGATCCAGGTCCATTTGGTCGAGTTGGTTTCGCGCTTGACCACACCCAGGGTGGCGACGCACTGGGGCGCGAAGATGTACCAGGCCAGGAAGGACAGGGCCGTCGCCAGGGACCACTGGGCCGACAGGGTCGAGGCCAGAAGGCCGGTCGCATTCTCCGCATCGGCGATGGCGTAGGTGGTGCCGAGCGCCGCGACCGCCACTTCACGCGCCGCCATGCCGGGGATCAGGGCGATGACCATCTGCCAGTTGAAGCCGATGGGGGCGAAGATCGGCTCCAGCGCCCGGCCGATCATGCCGGCGAACGAATAGTCGATGGCCGGCAGGGTCGCGTTCTCGGGCGGATAGGGGAAGGTCGCCAGAACCCACAGCAGAATGACCAGCGGCAAGATGATCCGGCCTGCGCGATTGATGAAGATCTTTGCGCGTAGCCAAAGGTTGAAGGCGACGCTCTTGGGGTCCGGCAACCGATAGGTGGGCAGCTCCATCATGAAGGGCTCGACCGCGCCGCGCCAGAACACCTTGCGGATCAGAAGCGACACGATCAGGGCGCTGACGATCCCTGCGGCGTAGAGGCCGAACATCACCAGTCCCTGCAGATTGACGACGCCCCAGACGGTCCGGCTGGGAATGAAGGCCGCGATGATCAGCGTATAGACGGGAATCCGGGCCGAGCAGGTCATCAGGGGCGCGACCAGTATGGTGGTCAGCCGGTCGCGGCGCGAGTCGATCACCCGCGCGGCCATGATGCCGGGTATGGCGCAGGCGAAACTGCTCAAGAGGGGGATGAAGGCCCGCCCGTGCAGGCCGGCGCCGCCCATGATCTTGTCCATCAAAAAGGCCGCGCGGGCCATATAGCCGAAGTCTTCCAGGGCGATGATGAACAGGAACAGGATCAGGATCTGCGGCAGGAAGACCAGCACGCTGCCGACGCCGGATATGATCCCATCGACGATCAGGCTCTGGATCAGTCCGCCCGCGCCCTGGTCAGGGATGAGGGCCGCGACCAGGCCGCCGATCCAGCCGATTCCGCCCTCGATGCCGTCCATCAGGGGCGCCGCCCAGCTGAAGACGGCCTGGAACATCACAAAGAGGAGGACGAACAGGATCGCCATCCCCGCGACCGGGTGCAGCAGAACCGAGTCGATCTTCCCGGTCAGGGTGTCGGGCCGCTCGGGCGGGCGCACGCAAGCCTTCATGATCCGCTCGGCCTCGCGGGCCGCATGGCGCAGGGCGGCGGAATCCGGGCTGCTCCACCGGTTTTCATCCTCGACCGCCGCCGCCTCGACCTTCGCCTCGACAGCCGCGATCAGGTCTTCGATCCCGCGCTTGCGGGTGGCCACCGTGGTGATGATCGGCACGCCCAGCTCGGCGGACAGGGCCTCCAGGTCGATGCGCAGCCCCTGGCGCTGGGCGATGTCGTACATGTTCAGCGCCAGGACCATGGGCCGGCCGACGGCCCTCAACTCCAGGATCAGGCGCAGAACCAGACGCAGATTGGTGGCGTCGGCGACGCAGACCACCACATCCGGCGGGGTCTCTCCGGCAAGACGGCCAAGGACGGCGTCGCGGGTCACTTCCTCATCGGGGCTGCGGGCCCGCAGCGAGTAGGTGCCCGGCAGGTCCAGCACCGACATCGTCCGGCCGGAGGCGGCTCGGATCAGCCCCTCCTTCCGCTCAACCGTGACGCCGGCGTAGTTGGCGACCTTCTGGTGCGCGCCGGTGAGGGCGTTGAACAAGGCGGTCTTGCCGCTGTTCGGATTGCCGACCAAGGCGACGCGGGCGGTCTTAAGGGCCATGTCCATCAGGCGGCGACCCGGCGGATGATCAGGCTGGCGGCCTCACGCCGACGTAGGGCCACGCGCATGTCGTCCACCTTCAGCGCGATCGGGTCGCGCCCGAACAGGCCTTCGTGCAGCAGCTCGACCTCGGCGCCCTCGACGAAGCCCAGTTCGAGCAGGCGGCGCTCCAACTCGACCTCATGCTCCTTATGGTGACAATGGCCGCCCACCTGGACAATGACGCCGCGGTCGCCGCGTCGGGCTTGGCTCAGCTTTATCGTATCGGTCAAATCTAGGCTCACACGGGCGGGCGACCGCACCAGGGGTCGCGCATCTTCTTTGACAGTGATTATCAGGTGCGCCCCCCGTCCGTCCAGCGGGACACCTTGACCAATTGCCGCGCTGGACATTTGCCCTATCCGGCGGCCTAACCTGCTGCAAAATCGGAGCCTGCGATGCGTCACCTCACCCTCGCCGCCGTCCCCCTTGTTTTGACGCTCACGGCCTGCGGTCCGAACGGAGATCAGGGCGGTGCGCCTCAATCCAAGGCCCCGCCCGCCCTGACGGAGACGGAGAAGGCCGATCTGCTCGCCGCCCTTCCCGCCCCTTACAATACGGGAGACCTGGACAATGGACGTCGCGTCTTCGCGCGTTGCCGCGCCTGCCACACCATCGGCCGGGACGGGCCGGACATGGCGGGGCCGAATCTGTACGGCGTGTTCGGGCGCAAGGCGGGGGAGCGGCCGCGCTACAACTATTCCAACACCCTGCGGACGGCCGATTTCGTCTGGGACGCCCAGGCGCTGGACCGCTGGCTGCAGAATCCGCGCGGCTTCCTGCCCGGCAACAAGATGACCTTCGCCGGCCTGCCCGACGCCAAGGACCGGCGCGACGTCATCGCCTTCCTGAAGGTGGAGACGGGCTACCGCCCTGCGGCCTCGACGCCGCCCGCCTCCTGAGGCGTCAGCCTTCGGCGATCGGCTTGGGTCCGCCCTCACGCAGTTCCTGAGCCTCCCACTCCTCGATCTTGCGAGCGGTCCATTCGGGCGACTTGGTGAAGCGAGCCAGTAGGCCGTAGATCACCGGCACGACGAACAGGGTCAGGACGGTGGCGAAGATGGCGCCGGTGAAGATGACGACGCCGATCGTCTGACGGCTGCCGGCTCCCGCCCCCTGCCACAGCACCAAGGGCAGGGCGCCGAAGGCGGTGGCGATGGAGGTCATGATGATGGGGCGCAGGCGCAGGGAGGAGGATTCGATGATCGCCTCCCGGATCGACCGGCCCTGATCGCGCAGCTGATTGGCGAATTCCACGATCAGAATGCCGTTCTTGGCCGCCACCCCGATCAGGATGATCAGGCCGATCTGGCTGTAGATGTTCAGACTGGACCCGGCCATCAACAGGCCGAACAGACCGCCCGCCGCCGCCAGGGGCACGGTCAGCATGATCACCGCCGGGGTGATCCAGCTTTCGAACTGGGCCGCCAGAACCAGGAAGACCAGCAGAAGCGCCAGGCCGAAGGCGGCCAGGACGGCGCCGCCCGCCTCTTGCTGATCGCGCGCGGCCCCGCCCCACTGGACCACCACCCCGCCCTGGGGCTGTTTGGCGGCTTCGGCCCGCAGGAACTGAACCGCATCGTCGATCGTCGTGCCGGGGTTCAGATCGGCCTGGAGGGTGATGGCCCGCTGGCGATCCAGCCGGCGGCGATCGGGCGTGTCGCCCGAGGTCTGGGTCGTCACCACCGCCGCCAGCGGCACCAGCTGCCCAGAACCGGTCGGCACATAAAGCGCTTCCAGGTCAGAGACTTCACGCCGGTTCTGACGTTCCGTTTGCAGGATGACGTCATACTCCTGGCCGCCCTTGATATAGGTGGTGGCCCGGCGTGAGCCGAACATGGTCTCCAGGGTGCGGCCGATCGATTGCGAGGACACGCCCAGGGCCGCCGCCTTCTGCGGATCGACGTCCACCAGCAGGCGCGGCGAGTTGGGCTCATAGTTCAGGCGCGGCCGCGAGAAGCCCGGATTGTTCTGGGCCGCGGCCAACAGGGGCTGAAGCCAGTTGTAGATCTGCTGATAGTCGGTGCCGGTGGCGATCAATTCGATGGAGTTGGAATTGCCGCCGCCGCGCTGGAAGGCGCCCGGCGTCGAGGCGTTGACCTGAGCGTCCGTCTGGCCGCGCAGCTTGCGGTTCAACTCCTGGGCGATCTCGGCCGCCGACCGCTCGCGCTTGGACCAGTCCGACAGGACCAGCACCCCATTGCCGGAGTTGAAACTGCCGCCGCCGAACCCCGGCGCCGAGATCAGATAGGAATCGGCCTCGCCGCTGGCCTTATAGTCGGCCAGCAGGGGCTCCAGACCCATCATGATCTTTCGCGTGTAGTCGAAGCCCGCCCCTTCCGGCCCGGCGACGCGGACCGAGACGCGGCCCCGGTCTTCATCCGGCACCAGCTCGTTGGGCAGGGCCAGAAAGATGCCGGCCGCCCCGGCCGCGACCAGGGCGATCAGGACGCCGACGCCGATCACCGCCGCGCGCCGCCCCAGCAGCATCTCCAGCGAACGGCCGTATGAGGTCTTCAGCCGGTCCATGCCCCAGTCGACCCGGCGCGCCAGCCAGCCGCCGCCTTCGGCCGGCTTGAGGATCTTGGAGGCCAGCATCGGCGACAGGCTCAAGGCCAGGAAGGCCGAGAAGGCCACGGCGGCTGCAATCGCCGCCGCCAGTTCGACGAACAGCCGCCCGACATAGCCGGGCAGGAACAGCAGGGGGGCGAAGACGGACAGCAGCACCACCGTCGTCGCCACAACGGCGAAGAAGACCTGGCGCGCGCCGCGTTCGGCCGCGACCAGCGGCGGCTCGCCGTGGTCCAGCCGCCGCTGGATGTTCTCGACCACCACAATGGCGTCGTCCACGACCAGGCCGATCGCCAGCACCAGGGCCAGCAGGGTCAGAAGGTTCAGCGAGAAGCCCAGGGGCGCCAGGACGATGAAGGTCGCCAGCAGACAGATGGGGGCCACGATGGACGGGATCAGGGCCGCACGCAGACTGCCCAGGAAGATGAAGTTGACCAGGGCCACCAGGGCCATGGAGATGCCGATGGTGATCCAGACCTCGTCGATGGCGTGAGAGGTGAAGACCGAATTGTCCGAACCGATCTCCAGCGTTACGCCGGGCGGCAGGCTGGGTCGGATCTCGTCGATCATCTTGCGCACGCCGTCGGAAATGGCCAGGTCGTTCGACTGGGCCTGACGGGTCACGGCCAGGCCGATCTGATCCATGCTGTTGCCGCGGAAAAGGCGCCGGTCCTCTTCCGGCGCCTCTTCCACACGCGCGACGTCGCCCAGACGGGTGACATAGGTCGGCTGGCCCTGAATGATGGCCGACGAGCCGCTGCCGGTTCCCGTGGCGACCGAGGCGGAGGTGGAGGCCGAGCCGCGCGTTCCGATCGGCAGCTGGCGGAAGTCTTCCGGCAGGGCGTAGTTGCGGGCCACGCGCACGGTGTAGTTCTTGGCGGTCGACTCCAGCGACCCGGCGGGCAGTTCGACGTTCTGGCTGGTCAGGGCGGTCTCGACGTCGGTGACGGTGAGACCGCGCGCGGCCAGGGCGGCGGGGTCCAGCCATATCCGCATCGAATAGCGCTGCTCGCCATAGATGTTGACCTGGGCCACGCCGGGCACGGTCGCCATCCGGTCCACCAGATAGCGGTCGGCGTAGTCGGTCAGCTGCAGCCGATTCATCGTGGTCGAGCGCAGGAAGACGATGATGATCGGCTGGCTGTCGGAATCGGCCTTGGCCACCTCCGGCGGATCCGCCTGATCCGGCAGGGCGCCGACCACCCGGCTGACCCGGTCGCGCACGTCATTGGCCGCATCGTCGATATTGCGGTCCAGGGAGAACTCGATGTTGACGTTCGACCGGCCGTCCCGACTGGTCGAGTTGATCCGTTCGACACCCTGGATCCCGGCGATCTGCTGTTCGATCGGCTCGGTGATCCGGCTCTCGATCACCTCGGCCGAAGCCCCGGCGTAGCTGGTGTTGATCGAGACGATCGGGGGATCCACGTCCGGCAGTTCGCGAACCGGCAGGAAGAAGAAGGCCGCAAGGCCGATCACGCACAGGACGATGGCTGCGACGGCCGCGAATACGGGCCGCCGCACCGAGACATCAGAGAGCATCATTTGGCGGCGGCCTGACGACGCGCGCCGGCGACGCTGACGGCGGCGCCCGGCTGAATGCGGTTCAGACCCGAACCGATGATCCGATCGCCGACCTCCAGGCCGGACAGGATTTCGACAAAACCGTTCTCGACGGCCCCAGTCTCGACCTCGACCCTCTGGGCGGTCGAACCTTCGGCGCCGGGGGCAATCCGATAGACGAAGGCGCCCGAGCCCTCATATTGAACGGCGGCCTCGGGAACTGCGGCGGACTGCCGCTGTCCCTGTTGGACCGAGACCCTCAGCAGCATGCCTGGGCGAATGCGGCCGCCGGGATTGGGGAATTCGGCCCGGGCAGTGGCCGCGCGGGTCGTCTCATTGACGCGGGTGTCGATCAGGGCGATCCGGCCCTGGAACGGCGCGTCGCCATAGGCGTCAGCGGTCGCGGTGATCGGCGTCCCCGGCCGCAGCAGGTTCAGGTACCGTTCGGGCAGAGGAAAATCGACGCGAATGGTCGAGACATCGTCCAGGGTCGCAATCACGGCGCCCGGATTGACCAGGGTGCCGGGCGTCACCGTGGTCAGGCCCAGGGTCCCGGCGAAGGGGGCGCGGATCACCCGGTCGCCGCGTCGGGCCTGAGCCGCCTGCAGGGACGCCTGCGCCGTCTCCAGGGCGGTTTCGGCCTGTTCCAGCAAGACCTGAGGGGCGACCCCGCGGTCCGCCAGGGCCTTGTAGCGATCGTATTCGCGTTGCGCCTGGGCGACATTGGCGCGCGCCTCGATGATGGCTGCATCCTCTTCGCGGGCCTGAAGTTCGACCAGGGGCGCCCCGGCCGAGACTCTCTGGCCGTCCGTGAACAGGACCCGCGTGATCAGTTCGGTCGTGGAGGAGGTGATGTTCACCGACCTCTGGCCGCGCGCCACGCCCAGGACGCGGATCTGGTCGGAGAAGGGCTTCTGCGCGACGACCGCCTCGGACACCTGCTGGCCGCCGCGACGACCGCCGCCGCCGGGGCCGCCCGCCCCCTCGTCTTCAGCGAAGGCCAGCTTCAGCACGGCGGCGAGAACCATCAGCCCCAGCAGGATCGCTGCGGCGACGAGGAAGAAGTGGCGTTTGATCACGCAACAGACTTTCAATTCAGAGGACGTGCACGCTTAGCGTCTTCTCTCGGGCGCGCAACCTTACCTATCCGTAACGTGACTTACGGCGAATTCCGTCGCGCGGTTTTCGTCAAAACCTGCGCCAGATCGCCACAACCGGTCCATGAACCACGGCCGCCTCGCGGCCCGCGACAGTCTGCCGCCAGCCGGCCTGAAGACTCCAGTCGCCGAAATCCCTGACGAGGGAACCTTCGAGCGACAGCCAGCGCGCGCCGCCGTCCGCCGCGCCTGCGAAGGCTTGCCCCAGGATCAGCCATCGTGCGTCGAACCGCGCCCCGATGGTGGCGTCGATCCGGGTCTCATTGGGCAGATCGTCGCGGAGGCGACGCGCGACCTGAAGTTCGACGAAGGACTGGTCCATCCCCCATCGCCCGCCCATTTCGCCCAGGGACCGCGCCGCCGACACCCGCGCCTCCCAATCATGTTCGCCGATTCCCGGCGCCGCATAGCCCGCATTGCGCCCCTCCCCCGCCCAGGCGTAGCCGCCGTAGACGGAGACGGCGCCGCCGTCGTCTCGCCAAACCTGCCAAGAAGCGCCGATTTCCACCGGGCCGCGCCCCTGATAATCGACGAAGGCGTCTTCTCCGTCCTGCCAATCCGCCTTCAACCGAATCGCCAGGGCGTCGCCTACTCCATATTCGGCGAACAGGCCCAGGGCCGCATCACGGCGCTGGGCCGGCAGGGGAACCTCCTCACCTGAAGGATCGAAGCCCGTATCGCCCCGCTGGTTTTCATACTTGATGATCGCCTGCCCCTGGCCCTTCGGCGGGTTCCAGGCTCCCGCCTGCGCCAAGGCAGGCCAGGCGAGCGCCAGACCCGCCGCCGCTGCGGTCAGGCGTCGTAGCCGGGCGACTTGCGATCCAGCTGCCGCAGCGCCCCGGGCCAGGCCAGGGCGGCGACGAAGCCGATCCCCCGGCCCTGCGTCTTGGTCTCCGCCTGGGCCTGATCGGGCGCGATCAAGACTTGATCCGGCCCCGCCGACAGGGCGGCGACCTGCTGGGCGCAGGCTCTTTCCAGGAAGAAGATGCCGATCCATGCCTGAGCCGCCGTTTCCCCGACCGCGAGCGTGCCATGATTTCTCAACAGCATCAGCGGCTTGTCCCCCAGATCGGCGACCAGACGTTCGCGCTCGTCATGGTTCAGGGCCAACCCCTCGTATCCATGATACGCAACCTGATGCTGTAGTAAACAGGCGTTTTGGCTGATCGGCAACAAACCGCCTTGCTGGGCCGCCACCCCGACCCCGTTCACCGTATGGAGATGGATCACGAACTTTGCGTCTTCCCGCGCCGCATGGACTGCGGAATGGATGGTGAAGCCCGCCGGATTGATGAAGTCGGCGGTCTCCTGAACGATGTTGCCGTCCAGATCGACCTTCACCAGGGATGAGGCGGTGATCTCGTCGAAATAGTAGCCGTAGGGATTGATCAGGAAATGATGCTCCGCCCCCGGAACGCGCGCCGAAATGTGGGTGAAGATCATGTCGTCCCAACCGTGGAGGGCGACCAGCCGATAGAGGGCGGCCAACTCCACCCGGGTGCGCCATTCCGCCTCGGAGACGCGAGATTTCAGACTGAGGACGGCGTCGTCGGCCATGGGGGTCTCCTATCCTAGGGCGGGCCTCTGACGGGCCTTGCCCAACCGTCCCTCCGCAGCCTGCGTCCGTCAAGTCGAGCCCGAACGACACGCGCATTAACCGCCGCACTTCAGATTTCATTAACCGCGTCTTCATGACCAGGCGTCACAGTTGCAAGCGGTACCTTCCCGCGTCGGAGCCGCCGCCTTGTCCGCTGTCGCCCAGCTCAGATCGCCGTCGCCCGCGCGCGACCCCGCTTTGGATTTGATCGACCTGGCGCGCAGCAAGGCGCCGGACGACCGTCGGCGACTATTGCTGGGCGTGGTCGCCCTGTGCGAAGCCGCGCCACCGAACACCGCCCTGGCGCCCGCCCTGGCGGAAATCTTCCTGACCCTGGCCGCCCAGGCCGAGCGGGATATTCGCCGCCTGCTGTCCGAACGCCTCGCCGCAGCGGATTGGGCCCCGCCGGCTCTGATCAACATGCTGGCGCTGGACGAGATCGAGATCGCGGCGCCGGTCATCGCCGCCAGCCCCCTGTTGCAGGACGCGGACCTGATCCGGATCCTGCTGGAGACCACGCTGGAGCATCAGATCGCCGTGGCGCGGCGGCCGCACCTGTCTCATGGGGTCGTAGAGGCGATCGTGGATCAGGCCGATCCCGTGACCATGACGGCCCTGGCGTCGAACCGGACCGCCGACATCAGCGATGCGGCCATGCGTCGTCTGATCGAACATTCCCGGCGTATCGCCGGTCTTCGCGCGCCCCTGACCCGTCACCCCCGCCTGAACGCAGATCTCGCCCATGATCTGTACCAATGGGTCGGACAGGCCCTGCGGCAGTCCATCGGCGAGCGGTTCAAGATCGACGACGCCCGCCTGAACGCGGCGGTGCGGGAGGCGGCGGCCAAGGCGGTGCATTCCCCCACTTGGCGGCCGTTGCAACCCACCGGCCGCAACGCCGATCGCGAGCGGCAAGAGATGGAAAAACGTCTGGTCGACAAGCTTCAGGCGGCCGGGCAACTTCGGCCCGGCATATTGATCCGAGCCTTGCGCGAACAGCGTCTGAGCCTGTTCGAACAGGCCCTGGTGCAACTGGGAGGATTCACGCCGGCTCAGGTGCGCTCCGCCATCCACTCGTCTACTGCGGAGCCGCTTTATCTGGCCTGCACCGCAGTCGGACTGGATCGAGCGGTCTTCGCCAATGTGCTGTCGGAAGTCCGCAAACTGACCGACGGACGGCCCGGCGGGGGCGCATGGAGCGCGACGCCGATGAACAGCCGTTCGGCCGCCCGCGCCTTTCGCCAGATAATGGAGCGCACCGCGATCGTTTGACTTCGCGGTCAAGCTAGGGCTCTCGTTCGGCCGTGACCCAGATCCCGCCCGTTCCCGCCCTGGCCTTCGTCGCCAGCGACCGTCCAGAGGCCCAGGCCGCGCGTCAGGCTCTGATCGCCCGCTACGGCGCCGTGCCGCAAGAACAGGCGGACGTCATCGTCGCCCTGGGCGGCGACGGCCAGATGCTGGAGACCCTGCACGGCAATCTGCGCCGCCGGACGCCCGTCTACGGCATGAACCGGGGCTCGGTCGGCTTTCTGATGAACGACTATGACGAGGACGATCTGATCGCCCGAATCGTCGCCGCCGAACGCACGGTCATCCATCCGCTGCAGATGGACGCCTGGACCGAGGCGGGCGAGGTGCATACGGGCCTGGCCATCAATGAGGTGTCCCTGCTGCGTCAGACGCGACAGAGCGCCAAGCTGAAGATCACGGTGGACGGCAAGGTTCGGTTGGAGGAGCTGTCCTGCGACGGCTGTCTGGTGGCGACGCCGGCTGGATCGACCGCCTACAATCTGTCCGCCCACGGGCCGATCATTCCGCTGGACGCACGCATCCTGGCGCTGACGCCGATCAGCGCCTTCCGGCCCCGGCGTTGGCGGGGCGCTCTTTTGTCCCACGAGGCTCGGGTGCGCTTCGACGTGCTTGAACCGGACAAGAGGCCCGTTTCGGCCACGGCCGACAATTTCGAGGTTCGGCGCGTCGCCAGCGTCGAGGTGCGCGAGCGGCGCGACGTCGCCCTGACCATGCTGTTCGACGCCGGTCGATCCTTCGACGAACGGGTGATGACGGAACAGTTCACCAACTGACGGGCGCCCCCTACACGGCTTCTTAAGAGCGGCCGCTTAGGGTGCGCGCAAACTTCCGGGAGCCCGTCATGAGCGATCCTTCGCACGTCATTCGTCCGCCCAACGCCCTTCGCATGAAGGTCGGCGGCGGTTTCGGCATCAACGCCGACGCCGTTGCGCGGGCCGAAGAAGCCCTGAAGGCCATGGCGGCTCAGTTCGATCAGTGGCTGAAGGACGAGATCGTCAAGCTGGACGCCGCCCAGGCCCGGATTCGCGAAGAGGGCTATACGCCCGAGACGGCCGAAAACCTCTATTTCCGCGCCCATGACCTGAAGGGTTTGGGCACCACCTATGAATATCCGCTGGTCACGCGCATCGCCGGATCGCTGTGCAAGATGCTGGACGACGCCGGCAAGCGGATGCAGGCGCCGACCACGCTTCTTGACGCCCATATCGACGCCATCCGCGCCGTGGTGCGCGACCAGATCAAGACAGACGAACATCCTGTCGGCCGCACCCTGGCCGAGACCCTGGAAGCCAAGGTCGCCGAATACCGCGCGGCCTGAACCGAGTGGGGCCTGAGCCGGGCGCCGTCGGTCAGGCGGCGCTGGCGGCCGCCGCCGACCCGCGGCTCTGGGGCTGGTCCAACCTTTCCATGAGATAGGCCAGATCCTCACGCAGCACGTTCGGTCGCTGCGTCAGGAAACGCTCCAGCATGCGCTGGCGGAACAGGTCGCTGGAGGTGTCCGCCCCCTCGGAGGACAGGGCCCGCCAGGTGTCCACCCCGGCGCGGAACGCCTGAAACAGGCGCGGCGGCAGACCGGCCCGGTCATAGATCGCCTTCAAGCCCAGGGGACCTGCGTCATGGATCATCAGCCAGGCGCGCTGATGCGGCGTATTGGCCAGTTCCGCCAGACCATGTTCGAACATCGTCATCTGGCCGCGCGCCAGGGCGCGCAGCAGCAGGGAGGCGTTGAGCGACTTGCGAAGGTTCAACTGGGCCATGAAGGCGCCGATGTCCGCACTGGAAGCCGCCTGATCGACCAGATCGACGGTCGCCCGTTCGCGCGCATACTGGGCCAGACGGATCGCCGTCTCGGGCGCCACCGCATGCCGGGCGACCAGATGCTCTCGCACCGTCTCGCTGGCCAGGGCGATCAGCCGCTCGGTCACATGCAGCGGCAGAACCTGGCGATAGGCGACAGCGGTAACCACCTCGGGCGAGGCGGCGAACCGGTCCACGATCACGCCCAGGGCCTGTTCCGACAGATCGGCGTTGTCATTGGCCGCCAGCATTCTCACGGCCTGTTCGCAACCGACATCCGCCAGCACGCCCGCGACGTCGCGCGACACGCGCGGCCGGCCGGCGACCGCGACCTGGCGCACAGGCGAACCGGCGCGGACGATTTCAATAAGATCCTCGTCGCTGAAGACCGGAGAAGCGCTGATCACCGGCAGGGCGATGCTGTCGATATCGGCCGCGAGCCGACGCGCCACGTCGATCGGAAGCAGATCCGACGCCTTCAAGGTCACAGCCATGGCCCGCCGGACCAGTTCGGCTGCATCGTTGGCCAGGAGGCGCAGAATCTTCTGGGCGGCTTCGCGGTCCCGTTCGTCCAGATCGGCGCGATCCATGCTGCGGCACAGCTTATAGGCCGCCTCCGCCCGGTCGTCGTCCTCCGTCGCCTTGATCAGGCGCTGGATATCCGTCTCGGTCAGTCGGGCGCGATAGGCGGTCATGGATGGCTCGTTCGGGAATCGGGCGTCCCCGATACGATCATCCTGCCATGCTTAACGCCCAGTTTACCATCGGGGCGTTTCGGCAGAATTTCCGCCCGCGCAAAACCTGTTTAGGCGCCCTGGGCGTCGTCCGGCGAGAAGGCGCCGCCGAAGCCGCCGCCGGCCGATCCGTCCTGCCCCAGCAACAGGGCCAAGAGCCCCTGATCCTGCTTCAAGCGATCCAGGCGGGCCGCCAGCATCTGGTCCCGGTCGCTGAGTTCCGGCGCCACGGGCCGCTCATCGCCGACGCCCGCCGCCGGCGCCCCGGTCCCGGCCGTGCGTTGCAGATTGGCGTAGACTTCGGCCACGGTGGCCGGCCGCCCATCCTTGTAGAAGATGCTGCGGTTGGCGCGGGCCGCTTCGGGAAACAGGGCCGCCGCGCTGCCGCCCGGGTTGCGGTCCATGGCCGTCATCAGACTGGCCGCACCCGCCGGTCCCAGAAAATGGGCCGCATAGAGGTCGCCCGCGCCCGGCTCCTTGCCGGTGCGGCCCCGCAGATAGGCGGCGTTCGACGCCGTCAGCTCCGCCGCCATGGTCGAGGCCGCATGCGGATCGAACCGCAGGTCCAGAACCACATTGCGGGCCGAACCCTCGACCCGCCAGCGCCCGTCGGCGCCGCGGTGGATCAGATCCGCGTACTGGCCGTACCCATGCTGGGCGCCGTGCTGTTTGACGGTGGCCAACCAGGTCTGTTCGATGAATTGGAAGAGACCCGCCGCCGATGAGGTCGGCGCCTTGGCCGAAGGATTGAGCGCGCTCTCGCGTCGGGCGGTCTTGACCAGGAAGTCGTAATCGACGCCCACCGCCTGGGACGCGCGCTGAATCGCCGCCTCAACGCCGCCCGAAGATGGAATCGCTCGGATGCCCATAACAGGCGGAGCCTCGTCGAACATGGTTAACCAACCCTTAATCGTTAAGACCGGCTTTAACCGTAAGGTCAAGCTTTCGACCTTCGTCGACCGCTGAAACACCGCCGCAATCCCGCCACAACCTGGGCGCTCACTTTCGGTTACGGGCGCTGCGGGGGCGGTGAACGAGGGAGTGTCGATATGATGATCCGCGCCGCCGGAGGCCCCGGCGCCGTCAACCCCATCGACTATGGGGAACGCAAGAAACCGATGCCGCGCTGGATGCCGGCCGCCATCGGGGTTTCGATCCTGGTCCATGTCGGCATAGGCGTGGCGCTCTACACCCAGCGGTTCGAATTGAAGCCGGAGCCGGTGATCGACGAACTGCCGCATGTGACCGTCAGCCTGGCGCCGCCGGAGCGCAAGCCTGAGCCAGAACCGGTCCAGAAGGTCGCAGCGCCGCCGACGCCCCTCCACCCGCCCCGCAACCCTGCGCCGGCCGATGTCGAGACCGTGGCCTTGACCCCGCCCGAGCCGTCGGCGGTCACGGCTTCACCGGGCCTGCCTGTCATCAGCACGGCGCCCAGCGGGGTCGAGGGCGGAACCGCGACGGTCGAAACCCCCGTCCGCGCCGTCTCCGTCATCAACAACCCCAGTTGGGCCAGCCGTCCCTCGTCCGCCCAGATGGCGCGGGCCTATCCCAGCCGGGCCGCCGAAGACGGCGTTTCGGGCGCGGCCACCCTGTCCTGCCTGGTTCGCATCGACGGCGGCCTGACCGCCTGCCGCGTCGCCGGCGAGACTCCGAACGGCCAAGGCTTCGGTCGGGCGGCTCTCAGCCTGACGCGCGCCTTCCGGATGAACCCTCGCACGGTCGACGGCCGTCCGGTGGATGGGGCGACGGTGAACTTCACCGTCCGCTTCGCAATGGAGGACTAGGTTTCGGCCTGAAATCGCCGAGGATCGAGGGCGTGGGCGTAGGCTTGCGGCGTTCGCCCCTCGATCGCATCGGCGACGACGGCCCCCACCATCGGCCCCAGCAGCCAGCCGTTTCGGCGGGGGGCCAGGGCCAAAAACAGGGCCCTGCCGTCCGGCGCCGGCCCCGCCATGGGCAGGCCGTCTGCCGAAGCGCCACGCACCCCGACACGCCAGTCGATGTCCAGCGGCGCAGGCGTGCGACCCAGAACGCGCCAGGCGGCCTGGCTCAGCCTTTCGCCCACGGTCCAGTCCGGCGCGGCGTCGCGACGCCCCGGCTCCATCGTCGCGCCGATCACAGTTCCGCCGGCCATCGGCGCCACATAGGCGCCGGGACCGCGCACCACATGATCCGCCAGAGTCTCGCCGGTCACGCCGATCTGACCGCGAATGGGCTGAACGCCGTCGACCAGCCGCCGCGTCGCCTCCGGGGCGCCCTCTATCGCCGCCTCGACTCCCGTCGCCAGCACGACCGCGGCGGCGGACAGGCTGCGTCGGCCCAGTTCGATCGACCAGCCGTCGGCCGTCTGAACCAGGGCCGAGACGCGGTCCTGCACCACAGCGCCGCCTTCAGCCTGCGCCACCGCCTGGGCCAAGGCGCCCAAGGCCTGACCGGGGTCGATCTGATAATCCTCATCCGTGATCAGCCGGTCGCCGGTCCGGCGCGCCTCAAAACCCAAGGCTTCAAATCGCGCCGCCAGGCCGGCGACGTCCCCGCCGCGCCATTCGGCCGGTCGGCGCGCCAGGGCGATCCCCGCCGCCTCGGCGAAGTCGGGCCACAGATCCCGGCCCGCGCAGAACAGGGCCGCCGTCTCGGGCGTGACGTCGTCCAAAACGGACTCCATCGCCGGCGCCACCATGCCCGCCGCCACGATCGACGCATTCGGACCGCCCGAGTCGATGACCGTCACCGCATGCCCCCGCCGGGTCAGGCTGAAGGCGGTGCTCAGGCCCAGCACGCCGGCGCCCACGATCACTATGGCAGGGGATGACATCACGCGCCCCAGATCGGCCCAGGCCGCTCAGAATGCAAGCCGCCGCCCTTGGACCTTTGGTCCTAGCCGTGCGCCGGCGCCCGCCGAACCATTGCCTAATCTTAATGGACGACAGCCGCACGACGCCTTGTGGGAACGCCGTTCTCGCGCCAAGCTCATCCTATGCAAACCGTCATCGAGATCCGCGGCCTGACCAAGACCTATGGGACGGTGAAGGCCTTGGACGGCCTGACCCTGTCGATCCCGCGGGGCGGCGTCTACGGCATCCTCGGCCCCAACGGCGCCGGCAAGTCGACGCTGTTTCGCACCCTGCTCGGCCTGATCCGCCCGACTGCGGGCGAGGCGACGGTCATGGGCGGCCGGATCGGCGATCCGGCAGCGACGCGGCGGATGGGCTCGATGATCGAGACGCCGCGCTTCCCTCCCTTCATGACCGCGCGTCAGGTCCTGGTCTGGCTGGGCTACGCCCACGGCGGCGTCGCGTCTTCGGACATCGAGGCCTGGTTGAAGCGAGTGGGCTTGGCCGAGGCGGCGGACCGGCGGGTGCGCGGCTTCTCGGTCGGCATGCTGCAACGCCTGGGCGTCGCCGCCGCCCTGATGACCAAGCCGGACCTCGTCATTCTGGACGAACCGACCAGCGGCATGGACCCGCCCGGCATCCAGGAGATGCGCGCCCTGATCCGCAGCCTGGCCGACGACGACGGCGTCACCGTCATCCTGGCCAGCCACCAGCTTCAGGAGGTCCAGCGCGTCTGCGATCGCGTCGCCATCTTCAACAAGGGCAAGGTGATCACCGAAGGCCGGGTTTCGGACCTGACGGCCTCAGGCGAACGTCTGCGCCTTTCGGCCACCCCGCTCGCCAAGGCCATGGGGGTGCTGGGCGACAAGGCGACGCTGGACGGCGACGCCCTGATCGCCGCCCTGACCCGCGCCGAGACGCCGGCGGCCATTCGCGCCCTGGTCGAGGCCGGGGTCGATATCGAAGAGGCCCGCTGGATCGGCGCCGACCTGGAAGACGTCTTCATGAGCGAAACCGGCTGGACCGGCGTACAGGGCGCGCCCGACAAGGGGACCGATCATGCTGGTTGATGCGCTGAAATCCGAGGCCTATCGCGTCTCGCGGAACCGGACGACGCTCTTCTTCAGCATCCTGCTGACGCCGCTGCTGTTCGTCTTCGGCGGGCTGGCCTACCAGATCATGACCAAGGCCAAGGGCGACGCACTGGCTGCCAAGGCCAATCTGCCCGCGACCTTGGGCAATCAGCCCGTCAATCTGGCCGAGGCCTTCGGCTTTGCGGCCGGCAACGGCGCCAACGGCGTGTTGTTGGTCTTCATGTTGCTGGCGGCGGCGGCGGTCTACGCCGGCGACTACCGCTGGGAGACCTGGCGACTGATCAGCGCTCGCAACGGCCGACCCTGGCTGATCCTGGGCAAGATCGGGGTGATGAAAGTCTTGGCCATGATCGCCATGCTGGCCATGCTGATCGCCGCCTTCATCTTCTTCGTCACACAGGCCCTGGTGGCCGGACGGCCGATGAGCTTCGACCTGTCCGACTTCGACCTGGTTCAGTTCCTTCTGACCTGGCTTCTGTCCTACATCCGGATCGTTCAATACGGCCTCATCGCCCTACTGGCGGCGGTCGTCAGCCGGTCCCTGCTGGCGACCCTGTTCGCCCCCTGGGCCCTGGGTTTCGCCCAGACCATCCTCGGGGGACCGCTGCTGCCCATTCTCGGCTGGGAGCCGAGTGACTGGGCCGCGCAATTGCTGCTGCCCGGCTTGGCCTATGACACTTTGAAAGCCGCCCTCGCTCCCGGCCCCATGCCCTTGCCCGAGGGCGTGGTCATGAAGGCGGTGGTCAGCCTGGTCCTGTGGTGCGTCGCGCCGGTCGCAGCCTCTATCGCCTGGTTCCAGCGTCAGGATCTGTCGAAGGAATAGGCGGAGGCGGGCTGAAGCCCCCCTGACAGCCGTTAGAGCCGCTTCTCCATGAAGACGTCGGCGCGGGCGTAGGGGGTCGGGCGGGGCGGCAGGTGGACGAAGCCGAAGCTCTCGTACAGGGCGATGGCCGGCTCCAGGGCGCTGTTGGTCTCCAGATACAGCAGGGTCGCGCTCGCCGCGCGGGCCGCCGCCTCGCAGGCCTCCAGCAGACGCCGCGCCAAGCCTAAGCCGCGCGCGGCGGGCGTCACCGTCATCTTCGACACCTCGAACCCGTCCGGAATGCGGATCAGGGCGCAGCAGCCGACCGCCTCCCCGTCCCGCTCGACGATGAAGATCCGCCCTCCGCCGGCGATGAAGACCCCATGGGGATCGTCGATGGAGCGCCGGTCCTTGGCCTCGACGGCGAAACCGCCCTCGGCCAGCCAGGCCTCGTTCAGCCGGGCCCAGGCGGCGGCGTGGTCGGGACGGAATTGGACGATGGCGACGGACATGGCCGCCTCTTGCCCCATCGCCGCGTAAAGCAAAAGGGCGGCCGGATCGCTCCGGCCACCCTTTCGGTGTTCAGTCTCGTCAGAGACGAAAGGCTTAAGCCTCGTCATCGCCTTCATAGGCCAGGACCGGACCGGAGTCCTTGCCCTTGGCTTCGACGTCGCGATCGACGAACTCGATCACGGCCATCGGGGCGTTGTCGCCGTGGCGGAAGCCGGCCTTCATGATCCGGATGTAGCCGCCGTTGCGTTCGGCGTAGCGCGGGCCGATCGTTTCGAACAGCTTGCCGACCTGCGGCACGTCGCGGACCTGGCTGATGGCCTGACGACGCGCGTGCAGGTCGCCCTTCTTGGCCAGGGTGACCAGCTTCTCGACGAAGGGACGCAGTTCCTTCGCCTTGGGCAGGGTCGTGGTGATTTGCTCGTGCTTGATCAGCGAGGCGGCCATGTTGGCGAACATGGCGGTGCGGTGGCTGGTCGTGCGACCGAGTTTACGATGGGCGGCGCCGTGGCGCATCAGGGTCTCTCCTACTCCGAACCCGGTATCTCCTGGGGAGACCTAGGTCCGTAATCTTCTAACCGCCCCGACATTCTCCCCGAGAGGAGACGGGCGGAGGGTTGAACTTAGATCTGGTCGTCGAACTTCTTGGCCAGATCTTCGATGTTTTCGGGCGGCCAGTTCGGCACGTCCATGCCGAGGCTGAGCCCCATGGTCGCGAGAACTTCCTTGATCTCGTTCAGCGACTTGCGGCCGAAGTTCGGGGTGCGAAGCATTTCGCCCTCGGTCTTCTGGATCAGGTCGCCGATGTAGACGATGTTGTCGTTCTTCAGGCAGTTGGCCGAACGGACCGACAGCTCCAGCTCGTCCACCTTCTTCAGCAGGGCCGGGTTGAAGGGCAGGTCGGGCTTGCCGTCCGACTGCTCGACAGCCTTCTTGGGCTCTTCGAAGGTGATGAAGATCTGGAGCTGGTCTTGTAGGATGCGCGCGGCGTAAGCCACAGCGTCAACCGGCGTGACCGCGCCGTTGGTTTCGACTTCCAGCAGCAGCTTGTCGTAGTCCAGCGACTGGCCCTGACGGGTCGGCTCGACGCGATAGGCCACCTTCTTGACCGGCGAGTACAGGGCGTCGACGGCGATCAGGCCGATCGGCGCGTCTTCCGGACGGTTGAACTCGGCCGCCACATAGCCCTTGCCGTTCTGGACGGTCAGCTCCATGCGGATCGAGGCGCCGTCGTCCAGGGTGCAGATGACGTGATCGGGGTTCAGAACCTCGATGTCCGCCGGCACGTCGATCTGGCCGGCCGTCACCACGCCGGGGCCCGTGGCGCGCAGGGTCATGCGCTTGGGGCCTTCGGCGTGCATGCGCAGCGCCAGTTGCTTGATGTTCAGAACGATGTCGACCACGTCCTCGCGCACGCCTTCCAGCGACGAGAATTCGTGAACCACGCCGTCGATCTGAATGGCGGTCACCGCCGCGCCTTGCAGCGAGGACAGCAGAACGCGACGAAGGGCGTTGCCGAGCGTCACACCGAAGCCGCGCTCCAGAGGCTCAGCCACCAGACGCGCCTTACGCTGGGCGTCGGAACCGATCTCGATCTGCGGCTTCTCGGGACGGATCAGCTCTTGCCAGTTTCTTTCGATCATTTTGTCCCTCGAACGGGTTTCGTCGGCTCCGGCCTTGTCGACGAGGCCATGGTGGAGCCGACGGAGATGGGGGTGCTTTGGGCGGTGTCGCTTAGACGCGACGACGCTTGGGCGGACGGCAGCCGTTGTGCGGCATCGGGGTGACGTCGCGAATGGTGGTGATCGTCAGACCCACGGCCTGCAGGGCGCGCAGAGCCGACTCACGGCCGGAGCCCGGACCCGAGACGTTGACTTCCAGCGTCTTCAAGCCGTGTTCCTGGGCCTTCTTGCCGGCGTCCTCGGCCGCCATCTGGGCGGCGTAGGGGGTGGACTTACGCGAGCCCTTGAAGCCCATGTGGCCGGCCGACGACCAGGAAATGGCATTCCCTTGCGCGTCGGTGATGGTCACCATGGTGTTGTTGAAGCTGGCGTTCACGTGGGCGACGCCCGAGGTGATGTTCTTGCGTTCGCGGCGCTTTACGCGACCCGGTTCCTTGGCCATCGGTCAGCTCTCTCTTACTTCTTCTTGCCGGCGATCGGCTTGGCCGGACCCTTGCGGGTGCGAGCATTGGTGTGGGTGCGCTGACCGCGGACCGGCAGGCCCTTGCGGTGACGCAGGCCGCGATAGCAGGCCAGGTCCATCAGACGCTTGATGTTCATCGAGGTTTCGCGGCGCAGGTCGCCCTCGACCGTATAGTCGCGGTCGATGGTCTCGCGGATCGACAGGACTTCGGCGTCCGTCAGCTGGTTCACCCGGCGGGCGGCTTCGATGCCGACCTTTTCGGTGATGTCCTTGGCGGCGGCCGGGCCGATGCCGTGGATGTACTGAAGCGCGATTTCAACGCGCTTGTTGGTCGGGATATTGACGCCAGCGATACGGGCCACGAAATTCTCCAGATACGCGTTATTCAGACGCAACAAACGCTCCGGTTAACAAACCAGGAGCGTGGCGCCCTTCGCGGGAAGGCGCCCTTATACAGATGATTCACCGGGCGTCAACGGCTGTGCGCAACCCTGCCGGCCAGACTTTTTCGGTCCGCCGCCTAAACCGTCGCTCAGACCCGCCTCGAACGGCGGCGATCAGCCTCTCTGCATCAAGGTTGAACGCCGCAACCGGGTTCCGGTCAAGGGGCTTAGGCCGCCACCCTGCGAAGCGGTGGATCAGCGACGCGGCGGAATGCCGAAGTCGACGCCCACCGTCACCTGCTGCCCCTCTAGGGGACGCCCGTTCTCGGTCGGCGGCTGGAAACGGAAATAGTCGGCCACAGCCAGCCCCGCCGCCCCGAAGCCCAGGCCGACGGGGGTCTCCTCCACCACGCGACAGGCTTCCAGCCGGCTGTCTAGCCGGATGCGGCACGACAGTTCGACCCGGCCATAGCGGCTGCGCGCCTGGCGCGGGTGGTTGGCGCGGACCTGGGCCATGGACGGCCCCGTGATCAGGCGCGGGCCCGTCGAGCCGCTGCCCGGCCCGGACCCCGCACCGACGCCTGAACCCGCGCCGGCCCCCTGGCCGCCCTGACCGAACCCCGGTTCCGGCGAGGGGGAAGGCGCGGCGCCCACGACTGGGGCGGGCTGGGGCGTCGGCTTCGACGGCGACGGCAGTTCGCGCGGGTGATCGGGCTGGGGCTTGGGCGGCGTGTGAATGCGCGACGGCGCGGCCGGCGCCCCTCCCCCCGCCTTGGGCGCAGTGCGGCGCTCCAGGATCGGCGGCGGCGGATCATAGAGCACCACCTCGAACGGCGGGGGGCCGTCCGCCATGGGGGTCCGGGGGGGCCGGCCCTTCACCTGTCCCAGCATCAGGATCAGGGCGATTTCGGCGGCGGCGACCCCGCCGAAGACGGCGAAGGCGCGCCAGCGTCTGCGGGCGCGCCTTCTGTCAGACTGGATCTCGGTTTCAGGCATCCGTTCCCAAACGCCCGAAAACGACTTGGGTCACGCCAGGGCTTCGTCGATCGCCTTGGCGACGGACTCGATCGAGCCCATGCCGTCCGCCTCGGTCAACTTGCCCTGGGCTTCATAATAGGGAAGCAGCGGGGCGGTGTTGCGGTTGTAGGCGTCCAGACGGACCGCGAAGGTCTCCGGATTGTCATCCGGGCGGCCCTGTTCGGCGTAGCGTTTGGCGATCCGCTCCAGCAGGGCGGCGTCGTCGACCTTCAGCCGGACCACGGCGTCGATCTGGGCGCCGCGCTTGGCCAGCATGGCGTCCAGGGCTTCGGCCTGGGCTACGGTGCGGGGGAAGCCGTCGAAGATGGCGCCCCCGGCGGCCTCGGCCTCCGGCAGACGATCCTCGATCAGGGCGATGACGATTTCGTCCGTCACCAGATCGCCGCGCGCCAGCACGTCCTTGACCTTGAGGCCCAGCTCCGAGCCCGAGGCGATGGCGGCCCGAAGCATGTCGCCGGTGGAGAGCTGGATCATGCCCTTCTCTTCCACCAGCCGCTTGGCCTGGGTCCCCTTGCCCGCCGCCGGCGGTCCAAACAGGATCAAGTTCACGCGCAAGTCCTCCCCAGGCGTCTTCTAGTCAACTCAGCGACGGACGGGCGTGGGCGCGCCACGACCGCCGCGACCGCGCAGCTTGGCCTTCTTGATCAGCCCCTCGTACTGGTGCGCCAGCAGTTGGGACTGGATCTGGGCCACAGTGTCCATCGTCACCGACACCACGATCAAGATAGACGTTCCGCCGAAGTAGAGGCTGTTGCCCATCTGGGCGACCATGAACTCCGGCAGCAGGCAGACGGCGGTGATATAGGCCGCGCCGATCACCGTCAGGCGGGTCAGGACATAGTCCAGATATTCGGCCGTGCGCTTGCCCGGACGGATCCCCGGCAGGAAGCCGCCGTATTTCCGCAGGTTCTCGGCCGTGTCCTCCGGGTTGAAGGTGATCGAGGTGTAGAAGAAGCAGAAGAAGATGATCAGGGCGGCGTACAGGGCCATGAACAGAGGCTGGCCGTGGGTCAGTTGCGAGGTGACCAGCGGCAGCCAGCCCAGATAGGACGGCAGGTCCGCATTGGCGGTCAGGCTGGCCACTGTGGTCGGCAGCATCAGCAGGGACGAGGCGAAGATCGGCGGGATGACGCCGGCGGTGTTGACCTTCAGCGGCAGGAACGAGCGCTCGCCTCCCGCCATCCGGTTGCCTTCCTGGCGCTTCGGATACTGGATCAGCAGACGGCGCTGAGCCCGTTCCATGAAGACGATGAAGACCACGGTCGCCACGGCCAGAACGGCGATGAAGAACAGGGCGAAGGCCGACATCTGACCCTGCTGGGCCAGGCCCAGCATCCGGGCGATGGTCGAGGGCAGAACCGCCACGATGCCCGCGAAGATGATCAACGAAATGCCGTTGCCGACGCCGCGCGCCGTCACCTGCTCGCCCAGCCACATCAGGAACATGGTGCCGCCCGTCAGGGTCACGACGGTCGAGACCAGGAAGAAGATCCCCGGATTGTCGACCAGACCCGGCTGGGCGTTCAGACCCGCCGCGATGCCCAGCGACTGGGCCAGGGCCAGGAAGACCGTCAGATAGCGGGTGTACTGGTTCAGCTGCTTGCGGCCGCTCTCCCCGCCTTCCTTCTTCAGCTTCTCCCAGGGCGGATACACCGTGCCCATCAGCTGCACGATGATCGACGCCGAGATATAGGGCGCGACGTTCAGCGCGAAGATGGCCATCCGCTCCACCGCGCCGCCCGAGAACATGTTGAACATGTCCAGGATGCCGCGCTGACCCGAGGGGTCCTGGAAGAACTGCAGGAAGGCCTGCGAGTTGATGCCCGGGATCGGCACATAGGTGCCGATGCGATAAACCAGCAAGGCGCCCAGCGTGAACAGCAGGCGCTTGTGCAGCTCGGTCGCTTTGGCGAACGAGCCCATGTTCATATTGGCGGCGAGTTGTTCTGCGGCCGAAGCCATTCTGCGTCCCCACGACTGATTGAGTCGTCAGATAGGCGGAAAGCGGCCCTCATGCGAGGGCCGCTTCCGTTGTTTCGTCGTCGCAGGTGTATTCAGGCCACGGCCTATACGCGCCGCGACGACGCGTTGTTCAGGCCTTGGAAGCGACGCGCTTGGCGCGGGCCGAGACCTTGTTGGCGTCGCCCTTGGGCGCCTTGGCGGCCGGAGCCTTGCCCTTGGCGGCGTTGCGCTTCTCGACGCGGGCCGCAGCCTTGGCTTCGGCTTCGATACGCTGTTCGAGAACCGAACCGCCCGCGGCTTCAATGGCCTTCTTGGCGCCGGCCGTGGCCGACCAGACGACCAGGTTCAGCTTGGCCTTGATTTCGCCGGTGCCCAGCAGACGGACGCCGTCCTTGACGCGGCGGATCACGCCGGCGGCGACCAGGGCTTCACCCTTGATCTCGGCCGAGGCGTCCAGCTTGCCGGCGTCGATGGCGTCTTGCAGACGCCACAGGTTCACTTCGGCCAGCTTCAGGGCATTGGGATTGTTGAAGCCGCGCTTGGGCATGCGCATGTACAGCGGCATCTGGCCGCCTTCGAAGCCCAGCAGGCTGACGCCCGTCCGCGACTTCTGACCCTTGACGCCGCGGCCCGAGGTCTTGCCCTTGCCGGAGCCGGGGCCGCGGCCCACGCGCATGCGCTTCTTGTGCGCGCCTTCGTTGTCGCGGATTTCGTTCAGTTTCATGTGCCTGATCCTTTCGGGTGCTAGCGCCCGGACATTCGTCCGGACTCGGCTTGGAAAAAAGAAAGTGGCGAGTGGCGAGTGATGAGTGGCGAGTCAAGAGAAATCGGTCGAACCGACACCCGGGCTACTCGTCACTCGCCACTCATCACTCGCCACTTCGCGTAGCGAACAGTCTTACTTCTCGACCACTTCCACCAGGTGGTGGACCTTGGCGATCATGCCGCGAACCGAAGGGGTGTCCTCCAGGGTCGCTTCACGACCCATGCGGTTCAGGCCCAGGCCCACCAGGGTGGCGCGCTGGTCGTTCTTGCGGCGGATCGGCGAGCCGATCTGCTTGATGGTGACGGTCTTCTTCTCGGCCATGACTTAGGACTCCACGGCTTCGGGCGCCGAGGCGCCGTCGTTGCGACGACCCATCAGATCCGCGACCTTCTTGCCGCGCTTGGACGCGACCTGACGGGGCGACGACTGAACCTTCAGGGCTTCGAACGTCGCACGGATCATGTTGTAGGGGTTCGACGAACCGGTCGACTTGCCCACGACGTCCTGGACGCCGAGGGTTTCGAGGACCGCACGCATCGGACCGCCCGCGATGACGCCGGTGCCGGGAGGGGCCGCGCGCATCATGATCTTGCCGGCGCCCCAACGGCCGTTGCCGTCGTGGTGCAGGGTGCGGTTCTCGCGCAGAGGCACGCGGATCATCGTCTTCTTGGCTTCTTCGGTCGCCTTGCGGATGGCTTCCGGCACTTCGCGCGCCTTGCCGTGACCGAAGCCGACGCGACCCTTGCCGTCGCCGACGACCATCAGGGCGGCGAAGCTGAAGCGACGGCCGCCCTTAACGGTGGCGGCGACGCGGTTGATGTGCACCAGCTTCTCGATGATGTCGCTTTCCGGGGCCTCGGCGGCGGCGGGAGCGTTGCGGTCGCGGCGATTACGATCGCCGCCGCCGCGTTGGGGTTGTTGCGCCATCTGTCGCGTCCCTTAGAAGTTCAGGCCGGCTTCACGCGCGGCTTCCGCCAGCGCCTTCACCCGTCCGTGATAGATGTACTCGCCCCGGTCGAAGACGACGTCCTTGACGCCCTTTTCGATGGCGCGCTCGGCGATCAGCTTGCCGATGGCCGTAGCCGCGGCGATGTCCGACCCCTTGGACCCCCTGCCGCCTTCCAGCGACGAGGCGGCCACGACCGTCACGCCCTGGGCGTCGTCGATGATCTGGGCCGAGATGTTCTTGTCCGAACGATAGACCGACAGACGCAGGCGACCGTTGGCGACAGCCTTCAGGCGACGGCGCGTGCGCTCGGCGCGGCGCTTGGCTTGTTGTCGAAGAGAAAGAGCCATGACTTACTTCTTCTTGCCTTCCTTGCGACGCACGGTCTCGCCGGCGTAACGGACGCCCTTGCCCTTGTAGGGCTCCGGCGGACGCAGCTTGCGGATGACCGCGGCGATCTGACCGACGGCCTGCTTGTCCGCGCCCAGGATCTTGATCTCGGTCTGCTTCGGAACGGCGAAGCTGACGCCGGCCGGCGGGTCGATATCGACTTCATGCGAGAAGCCGAGCTGCAGCGACAGGGCGTTGCCCTTCATCGCGGCGCGGTAACCCACGCCGACCAGTTCCAGCGACTTCTCGAAGCCGGTGGTGACGCCGGTGACCATGTTGTCGACCAGGGTGCGCGACAGACCCCACATGGCGCGACCGCGCTGGGTGTCGGTCCGCAGGCCCAGCGACAGCTCGTCGCCTTCGTGCTTGACTTCGATCTCTTCGGCGACGGTCCAGGAGCGTTCGCCCTTCGGACCCTTCACCGAGACGGTTTGGCCGTCGAGCGTGACCGTCACGCCCTTCGGCACTGCGATGGTTTTCTTGCCAATACGGGACATATCAGTAGACCCTGCAGAGGACTTCGCCGCCGACATTGGCGTCGCGAGCGGCGGCGTCGGACATGACGCCCTTCGAAGTCGAGAGGATCGAGATGCCGAGGCCGTTCTTGACGGGCTTCAGATCGCCGATCGCGGAGTAGACGCGGCGGCCCGGCTTGGACACGCGCGCGATCTCGGCGATGACGGGCTGACCGTCGAAATACTTCAGCTCGATCTCGAACTGCGGAAACTCACCCGGGTTCTGAACCAGGTTGTAGCCGCGGATGTAGCCCTCGTCCTGCAGCACGTCGAGGACGCGCTGGCGCAGACGGGAAGCGGGGGTCAGCACCTTGGAACGCTTGCGGGTCGCCGCGTTCTTGATGCGAGCGATCATGTCGCTCAGGGGATCGTTGATCATCATGTCTCTTCGCTCCCCTTACCAGCTGGACTTGGTCAGGCCCGGGATCTGACCCAGGTTGCCAAGCTCACGCAGCGCGATCCGGCTCATCTTGAGCTTGCGATAGAACGCACGCGGACGACCGGTCACTTCGCAACGGTTGCGAATGCGGCTCGGCGCGGAGTTGCGCGGCAGTTCAGCCAACTTCAGGCGCGCGGCGAAGCGCTCCTCAAGCGGCAGGTTTTCGTCGTTGGCGGTCGCCTTCAGGGCGGCCCGCTTCGCGGCATACTTCGCAACCAGGGCCTTGACGGCTTCGTTGCGGTTTACGGCGCTCTTTTTAGCCATTGTGCTCTTCCCTTCCCGCTCAGTTCTTCAAGAACGGGAACTTGAACTCGGTGAGGAGAGCCTTGGCTTCCTCATCGGTCTTGGCCGTGGTGCAGACGACAATGTCCATGCCCCACATCTGGTCGATCTGGTCGTAATTGATTTCCGGGAACACGATGTGCTCCTTCAGACCGGTGGCGTAGTTGCCGCGACCGTCGAAGGACGTGCCCTTCAGACCGCGGAAGTCCTTCACGCGCGGCAGCGCGATCGTGATGAACCGGTCCAGGAACTCGTACATCTGGTCGCCGCGCAGGGTGACCTTGCCGCCGATGACCATGCCTTCGCGCAGCTTGAAGCCGGCGATGGAGTTACGGGCCTTGGTGGCGACGGCCTTCTGACCGGCGATGGCCGTCAGATCCTTGAGGGCCGCATTGGCCTTCTTGGAGTCGGCGACGGCTTCGCCGATGCCCATGTTCAGGACGATCTTGTCCAGCTTGGGCACCTGCATTTCGTTCGTATAGCCGAACTTGGCCTTCATCTCCGCACGGATGCGGTTCTGATACTCGGCCTTCAGCCGGGGGGTGTATTTCTCGGTAGCCATCAGATGACGTCTCCCGTCGTCTTGGCGAAGCGGACCTTCTTGTCCCCTTCGATCCGGAAGCCGACGCGGGTCGCCTTGCCGTTGGCGTCGGCGATCGCGACGTTCGACAGGTGAAGCGAGGCTTCCTTGTTCTTGATGCCGCCCTGCGGGTCAGCCTGGCTCGGACGCGTGTGGCGCTGAACCATGTTGACACCTTCCACGACGACGCGGTTTTCGGAGGGCAGGACCTTCAGCACATTGCCCGTGCGGCCCTTGTCCTTGCCGGTGAGGACGACGACGCGGTCGCCCTTCTTGATCTTGGCGGCCATGGTTACAGGACCTCCGGAGCCAGCGAGATGATCTTCATGTGGTTCTTGGCGCGCAGTTCGCGGGGAACCGGGCCGAAGATCCGCGTGCCGACGGGCTCGTTCTGCTTGTTGACGATGACGGCGGCCGACTTGTCAAAACGAATGACCGAGCCGTCCTTGCGTTGGATGTCCTTGGCGGTGCGCACGACGATGGCGCGCACGACGTCGCCCTTCTTCACGCGGCCGCGCGGAATGGCTTCCTTCACGGAGGCGACGATAGTGTCGCCGATCGAGGCGTAGCGGCGCTTGGAGCCGCCCAACACCTTGATGCACATGACCCGGCGGGCGCCCGAATTATCGGCCACTTCCAGGTTAGTTTGCATCTGGATCATAAGATCAGATCCTTCTGATTACGAGGCGGAGGCGTTGGAAAGGACTTCCCAGCGCTTCAACTTGGACTTGGGGGCGCACTCGACGATGCGAGCGATGTCGCCGACTTTGAGCGCGTTGGCTTCGTCGTGGGCGTGATACTTCTTGGAAGACCGGACGGTCTTCTTCAGCAGCGGGTGCAGCAGGGTGCGCTCCACCTTCACGACGACGGTCTTGTCGCCCTTGTCGGACACGACCACGCCTTCAAGAATTCGCTTGGGCATATTCGTTTCCTTACGAGGCCGCACGCTTCTCGCGCAGAAGCGTCGAGATGCGGGCGATGTCTTTGCGCACTTCACCCACGCGGTGGGTTTTCTCCATCTGGCCGGTGGCCGCCTGGAAACGCAGGTTGAACTGTTCCTTCTTGAGCTTCAGCAGCTCGTCGGCCAGTTGGTCGGTCGTTTGCGACCGCAGATCGGCGATCTTGGTCATTAGGCGGCTTCCTCAACGTGGGCGATGCCGGCGTCGATGCGGGTCACGACCTTGGTGCGGACCGGCAGCTTGGCGGCGCCGAGACGGAGCGCCTCGCGGGCGACCTCGTCCGACACGCCGTCGATTTCAAACAGGATACGGCCCGGGTGGCAGCGCGCGGCCCAGTAGTCCACCGCGCCCTTGCCCTTACCCATCCGGACTTCGGCCGGCTTGCCCGTGACGGGCAGGTCGGGGAAGACGCGGATCCAGACGCGGCCCTGACGCTTCATCTGGCGGGTGATCGCGCGGCGGGCCGCTTCGATCTGACGCGCCGTGATGCGTTCCGGTTCCAGCGTCTTCAGGCCGTACGACCCGAAGTTCAGCGAGAAGCCGCCCTTGGCCGAGCCGTGGATACGGCCCTTGAAGGCCTTGCGGTACTTGGTCTTCTTCGGTTGCAACATGACTTAGTTCTCACGTCCCCGATCGCGACGCGGACCGCGGTCGCCACGGGGGCCGCCGCGTTCGCGGCCTTCGTTCGAGGACGGACCCGAGGCTTCCTGGGCCCAACGCTTGTCCTGGGCCATCGGGTCGTGCTCAAGCACTTCTCCCTTAAACACCCAGACCTTCACGCCGATGATGCCGTAGGTCGTCTTGGCTTCGTAGAAGCCGTAGTCGATGTCGGCCCGCAGGGTGTGAAGCGGCACGCGGCCTTCGCGATACCATTCCATCCGCGCGATTTCGGCGCCGCCCAGACGACCCGAGACATTCATCCGAATGCCCTTGGCGCCCAGACGCATGGCCGACTGCATGGCGCGCTTCATGGCGCGACGGAAGGCCACGCGGCGTTCCAGCTGCTGCGCGATGTTCTCGGCGATCAGCTGAGCGTCGGTTTCCGGCTTGCGGACTTCGATGATGTTCAGGTGAACTTCACCTTCGGTGCGCGCCGAGATGTCCTTGCGGAGCTTCTCGATGTCAGCGCCCTTCTTGCCGATCACGACGCCCGGACGGGCGGCATAGATGGTGATGCGGCACTTCTTGTGCGGGCGCTCGATGATGATGCGCGACACGCCGGCGGCCGACAGGCGTTCCCGCAGCCACTCGCGCAGCTTCAGGTCCTGGTGCAGCAGGCGGGAATAGTCGGCGCCGGCGGCGAACCAACGGCTGTCCCACGTGCGGTTCACGCCGAGGCGCAGACCGACCGGATTGATTTTCTGTCCCATCAGGCGGCCTCGCCGGCTTCGCGGACCACGATGGTGATCTCGCTGAACGGTTTCAGGATGCGCGACGAGCGACCACGAGCGCGGCTCGCGAAACGCTTCATCACCAGGTTCTTGCCCACAAAGGCCTCGGCGACGACCAGGTTGTCGATGTCGAGGTTGTGGTTGTTCTCGGCGTTCGAGATCGCCGAATACAGGACCTTGCGGACGTCGCCGGCGATGCGCTTACGGCTGAATTCCAGCTCGTTCAGCGCCTTCTGAACCGGCATGCCGCGGATCGAGGCGGCGACCAGGTTCAGCTTCTGAGGGCTGATGCGCATGTTGACCTGCTTGGCGCGGGCCTCGGTCGGGCCGACCCGACGAATGTTCTTGGTCTGGGCCATCGGTTACTTCCTTTTGGCCTTCTTGTCCGCCGCGTGACCCGGGAAGTTCCGAGTCGGGGCGAACTCGCCGAACTTCATGCCGACCATCTCTTCCGAGACCGACACGGGAACGTGCTTCTGACCGTTATGGACGCCGAACGTCAGACCGACGAACTGCGGCAGGATGGTGGAGCGGCGCGACCAGGTCTTGATCACGTCCTTGCGGCCCGACGATTGAACGGCGTCGGCCTTCTTGAGCAGATACCCGTCGACAAACGGGCCTTTCCAGGAGGAGCGGGCCATTCTTAGCGAGCCTTCTTCACGTGACGGGTACGGATGATGAACTTGTCCGTAGCCTTGTTCTTACGGGTGCGGGTGCCCTTGGTGTCCTTACCCCACGGCGTTACGGGGGTACGACCACCGGAGGTCCGGCCTTCACCACCACCGTGCGGGTGGTCGATCGGGTTCATGGCGACGCCGCGGACGTGCGGACGCCAGCCCATGTGGCGCTTGCGGCCGGCCTTGCCCAGGTTCTGGTTCATGTGGTCGGGGTTCGAAACCGCGCCCACCGTGGCCATGCAGCTGTCCAGGACCATGCGCAGCTCGCCCGAGCCGAGACGGATCTGGGCGTAGCCCTGATCGCGACCCACCAGCTGGGCATAGGCGCCGGCCGAACGGGCCAGCTGAGCGCCCTTGCCGGGCTTCATCTCGATGTTGTGGATGATCGTACCCACCGGCATCGAACGAAGCGGCATGGCGTTGCCCGGCTTCACGTCGGTCTTTTCGCCCGCGACCACCGTGTCGCCCGCCTTCAGGCGTTGCGGCGCGATGATGTAGGTCTTCTCGCCGTCCTCATAGGTCACGAGGGCGATGAAGGCCGTGCGGTTCGGATCGTATTCCAGACGCTCGACCGTGCCGACCATGTCCCACTTGCGACGCTTGAAGTCGATCTTGCGGTACAGGGTCTTGGCGCCGCCGCCGCGGAAGCGGACCGCGACGCGACCGCCCTGCCCGCGACCGCCCGACTTGGTCAGACCTTCGGTCAGCGACTTTTCCGGACGGCCCTTGTGGAGTTCCGAACGGTCGACCAGCACGAGGGCGCGACGGCCCGGCGAAGTCGGATTGTAATGTTTCAAGGCCATCTGATCAGAGCCCCGTGGTGACGTCGATCGACTGGCCGTCGGCCAGGGTCACGATCGCTTTTTTGATGTCGACGCGACGGCCGAGGATGCCCCGGAAGCGCTTGGTCTTGCCCTTTTGGACCAGGGTGTTGACCTTGACGACGTTGACTTTGAACAGGCTTTCGACCGCAGCGGCGATCTCGTCCTTGGTCGCCGTGTCGGCGACGCGGAAGACGACCTTGTTCTGCTCGGACAGGATCGTGGCCTTTTCGGTGATCACCGGGGCCAGGATGGTGTCGTAGTGCTTGGCGGTAGGTTGAGCGGCCATTACGCGGCTTCCTTATCGCTGAAGCGGGCTTCGATCGCCTCGACGGCGGCCTTGGTCAGCACCAGCTTGTCGGCCCGCAGGATGTCATAGACGTTCAGGCCGGCGTTCGGCAGCACGTCGATGTGCGGGATGTTGCGGGCGGCCAGACCGAAGTTGGCGTCGACTTCCGGACCCGCGATGATCAGAGCCTTGGTCCAGCCCAGCTTGCCCAGCGTCTCGCGCAGGGCGGCCGTCTTGGCTTCCGTGACCGAGACGCTGTCGACGACGACCAGGTCGCCCGACTTCACCTTGGACGACAGGGCGTGACGCAGGGCCAGGGCGCGGATCTTCTTCGGCAGGGAGAAGCCGTGATCGCGAACGACCGGACCGAAGGCGCGCGAGCCGCCGACGAACTGCGGCGCACGGCGCGAACCGTGACGAGCGCCGCCGGTGCCCTTCTGCTTGTACATCTTCTTACCCGTACGAGAGTTCTCGTTGCGGGTCTGAACCTTGTGCGTGCCGGCGCGGCGCTTGGCCAGCTGCCAGCTGACGGTGCGGGCCAGGATGTCGCCGCGGATTTCGGAGATGCCGAAGACGGCGTCCGAGAGCTCCACGTCGCCGGCAGCCTTGCCGTCGAGTTTGATGACCGAGAGTTTCATTACGCTTCACCGCCTTCGGTCGCTTCGACGGCCGGCGCTTCTTCAGCGGGCGTCTCAGCGGGTTGAGCGGCCTTGTTCGACTTCACGGCGCCGGGGAACGGAGCCTCGGCCGGACGGGCCTTCTTGATGGCGTCGCGAACCTTGACGTAGGCGCCGTCATGACCGGGGACAGCGCCCTTGATCAGGATCAGGCCACGCTCGGCGTCCACGCGGACGACGGTCAGGTTCTGGGTGGTGACGGTTTCGGCGCCGTAGTGGCCGGCCATCTTCTTGCCGGGGAAGGTACGGCCCGGGTCCTGACGGTTACCCGTCGAACCATGCGAACGGTGCGACAGCGACACGCCGTGCGTGGCGCGCAGACCGCCGAAATTCCAGCGCTTCATGGCGCCGGCGAAACCCTTACCGATGGTCTCGCCCTGGATATCGACCTTCTGGCCCGCCACAAAGTGGTCGGCCGACAGTTCGGCGCCCACGTCCAGCAGACCGTCCGCATCGACGCGGAACTCGGTCACATAGGCCTTGGGCTCGACTTCCGCCTTGGCGAAGGTCTCGCGTTGAGCCTTGTTGGTGTTCTTAGCCTTCTTCGCGCCAGCGCCCAGCTGGAGAGCGACGTAGCCGTCACGCTCCTGGGTACGTTGGCCGACGACTTGGCAGCCGTCGAGCTGCAGCACAGTGACCGGAACGTGCGCGCCGTCATCGGCGAACACGCGGGTCATGCCCAGCTTCTTGGCGATCACGCCCGTGCGCATCGGATCCCGCCTCTTTCTACTTAAATCTTGATCTCGACGTCCACGCCGGCGGACAGGTCGAGCTTCATGAGCGCGTCCACGGTCTGCGGGGTGGGGTCGACGATGTCGAGCACGCGCTTGTGCGTGCGGATTTCAAACTGCTCACGCGACTTCTTATCGACGTGCGGAGAGCGGTTCACGGTGAACTTTTCGATCAGGGTCGGCAGCGGAATCGGACCACGGACAGTGGCGCCGGTGCGCTTGGCGGTGTTGACGATCTCGCGCGTCGAAAAATCGAGGACGCGGTGATCAAAGGCCTTGAGCCTGATGCGGATGCTTTGATCCATATCGGTGCTTACTTCCAATGCGGTCGGAGGACCGCGTCCCTGTGAACCATTTCAAAGACCGAAGGCCTTCGGGCGCTAGGCCCTCAGGGTACGCAAATCCGCAAAAACGATCGGCCCACGCAGTCGCCTGCGAAGGCCGTTAAAGTCCTGGGTCACTGCAAAGAACAGGGTCTCAGGTCGTTCCTGCGAACCGCGTCTGCATCCGGGGATGCACAGCCGGTCCAACAAGAGTGGCGGCTTATGCCTAGCGATTCCGATTTCGTCAAGCGCGGAACCAAGAGCGGCGATAGGATTTTCCGCGCCGGTCGGAGGACGGTCGAACACCGCCTCCGCTGGCCGCAAATGATCAGGCCGCCGCCGTCTCCCCCGCCCTCATGAGCCGCGCCGCCGTCACCATATTGGCGAGCGCCGCCTCAGTCTCGGGCCAAGCCCGCGTCTTCAACCCGCAATCCGGATTCACCCAAAGCCGGTCCTGCGGCAGTTTGCGCGCCGCCGCCTTCAGCAGGGCGGTCATCGCCTCGACCGTGGGGACGCGCGGCGAGTGGATGTCATAGACGCCCGGCCCGATCTCGGCCGGATAGCGGTAGTCGGAAAAGGCGTCGAGCAGTTCCATCCTGGACCGCGAGGTCTCGATGGAGATGACGTCGGCGTCCATGGCTCCGATGGCCTGTATGATGTCGTTGAACTCCGAATAGCACATATGGGTGTGGATCTGGGTTTCGTCCCGGACCCCCGAGGCCGTGATGCGGAAGCTTTCGACCGCCCATTCCAGATAGTCGTCCCAGTCGGCGCGCCGCAGGGGCAGGCCCTCGCGCAGGGCGGCCTCGTCGATCTGGATGACGGCGGCGCCGGCGGTTTCGAGATCGACTACCTCGTCGCGGATGGCGAAGGCGATCTGACGGCAGGTGGTGCTGCGCGGCTGGTCGTCGCGCACGAAGGACCAGTTCAGAATCGTGACGGGGCCCGTCAGCATGCCTTTCACCGGTCTGTCGGTGAGACCCTGCGCATAGCGCCACCATTCGACTGTCATGGGCCTGGGCCGCGCGACGTCGCCGTAGAGGATCGGCGGGCGCACGCAGCGCGAACCGTAGGACTGCACCCAGGCGGCCTTTGTGAAGACGAAGCCGGACAAGTGCTCGCCAAAATACTGGACCATGTCGTTGCGCTCGAACTCGCCGTGGACCAGGACATCCAGGCCGAGCGCCTCCTGCCACTTGACCGTTCGCGCGGTCTCGTCGCGCAGCAAGCGGGCGTAGGCCGCATCGTCGATGACGCCTCGCCCGTGATCAGCGCGCGCCTTTCGGATCTCAGCCGTCTGAGGAAAGGAGCCTATGGTGGTGGTCGGATAGGCGGGCAGATTCAGACGCCCTCGCTGAACCTGGCGACGAATTTCAAAGCAGGAGTTTCTGAGCGCCAGGGCGGGGTCGGCATCGGCGGCTCGCGCCTGGACCTTGGGGTCGTTGATGCGCGGTGAAGTGCGACGTGAGGCGACCGAGGAGGTCGAGGCGTCGAGCGCCGCTTTCACCGCGCCGCGGCCTTCATTCAACGCCCGCGCCAGGGTGGCCAACTCGGCCACCTTCTGCACGGCGAAGGCCAGCCAGTCCTTGATCTCGGGATCGAGCCCGGTCTCCCGTTCCAGATCGATCGGGGCGTGCAGCAAGGAGGAGGACGGGGCGATCATCACCCTGCGCCCGGCCGCGACCAGGGGCTCCACCTTGTCCAGCACGGCGTTGAGGTCGGCCTTCCAGACGTTGCGGCCGTCGATGACGCCAAGCGACAGCACCTGATCCACGCGCGCCGCAGACGCGACCTGGGCCAACTGCTCCGGCGCCCGGATCAGGTCGATGTGCAGTCCGTGAACCGGCAGGCGCAGCACGGCCTCCAGATTATCCCCGAGCCCACCGAAATAGGTGGTCAGCATCAGCTTGATCGGCGGCGTCACGTCGGCCAGCACCCGATAGGCGTGATCATACGCCGCCTTCGCCTCATCGCTCAGATCGGTGACCAGGCAGGGCTCGTCCATCTGCACCCAGGTGGCGCCGGCGCGCGCCAGGGACCGCAGCACCTCGGCATAGATCGGCAGCAGGCGCGGCAGCAGGGTGAGAACGTCAAACGGCTCGCCCCGCGTCTTACCCAGAAGAAGATAAGAGACAGGCCCCAGCAGCACCGGCCGGGTCTCGATCCCCAGCGCCTTGGCCTCCAGATATTCGTCCAGCGCCTTGGTCGAGCCGAGACGGAACACCTGGTCGGCGGTAAATTCAGGCGCGAGATAATGGTAGTTGGTGTCGAACCATTTGGTCATCTCCATGGCCGGCGTCCCCTCGCCGCTCGCATGGGCGTGACCGTGTGCGCACGCCTGGCCGTCGCCCCGTGAACCGCGGGCCATGGCGAAGTAGGTCGCCAGATCGACACGATCCCCGCGCCAGCCGTAGGCGGGCGGCACGGCGCCGACCATGGCGGTCAGGTCGAGCACATGGTCATAGAGAGAGAAGTCGTTGGACGGCACGACGTCGGCCCCCAGGTCACGCTGGCGCGCCCAGGTCAGGCCACGCAGCTGGGCGGCGGCGGACAGAAGGGCCTCGGCGTCGGTCTTGCCGGCCCAATAGGCCTCGAGCGCGGTCTTCAGCTCTCTCTTGGGGCCGATGCGGGGAAAGCCGAGGGTGGCGACCTGGACGGTGTGGCGGGTCATGACGTTCGAAACCTGTGTTGTGGCCAGGCTTCGGACAGGGTCGCGCGGACGCCGACGCGGACGTGCAGGGTCCGGCGGCGCGCATGCGGCCTGACCGGACACCCCGCCGGAGGACGTTATCTGTCGGGGCAGGTCTCCTGGCTCACGGGTCGACGCCTAGGGTCCGGCCTTCCCGGCGTGAACGCCAGTGACACGAGATGGACCTTCGACTCGCCGCTTACAGTTGCGGGGGCAGCGCCGGTTTCACACCGGCTTCCCTCTTAGCTGCACGTGTTCCGAAGACCACGTGCAGACCACGACGGCTGAGGATGGCCTCACAATCAGCAGGCCGTCAATACATATAAGGATATGCTTATACGATTATGCGATTGCCACAGCTTAACCCTTTGCCTCCAGATGCGCCCACCCCTGACACATTGCGACCACAAGGCGTGGCGGATGGGCAACACGACAGTTTCAAGACACTTACGTAACGACGATTTAATGCTCAGCTTCGTCCGCGCCTGATAGCAGCCGCCCTCCCCGGACCCCCATCCGGGTCGAGACTGCTAAGGACAAAAGAAAATGAAGACGATCCTCCTCGCCACGGCCGCCGCCGCCCTGTTCGCCGCCCCGGCCTTCGCCCAAGACGCCGTCGGCTCGGTCGGCGTGACCTATTCCAACCCCTCGATCGAAGTCGCCGGCAACGATGTCGACGCCGACGTCTGGACCGTGGACGGCACGGTCGCCCTGCCGGCCGCTGACTGGACCGTGACCCTGAACGGCGCCGTCGACTACACCAAGGCCTTCGGTGAAGAAGACTTCACCGGCGTCGCCGCCGCCCACCTGACCAAGATGTGGAGCTCGGACGTCCGCGCCGGCGCCTTCGTCGCCGCCAACGGCATCGGCTCGGGCGATGAGCCGGTCTGGACCGTCGGCGCCGAGGCCCAGAAGTACCTGTCCAACGCGACCCTGACCGGCCTGGTCGCCTACACCACGGCCGACGACGTGGACGCCGACATCTGGACCGTCGGCGGCGACGCCGCCTTCTACGTCATGCCGAACCTGCGCCTGAACGCCGGCGTCAGCTACAACAACGTCGATGTCGCCGGCGGCGACGTGGACGCCTGGACCTACGGCGTTGGCGCCGAGTACGAAATCGAGAACAGCCCGTTCTCGGTCGGCGCTTCCTACACCCGCGCCGACATCGAGTCGGTCGACGTCGACACCTGGTCGGTCGGCCTGCGCTACAGCTTCGGCGGCGGTCTGCAAGCCCGCGACCGGGCCGGCGCCAACCTGGGCGTTTCGGCCATCACCAGCGTCCTGGGCGCCTTCTAAGCCTGACGGCCTGCTGACTAAAAAAAGCCCCGGCGGAGCGATCCGCCGGGGCTTTTTCATCGCCGCCGTCCCATTGCGGAAGATCCGGGGTTCCACGACCGGAGCCTTCCAGCGGCGAGAAGCGGATGTCAGCGTCCGATTTGAACGGAGCCTGAGCCGACGATTGACCGGGAGACCGAGCCGGTCGCCGCCGCAACATAGACGTCGCCGGACCCCGCTATCGCCACGTTGAGGTCGCGGGTCGTCCCTCCGTAGTGAACCTCGCCTGACCCGCCGATCGACACCGACAGCTTGTCCAGACGGCCCTGGCGCACGGTCACGCCGCCCGACCCGCCTATCGAAATATCCCCCTGGCCCGAGACAGCCGCCACATCGACCCGGCCCGCGCCCCCGACGCTGGTCTTCAGATTTCCGGTCGCGCCCGCCGCGACGGAGCCTGAACCGCCCACATTGGCTTCCAAGCTGCGTGAAGCGCCGGCTCGGATCGAGCCTGAGCCGCCGACGCTCAGTTCCAAGCCGCCGTCGACATTGGCCACCGTCCAAGAGCCGCACCCGCCGCTGTCCAGTTCGACCGAACGTGCGCCGCGTCCCACGGCGCCGAAAACAGCGCCCTCCGCGCTGACGTCCACATCACGCGGGGTGCGCAACACGATCAGCGGCGCGTCTTCCAGACGGACGCGGCCCAGGTTGCGCACCTCAACACTGGCGCCTTCGCCAGGTTGGGCGGCGCCCGCACGCCCGGCGTTGCAGTTGCGGATGTCGCCGCCCCACATCCCGGTGCGACGCAGGCCGCCGTCGATGCGGACGTCCCGTCCCTGACGACGCACCTGGAGCGCGGGCAGCCGGGAGCGTCCCTGCGTCACCTCCACGGCGACGTCCTGGCGGTCTTCGACGATGACGACGACGCGCGCGACAGCGTTGCGGATTTCGACCTCGGCGGCAGACGCCGGCGCGGCTGCGGCGCAGGCCGTCAATGCGGCGGCGGCGATCAGAACGGTCTTCATGAGAGCTCCCTTTCCCTGACTATGGGAGAAGGGTGATCGCCCGGGCGACCGAAGTCATTTTAACTTCAGGTCATGAACCCGAATTAACCTGGCCCCGCCTCAGGCCCGGATCTCTCCCGCTCCGTCGGCGGCGCCGATCTGCGGTTCGAAGTCGCGTTCGAAATGGGCGATCCGGCTCTTCAACAATCCGGCGCGCTTAAGGGCCAGAGAGGCCGCCCAGCGGGCCGCCAGCTCGGGCGTCCCCATGGCGTCGGTGCACCGCGGGCGTCCGCCGCGGCTGCGAAGGACGGCGTTGGTGAACAGGGCTCCGTTTCGGAAACGCGACGGCCAGGTCTGGAAGTCCATCGACAGGCTGACGCAGAACCGATCCAGATTCTCCACCCTGTGCGGCGCATACAGAGGCCAGGTCAGCGCCCGGCCCGGCTCCAGGTTGATGATCTGCGCCTCTCGCTCGAAGGCCAGGTCATAGGGCAGTTCCTCGGTCGTCTGGCGGGCGACCACCTGTTCCATGTTCCGTTCCGGCAATCGCCGCTCGTCGCCGGGATAGACGTAGATCCGCTTGCGCCCCCGCATGTGGAACAGGACCACCCCTGCCGCGTCGAAATGATAGGGCACCCGCGCCTTGGGCGACGACAGGATCAGCTGACCGGCGTTCCGAACGGCTCTAAGACCGGGGTAGGTCGCCTGGATCTTGCGAAATTCGTCCATGGCGGCGGCCCAAAGCTCTGGCCAGCCGGTCTCCACGCTCCGCAAATTGACCCACAGCCGGCCCTGTTTGATGGCCTCCAGCAGGGCCTCGCCGGACAGCCGCCCTCGCGCGCCGGTCCGCAGACTGACCTGCCCCGCCTCGTCATAGTCATACAGGTTGATGTCGAACAGTTCGGCGGGATAGCGATCCAGCACCGTCGCCAGGACCGCATCCTCGGCGAACCCCTGATCGACCAGGGTGTGCGGGTGGTCCGCCGCCTCTGAGATCGGACCGGGATAGCGGGTGCGTCGTTCGTTCATCGGCTTTCCTCGGCTTCGCTTAGACGTGGGCCACGCGGGCCGGGCCTTTGCGCTTGGCCGCCGCCTTGCTCACGGCGGACCCAAGGGCGAAGGCGGCGCCGCGCAACTGGCCAAGGGAGGAGGCTTCGCAGGCCTCGATGGTGGACCAGCGGCGACGCAGAGAGTTGCGCAGGGCCTGCCCCCGTCCTCCGGCTCCGCCCAGGGCGGCCACGGCCGCCTCGCCTAGGCTCCGGCCCAGGCCGGGCCGGATCACGACCGCCTCCCGCACCGTCTGGCGCGCATTGACGAAATACTTCTTGTACCCCTCGCCTTCGAAACCGAACTCGAAGACGCGGAAGCCGTCCGCCGCCGCCAACCGCATTGTGTCCATGCTCAACAGAATGCCGGGCGAACACCGCGCCAGCCGCGGCTCATAGGCCGGGAACCAGAAGTGGTAATGACGGCCGGCGTGGAGCGAGAACTCCAGCGCCACCAGGCTGTCGCCGGCGTGCATGACGGCCATCGAGGCGCCGAAGTCTTCGTGCCGGGCCAGCATCAGGGCGTGCAGCAGGTCGCGTGTCCATCCGCAGGCGAAGATGTCGTGCAGACCGGATCGGCGGTACTGGGCCGCCTTCAGGGCGATCAGACGGTCCAGGAGAAACGGGTCGCGCAGGCCCGCCTCGACGCGGATCGGCCCAAGCTCGGCCTCGAGACTGCGACGGGCGCGCTCCTTGTCCTTGAAATATTTGCCGTAGGTCGATCGCCGCTCGGCGTACCAGGCCTCGTAACCGGGCTCCGACATGGCGACCTGGACCGTTCCTCGCGCCTGCCCCGCTTGGGCGGGGCCCACCCAGCTCGGCACATTGAGCCTTCGCGGGTTCAGCACGCCGGCGACCGCCTCCAGACTGAGCATCTCGTCCTCGGCGGCGATGACGCCGTGGTAGTCGTTCATCGGGGCGCCCAGGGGCTGCACCGCGCCGCCGCGCTTCTGGTGGGGAAAGAAGCCCACAATCCGCTCGCCCCGCCGAAACACGGCGACGGCGGCGCCCGGGCAGACGCGGGCGGCGATCTCGGTGAATTCCCACCGGAAATAGGGGCTGGCCAGGGCGGGGTTGGTTAAGGTCCAACGCCGCCACAGGTCGACGGCGGCGGGATCCATCGCCTCCGCCTTCATGATCTCGACCTGCAGCGTTTCCGCCATGACGCCCTCGTGCGACCTCGACCGGCGAAGTCCATTCCATCCCGCCTCCTAACCAATCTCCTGTTTCGTTAGGGTTCACCGGCATGGTGAACGTCCGTTGACGCATGGCACGGAGCCGTGGCGCTCCGGATGCGTTGGCTCTGTCTCGGACGCCCCGCGTCCCTTTGGAACTGAAGCCGATGACCGACACCCGCCCCGATGACCGCAAAGTCGAGAATGAAAACCTGCGCCCTGACGCCGACGGCGAGCCGCCGCGCCCGGCGACGGAGCCAAAGGGCGCCGAAGGCTCCAGCAATTCAGGAGAGACGGCGACGGACCCGGCGACAGGTGAAGCGAACTGACGCCGCAGCCATCGTCCCCCGACCTTCCAGGATCATTCATGCCGCCTCGTTTCATCGCCCTGGCGCCAGCCGTCGCCGCCCTGACCGTCGCGGGGCTGGGCGTCGCCGCCTGTAATCCCGACGACGACCGTCCGTCCGCCGCCCCCGCAGAGCAGACCGCCCAGGTCGGTGCGCAGGGCCGTTTGTCGCGCGACGCCATCGAGAACACCGCCTATTCGCCGCCGTCGACCGAGGCTCAGGGCGCGAGCCCTGCGGCTCGACCGCAACCGGACCCCGCCCTGATCCGCGCCCAAGTGCTGTTGCAACGCGCCCGCTTCTCGCCAGGCGCCATCGACGGTTTGGAAGGGTCCAACATGCGTCAGGCCGTCTCCGCCTTTCAGAAGGTCCAGGGTCTGCCCGTCAACGGCCGCCTCGACGCCGAGGTCATGGGGCGGTTGCGCGCCGCCAGCCAGGGCGCCGTGACCTCTACCTATGAGATAACCCAACAGGACGTTTCGGCTTCCTATCTCGGCATAGTCCCGACCGAGCTGGAGGCCCAGGGCCGGGCGCCGTCTATGGGCTACGCCAATATCGTCGAGGCGCTGGCCGAGCGCTTTCATGTGACCGAGGACCTGCTGAGGGCCCTGAATCCTGCGGCAGACTTCAACCGCCCAGGCCAGAAGTTGCTGGTTCCCGCGATCAATACGACGCCCTTGGCTGCGGATGTCGAAAGAATTGAGGTGGACAAGGCCCAAGGCGCGGTGCGGGCCTATGGCGCGGACGGGATGCTGCTCGCCTATTTCCCGGCGACGATCGGCAGTCGGGACAATCCCACCCCGACGGGGACGGTCAAGGTCAACGGCGTCGCCCGCAATCCCGACTATGTCTATGACCCGTCAAAGCTCAGCTATGGCGATCTGGATCGCAAGGTGGTCGTGGCCCCCGGGCCCAACAATCCTGTGGGCGTGGTCTGGATCGATCTGAACAAGCCCAGCTACGGCATCCACGGCACGCCGGATCCACATCTGGTCGGCAAGACCGCGTCGCACGGCTGCGTTCGCCTGACCAATTGGGACGCCTGGACCCTGGCCGACAAGGTCAAGCCGGGCGTGACCGTCCGCTTCGTCTAGGTGCTGGACCTAGTGGACGGCGCCGAAGGGCGTCCCGTCCCAGAAGTCGCAGTTGTGACGAGCGAAGAAGGCGTCATCCAGTCGATCGCCCTGGGCCGTAAACACCCGAACCGGCCCCGCGCCCGCCACACGGGGCCATTCAGCGCCGAAATCCTGCTGTCCGAATCCGGCCCACAGGCCCTGCATGCGGAGCGACAACGCCTTCTGCTCTGGCGTGAACCGGTCGACGTCGGCGAAGATCCAACTGGTCCCGAAGACATAGGCCAGTTCGCTGGCGTGATAAGCGCCCAGGTCCAGGCCCACGATCCCGTCGGGCAGGACGAATGGGGCGTCGCGATCGCCGAACTCATATCCCCAGACCGGCGTATAGCGCGACAGCTGACGCCGCAGGGCCTGGGACGGACAGGCGAACCTCTGGTCGGTGAAGTTGGCGGCGATGGCATAGGCCGGGCCATCCGGGCCGACCGGATAGCGGTCCAGCACGCGGGGACCGACATCGCCGTACATCCACAGCGTCTCCTTCTGGTAGCGGTCCATGTCCTTGACTTCATTGGCGAACAGACGCCCCTCGTCCAGATTGGTCCCGACGATGACGGGCACGCGGGTGAACCGCCCTTGGTCGATAGCCAGGGCGGGGTTTTCAGGCACGGTCGCATCGGTGTGCACCGGTCCCCACGACCCTGGGCCGTTGATGCCCGCCCGAACTGACGGCGCCCGCGACAGACGCCAGGCGGGCAAGGCCTTCAGGCAGGCGATCTGATCGGCGCCGGTGCAGCCCAAACGCCGGGCGAAGAGCGGGCCGGAAGCGGCGGCCTCTTCAGCGCTGACCAGAGACGAGGGCTCCAGACAGCCGCCGCTTTGCAGGATCATCCTCTGATAGAGACCCTCGGCCTGGGGCGAGGTCATCAGATAACAGGCGGCCCAGGCGCCGGCGCTTTCCGTGAACAGGGTGACATTGGCCGGGTCTCCGCCAAAGGCGGCGATGTTGCGGTTCACCCATTTCAGCGCCGCCAACTGATCCATCAGGCCGAAATTGCCGCCGAACCCCTCACCCTCGGCCTGAAACTGAGGATGCGCCAGCCAGCCAAGGGCGCCCAGCCGGTAGTTCAAAGTGACGACCACCCGCTCCTGATCCACCGCCAACCGCGACGGATCGTAGTTGGCGCCCGAGCCCACGGTGAAGGCGCCGCCCGGAACATAGACCATGACAGGCCGGCTCCGCTGCGGTTCGCCGGCCGGGGCGTAGATGTTGAGGTAGAGGCAATCCTCTGACCCGACCACCAGACCGCCCCCGCCGCCCAATATCGCCTTGCGCCCTACAGCCTGGGTGCAGTCGGACCCTATGCGGGTGGCGTCGCGCACCCCGCTCCAGGCTTCGACGGGCTGAGGCGCCCGCCAGCGCAGTTCGCCGACGGGCGGGCGCGCGAAGGGCACGCCCAAGAAGGCCCGCGCGCCCGCGCCCTCTACGCCCCGAACCGTCCCGGCCTCGGTGGCGGCCAGAACCGGACGGGCGTCCGGCGCGAACCTGATGGGATAGACCTTGCCCGGATGAACGGCGCAGGCCGCCAGAACGAGGGACGCGAACAGCAGCGACAGCAGACGCATGAAGAACCTTGGCCGTGACGAAGCGACCTTAACGCGCGCGGCCGTGCAAATATCCCTGTGCGAACCGATTTAGTCCCGCAGGACGACCTAGGGCCAAAGGCGCTGTCGCAGCCAGGCGCCGCCGTCGCGGGTGAACTGCAGCCGGTCATGCAGGCGGAACGGCCGGTCGCGCCAGAATTCGACGACATGGGGCGTCACCCGCCAGCCGCTCCACCGCTCAGGACGCGGCACCTCCAGGTCCTGGAACCGCGCAGTCTCGCGCGCAACGGCCGCTTCCAGGCTCTGGCGATCGTCCAGCGGGCGCGACTGGTCCGAGGCCCAGGCGCCGATGCGGCTCTCGCGGGCCCGGCTGGCGAAATAGTCGTCCGCCTCCTGGGGCGTGACAGGTTCGACGGCGCCGCGCACCCGAACCTGACGGCGCAGCGACTTCCAGTGAAAGGTCAAGGCCGCCACCGGCCGCGTCGCCAATTCGACGCCCTTGGCGCTTTCGCGGTTCGAATAGAAGGTGAAGCCGCGCGCATCGACATCCTTCAACAGCACGATCCGGGCATCCGGCAAGCCGTCCGCGTCAACGGTGGACAAGGTCATGGCGTTGGAATCGTTGACCTCATGCGCGCGCGCCTCAGCGAGCCACTCGATGAAGGGACCGATCGGTTCGGTGCGATCGAACAGGCTCTCGTCGCTGTTGGCGGCAAGGGCGGCGGCGTAGTCGCGGGCGTATTCCTCTCGCGACGGACTGGGCGGGATCACTGGTGCGGTCATGCGCTGGATTTAGACTGTGAAGGCGGCGGTGAAAATGATCGGGATCAAATCCCGCCTTCTCGCCGTCCAGATCAAGCTGGTTAACCCGGCGTTGACCCTAAGGCGCGAACGGTAGCGAAATGAGCCCTTCTCATTTCCGATCAGACGCCGATGCGGTTCGAGACGCCCTTTCCACCTTGGGGCTTCAGGACGCCGCCGACGCTGAATCGCTGAAGGCGGCTTTCCGCGCGGCGGTCAAGGCGGCGCGCCCGGACCAGCCTGGCGGAGACGCCGACCGGTTTCGAAGAGTCATCGCCGCCTATCGCCTGGTCCAGGCCTACAGGCCCGGCGACGCCGCGCCGAGGATACCGGACCGCCCCGCAGCCCCGCCTGTGCTCAGCCTCAGCCCCTTGCAGGCGGTGGCGGGCGCCAAGATTGACCTGCGGCTGGGTGCGCGCACGATCCGGGTCGCGGCGCCGCCGGGCCTTCGAACCGGAGAGACGCTGCGACTGCGCGGCGGGGCGGCCGACGGGGCGGACCTTCTCCTGGCGGTGCTGATCCGCCCCCAGGACGGCCTGTCGGTCCTGGGCGACGATCTGTTCATGAGTTGGCCGACGCCTCAGCGCCTGCTGCAGGAAGGCGGTCGGGTGGAGATCGACACCCACGCCGGGACACGCTCCGCCTGGATCACGCCCGACCGTGCGGCGCCGGTCCGCATTCGGCTGAAGAACCTGGGCCTGCCGGCCCGCGGGTCACGCTCCGCAGGCCATCTGTTCGTCACCTTGACGCCGTCGTCCGACACGCGGTCCCCGGCCGAAGACCTGCTCGCGCAGTTCACCCGGGCCTGGACGCCGGAACGGCTGGCGGCCTGAGGCCGCAAAGCGCTTCGCGAACCCGGCGTAATGGTTTCGCCGGGCGCCGTCATGCTCTAAGCGTCGCCCTATGTCGCACAACACCTTCGGCCATCTGTTCCGCGTGACCACCTGGGGCGAAAGCCACGGCCCAGCCATCGGCTGCGTCGTGGACGGCTGCCCGCCGCTGATCCCTCTGACCGAGGCCGATCTTCAGCCTTGGCTTGACCAGAGAAAGCCCGGCGGTTCGCGCTTCGTGACCCAGAGGCGCGAAAGCGACACCGCGCAGATTCTGTCGGGCGTGTTCGACGACGGCGAGGGCCCGGTCACGACCGGCACGCCCATCTCGATCCTGATCCAAAACGAGGACCAGAGATCCAAGGACTATGGCGAGATCGCGCGGGCCTATCGTCCCGGCCATGCCGACTTCACCTATCAGACCAAATACGGCGTCCGCGATCCGCGCGGCGGCGGGCGCTCGTCGGCGCGCGAGACGGCCAGCCGGGTGGCGGCGGGAGCCGTGGCGCGCAAGGTGCTGGGCGACGGCGTCAAGATCCGCGCCGGCGTGGTGCAGATCGGCCCGCACCGGATCGCACCGGAAGCCATTGATTTCGACGCCGTGCATGGCAACCCGCTGTTCGCCGCCTCCAGCGCGGTCGTTGCGGAATGGGAGGCCTATCTGGACGAGGTCCGCAAGGCCGGCTCGTCGATCGGCGCCGTCGTCGCCCTGGAGGTGACCGGCGTGCCTGCCGGCTGGGGCGCGCCGCTCTACGGCAAGCTGGATTCCGAACTGGCCGCCGCCCTGATGTCGATCAACGCCGCCAAGGGCGTGGAGATCGGCGCCGGCTTCGGAGCGGCGGAATTGTCGGGAGAGGACAACGCCGACCAGATGAGGCTGGACCTGAACAAGCAGCCGGTCTTCCTGTCGAACCATGCGGGCGGAGTGCTGGGCGGCATCTCCACAGGACAGCCGGTCACGGCGCGGGTGGCGTTCAAACCCACCTCCTCGATCCTGACGCCGCGCCAGACCATCACCCGTGACGGCGAGGAGGCCGACCTGCGCACCAAGGGCCGGCACGACCCGTGCGTCGCCCTGCGCGCCGTGCCGGTGGTCGAGGCCATGGCCGCTTGCGTCCTGGCCGACGCCCTCCTGCGGCACCGCGCCCAGGTCGGATGACGGACATCCGACCCATCCGCAAAGGGGAAGACGAGGCGGTCATCGCACTTTGGACAGCCTGCGGCCTCACGCGCCCATGGAACGACCCGGTTGCGGACCTGACTCTGGCGAAGGGCGGCGCGACCTCCGCCGTTCTGGTCGCGGCGGACGACGCGGGAATAGGCGGGACCATCATGGTGGGCTTCGACGGCCATCGCGGCTGGGTCTATTATCTGGCGGTTGACCCCGGGCGTCGTCGCCGCGGCTTGGGGCGCAGCCTGATGGCGGCGGCGGAAGACTGGCTGATGGTCAGAGGCGCCCCCAAACTTCAGCTCATGGTCCGCAGCGATAACGAGGCGGCTGTGGGCTTTTATCAGCGACTGGGTCTGGAGCGGCAGGAGGTGATCGTACTCGGCCGCAGGCTGGACGGCTGACCGGCGTCGCCGTTCGCTCTGTCCTTCGGTTTCTCGTCCTGCCGCATAAGCGCCATCAGGCCGGTTAGACCCGTCGTCATCACGATCATCGCCGACTCCTGCAACTGCGAACCGTTTGCAGGTTTGCGCGCATCTGAGCGGTATGCAAGACGGGTTCGTCGGTGGCGCCGCACCTTAGGAGATCAACCGTGCGTGAAGACGGAAAGCTGGACTACCTCGAACTGCCCGCCGCAGACCTGCCCAAGACCAAGGATTTCTACAGTCAGGCCTTCGGCTGGACCTTTGTCGATTACGGCCCGACCTACGCTGCCTTCGACCAGGGGCTGGACGGCGGTTTCGACGCCGACGAAAAGGAACGAACCAGGACGCCTCTACCCGTTCTCTACGCGAACGACCTGGAGGCCATGCAGGCCAAGGTCGAGACGGCCGGCGGCGTGATCCTGAAGCCGATCTACGCCTTTCCGGGCGGTCGTCGTTTCCACTTCGCCGATCCTGCCGGGACGGAGATGGCGGTCTGGTCGGAAAACTGACCCCAGGACGTCAGCGGGCGTCCACCGACTGCGCAATCCTCTCGGCCAAGTCGCGGGCGGCGTCGTCCACACTCGCCACCCAGATATGGATTTCCTGGGGCGCGGACGGCCGCTGGAACAGGTGCTCCAGCGCCTGACGTCGCCCGCCTTCGCTGACCACGACCGAGGCGCGCCCTCCGGCCCGCACCACCTCGCCGTCGTAAATGGGGAATTGCGACGCCGGACCCACATAGATCATGACGAGGGGAAGCCCCCCGGCGGCCCGAACCGAATAGACGGCGGCGTCGGCGCCCGCCGGGGCGCGGGTCAGGATCAGGCTCTGCGGCAGCTCAAGGGTGAAGGGCAAGGCGGCGATAGCGGCGGCGTCCAGGCCTGACAAGCCGACAGGGTTCGCCGACGGCGCAGCGCTGGTCGCCGAAGAGGTCGGCGCGGCCGGCGACGTGACGGCGGGCGTCGTCGCGGGCGTCGGCCGTGGTGGCGGCGTGATCGCCGGTCGCACCGCCGGAGAGGTCGGCGCCGCAGCCGAGGGCTCGGCCCCGATCGCAGCGGACGTTGCGGAGGGCGTCGCGGGCGCGGGCGCGGCGGCCGGCGTGCGCCCCGCCGGCAGGCTGTTGAGGTCGCGCGTCACAGACGACGCCCCCGCCTGAACCGGCGCCGCACCGGTTTGAGAAGAGGTCGCCGCCGGCTGGGGTTGAGATGCGGTCGTCGGTTTGAAGGGCGGACCGCTGTTCAAATCCCGCGTCAGATCCGACGGCGAGCGCGGTGCGGACGACGCTTCTTGACCGGACAGAAGCGTGGCGGCGAGAGCGAGAGCGAACATGGCGCGACCTTTACGCGCCGCAGGCTGAACCGCAAGGCCCCGTCAGGCGCGCGGCAGCTCGATCCAGAAGGTCGCGCCCTCGCCCGGCGCCGACACCACGCCTATGGCGCCGCCTTGAAGCTCAACCAGCCGCTTGGCCAGGGCCAGGCCGACGCCGTGGCCTTCCACGCTGGATCGTTCCAGCCCCAGACGGTTGAAGGGCTCAAACAGCTGCGCCTGCTTCTCCTCGGACAGGCCGGGGCCGAAGTCGGACACCTCGATGCGAACGCAATCCTCCTGCTGGATCGCTCGCAGGATCACGCCGCCGCCCGCACCGCCGTATTTGAGCGCATTGACCGCCAGGTTGGTCACGACCTGAACCAGTCGTTGGGAGTCCGCCACAGCCACCGCGTGGCCGTCCTCGCAGACGACGGTGATCTCCACGCCCTGAGCCTCGGGCAACAGCACCGCACTGCGCCGGACGTCATCGAGCACGCCCACCACGTCGGTCGGGCGCAGTTCGACCTTGACCGAGCCGGATTCGGCGCGCGCCACGTCCAGCAGATCGTGCGCCAGGGCCTCGACCTGTCGGGCCGTCTTGACCAGCATGTCCGCCATCTCCGCCTGTTTCGGCGTCACCGGCCCCAGTTGCCCGCTTGACCAGAGTTGGCCGATGCCGATGACGCCCGCCACTGGGCTTTTGATCTCGTGCGCGACATTGGCCAGCAGGCGAGACTTGGCTTCGGAGGTCATTTCGGCCCGGACCTGTCCCAGACGCGCTCGCTCGGCCAGCCGATCTCGTTCTTCCAGAAGGGCGGCCACCAGAAGGGTCGGCATATAGCCGATCAGAACCAGAAGCTGCGCCATCATCACCTGTTCGGCGCGCTCCATTCCGGTGACATAGGGGCCGGCGCCGGCCATGGCGCTGCCCACCGCCAGGATCGAGACGATGAGAAGGCTGAAGGCCGAGCCCGCCACGCCCAGACGCACCGCCACCGCCAGCAGCAGCGGCGTCATTATGAAGCCCATGGACATCTGTCCGGTGAAGCCGATGTAGTAGAAGGCCAGAATGGCGGTCATCAGGCCCGCCGCCTCAAATCGCGTCTGCGAGCGGTTCAGGCGGGTCAGGGTGGAACGGGTCAATGAAAGCCCCAGAGCCCCGATCACCGCAATGCCGAGGGTATGGCCGAACCACCAGGTCTTGAAACTCTCCAGCGACGCCTCCTGACCCAGATAGGCCAAGCCGAACGCCGCCGTCAGGCCCGCTGGGATAGGGGCGATCAGGGCGCACAACAGAAAGCGGACCGCGCTGTCCAGGCTTAGAACATGCAGGCTCGGCAAAACCCGGCGCACCAGAAACACGGCCGCAGCGATCTCGATCATGTCGGCCGTGGTGAACAGCAAGGACAGGGCCGGGCTGTTGCCCGAGATCAGCTCGCCGATCATGAGGCTGACGGTCAGAACCAGGGCGTAGACCATGTCGTGACGGCGTCCGCTGCCGGTCCTCAGCCAGACCGCAACCGCCACGCCGCTGGCGGCCCACAGGCCGACCATCAGGCCGGAGCTGCGCGCAAAATTGACCGCCACGGCGACCAGCAAGGCCACCGCCACGCCGGTCAAAACGGGCACGACCGGGTGGGCGAACAGATCACTGGCCGCCTTGCTGCGGCCTAGGCCGGCTGCCGACGCAGGGGCTGCGGTTGCGATGTCGAGCGCGCGGCTCATCGTCATGTAACGGGTCTCGGCGAATGGATCCGCCGAAGACTAGACGCCGATCATGCTAAAATACCCTGAAGCAGGGGCGCGGGTCAGAATTTCAACCTTTCGTTGAAGGCCTTGACCGCCGCCGCCGCCCCCTCGGCATAGGACCAGACACCGCTGCTGACGGCGATGAAATCGGCCCCCGCGCGGGCGAGATCCTGGGCCGTGTCCACCGTGATCCCGCCGATGGCGACACAGGGCGCCTCGACCGTTTCCTGCCAGACGGTCAGAAGCTCCAACTCCGGCCGGTGCGTCGTGGTCTTGGTGCCGGTCGGATAGAAGGCGCCGAAGGCGACATAGTCGGCTCCGCCCTCTGCGGCGTCCCAGGCCAGCTCACGGTCGTCGTGACAGGTGACCCCGATCATGGCGTCGGGCCCCATGATCCGCCGAGCCTCGGCCAGAGAAGCGTCCTGCTGGCCGATGTGTACGCCGTCGCATCCGGTCTCCTTGGCAAGATCCGGGCGGTCGTTCAGCAGAACGGCCACGCCGCGGCGACGCGCGACGGGCGCCAGCGCCGCGACCGCCGCCCGGACCGCGGCGTCGTCGGCCGGCTTGAGCCGGATTTGCAGCGCCGCCACGTCGCCGGCGTCCAACGCCTGACCCAACAGGTTCGCAAAGGCGTCCAGATCCGGAATCACCGGCGGGGTGATCAGATAGAGGCGGCAGGGCGGACGGGCGTGAACGGTAGGGGTCTTGGCCATGGCGCTGCTTCCCTCTCCTGCGACCATTCGTCAACGGTTTCAGACGGCGCAGAGCGTGCGAACGACTTGCAATCGCCTTAACCGATGCTATAGCGAACCATTATCAGCCTCGACCGCATGGATCCTCGTGTACGTCTGCAACTGCAACGGTCTGCGTCAAAGAGACGTCGCTCAAGCCATCGAGGCCGGCGCCGGCCGTCCGCGCGACATTTTTGAGCGCCACCAGTGTCAGGCCCAGTGCGCCAAATGCGTCTGTGAGATGCGGCAGATGATCCAGGACAGCCGCGAAGCCTTTGCCCTCGCCGCCGAATAGTCGCCGAAGCCTTCGCGGGCGAAAATCACTCGCACTATCAATGCAGTGATAAAAACTCGCAAATAAACAAACTGGATTTTACTGTGGTACGGCACGGCCTGACAGACGGCGCAGGGGCCGTCTCCAGAGCAAGGACAGGGCCATGAAGGGCGATCCCGCAATCCTCCGCACACTGAACGCTGTGCTGACTAACGAACTGACGGCGGTCAATCAGTATTTCCTTCACGCGCGCATGTTCGAGAGCTGGGGCTTGGCCCACCTCGGCCACGTGATCTACGAGGAATCGATCGGCGAGATGAAGCACGCCGACATGCTGATCAAACGCATCCTCTTCCTGGACGGCCTGCCGAATCTGCAGGATCTGCACAAGCTCAAGGTCGGCGAGGATCCGATCGAATGTCTGGGCGCCGACCTGCAGCTGGAGCTGGACAGTCGTGTCGCCACCGCCGCCGCCGTGACCCAGTGCGAAGAGGCCCGCGACTACGTCAGCCGTGACCTGCTGATGAAGATTTTGTCCGACACCGAGGAGCACATCGACTTCCTCGAAAACCAGCACAAGCTGATCGAACTGATGGGCGCACAGAACTATCTGCAGTCGGCCATGAAGGAGATCGTCACCGACAGCGCCGCGACGGGCGGCTGAGGCTCCTTAGCGTCCCTCGCGGCGGGCCAGGTGCAGCACCGCCGCCGCGAGCACGACAAGGCCCAGACCACCGCCCAGCGTCAATGCGGTCTGCACCCGCCAGGCCTCGGTCGCCAGGATGTTGACGGGCATCTGCCACGGCATGAACACCCCTTGCCTGGCGGATGTGGCCACGACGGCGAAGAAGGTTCCCCCTATGCCCAAGGCCAAGCCCGGCACAAAGCTGGCGAAACGGATGGCGGTCCAAAACTGTATGGCGATCATCAGCAGGGCGGCCGCCGCCATCCGCGCCATCGACCAGGCGTAGCCCGTCAAATCGAGCGCGCCCATAGCCGCGGCCTCCGGCTTGATCAGGCCGCCCAGCGCCACCGCCCCTATGGTCGCGCCCAGCACCGCCGCGCTCATGATCAGCACGAGAGCGATCACGCAGACCGCCTTGGCCGCGTAGAGGGTCCAGCGGGGAACAGGCAGGGCGCGCAGATGATCCCAGCTGCGCGGCCCGTGCTCCATGTGCGCGACCAGGGCGGTCAGGGCCGCGACGCACAGGGGCATCATGAAGTAGGCCCAGATCGCCATGCCGCTGCCGATCCACATGTCCCACTCCGACGGCGTCTTGGACCGAAGCAGCATCGAGAAGGCGAAGACGGCGATCAGGGCAGGCGCAGTCGCCGCCAGCACCAGAGCCAGGGAGCGGTTCAGCTTTCGGACTTCGACGGACAGGACAGTCAGCATCAGACAGGCTCCGAAACGGGTGTTGGGGAGACGGCGGAGGCGGCGCGATAGACGCTCTCCAACGAACGGGCGCGGGCGCCGATAGAGAAGACGGCTACGCCAGCCGCAACCAGATCGCGGTTCAAAGCAGCGCAGACCTGGTCATGATCGTCGCCGGGACGCAGCCGCGCCACCAGCCCATCGGCGTCGTCGCTCAGGGTCAGATCGCGCGAACGCAACACCGCACGGGCGCGCGCCGGATCATCGACACGCAGCCCGATCTCAGGCGCCAGTTCGGCCTTAAGCTGGGCCATTTCGCCCTCGACGACCAGCCGGCCCTGATGGATTACGCCGACATGGGTGGCGGTCTGTTCGATCTCGCCGAGCAGGTGGCTGGACAGCAGCACCGTCGCCCCCGCGCGGATCGGCAGTTCCCGCAGAAAATGGCGCATGTCGGCGATGCCGTCGGGGTCCAACCCGTTCGTCGGTTCGTCCAGCATGAGCACCGGCGGGGACCCCAGCAGGGCGCGGGCGATGCCGAGCCTCTGGCGCATGCCCAGGGAGTAGTCGCCGACGCGCCGTCCGCCGTCGCGCGTCATATCGACGACGTCCAGCACGCGATCGACCTCAGTCGTCGCCAAGCCCAGAAGTCGCCGGGTCAGGTCCAGATTCTCTCGTCCCGACAGATGGCCATAGAAGCCGTGCGCCTCCAGCAGGGCCCCGATCTTGCGGGCCGCGCCTCTGCGGTCCTTGACGACATCGACGCCGCAAACCCGAGCCACGCCCGATGAGGGCCGCAGCAGGCCGGTCAGCATCTTCATCGTCGTGGTCTTGCCAGCGCCGTTGCGGCCCAGGACGCCATAGACCGAATGATCCGGCACGGTCATGGACACGCCGTCCACCGCCCGACGATCCCCGAAAAGACGGGTCAGTCCCTCAGTCTCTATAGCCGCCATGCCCAGCCCAATCTTTAACTCTTAAATAAAGTTGCGGCCCTCGGATTTTTAAGTCAAGATTAAAAACAAGACAGGTTTCAACTCGGAACAAGGCCCATGACCGCTGACAACCTCGCCCGCTTTCGGCTGATGTGCCGGCAGTTCCGCGCGCTTGCGATCTTCATGGTCGTCAGCGTCGGCGGCTTGCTGGCCCTGGCGCCGGTCGCCTTCTTCCTGGCGCAGGGAGATCGCCCGGTCCGGCTGCTGGTTGAACAAGTCCTTTGGGCCCTGCCCGCCCTATTCTACCTTTTCGCCGTCTGGTCGATCGGGTCGGCGATGGGGCAGTTGGCGAAGGGGCGTTTGATCCAGCCGACCTTATCGTCCGCCTTGCGTCGCGTGGGGCTGGCGCTTGGCCTTGGCGGAGTGCTCAGCGTCTTTGGCGTCACCAACCTGATGCGGCTCTTGGGTCTTACCCAGGGCGGCTGGGCCTATTTCGACGTCGCCGGCATGACTCTGGGCATGATCGGCGGCGCACTGTTCCTGTTAGGGCGCGTTATCGACCACGCCGGCCGAATACAGGCCGAGATGGACGAGATGATCTGAATGCCGGTTCGCGTGACCCTGAACGATCTGATGGTTCGCAAGGGCCTGAAGGCGCGCGACGTCGCCGCCCAGGTGGGCCTCAGCGAGACCCAGTTCTCGCTGTTTCGGTCCGGCAAGGTGAAGGGCATAAGGTTCAGCACCCTGGCGCGGCTGTGCGCGGTGCTGGAGTGCCGGCCCGGCGATCTGCTGGACTATGATTTCGATCCGCGCGAGACAGAACCGGTCGAACCGGACGAGGTCTGACGGAACCGGCGCCCCGTCCGTCCATTAGATTTTCCTGACAAGCGGGAGCGGACCATGACGGATATCGACGACGCCATCGACGACGTGCGCGACGCGGCCGTGGACCTGTTGAACAGCGAGGGGCGGAGCGCGGCGCATGTGGCCGTAGGGGTGGCGCTGACGGTGGGGTTCGCCCTGCTGGCGACGGGCATAGCGTCAGGCGCATTCACCCCCAAACGAAAGCTGAAACATGTGCGCGACGGCGATCTGCCCATTACGGAGAAGCCGCGCGGCGCCTTCAGCCTGATCCTGCCGGCGGTGTTTTCGGCCACGACCCTATCGGCGGTGCGGGTCTGGAACGCGCCGCATCGGCCCGAAAGGACGCGCGCCATGGGGCTTTGGGTCGCGGCCCAGACGGTCAACGCGGTCTGGCTGGGGTTGCGCCCCTCCACGATGTGGAAACAGGTGGCCGCCGCCATGTCGTCAGCCGGTCTCGCTGCCGCCTTCGCCCATGAGGCCCGCAAACTGGACGAGGGCGCCGGCAAGATGGCCGCCCCGACAGGCGGCGGCGTTCGGGTGGGCAACTTCCTTCATCGGAAAGCCGATCAGATGAACGAGCGGACCCTCCACTAGGTCCGCCTTGCCCTTTTCGGGGGCTTCCTCTAGGGATCGCGCCCTATTCGCCACGCTCCAACCTGGGCGCGCGGGCGCAACCCCATTCCCGATGTGACCCCATGAAGATCAACGGCAACGCCATCAAGCCCGGCATGGTCCTGCAACACAACGGCGGCCTGTGGGTCGTCACCAAGGCCAGCCACGTCAAGCCCGGCAAGGGCGGCGCCTTCGCCAACGTCGAAGCCAAGAACCTCGAGACCGGCAACAAGCTGAACGAACGCTTCCGCTCGGAAGACAAGGTCGAACGCGTCACCCTGGAGCAGAAGGACTTCTCCTATCTGTTCGACAACGGCGACAGCCTGGTCTTCATGGACGACGCCACCTACGAGCAGATCGAGCTGCAGAAGGACTGGGTCGGCGACGAGCGCATCCCCTATCTGCAAGAGGGCATGAAGGTCGTGATCGAGATGCACGAAGAGCGTCCGATCGGCCTGGAGCTGCCCGATCAGGTCGTGCTGGAAGTCGCTGAAACCGAGCCGACCGTGAAGGGTCAGACGGCCTCGTCCTCCTACAAGCCCGCCATCGCCTCGAACGGCGTGCGGATCATGATCCCGCCCTATATGTCGGCCGGCGAGAAGATCGTCGTCGATACGACCAGCGGCGAATACGTCCGCCGCGCGGACTGAACTCCGACAGGTGCTGGTGAATAGTGCTGGTGAGCAGAGGGGCCGGCGGGCCAAGGCGCTCCGCACGACTTCCGCTCACCTTCTGCTCACCAGCACTATTCACCAGCACTTCCCGACGCATTCCGCGTCCCCCTTGAACTTCTCCGCATCTCCGGCCTAAGCGGCTTTAGAGGACATGCGGACCAGGAGATCCCACAATGGCCCTCGCCTCCGCCCTGCTTCAGGTCATGACCGACGCGGTCCGCAAGACCGCGCGCCCCATGCTGCGCGACTTCGGCGAGGTGTCCCAGTTGCAGGTGTCGCGCAAGGGGCCGGGGGACTTTGTCACCGCCGCCGACCTGAAGGCGGAAGAGACCCTGTTCGAACTGCTGACCAAGGCCCGGCCGGGTTACGGCTTCCTGGGCGAGGAGCGGGGCATGGTCGAGGGGACCGACAAGTCCCACACCTGGATCGTCGACCCGATCGACGGCACCACCAACTTCATGCACGCCCTGCCCCATTTCGCCATCACGGTGGGGCTGGAGCGGCGCGCCCCGGACGGGTCCAGCGAGATCGTCGCCGGCGTCACCTACAACCCCGTCATGAACGAGTTGTTCTGGGCCGAAAAAGGCAAGGGCTGCTATCTGAACGACCAGCGAATCCGAGTCTCCGGGCGTCGTGACCTGTCGGAAAGCCTGATCGCCACCGGCCTGCCCTTCATCGGCAAGTCGGGTCACGCCCAGGCGATCAAGGACATCCACGCCGTGGGCCAGCGCGTCGCCGGCATCCGACGTCTGGGTTCGGCGGCCTTGGACTTCGCCTGGGTCGCCGCCGGCCGATATGACGCCTACTATGAGCGCAATCTGAAGCCCTGGGACGTGGCGGCGGGCATACTGTTCGTCACCGAGGCCGGGGGCCGGGTCACGACCATCGAGAACGACGGCGATCCCAAGACGGGCGCGTCGATCCTGGCGTCCAATACCGAGCTTCATCCGCAACTGCGCAAGGTGTTGCAGGCGTCCTGAGGCTCGCTTCTGTCTCTTCCCCGCTTGCGGGGAAGTGGCGCGGCGCTTCTTCAGCGCCGTAACGAAGGGGCTCTTGCCGCATCACCAGCGGCCGGTAGGCGTCAAGAACCCCTCCACCGGAGTAGCTTGTCCTCGGGCTCGCCTTCGGCGAGACCCGGAGGCGGTCTCCCTCCCCACTGCGTGGGGAGTAGACATTCATATCCTTGTCGCGCGGCAACCCTATCCAGGGGGCATGATCCGCGCCATCGTCACCGCCCTCGCCCTCCTTGTCGGAACGCCGGCCATGGCCCAGCCGCTGATCATCGCCCATCGCGGCGCCTCGGGCGAACGCCCCGAGCATACGCGGGCGGCCTATGAACTGGCGATCCAGCAGGGCGCGGACGTGATCGAGCCGGATCTGGTGCTATCCAAGGACGGGGTCTTCATCGACCGGCACGAGAACGAGATCAGCGGAACGACCGATGTCGCCGAACGGCCGGAGTTTGCGGATCGCAAGACCACCAAGACCATCGACGGGACCGAGGTCACGGGCTGGTTCACCGAGGACTTCACCCTGGCCGAGCTGAAGACGCTGCGGGCCAAGGAACGGCTGCCCGCCTTTCGGCCCGGCAGCGCCGCCTATGACGGGCGCGAGCCGATCCTGACCTTCGACGAGGTGGTCGCCATTGCGCGCGAGGCCTCGGCCCGGACGGGCCGGACCATAGCGGTGGCGCCCGAGTTGAAACACCCGACCTATTTCGCCGGCATCGGCCTGCCGATGGAGGACGCCTTTGTGGCCGAGCTGAGACGACTGGACCTGACCGGCGCCGACGCCCCGATCATCATCCAGTGTTTCGAGGTCGGGCCGCTGGAGCGGCTGTCGAGGCGGATCGACGCGCCCCTGGCCCAGTTGATCGCGTCCGAGGGCGGGCCCGTGGATCGGCCGGACCTGACCTATGCCCAGATGATCACGCCGGAAGGGCTGAAGGCCATGGCCGCCTATGCCGATTGGGCGGCGCCGGACATGACCCTGGTCCTGCCGAGAGACGCGGACGGGCGGACGACCGGACCGAGCGCCCTGGTCGCCGACGCCCACGCCGCAGGGCTGAAGGTGGTGATCTGGACCCTCAGGGCCGAGAACGCCTTCCTGCCCGCCGAGCGGCGCCGGGGCGAAGGCTTTGCGGACCACGGCGACATGGCCGGCTACGCCGCCGCCTTCTCCGAGGCGGGGGTGGACGCCGTCTTCACCGACTTTCCGGCCTTGGCGCGATCAGGACGCTCCGCGAATCCTTGGTCCAACTAAGGGCCTTCGGCTCAATCCGCCCGGAACTGAAGCTCGGCCAAGCGGGCGTAGAGGCCGCCCTGTGCGACCAGCTGGGCGTGGGTCCCCTCCTCCACCACACGGCCGTCGTCCATGACCACGATACGGTCGGCGCGCAGGACGGTGGCGAGGCGGTGGGCGATGACCAGGGTGGTGCGTTCGGTCATGGCCTGATCCAGGGCCGCCTGGACCAGCCGTTCGCTTTCGGCGTCGAGGGCGCTCGTCGCCTCGTCCAGCAGCAGGATGGGGGCGTCGCGGACCAGGGCCCGGGCGATGGCCAGACGCTGGCGCTGACCGCCCGACAGGCTCTTGCCGCGTTCGCCCAGTGGGGTGTCGAAGCCTTCCGGCAGGGCGTCGATGAAGCCCAGGGCCTGAGCCTTTTCAGCGACGGCGCGGGCCTCTTCCAGGGTGGCGGTCTCGCGGCCGAAGCGAATGTTCTCCAAGGCCGAGCCTGAAAACAGCGGCGTCTCCTGCGACACCCAGGCGAAGCGATTGCGAACCTCGACCGGATCGGCCTGGCGCACGTCCACCCCGTCGACCGAGACCAGACCGGTCTGCGGATCATAGAAGCGCAGCAGCAGGCGGAAGACGGTGGACTTGCCCGCGCCGGAGGGACCGACCAGAGCCACGGTCTCGCCGGGACGGACGGTCAGGCTGAACCCCTTCAGGGCCGGAAGATCGGGCCGGCCGGGATAGGCGAAATCGACGGCCGACATGGAGACCTCGCCGCGCGGCGGGGTGGGCAGGGCGACGGGCCGGGCCGGGGCGGCGATGTCGGGCGTGGCCCGCATCAGCTCCTCGATCCGCTCCATGGCGCCGGCGGCCTTCTGCACATCGCCCCAGCTTTCGCCGAGCGCGCCCACGGCCCCGGCGGCGAAGACCGACAGGAGGACGAATTGAAGAAGGGCGCCGGGCGTCATCTGACCGGCCACCACATCGCGCGCGCCCAGCCACAGGACCAGAGTCACGCCGCCGAACATGACGACGATGATCAGGGCCGTCATCCAGGCCCGCGCCCGCATCCGCTTCAGAGAGGCGTCGAAGGCGTCTTCCACCGCCGCGCCGAAGCGGGCGATGGCGCTGTGTTCGCGCCCGAAGGCCTGGACCGTCTCGACGGCGTCCACGCTTTCACCGGCGAAGCCGACGGCGCCGGCGAACCGGTCCTGGGAGGCGACGGTCAGCTTGCGGACCCGGCGGCCGAAAATGAAGATCGGCCCCAGCAGGAACGGCACGATCAACAGGACCAGGCCGGTCAGTTTCGGACTGACGAAGAACAGCAGCACCACCCCGCCGATCAGGGTCAGGAAGTTCCGCAGCGCATAGGAGACCGAGGTGGTCATCAGGGTCTCGACCAGGGCGATGTCCGTGGTCAGGCGCGACAGCACCTCGCCGGTCCGCATATGGGCGTAGAAGGAAGGGTCCAGCGTCAGGATGCGGCCGAACAGCCCCTTTCGGACGTCGGCGATGACCCGCTCGCCCGTCCGGGTGACGTAGAAATAGCGGGCGGCGGTCGCGAGCCCCAGGAACAGGGCGTTGGCCCCCAGCAGCAGGAACCAAAGGTTCAGGCGCGCGCCGCCGTCTTCAAATCCGTGGTCGATGGCCCCTCGGGCCAGGGCCGTCAGCCCCAGGGAGGCGGTGGTGGACAAGAGCAGCCAGAAGACCGCCATGAGGGCGTGGCCCTTGTGCCGAAGCGCATAGGGAATCAGCCGGGCCAGGGGCCGGATGTCCCGGCGTTTCGCGCGCTTCTCGCCCGCTTCAGACATCTGTTCGGCCAGGACAGCGCCGGCGCTGGGCCGCCCGTCCAGGCTGGCCGCGCCGGCGGCGCGCCCCGCAGGAAGACTGGCGGAGCGGGCGGAGGCGGCGGATTGATCAGTCATTGCGACCGCCTCTTGCCCCGGAACGCCCCCCGGTGTAAACGCCGCCCCTCATTCCCGCCGGATTTTCTGGCGGGTTTCTCATTTCATGCGCAGCGACGGTCGGCATCGTCATCGCGCCCAGAGACCGGACGACGACCCATGAAGGCGGACACCCACCCCGACTATCACTTCATCACTGTGGTGATGACCGACGGCACGACCTATCAGACCCGTTCGACCTACGGGAAGGAAGGCGACAAGCTGGCCCTCGACATCGACCCGACGACGCACCCGGCCTGGACCGGCGGCAACGCCCAGCTGATGGACCGCGGCGGTCGCGTTTCGCGCTTCAACAACAAGTTCGCCGGCTTCATCAAGAAGTAAGCGCGTCCTGGCTGCGACACATCGCGGCAATCACGTCACGAAAAGCGCCGGTCCGATGGCCGGCGCTTTTTGTTTGCCTGGAACGTCGGTAACATGGACGGCGTTCAAATCAGCAAGAACAAGGGCGTCGGTTCACGGGGATCGGGCCATCGAGAAGCGGACGGATTATGAATAGACGGGAACTGGGTTTGGGCGTCGCAACGGCGACGATCGCCCTCGCCTCCGCTGCGCGGGCGCAACAGGTTTCCATCCAGCGCCCTGCGGCGGCCACCGCCTTCTACAACAGTTTCAACGATCAGATTTCGCGTCTGCCCGAAACCCAGCAACCGGACGTTCGCGCCTTTTATGAGATGAACGGCTGGCGGGCGGTATGGACCGGCGAGCGGATGCGCGCCCTGAACGCCGTCGCCGCCCGAGCCGAGCGCCACGGCCTGTCGGCGGGTGACTATTTCGACTTCGTGGGCCTAGCCGCCGATCCCGCCTCGGCCGATCTGCGCACGACGGCGGCGGCCCTGGCCTATGGCCGCGTCCTGGCCGAGGGCAAGGTGCGGCCCGAGACGGTCGAGGATCTGTGGGAAATGCAGAAAAACCGCGTGGACCTGCCGCGCGGCCTCAGCGACGCCTTGGCCCGCAACATCCTGCTGGACTGGTTCGAGGGTCTGGTGCCGACCGACATCGGCTATCAGAACCTGTCGGCCGGCTATGTGCGCTATCGCCGACTGGCCGCCGGCGGCGGCTGGCCCGCCTTCCCGGCCGGCCCGACGATCGAACCCAACATGAGCGACCGCCGCATCCCCGCCCTGATCGACCGGCTGACGGCCGAGGGCGATCTGACGGCGGCGCAGGGCGCGCGGCTGAAGGCCCAGGGCCTGACTTACGGCGCCGAGCTGCAACAGGCGGTCCAGGGCTTCCAGACGCGGCACGGCCTGGGCGCAGACGGCCGCATCGGAACGGGCACCCAGCGCTCCCTCTCAGCCTCGGCCGAGGACCGGGCGCGTCAGATCGCCCTGAACCTGGAACGCCGCCGCTGGCTGAAGCGCGACGTTGCGCCGGAGCGGATCGAGGTCAACACCGCCGCCGCCATCATGGTCTATTGGAAAGACGGCAAGCCGGTGCACTCCAACCGGGTGGTGGTCGGCTCGGCCGAGAACCAAACGCCCAGCCTGGAGAAGCCCTTCGCCTCGGTGGTCGCCAATCCGCCCTGGTACGTGCCCGCCGGCATCGCGCGGCGCGAGATCCTGCCCAAGGGCCCAGGCTATCTGGCGGCCAACGACATGTATGTGGCCAACGGAACAGTGATCCAGCGCGCCGGGCCGAAGTCGGCCCTGGGTTATGTGAAGTTCGAGCTGCGCGACAGCTACGCCATCTTCCTGCACGACACCCCGTCCAAGGCCGCCTTCAACCTGTCCATGCGTCAGCGCAGCCATGGCTGCGTGCGGGTGCAGAACGCCGTGGAATTCGCCCGGCTGCTGCTGTCGCCCGATCCCGCCAAGCTGGCCGAGTTCGACACGGCCCAGCAGACGCGTGAGACCACTCGCGTGACCACCGGGCGCGAAATCACGGTGCGGCTGCTGTACTGGACCGCCTTCGTGGACGGTCAGGGGCGGGTCGCCTTCCGCGAGGACGTCTATGGCCGCGACGGCAAGCTGGCCCAGGCGCTGGGGATCGCCGTCAGCCTGCCTCGCCCGATCGACGACGGGCGTCGCGACGCTGACGACGTCGGGCCGTAAGGTCGGGCTTTAGAGGCGTCAGCCCTTGAAGGCGGCTTCCAGCAGGCCCAGCTGGCTGAGGACCGGATTCTGCGGCTGTTCCTCAGGCGCCTCCAGATACATGCGGCGGTCGAGATAGAGGGCGCGGTCGAACAGTTTTTCCGACCGGACCAGATATTCGACCAGGGCGATCGGCAGTTCCGCGTGGCTGGGCTGGCTCTCGATCTTGCGGTCGTTCAGACGATAGCGCGGCTCGCAGGCGGTCTCGGCCGTCATGTCGTTCTCGCGTACGGCCCGCTGCACCAGAAGCCAGGAGGCGATCTGCATCAGGCGCGTGGTCAGCTTCATGCTTTCGGCCGCATAGGCCAGGGCGGCCGAGCGGGACAGCATCTTGGAATCGCGACGTCCCTCTCCGTCCAGATAGGCCGCCGTCTCCTCCACCAGTTCCATGCCTTCGCGGAAGGTGCGGTCGAACAGTTCGGAACGGGTGAAATCCTGCACCTTGCGAGCGCGTTCGGCCCGGGCGGCCATGTCTTGATCGTCGCTCAGGGTCATGGGGGACATCATCATGAAGGTTAGGCTTGTTCCGACTTGGGGCCACAAACGGCCTGGGCCGAAGGGTTTGCAACCGTCATGCCACGGATTTGAGACGCGGGCGATCAGGGTCTAAAGCTGAACAGAGCGTCGGCGGCGCTTTTCTTGGCCTGTTTCTTCTCGATCGCTGTCTGGGCGCGAGTGATTTCGGCCGTCAGGGCGCCGATCCGCTCCTGCAGATCTTCAATCGAATAGGAGTCCAGATCCTCGCGCTCAAGAGTGGTCAGGGCCTCTCCACGCCGCGGGCGAGGCTCGAAATCGTCGAACATGGTCGTCGCCTTTCTGCGCCTGTCATGGCCGAAGTCGGCCGGAACCCCTATCTGAACGCGCGGACTGCGACGAATGCAAGCGGAGGCGACATGCGGCTTATCCAGATCGAGGGCGGTTCGGGTCCGGCTGAGGCGCTGAAGATCGCCGAACAGGCTGATCCGACGCCCGGCCCCGGCGAGGTGGTGATCCAGGTGCGCGCGGCCGGAATCAACCGGCCCGACCTGCTGCAGCGGCGGGGCGGCTATCCGCCCCCGCCCGGCGCCTCGCCTATCCTGGGACTGGAGGTCGCGGGCGAAATCGCGGCCCTGGGCGAAGGCGTGAGCCAGTGGCGCCGGGGCGACCGGGTCTGCGCCCTGCTGGGCGGCGGAGGCTATGCCGAACAGGCGGTGGTGGACGCCCGCCACGTTCTGCCGATCCCGGAGGGCCTGTCCTTCGTTCAGGCGGCCGCCCTGCCCGAGACCGTCTTCACCGTCTTCGCCAATGTGTTCGAGGCGGGCGGGCTGAAGGCGGGCCAGACGCTGCTGATCCACGGGGCGACCAGCGGCATAGGGGTGACGGCGATCCAAATGGCCAAGGCGGCGGGCGCTGCGGTGATCGCCACCTCGCGCGGGGCGGACAAGGCGAAGGCGGCCCAGGCTTTGGGCGCCGATGTCAGCCTGGACGCCCGATCCGACGACCTGGCGGCCGCAATCGCCGAAGCGGGCGGCGTCGATGTGCTGCTGGACATGGTGGGCCGAGACTACGCCGAACTGAACCTGAAGGCGTTGAAGCCCGGCGGTCGCTGGGTGGTCATCGCATCCCTGTCCGGATCGGTGGTCGAAATCGACCTGATGCGGATCATGCTGAAGCGGCTGGTCCTGACGGGATCGACCCTTCGCAGCCGATCGGCCGATGAGAAGGCCCGGCTGACCGCCGCCGTTAAGGCGACGGTCTGGCCCTGGGTCGCCTCCGGCGCGGTGCGACCGCCGGTGCAGGCTGTCTATCCGCTGGACAAGGCCGCCGAGGCGCATGGCGCGCTGGAGGCCGGCGATCACATCGGCAAGTTCGTGCTGACGCCTTAACCGCCGTCAGCGATCCCAGCGCCCGCCGCCCCGCACCGGCCGCATCGAGGAGATGCGGTCGTTGAAGCCGTCGCTCAGGAAGCGGACGTCGCCTTCGACGATGCGGCAGCGCCCCCGGAACTCGGCGTCGGTGCAGACCTCCCATCGGCCGCGAACGCGCATGGAGCTGATCCGGTCGTTGAAGGGGGTGCGGCCCAGGTTGCGGTCCTCATCGACGAACTCGCGCGAGGCGCCGCGGAAGTTGGCGTTTTCATAGACGGTGATGGAGGTCCGGCCCCATCCTCCGTTCCAGCCGCCGCCCGAGCCGCCGCCCCAACCCCCGCCATTGTCTTCGCCGTTCCATCCGCCGTTCCCACCGGGATAGTCGGGACGACGATCTTCATAGTCCCCCCGCTCGCGGCCGCAGACCAGAAGGCCGTCCATATTGGCGATCTCTGCGTCTCCGCACCGGGCCAGTTCGATCGAGGTGCCGCGAATGCGGCCCCGCATGTCGCGACAGTCGGCGTAAAGCCGTCCGCGGTGGGTGTAGGCCTCGGTGCAGGACCGGCTGTAGCTGCCGCGCGGGGCGACCCGCTGGGCGGTGATGTCCTGGCCGGAAGCCAGGGCGGCGGCCATGGCGGCGCCGAGCAGAATGGGCATGGTGGTTCTCCTCTCCCAAAGGCGAAAGCCTCGATTAAGGCGAAGGTTGCCGCACCTCGGATGAACCGTGGCTGTACGAGAATGTCGGGCGACGTTTTCTTTTCAGGCGAATAGGCCTATATCGAAACCATAAGCGCCCGGTCGAAAGGCCGGGCGCCGTCGTATCCAACGTCTGCCGAACCCTCATTCGGCGGCCCCCACCCTACCGGAACGAACGCCCCATGAGCGACATTCTGATGCCCAAGGCCACTGCGGTCTGGCTGGTCGACAACACCTCCCTCAGCTTCGAGCAGATCGCCGACTTCTGCGGTCTGCATCCGCTGGAAGTCCGCGGCATCGCCGACGGCGACGTGGCCCGCGACATCCGCGGCGTCGATCCCGTCACCGGCGGCCAACTGACTCGCGAAGAGCTGGACAAGGCCCAGGCCGACGAAAACTATCGCATGAAGGCGATCGTCAGCCGCCATGCCGAACTGCTGAAGTCGGCCAAGCCTGCGCCGAAATACACCCCTGTGTCGCGTCGTCAGGATCGGCCCGACGCCATCGCCTGGTTCGTGCGCAACCACCCGGAAGTGACCGACGCCCAGATCGCCAAACTGCTGGGCACGACCAAGTCCACGATCGAGAGCGTGCGCAACCGCACCCACTGGAACAGCGCCAACATCAAGCCGGTCGATCCGGTGACCCTGGGCCTGGTCGGTCAGCTGGCCCTGGACGAGATCGTCAAGAAGGCCGCCGACAAGAAGGCCAAGGACGATCTGAAGAACGGCGGCGGCACCATCCTGCCCGTGGCCGAAGAGGTCGAGGAAGAGCCGGAATTCGTTCCCGAAGCCCGCCAGCGTCCCGGCGCCGAGCCGACGGCGGAATCGGTGTTCGGCGCCAAGGATTGATCCGTCCGTCGCGCTCGGGCTTGACCCGAGGGCCCGGCGCCGTGCGCTGACGTCTTCGCACCAGCGGCGGATCATCCGATCCTCGGGTCAAGCCCGAGGATGACGGGAATAAAAACGGCCCCGGAGAGCGGTCTCCGGGGCCGTCGTCGTCTGAGCGTGCGCGACCCTCAGTGGGCCCGCTGCTCCAGAATGGTGATCTCTTCCTTCAAGCGAAGCTTCTTCTGCTTCAATTCCTTGACCTGCAGCGTGTCCACGGACGGATGGTTGAGTTCTCGCTGGATCGTCTGATCCAGCATGCGGTGCCGATTACCCAGTTCGCGAATACGAGCCTCGATGGTCATGGCTTGCGCCTCCGTTGGTTAGGGACCAGTAGAGTGAGCGCCCGGTTCGGCAGGCTGTGGAATCACATTCCAGTGACTGCTTTTCGTCCGGACACGACGGAGGCTGGCCCCAAAAATGGTCGATGATGTGAACGGAGCCATACGGACTGCTCCTTATCGGATGGTGGTCGGAATTTCAGGGGCGTCAGGCGCGATCTACGGCGCGCGGACGCTGGACGCGCTGAAGGATTTAGGCGTCGAGACCCATCTGGTGGTGACCAAGGCCGCCCTGCTCACATTGTCGCAGGAGACCGATCTGTCGCCCGACGACCTGACCGCCAAGGCCTCGGTCGTTCACAAACTGGCCGACGTCGGGGCGACCATCGCCTCGGGCTCTTTCAAGACGCTGGGCATGATCGTGGCCCCCTGCTCCATCAAGACGATGAGCGAGATCGCCACGGGCGTGACCTCCTCGCTTCTGACCCGCGCCGCCGACGTGACGTTGAAGGAGCGCCGGCCGCTGGTGCTGATGGTGCGTGAGACGCCCTTCCATCTGGGCCATCTGCGGACGATGACGGCCCTGGCCGAAATGGGCGCGACCATCGCCCCGCCCCTGCCCGCCCTCTATGCGCGGCCGGAATCGATCCTGGAGATGGTGGACCAGTCGGTGGGGCGGAGCCTGGATCTGTTCGGGCTGGACTGGAGCGCCGTGCGGCGCTGGGACGGGCTGAAGTGACCGCCGTCGAGACGCGCAGCCTGTGGGACTGGGCCGTCGCCGCCTATGGGCGACCCGGCGTCAGCGAGGCCTGCCTGGCCTTGCAGGACAGCCACGACCAGAATGTTCCCCTGCTGCTGTGGTCGGCCTGGGCCGCTGCGGCCGGCCATGAAGCCGACGCCGAGACGATCGAGGCGGCCTGCGACATCGCCCGCGCCTGGGACGGGGTGGTGGTCGCGCCGCTGCGCGCCGTTCGCCGCACCCTGAAGGCGCCCGTCCCCGACATCGAGGACGCGCCGCGCCTGGCGGTCCGCGAGAAGATCAAGGGGCTGGAGCTGGAGGCGGAACGCCATCTGCTCGCCGCCCTGGAAGCCCTGATCCACGAAGCGGACGACCACGCGCCCCGCGCGTCGCCGCGCCCTGCCTTGGAAGCCCTGGTCGCTACGGCGCGGCTCTGGGCGCCGGTGACGCCTCGCCCGGCCTTGCAGCGGCTGGCCGAAACCCTTTCCGCCTGAAGGTCGTCCGACTATGTTGGCTCTACCGACTGCAAGATGGACTGCACGATGAACGACGATGTGCCGGACATCACCGAAGAAGAGGCGGCGCTTCACGCCCGCGTCAAATTGCTGCGCCAGGAGCACGCCGACCTCTCGGCCTCGATCGACGCCCTGTCCGAGGCGGCTGTTCCAGACCAGCTGCTGATCGCCCGGCTGAAGCGCAAGAAGCTGGCGCTGAAGGACGAGATCGTCAAAATCGAGGATCAGATCCTGCCGGACATCATCGCCTGAGGTCCAGCGGCTTGCGTTGCGTCGAATGGTCGCAAATGATAGCCATTCGCAGGAATGGAGGCCGATCATGGCGACCTTGAGTGACGGCTGGGACGCCCGCTATGCGGCGACCGCCGACTATGTTTTCGGCACGGCGCCCAGCCAGTTCGTGGTGACGCACGCCGACCGGCTGAAGCCCCGCAGTCGGATTCTGACGCCCGCCGACGGCGAAGGCAGGAACGCCGTCTATCTCGCCCGGCTGGGCCACCAGGTGACCGCCACCGACATTTCGCCCGCCGCGCAGGACAAGGCGAGACGCCTGGCCGCGCGGGAGGGGGTCGAGGTCGATTTCCAGATTCAGGACCTTGAGGGCTGGACCTGGCCGGAAGCGGCCTATGACGCCGTGGCGGCGGTCTTTATCCAGTTCGCGCCACCCGACTTCCGTGCGGCGATCTTTGAGGGAATGAAGCGGTCGGTGAAGCCGGGCGGCCTGATCCTGTTGCACGGCTATACGCCGCGCCAGCTGGACTACGGCACCGGGGGGCCTTCCCAGGTCGAACAGCTCTACACCCCTGAACTGCTGGAGGCGGCGTTCGGCGATTTCGGGATCGAGCACTTACACGCCTATGAGGCTGATCTGGACGAAGGCGCCGGCCACAGGGGCCGTTCGGCCCTGATCGACCTGGTCGCGCGACGCCCGCTGGATTAGGCCCAGCCCCATCCCGGCCCGATCAGGGTCCAAAAGTCGCCCCAGCCTAGGAGCATAAGCGCCGCTTCCAGGAGCATGACGGTTTCGAACGCGCCCGCGCGTGTCGCTCCATGCTCCGGCTCAATCCAGAGCCTGTCCAAGCTGGAGACGCCGCCGAATGCGACGCCTGCTGACCGACGCGCCCCTGGCGCGTTGCAAAAGCCTATTGATCCACGGCGGCCAGACCGCCGCCTTTGCGACCGTGGCCCTGCTGGCCGCCGCCGCCGCCCCCGGCGTGACGCGCGAAGCGGCGCCGACAGTTGCGGCCGAGCCCGTGGCCCCGCCGGTGAAGGCTCAGGTCGAAAAGGCCGGTCCGGTGATGCGGGAGATCGGGTTTTCCGCCCCCGTGCGCGGCTATGCGATCAACTCCCCCTTCGGCCTGCGCAAGCTGGCGATCGAGGCCCGCGCCCGCGCGCACAAGGGCGTGGACATCGCCGCGCCCAAGGGAACGTCGGTCTTCACCGCTGCAGAGGGCCGGATCGTCCGCACCGGCTATGAGGCCGGGGGCTACGGCGCCTTTATCGAGGTGCGCCATCCGAACGGCCTCAGCACCCTTTACGGCCACCTCAGCCGCATTGATGTGGCCAGCGGCGATCTGGTGACGAGCGGACAGCGAATCGGCCTGGTCGGCTCGACCGGCTATTCGACAGGCCCCCATCTGCATTTCGAAGTGCGCCGCAGCGGCGCCCAGGTGAACCCGGCCAAGATCGTGGGCCGCCATTTCAAGGTGGCGGTCAAGGCGAAGGACTGATCCCGGCGAAAGATTGCCGCGCCCTTCTTTGCAGCCTAACCTTCTGCAAGCTTTTTGGAGGGGCATCATCATGAACAGAATCGTCGCCGCCGTCGTCGCGGCCGTACTGGCGGCTACGCCCGCCGTGGTCGCCGCCCAGGACTATGGCCGGTACAGCGATGCGGCCGCCCAGACCGAACTGTCCCGCATCGCCGATGTGCAGATGGCGGTCATGGTGCCGATGCGCGACGGAGTCGGACTGGCCACCAACATCTATCGGCCCAAGAACGCCCAGGGGCCCCTGCCGACCGTCTTCATCCGCACCCCCTATAATGAGTTGGCCTATAACCCCCGCACCACCCGCAGCGCCCTGACCTGGGTCAGCCGCGGCTATGCCTTGGTCATCCAGAACGAGCGGGGGCGCTATTTCTCGGGCGGGGACTATCAGATCCTGGGCTATCCCCAGACGGACGGCTATGACGCCCTGAGCTGGATCGCAGCCCAGCCCTGGTCGAACGGCAAGGTCGGCACCCTGGGCTGCTCGTCCTCGGCCGAATGGCAGCTGGCGCTGGCGGCCCAGAACCATCCCGCCCATGCGGCCATGGTCCCCCAGGCGTCGGGCGCCGGAATCGGCAAGGTCGGGCGGTTCCAGGAACAGGGCAACTGGTACACCGGCGGCGTGCCGCGCAATCTTTTCTTCGTCTGGCTGTACGGTGTCGACAATCCGCTTCGCGCCCAGATCCCGGCGGAGACGGACCAGGAGACCCGCGCCCGCATCGTCCGCTACAACGACTTGGACGCCAAGAAGCCCGAGGTGAACTGGCCCAGCCAGATCCGCCATCTGCCGGTCAACGAGATGCTGAAGGACCTGGGCGAGCCCCCCGCGACCTTCGAGGAACTGATCGCCCGCACGCCCGCCGATCCGGCCTGGCGCGAGGGCGGCCTCTATCACGACGACATGGGCTGGGGCGTGCCGGCCCTGTGGTTCAACAGCTGGTACGACGTCTCCATCGGGCCGAACATGGAGCTGTTCAATCACGCTCGCTCGACCACCCAGGACCGCGAGGCGGCCGAGAACCAGTATGTGGTGGTGGGGCCGAACACTCACTGCGCCTTCGCCGGGCTGAAGGCCGGTTTCCGCTCGGGCGATCGCGACCTGGGCGACGCCAGTTTCGACGCGGACGGCCTGGTCCTGGCCTGGTTCGACCGTTGGCTGAAGGGCGAGCGCCGCGCCTTCCCCGACAGCACGCCGCACGTCCAATATTTCAACATGGGCCAGAACGAATGGCGCACCGCCGCCCAGTGGCCGCCGGCCGGCGTCCAGACCGTGCGGATGTATCTGCGATCCGGCGGGGCGGCCAACAGTCTGAACGGCGACGGCCGGCTGAGCCCCGAGGCGCCGCCGGCGGGCGAACAGGCCGACCGCTATCGCTATGATCCGATGAACCCGGTCCAGACCATCGGCGGCGGCGACTGCTGCAACGGCGGGCTGGTCACGGCCGGCGCCTTTGACCAGCGTCAGATCGAGGCGCGCAACGACGTGCTGGTCTATACCTCGGAGCCGCTGACCGAGCCGATGCAGGTGACGGGCTTCGTCGATGCGGTGCTGAAGGTGTCGTCATCGGCGCCCGACACCGACTTCGCGGTCAAGCTGGTGGATGTGGCGCCGGATGGGACGGCCTATATCCTGGGCGACACCATCATGCGAGCCCGCTATCGCACCGGCTACGACCGGCCCACCCCCCTGACGCCCGGCCAGATCGCGACGGTGCAGCCCACGCCGATCACCATCAGCAACACCTTCCAGCCGGGCCACCGCATCCGGGTCGAGGTGACCAGCTCCAACTTCCCGAAATTCGTCCGCAATCTGAACACCGGCGGGCCGAACGAAAGCGAGACCCAGGGCCGGGTCGCCGACAACGCCCTGCATCACGCCGGAGACGACGCCTCCTACATCGACCTGCCCGTCCTGAAATAGGGCGACGGGGCGGAAGCGGCTGGCCTGAACCGCTTCCGCCTTGCTAGGCTGGCCGCAACCATAAGGGGAGACGGAATGACGGCTGCGTTGACGCTGGAGAGCGTGAGCAAGCGGTACGGCGGTTTCGACGCCGTGCGCGATCTGAGCTTCGAAGTGCCCAAGGGCTCGATCTGCGGCTTTCTGGGGCCGAACGGCGCGGGCAAGACCTCGACCCTGCGGATGATCCTGGGGCTGCAACCGGCGACCTCGGGCCGGATCGCCATCCTGGGCGCGCCGGACGGACGGCTGGTCCGCGACCGGATCGGCTTCCTGCCGGAGGAGCGTGGTCTCTATAAGAAGATGACCCCGGTGGAGGCCATCGCCTTCTTCGGCGCCCTGAAGGGCCTCCCCTCTCACGAAGGCAAGAGGCGCGCGAGGCAGTTGCTGGAGCAGCAGGGCCTGGGCGCGGCGCAGAAGAAGAAGATGAAGGAGTTGTCCAAGGGGATGGCTCAGAAGGTCCAGTTGATCGCCGCCGTGGTGCCCCGGCCCGAGTTCGTCATCCTGGACGAGCCCTTCTCGGGCCTCGATCCGATGAACCAGCAGGGGCTGGAGGAGATGATCCGCGGCCTGGCGGCGGACGGGGCGACGGTCCTGTTCTCGACCCATGTGATGCAGCATGCCGAACGGCTGTGCGACAAGGTGGTGCTGCTGGCCAAGGGGCGTAAGGCGTTCGAAGGCACGGTCGAGGAGGCCAAGACCACCTCCCCCCGCGTCCTGGACCTGGAAGGCGCCATCTCGCCCGAGGCGGCCGGCGCCCTGCCCGGCGTGGCGGGGGTCGAGACCCTGTCCGATCAGGACGGGGTGCGCCGACTGAAGATCGTGCTCGCGGCCGGCGCGGGGGGCCAGGACACGCTGAAGGCCGCCTTCCTGAGCGGGCTGGACGTTCGGGGCTTCGCCCTGAAGGAGCCGACCCTGCACGACGCCTTCATCGGCCTGACCGGCGACAATCCCGATCAACCCGCCGTCCGCGTGGAGGCGGTCCAATGAAACGCACCCTGCTGATCGCGCGCCGCGAATATGTCGCCTACGCCAAGACCGTGGGCTTTTGGCTGTCGCTTCTGGCCTTTCCGATGTTCGCCGTCCTGGGCGGGGGCATCCCCCTGCTGATCCGCTCGGCGGAACCGATCAAGGTAGTGACGGTGATCGAGGACGGTCCGGCGGCGACCGGCCTGGCCGCCGAGGTGCGCGCCGCCCTTCAGGAAGAGAAGGACCGTCTGGCGGAGCGGGTGCAGGAAGCAGCCCAGAAGGGCCAGGCCGCGGCCGGCCGCGCCGCCGCCTCCATCAGCGGTCCGAAGATGCGGCTGATCGACGCCCCGCCCGCCCTCACCGTCGCGGCGCCCGGCGCCGCACGTGAGGCGGCCTTGCGCGAGGTGCTGGACAAGGATGCGTCCAAGGACCGGCGCGTGGACGCCGTGGTCTTCTTGAGCCGCGTCGACGGCAAGCCCCAGGCCCAGGTCTGGACCGCGCGGGCCATGGACAATGACGTCGCCGACTTCGTCCGCAACGCCCTGCGGACCGGCTATCGCGACCAGGCCCTGACCGCTGCAGGCGTCGCCCCGTCCCTGGTCGAGCAGATCGAATCCTTCAAGCCCGAGGTGAAGGCCTTTTCGCCCAACGCCGCCAGCGGGGGCGAGGTGTCGATGCGTGATCGAATTCCGGCCTTCATCGGCCTGGGCGCCGGCTTCCTGCTCTGGTCGCTGGTGATCACCGGCGCCTCCATCCTGCTGAACAGCGTGATGGAGGAGAAGTCGAACAAGATTCTAGAGGTGCTGCTGTCCTCGGCCTCCGCCTCGGAAATCCTGACCGGCAAGGTGCTGGGGGTGGCGATGCTGACCTTGACGGTGCTGGCGGTCTGGGCGGGAATCGGAACCTCGGTCCTGACATCGGCCTCGCCCGATACGGCGGCGACGATCGGCGAGGTGCTGTTGGACGGCGGCCTGGTCTTCTATTTCATCGCCTATATGGTCGGCGGCTATCTGATGTACGCCGTGCTGTTCGCGGCCATCGGCGCCTTCTGCGAGACGCCGCGCGACGCCCAGACCCTGATGGGGCCGATCATGATGATCCTGATCGTGCCGATCCTGGTCATGCAGATGGCCCTGACCAGCCCTGACGCGCCGGTGGTGAAGGTCCTGTCGTGGATACCCTTCTTCACCCCCTTCCTGATGAGCGCGCGGGCGCCCAGCGATCCGCCCCTGATCGAGGTCGTTCTGACCTTGATCGGCATGTTCGCCACCGCCGCCCTGATGGTCTGGATCGCCGGCCGCGCCTTCCGCGCCGGCGCCCTGTCAGACGTGAAGCTGAGCTGGAAGACGTTCGGACGGGCGGTGACGGGACGGGGATGAGGCGCCGCCTCCTCTCCGCCTCGCACCACGGAGGCGACAAGAAAAAGGCCGCTTCCCGAGGGAAGCGGCCTTTGATCTTTCGGCCTACGCCTGAGCCCTTTCGGGCTGAGCCTTAGCGGCCGCCGGGGACGCGCGGCTTGGGCGCAGGCAGCAGGCCTTCGCGTTGGGCGCGCTTGCGGGCCAGCTTGCGGGCGCGACGGACGGCCTCGGCCTTTTGGCGGGCGCGCTTTTCCGAAGGCTTTTCGTAGTGCACGTGGCGCTTCATTTCACGGAAGCTGCCTTCGCGCTGCATCTTCTTCTTGAGGGCTTTCA